>Ga0247815_10003217_pt1 | contig 11794 bp, 14 predicted proteins | sample UWRJL194509B1_FD_181014 | JGI IMG/M metagenome (GOLD analysis project Ga0247815, IMG submission 181014) | Plant litter microbial communities from Arlington Agricultural Research Station in Wisconsin, United States - UWRJ-L194-509B-1 | ecosystem: Environmental > Terrestrial > Plant litter >... | reverse complement strand
AAAGCAGGGAGAGAGCTCGCACTTGCGCCGAGGCTGGTGGGTTGGAAAGCCGTCCGATCGCGCAGCTCTATCCATCATGTTCACCCTTGGTCAGCGCCTTAGGGTCCAGAGTGCTCCTAGTGAAGGAATAGCCGACGGGCGGTGCGCTGTAGGCTGGTTAAGCGGTATCCTGATCAGCACCGTTAGCGCAAGGCGCACAGCCTGGGAGTGAGGCGCCGACGCGCAAGGACATTCGGTCCGTCTCTCTGAGCCTGCGCGTCCTGCAGCTGTTAAATACTGCACATACCTATGAGTTTGATTAGAGTGTTGCTCGCCCAAGCCGGATGGACACCGATCGACATTGAGCGCGGCCCAAGCACGAACCCGGGGTGTACTTCAAAAATTGTACGGGTAAGCAGGCATAAGCTAGCGCGAGGACTGATATCAAGGCTATGAGACAGGTTGGAATCCCTTCCTGCCCGTCTCAAGACAAGGTTATCGGTGAAACCCGGCACGACTTTTGCTCGTTTCCCTTACGCCAAGCAGTCTCTTGCCCTATTTCCCCCTCAAGTCTTCGACGCGCACTTGCCCCTTGTGATCCATGTGGCTTCTGAGTCTCAGATCGGCGCGGGCATGCTCACTGAGGCCGTCGGAGTTGCTGCTCTCGCCGCCACTCTGTCTTGCTTCTGTCGATCAACTTTGCGCGGCACGCCCGCGCCGACCCGTGCGAGTCCACTCTCACAGACTTTCCGCGGCCGGTAGACTTGTCTCGCTTAATTGTCCACCCGGTGATCTGCTAGCGCTCATTCCCCAGATGGATCTGCTCGTCCTCGGAGGCTGCGAACCCCGGCCGGCCTGATTGCTCTCCGGCGTCGGCGTAACCGTATCTCCGGGCATAATGCGACGCATTCAAGGGTCTGACGCAAGCATGACGAGCATTCCATGTGCGTGCGACGGGGACGACGAGGTCAAAGAGGCATTGCTCACGGCGAGATGGGACATGGCCTATAAGCTTTCTACGAGGTTTTTGATCGTTTGCGAGCAGTTTTGGAGCTCTTTTGACTGCAGGAAACGAGTATTGGAGGGCAGTGTCACGTGAGCGGAGGCGAACTACCCGAAATGGAAGACACATCCGCTGCGGTTGACAGCGTTGCTTCCGCCCCTTTCACTTTCGATTTACGCACTGTCACGATGAGCACGAGCAGCCCACTCACGCGCCGGTCGCCAACACCGACCAACGCGACACCACTACCTGGGGCTGATACGATTAAGGATGCGATACTCAGCGCGAGCGGTGGAGGCTGGACGTCCCCGCTACGGATCGCCAAACGCGGGGACTCTGCCTCGCCGACGCCGCCCGGCCCGCGGATGCCGAGCCAGCGACCTGCGCAAGTGCCTCGAGAAGGTATTGTGCGGCGACAGAGCTCGTCGTTCAACCACGTCCGCAAGAACAACCTTGTGTCCAACTCGCCGTTCAAGAGTCCGGATCCATCAAACGCCCCTTTGGGAGCACGCTATCGACCTGCGCCATCCTATGCTGGTCTTTCACATACGCAAAGGCTACCCCAGGCAATCCAGGCGCGCAAGGTCAGTGCCGAGCGCAGGGTGAGCGCGGAACGACGGGCGGCAAAGAGCCACGAGAATGCGCGCCCAAGCCAGCCGGCAGTCTTGACTCCGATCCCGCGCAAGACAAGCAAGACGCTGCAGAAGGAATCATCTCCACGACTGCCGCTTGCCGATGTCCAGGACACAGTAGCGCAATCCGACAGCGAAGTGGATGCCAATACCAGTGCGGCTCATACAGAGGACCAGGAGTCTGCATACGAGGACGTGCATGATGACGAACACGAGGCTGGCACCGACGCAGATCATGAACAAGAACACGAGGAAGAGCCCCCAGTCGCCTCGCCCCGTCCACCCAGCCCACCCAGGCCAGCTGCCTTCGATTCCCTCAGTGGCGCATCTCGTAAGCCATTCCCTGCCGGCTTGTCCCGAGTCCCCCCTGCAAACGCTCCCACGGCAAAGTCCAACCTCGTCTCAAAGCGGCTTATTGGTCCGCGCTCGATTTCCGGCAGTTCCCTCGATAGCAATGGCCGTCCACGTCGTCGTCGTCGCAAGACTGTCACATTCGACCCTCGTTGCAACGTTCTCGAATTTTCCGCAGACGAAGAGGATGAGGATGAGTGGGAGGACGACGAGGAGGATGTGGATGCAGATACGGATGTGGAAGCCAACACCACCCACGAGTCATTGCAGATCGATCCAGATACCAGCGTCGATGCTGATGCCGAGCGCGAGCACCGCCTCACCCTGAGGGTGCAGACTTACACTGCTGAGGGGGACCACCTCGTCGACCATCTCCTTGCCGACGACGTTCCCGCTACTCCTCCCGGTCACGAGACCTCGTTCGCTGACATGGAAGGCGAAGATGGGGTACCCTACGGCCGCGGTCACCACGCCGAGCGTGCTCATGAGATGCACCACCAGCATAGTTCCTCAATCGCATCCACCGATGTCTCACTCTCGAGTCTCGAGCCCACCAGCCCGATTTTCAGCGATTCGCACGAACTCGCAACGCCCGATACCGAGGAGGCACCACATAGTCCGCCATTCGGTCGCAATCGTCAATCCTCTGGTGCTTATGAGCCCGAACACGACGAACACGAGCGAGAGCAGGCGACCAGTCCAACCCCCAGCTCTCGTCCCGTGAGCTATACCGATGGCGGCCTGGTGCCTGGGTTCGACAACACCGCGTTCGACGTAACACCGACCAAGGAACGACTGTTTTCTCTGGACGACGATCCGTTCAACGAGGATGCCGATACTGTACCGGACCGTGTCTCTTCGCCCACGCCACGCATCTCCCGCGTCGACGTAATGCGCCAGCTGCACGCCCGTCGTGCAGGTTCGGCATCCCCCGTATCGCCGCCTGCGACCGCAAGCATTCCCCTCCCGGTCTCGCCCATTCAGCTCGGCCGGGCCTCAACCCCTACGACGCCCCAATCATATTCGCGGTCGCACTCGCCTTTGATCCACTCTCCGTCCACTCAGCGTCCATCCAGCCGCATGGACAAGCCGCTACCTATTGCACCGGGTCCCCCGATTATTGGGATCCAAAAGTTCGAGAAGGATCCGGACGTGAGCTTCTCGGAGAGCATGGGTCTCGCCCCAGATGAGGAGGAGGATCAAGATCTGGGCGAGAGCGGCGAAGATCAGGACTTGGGCGAGAGCGAAGATCAGGACCTGGGCGAGAGCGAGGACCAGGACTTGGGTGAGAGCGAAGACCAGGATTTGGGCGAAAGCGAAGACCAGGAGCAGGACGCAGACAACAGCATCGTGGAGGAGCATGACCAGTCGGTCGAAGAGCTCATGCGTGGTGTCGAGCGCGATATGGAGATGCATTCCGTATGTCTTGCTTACTCTGTCCGTCAGCTCATGGCTGACCTTGGACGTAGATCCACGACCCTCGCTCCTCGTTGATCGAGGGCTCGATCGCAAGCGATAGCCAGACACCACTGTTCGACGGCGACACGCATACCAACGAAGACGAGGACGCATCATTCCCGAGCACACCCAACACGCCTTTCACTCCTGCTGGGACTGACGACGGGCACCACCATCAACAACACGACACCAAGCACGACTCCGAGGACATTCACGCCACTCCCACGGCCGCTCACGAACACGACCACGATCATGACCACGAGTTCGGGCATCGTCGCGCTCGCACCACGACGCAGCTGTTGCAGCTCCCAGTGCCAGATATGGGCATTGGCGGCGATGCTATGTTTGGTTCTCTTGTTCGCTCAGGGACAGGAGCGAGTAGCCGAATCGCCCAGCGTGCGGCGAGCATCCGGTTCAAGAAACGCGAGAAGAGGGAGAGTGGCGGAAGCGGGCGACACAGAGGGCGGAGAAGCCTGAGTGTCGCGGATGCGGAGTACTTGATGGCAGCCGACGACGAGATGGATGCTTTTGTCACTCAGGTGGGTGTGGTCGGTTTCTGTGGTTTGGTGTTTCTCGTACTGATGTATGCGATGGACCACGTAGCCGATCCGACCCCAGTCGATGCTTCTCAGTAGTCAGATGGCGAAGCTGCCTGCGTCTGCGCCACCACTTGCGGACAGTATCGATGCGGAGCTGCGTCGTCGGTTACCAGAGGGCCAGAGGCCGAAGTATCGTCTACGCGAGGCTACGAACGTCGTGTACGCTGCCGATGACAAGGTGGCAAACGAGGGCAGGGCGAGCGATGTCAGTTCGGGCAGGGCGTGGAAGTTGATTCGTCGGCCGAGTGATATGGTGAGTGCTGATCGTACCGTTGGGAGATGGGATAGAGCGGATGCTAATTCAGTACTTGGATGCGTAGGACGACTACCCCAGACAGATGCGCGAGCTCCGACAGCAGGACAAGGCGGGCAAGGCGTTTGGCAAGGTGTTTGTTCGCGGTAGGTTTCTGTCTTTGCATTCATGAGGACTCTACTGACGACGGTCCTGCTCACAGTCGTCGGCATCAGGGACCTAAAGGTGCCCGTTCCGCCGCAGGCGACCAAGTTCACTTGCACGCTCAACAACGGTATCCACTTTGTCACGACACCTGAATGCCCACTCGCCACCAACTGCAAGGTTGACCAAGAGTTCGAGCTGATCGAGCACCCCAAGCTTGAGTGGACGCTCACAATCAAGGTCAAGAAAGATGCACATCTCCTCCCGCCTCGCGCAGAGTCCGTCATGCAACTACCACCCGCACGCCCCGCACCACCGCCGCAGGTCAAGAGTGCGCCAGCAGTATCACACGGCAAGGCCTCAGGATCGCAGAGCAAGGTCGCAGGCATGCTCGCCTTCTTTGGCGGTACACCGAAGAAGCCCAAGGGAGCGCGCGGCGGCTCGCCCGCCCCTCAAATCGCGCCGCCGTCACCAGTCGCTGCACCAGCTCAACCAGCATACACACCAACTGGTCTCGCGCGGTATCTCAAGGGGGACGGAACACTCGGACGTGTGTTTGTGTCGTTCGCAGACGTTGCAAGCCGCTGCGATACCAAGCTTTTCGAGACGGGCTTCCCGCTTGTAGGGACCAAGCCGGGCACGACGGGCGAGGCGGTTGTGTTGGGCGAGCTTGTGGTGCAGCTGTTCAGACTACCACCGTTGCCTGGTGTGCCGGCTGCGCAGCTGCCGCAAAGTCTGGAGGAGTGCCATCGCGGCCTCAGGCATGTTAGCTGGCACAAGGTGACATACTTTGAGGGCACGCTTACGCAGTATGGTGGCGACTGTACGGTACGTTGCCGCCGTTGAGTCCATGTTATGTGCGGAGAGGCTAACTATCTTGTGTAGTCATGGCGCCGTCGCCACTTCCGTGTTATCGGCGGAAACCTCGTCGCGTACAACGACGTGACGAAGAAGATCACCACCAAGATCGACATGCGTGCTGCCAAGGCCGTCATGGACGACGACGACGCGTCATTGAGGCGACGCGACAGCGACGATGCCCTCTTCCAGATCGAGCGTGCATTCCGCCTCGTATTTGATCCCATCGACAAGGGCGTAAGTCGCAGGGGTGAAGAGATTTGCTTCTACGCGGACACGGACGAGGAGAAGGCGCAGTGGCTGGACGTGTTCAATGCGCTCGTGGGCCATATTCCACCAAACCCGCTGTGGGCAGAACTCGTCTGGCAGAGGCAGCAAGAGCTCGATCAAGATCGCGCCAGTATACCATCTACGTCGAGCTAGGCGTCGATATCGGCATCCTCAGCGTCGACGCCCCGCGGCGCGCCGTAAGCACTCCGACCTGCTCCCTCCCTCTCAACATGAACTCTGGTCTTGCCGCATTATCTTTTTGCGTTCCCCATTGCATGCAGCATATCCTCTCACCGTCTGTGCCTCTCTCATGTTTCCAATCTGTTCTTGTATGTACTATTACCACGTCTCCCTTGCATGCTCGCCTTCGCTATCTGCACGTCGCGCTGCCCCTTCCTGCAATCCACTTTCTCTCTGTGTCTGTCCCCTATATCATTGCTGTCTCCTCTCTCCCCATCCCCCTCCCTCCGTCTCTGTTTCCGTTGCTTCATTGATGTTGTATCCACTCCCGAATTTCCGACTTTGCCTGCATCTTGCGTGTCCTGCCTCTCTCATGCTCTTGCCAGCAGCTGGTCCTGGTCGTGCTGTTAGAGTGGACCATATCGAACATTGGGCTGCCAACTACCAAACCACCGTCCGTCGTGTACAGTACATGTACTTCGCCCTGCTCACGACATGGTCCCACTCCCCTGTCTCTCTTTTCATGCTATGCCCTGCCCCCTCGTCCTCCATCCAGTGAGTGACCCCTCTCTTGCATGCCCTGCTTTCTATCTTGCGTACCCGCTCCGACCGTCCCGACATCGATCCCGAAGTTATTATGCCACGACTTTGAATCTGATTTGCAACGTTTTGAATGACCTGAACCTGGTTTTGGCGGTGTGAATGGCTGCATGCTCGTCAGACCGTGGCTGCTGCCTGTGCTCGTCTATGTGCCAGGGTGTCGCATTTGGCGTTGACCAAGGCGTACAGCGCGTCGTTAAGAGGGGTGGCAATTCCACATACACGTCCAAGGCGCGAGAGGTGGCCGTTAATGTGATCCAGCTCTGTCCACGGGCTTGAACTTCCGTCAGACTCTCCAGCCGGAGGTACTGGACCTGAATTGATGCGACGGACGTCCGTCAGCGTTGAGCTTTCGTTCTCCCTTGTTGCCTCGATGACACCGAGCGTTGCATCAAGCAGCTGCCGCGCTGTCAACGCCTGCTCGCTATCAAGAAATGCAGGACAGTCAACCATCCGAGCGATCGATTCCCGCGTCGTCCCAGCGGCGAGAACACTCGCCACTTCCGCCGTCACAGCCTCGAGGAACGGTCGTGCATACGGTGAAATTAACGAGCCATTGCGATCGTCAATGAGAGCGGTCGCGGCGTTCACAGCACAGTTGATGGCGAGTTTGGCGTGTGCAGAGGAAAGCAAAGACGGGAGACCTACGTGCTGGGCTTGTAGCTCAGGGCACTGCGAGAGGGCTGATTGGAGTGCTATTGCGTTGTCATTGGGCGCTGCCTAAGCCTGGGTCGGCTCATCTTGAATAAGAAACTAGCAAGAAACACTCACAAACTTCGAGGGTAGTGCAGCGTAACTCATTGTCGCCATCCCCGCATGAACCCAAACCGGATGATTGAACAACAATGAAGGCGGACGGCGCACTCCGTGTGCGGTGTGTCCCAGGAGGATAGTGGGAAATTGATTCAAATCACGAAGCGAATTCAAAACCCCTGGTAAGACCGAGAACAAACCATTTGAAAGCAGCAGGATGGCTGACTGCGATGTAAACCGGTGCTTGACATGCTCTACCGCCGCTTGAAGCTGTTGCGCTTTCGTTGTAAAGATAGCTGCCTCAATGGGTTGGGTTGCAGCTGGAGCTCCGCCGTCGTGTAATTCCACCTCAAAGCCTCCTTCTACGAGCACATGATCTGGGGTCTGGCCAAAAGGTACAAGCCCAATACAATCTGCACCAGGAGGCACACGCCGTCGGTAATGCAAAACGAGTTGATGTGAGGTATGCCGCTTTAGGTGGAACGCGAGATGTGAGCCAATAGCACCAGCTACACAGAGCATTAGCATTTGCTCTGAAGTCCAAAGCAAGAAATTTGCCATACATCCCACAATGTGGATACGCATTTGGTTTTACAATGAAGTGCACCTGGTCGATAGGGTAACTATCTGTCGACAGATATGGAGAGCAAAAGTTAAACCTGAGATTCGGGGTCTGCCGGCCGACTTCTCCTTCTTTGTCCACCAAAGCATAGCATTAGGCGCGAAATCTTCTCTGCTCCTCTACTTTATCTGGCCAATACGCACATTTTTGCCTCTCACACTCTGCGCATTGCTACGTGGTACCAAATATGGCTCAATTCCGTCCTTACGCGAGCCCGTCGTACAGCCATTGACACGGACTGCGCGGACCCGGGGAGACCTCCCCGCTCTGACAGTGGAGATTATCCCGGGCCGTGGGATGGGCTTATGGATATTGACGATGATTCTCCGATGAGGTCGAAGTCTAATATGCCTCGCAACTTGTCACATCGTCGGAATGCAGCCTGCCTCGGTTGGTCGAGGTTCTAGGCTGCGTTGATAGCCCGGCCTGGAGTGCGTCAGCTGTGTCGCACGATTCAGGCTTACAAACGGCCGCCATGCGTGATCGTTTATCGATGAATGAGCAGGACATTCTTTCGTCTTCATCTATCGGACCGCTTGCAAGTGAACCCTCAGTAAACTTTCTCGATCGCTCCGACAAATACGCATGACTTCTAACCCACAGCCTTTCGCTGTCTTCTCGGTCCAATTGTCTCAGCAAAGGGGCCAATCTCGGTATTTCGAGGACGCACATGGGCCCAGCATTCATTCACTTACGATCGTGCTGCGGACTCAGGCTCAGATGACGACTAAGTGTCATTCCAAGTTTAGATGTGTACTCGGCACACAGCCCGCGACCCCGTGGTATAAAAGTCACAGGCAGCGCAACCAAACCACTCTGTGGACCTCTGGCACACACAGAAGTCCTCATGCAGACAGTCGCAGCTCTCTTCTCCGTCCTCGCTGCCGCAATCACGGCGGCAACTGCGCAGAATGTAACAGTGAACGTCCCCTCGTTCGATGTAGGATCAATTCAACTTCTCCCGTTCGATTCTTGGGGACAATTTGGCGCAACCGGCTCGTACAACGGAGCCTCACAGTTTCTGACGAGTAATCAGAACCAGGGCAAGATCACATTTACATTCCCAAGTGTGCCTAGTCTCCTCTGACTGCCCTGGCAACGCTGACAGTCCTGCAGCGGCCTCGTATGCTGGTCGCTCCTTATCTGCCTCACCGTAAACTAACATATCATGCAGGAAGACCTTTGAGTGGTGGGGCTTTGTCCGCAGCGGAGGAGGACTCGCGGCAGTCTCTATTGATGGAGGTATGTTCTCATCGCCATCCACGTAATCCAATACTGACTATGTTCTAGGCGCACCCACCAATGTCAGCTACTATGACCCGAACTCCAATGGAAGCGAACCTCCAACCAGGCTGTATTCTATCACCAATCTCACCTTTGCCATTCACACGGTCACTATCGTTCGTGATGTCCATCACTGTCATGCCACTTCGTTGCTCACTTCATACAGACCAATATCGCAGACACGCGCATCGGCCCCAACCACTTCGATCAAATGAATCTTGACCGCTTCGCCCTTGTCGGAGCATATCCAAAACCGCAGGCAGCTGTCCCAACTTTCCCAACTGGCACCAAGCTAGGAGAAAGTCCGCTCTCTTTTTCGTATCATGCACACCTTGCTGTGAGGGGTTCGAACCTCTTACCTCTGCTGTCCCTGATGAGTCAATTGTAGCTTGGCGCAGACTCTCCCTTGAATGGTGGTAACGGCAGCACCGTTGAGATCCTCTTCGATACCGGTGCCAGTGCTGGTTGGGTGACCTGGGTCGGATGCGTTGATCCCGATTGCAGTTCGTGTCCCAAACAATTTTCACCGCATCGACCCACTGATTGCACTCCCTAGATGGTCACAACCGCTATCGCCCATCGTTGACGAGCCAGCATTTCTCAAATAGCACCATCGAGGACGACATCTTCTTCGGCGACAAGACCTGGCGTGTGAACGACACTGTCACTCTCGGCAGCGTAACCATCCCTTCTTCGACATTTGGTGCTGCATTTGAGCAGAACCAGGAGGGTACCCTCGATGGAAATTTTGGGATGGGAAAGTCATATTGCGCAGGACGCCTCTGCTCACTATATCCCAACTTCGTCGAGAATGCTTACGAGCAAGGTCTCATCAAGTCTCCAACTCTCAGCTTTTATCAGCTCCTACCAAAAGATGCGCCGGCCAATGGTGTCACTTCTGTGGTTGCTATCGGTGGCGTTGACCGCAACAAGTATACTGGGGCAATGGATTGGTGAGGCATTTTAGTTGCCCAAAGCAGTGCTAACCCTCGCCGGACAGGATCCCGCTGGTTGGCCCCGCGTCTCAGTGGCAGAGTCCGTGGAACAAACGCCTAATCAACGCTGGTTCTGGTAATGTCGACGCCACAACTCGGTTCACGCACATGATCCTGACGTTTGACACTGGCGTATGCTGCTCCTTCTGCCTGGACGCAATATCACTTACCATTTCTCTACACCCTAGAACCCCGGCCACGTCGGTCTTCCAAGCGACGACTGGGCCATTCTTGTTTCGCTCGTCAGCGGCTTCCAAGATGCTGCAACCGGCGACTGGCTGTTCCCTTGCGCATCGACGATGACCTGGAACTTCAACGGCTCTCAGAATCGCGACTATACTTTCCCGCTCACTGACGGTATCGTGCGGCAGACGGTCGGTGGAAAAACCTTCTGCCACACCACAACGAATGACGCTGGTGCCACCCAGAACTGGTGAGTTGCTTGGCCACAAGTTACTCGAAGCTGTGCATTCAGTATGCTGACCGCCTGTATTATGAACAGGATTACTGGCTTGCAGTTCATGGGCAACTATTACTTGGCGCATCACTTTGGAGCTCGCGGTGTGGGCTCCTCGCTGGGTTTCGGGATCAAGAACCTCGCGGCAAGCGCTGCGACATCTTCGCCAGTTATTGGTACCGCCTGAGGCACTGATCCGGCGTTGTGCAGCTCATTGAATGGAACCGACTGCCGGGGTGTTGACAACGATGGAAGTTCATGGCAATCGTAAACCGTATTCGAACAGTACAATACACGAGAGGGGTATTGTTACATGAGCCAGCTTAGAAGTCAGTATGACATGAGACGCGGACCAACAGCCTCACAACGCCTCGTCTGACCTTTATCTAAGACATCGAGCTCATCCACGACGCACGTTTGAATACGAATTCTATGTTTCTGGTGAGGTGGTTGATGGATACTACGTGGTCAGCATGAGACTTGCAAAGGAGATGACCGACGACATGCTCTTCCTCCTGCTGGTTAACCTAAAGGTACTCTCAACTAGGACATCTCGTGAAACCTCGCGGAATCAGCGCCACTTCAACTCGAATCACGAGATGTGAATGAGAAGATGGCACTGATACCCACTTGTCACAACGAGCCGGACAGGAAAACACGGCGACGTGATGATGTGATGATGGCAGCGGTCAGGAGACGGAGCCGGGCGACAAGTCCGGTTGCGGAGTAGAAACTGACTCTTGCGACTTCCTCTCTTCTCTGCTCGAAATTCGTCGTCGTCCGCATGTCTGCCGCCGAGGAAGTTCGATTGGTTAACTTTGACGCTTTAGTGCGCAAAGCGCGTGCTACCTTGGGTTCAACAGCACCACCTGCCTGCGACAACGCCTTTGCAGCTACCAGCTTCAATCGACATCTTCAGGCAGTCTGGGACTCGCAGAAACACGTCAGAAATGTTCTGAAAAATACCTTCAACGAGAAGAATCCTTTTCTAAGCCTCCCAACCGATGTGCTCCATCTCGTTGTCCATAATCTCGATCAGTCTGACACCAACGGCCCCGGTTGTCTGAGAGTGACCTGTCGGCTTTTAATGTCGATTGTGGACCACGCATGCTTCTGCGTTCATTGGGAAAAATCTCCACATAGTCTCGCTCTCTTCCGAGAGAGTAAGCTTCCCCCACCACCATGCAAAACTCTGAACTGGATCTTCAGCCCAGCAATGGCAGGCGGCAGCTCGTCTTCCAACTGGAAGATACAGCTTCAACAAGCCCAGGTCATCAACATGCGCATTCTAGATCCAGAAGTCCCCCTTGATCGTCTGGCTGATCATCTTGAGATGCAGCAAAAATGGCAGCAATT
>Ga0247815_10003215_pt1 | contig 11795 bp, 16 predicted proteins | sample UWRJL194509B1_FD_181014 | JGI IMG/M metagenome (GOLD analysis project Ga0247815, IMG submission 181014) | Plant litter microbial communities from Arlington Agricultural Research Station in Wisconsin, United States - UWRJ-L194-509B-1 | ecosystem: Environmental > Terrestrial > Plant litter >... | reverse complement strand
GTGGCCAGCTTCGATCCCAGCGGCATTGGCCTGTGTCGTGACGACGAAACTCGAGTGCGCTCGAATTGGCTACGTACCTTGGGGGCATGAAAGCACGGACTGGACTCGCCCTGCTGAGCTATTGGCCGCAGCTGTAGGCCTGGTCGGTCTTTTATCATGGTGCTCAACAGTGGACACCTTCGAGATGCGATTGCGCATCGTACAGGCGCGTGATCCTGTAAGACATCTTGCGTCTTCCTATCCTCGCCCCCTCGTCTCATCGCTTCATCACAGAACTTTCTTCAGGACCTCAAGCAATGTGCCGCTCTTCGCTTGCTCATCCTTGTCTTTCAAGATCTCGAAGCGATGGCAGAGTTTGAGAACAGGTTCTTTCATGCGTCGAGTGACGATCCCGGTCAAGTCGCTCGACTGCCAACGAGTAATCCCGATAACCCCGCCGGCCTGCCTGGCGTGATTCCGCGAGAGTCAACTGTCAGCACGATTGAGCTGATCTTAAGGCGACCATATGCTACTGAAGGGGCGGACATTCGGCGGGTATGGGAGCGGAGCAACTCTGGAGGTTGGAAAATGACCATCTCTACTTTTTGGTGCGTGAGTATTGTGCAATAGGTACTCAGCACGCTTTTGCTTTTGGTGTCATTTGTTGAGTTAGCATTGACCTCATGTTTCGCGACAGGTGAATTAATGCTACCAAACAGCGGCCGCCGCCCGGCCGCGAGGCGACTGCGGGCCGCAAACATTGTCACCGGCATGCACAGCAGCAGGCGCGCTCGCGGACCTCAAACCCGATATGCCCCCTTTATCTTTCCCACCTACCACCTTCGCCCTTTGTCTTCACCCTCGCGCTCGTTCTTTATGATCTTCCTCAGAGGCAGGTTGTACGCCTCTGGGCTGGTCGTCGTCATATTGGCTGCAAACTGCCTCGCTGTACCCGCGCACCTTTCGACATCCGAATCTTCTTTAGTTCAACCCCTCGAGCGCAGAGATCGGTCTGGGCTTTCAGGAGCTGCCGTTGCAGGCATCACAGTCGGCGGGGTTCTGCTTCTCGCCGTTGTCTTCATCATCGTGCGTGGGTGCGTGCAACGGAGGTGCGTGAATTTATCTCGCGCTGCCTGGAAACTTGCCACTCACGCGAAAAATATGTACAGTATGCTCGGCAGTGGCAGTGCGCCTCCTGCCGGCTGTCTTGGATGCTCCTGCGACTGTAATTGCTGTCATTGCGATGGTCTGTGTAATGGGAACCCAGAAAACTGCTGCTCTTGCAGTTTCTGCTAGTTCACAGAACAAGGAGTACTCGTCTAGCGCACGCGGCGCCACCAAGCAGCCAATTGGCTGACGAGCTCGGGCTCCTCTGAGCAGTTTTAGGCCCTAGATGGTCCGTTTGGGGACAGGGGCAACCCGATACCGATCTATCGCCGCGGCACGGCGGCCGGGAACACACAATTGCAGTATCGTGCAAGGCAGAGTGAACTCGAAAGCTTCAAATGGTGGTCTTGATTGGAACGTGCCTTTGAGCAGCTGGGGCCATGGGTGACCGTCTCTGAATCGGCGAGTCTTCTGGAGTGGCGTTTAGCTCGAAAACGAAGTATGGCTAAATGTTATGCGTTCTGGTTGTGCACAGAATTTGAAGCATCACTCAAAAGACCAATGGTCAACAGGAAAGCAGAAGCTCTCGGAAACGCAGGTGAAAGCGAGATCAATTGTACCCAGTGGCTTGTCATGATGCAAGGGAACTGTTAGTACAACTAACGCAGACCCGCCCAGTTCCGTTGTATCCCGCGTCTTAATGCTGAACAAACTACGGCAGATAATTTAGGCGCAAACATTTCCATTGCAGCACGTCTATTCCACCTAGAATCCCTGGCTACGATTTCTAGATCTTCTTGACTGTTGGCTGAGAGTAAGGCAAGCGAGCACGGGAGCAACAGCTGTCGGGAACTCGCGATGCTTGTCTTCCACCATCCCGACTGCTTGGTCCACAACCCACCCACAGAGATTCTCTCTGGGAACCCCGTCCCCTACAAAGAGTCTCCTGAACGCCTGCGCGTCGTTCGAGATGCTTTACAGGCCGATCACACTCGCTACGAGCTCGTGCAAGCCCCGGATTTTGGTTGATCGATTATCTCGAGAACGACGCCACGTTGCTGATTATACCATTAGATATCGAGCCACACATATTGAAGGTTCATACAAGCGAATATTTAGAGTATTTGCGGACGGCGTATGATCGCTGGTGCGAGGAGGGCGGCGACAAGGTCTGTGGCAGAATTTATCGTCAAATGGTTTACTGAGCACACTCACAGGCGGGAGTATTGCCGGAATGCTTTCCTCATCCACAGCTTCCCGCGCACATTTTGGATCCTTCTGATATGTCTGCTATTGCACGTGCAGGTGTGGACGACTGTTGTTCGACCGCTGAAACTTGACGCATCCTACATTTAGGTTATTACTGCTTTGATCTGAGCTGTCCGATTACAAGCGGTAGGTGTAAGTGACTCACGCCTGAAGCCATACTAAGGAGTGCCTAGACACCTTCAAGGCGGTGATGGCCTCGGCAAGGGTTGCGGTCCACGCCGCAGAGCAGCTTGTTAGCCACAAGTCTGAGGCCTCCAACCCAACTGGAGTCTTCGCTCTCACCAGACCACCCGGGCATCATGCTGGCAAAGAGCTATGCGGAGGATACTGTTACGTTAATAATGTAGTCGTCGCAGCACGTGCCATTCAACATACATCTCCTGGCACTCGGGTCGCCATCCTCGACATCGATTACCACCACGGTAACGGTACCCAGTCCCTCACATACAATGATCCATCAGTTCTCTATGTTTCACTTCATGCTCAGGGTGATTACCCGTACTTCACAGGCTCGGTCGCTGAACGAGGAAGTGGTGACGCCGTGGGTACCAACGTCAACATCCCGCTCCCGATGAACACAACAGGTGACGAGGAGTACCTCATAGCGCTGGAGCAGGCGTCAGATGCAATCCAAAGTTACAAACCGGCTGTCCTTCTTGTCAGGTTGGATCGCAGGCCTTGTATTGGCAAGAGTCTTTCATTGACTGCTCTCACAGTCTTGGGGTCGATACCTACGAGGAAGACCCCATTTGTACCTTCAATCTCACAACACCGGCATACTCACGTATCGGCGCGAGAATATCGAAGCTCGGCTTACCAACACTGTTCTTATTCGAAGGGTGAGCAGGTGGATCAGGGCTGCGGCGTTGCACGATGCTGACTCCGGAATTAGGGGCTACTTCATCCCTGCTCTGGCAGCAAACGTCAAGGGTGTCCTGGACGGATTTCAGAATGACAAAGAGTAGTCGCATTTATTACCAAAGTGTCGTGTTTGCTGGTTAAACGTAACGATTCACGACTTCTCTAAGTCTTGCGTGCGCAATTGGTTCAGAATTGGCTGACAGAAGATGTTATTGGGAGTGTGGGTGGTTCCTGCGCAGCGTCCGCAGCTCAGTCACATTGGATATCATCGGCGCAGCACGCCCAGTGATTGGAGGGCAATCCCGGCACGCTCCTTGAGATCATGTGTGCCACTGTCACTGTGGATAAATCGCACGCAGCAGCTTGCCTTCACACCGTCGTTTCCCTTCTCGCACAATGAGAACCGCAACTTCCCTGGTGTTCGGGGCATTGGCCTCAGCTGTAGGCGCGTTGCAGGCGCCATTCAGCGTAGAGCCTGCTCGCGAGGTGTCTTCACTTGCAATGACGACGAATACCGAGTCCTTCTCTACATTCGCGCACGCCGCGTTCCCAAAACACAAGCTTCGAATCAAGCGCAACGACGGGTTCTGCGACTTCACCGGCGTGCGGTACGCTTAGACAATGCTACACTCTTCGTCATGCTGATTTGAACACCAGTGCATACACCGGATACATCGACGTTGAGGCCAGGCACCTATTCTTCTACTTTTTCGAGAGTCGCAGCAATCCTGCCGAGGATGACGTGCTCATGTGGATTAATGGTTAGTGGTTTCAATGAGCGCGCATCATATTCGCTCATTACCTGCTCAGGAGGACCCGGTTGCTCCTCGACAACTGGTTAGTTTCACGTTCCTCGTTGGCGCACGGAAATCTAACACAGTTGCAGGTTTGTTCCTCGAACTGGGCCCCTGTCTCTTTGTCAAGGATGGTCTCGAGCACAATCCGCATTCATGGAACACAAACACAAACCTCTTTTTCCTTGACCAGCCTGTTGGCGTCGGCTACAGCTATGCTGACCACGGAGAGAAAGTGGTACGTCTCGTTTGTTCGTCTCTATTCAAAGTCTATCCACTCAACTAGCCGATAGACAACGACCGAGGACGCGGCCGTAGATGTCGCGGCATTCATCGCGATTTTCTTTGAGAGCTTCACTGAGTTCAAGGGACGCAATTTCCACGTTAGCGGAGAGAGCTATGCTGTGCGTATCACTGGTTCTGAATTTGTCTGTTCACGACGTTGACGAGCTCCACAGGGCCGCTATCTTCCTGTCTTCGCGGCCGAAATCGTCGACCAAAACATGAAGGCGAAATCGCAAGGTCGCACGCCTATCAACCTGCAAAGCGTTCTCATTGGCAATGGCTACACGGACCTTGCACTGTGAGCTTCGCTCTTTCTCCTGGGTCTGGCCTAAGCTGACTACAAGGCTAGGATGTCACTGTCGTACTACGAGATGCTTTGCACAAATGCCAGCGGTCTCGACCCCATTTTACCAGCAGCCCAATGCGTCTCGATGAAATCAAAGGTTTGTGGTTTCTATCTCGATGTTACAATGCTGACAGAGTCTACAGGCTCCACGCTGCAGGAAGTGGTACACAGATAACTGTATCAACTCCTTTGACGCCATCTCTTGCGATGCGGCGATCAGCTTCTGTAGTGAGCTTGGCGATGACAGGGCCGGCCGCAACGTCTACGACATTTCCGAGAAGTGTGCTGAAGACAATCCGGATTGTGGCCTTAGCATCCTGTGAGCTTCTCGCTCTAAGCACATTGCGGGAAATTTAACAATCCCTCAGATCCGACTTGGGAGACTACCTCAACCGCCCAGATATCCGCGATCGTCTTGGAGCGACCAGCCCTGGAAACTATACTGGCTGTTCATTGGATGTCGGAATGCGCTTCGCATTCAGCGGTGACCTACTGCACAACTCGCGCGTCTACGTCGAGGAGCTCCTCGAACGCGGTGTTCGCGTCTTGCAGTACGTAGGGCGATACGACCTAGCATGTAGCTGGGTGCGTTTTTATTCATTGCATACTGCGAACTGTTCTAACGAGAACCCCGTTGCAGGTCAGCAATGACTGGAACATTCGCAGCATGCAGTGGAGTGGAAGTGAAGAGTTCAACGCGCAGAAACTTCAACCGTGGACGATTGACGGAGTGGTGGTTGGCGAGGTCAAGTCCGCGCGCGGCCTCACATTTGCTATCCTAGATGCGGCGAGCCACTTGGTGCCGATCCAGAAGCCCACCGAGTCACTGCGAATGATGCAGCAGTTCATCGCAAACCGTCCATTGTAAATGCAAATGTAAAGGAGCCCATCTGCGCGGCACTTGGTCGTCTCCGCGCAGTGGTCGCAAAGTTCTAAACGAGAATAAGTACATGCACATTGCATAACACCAGTACTGAAACGTCCGAGTGTTCGTTGCCAAATTTTCACAGGGCCAGAAAATTAAGAGTCTGTGTTGCACTCTATGCTCAGAAAAGCACCGCAGCAAGTACAGTCAGGACAACGGCAAGAACCGTGCCGACAACTCCAACGCTCGTGGCAGCATCGCCGGGAGTGTTGGGTTTGCTTGTACCAGACGGCGACGAGCCGCCCCCGGTGGTGGATCCGCCACCACTAGGCGGCCCGGTTTGTTCAGTCGGGCCGCCGGGTACACTGGCCTGGCTCTGCGCGGATCCCGTTTGGAAGATGTGGTGGGAGACAATCTCGAAATACGCTTCGGCATAGTCGACGGCCTGAAGATCGCTGGTCACGTAGGTGTTGTAACAGGTCTGGTTCTCCGGTACCCCGCAGCCGGAGTCGGCAAGAATGGCCTTCTCGCTGGCAAATTCACCGCAGAGTGAGGTATTGATGACGACCTTCTGCAAGTCGAAGTTAGACTTGATGTCGCAGCCAGCGTGCGTGGTAAGCGCTGCAACTGTCAGGCCAAGCGTGGTCGTGTCGATGCTCTGTGCGTTGGCCAAGCTTGCGGGGACTTCAGAGCGCTATGAATAGCATCAGAAAGCATTCTCTCGACAGGTGATACAAACAAACAGGGAAGAACCAGATGCTGAGGAGAGTATGTGTCAACGAGGCTTTATCGCTATCGGCATGAGACGCACTTAATGGACGTTTCCGTGAACTCTGTGATGTAGACACCTCCTCCAGCTTTGTTGAAGCCGTCACCGAAGCTCGTTGTGCGCGGGTCATGTACGGAACACCCAGAGTTGTCATTCTCCTTGTGCGTGCAATCCGTGAGTTTGACCTCGCCAGATATGCTACCCTGTGGAGCCTGCAAGGTGCACGACTGGCCGGTGTGGAACACCACCTGATTGTTGGTGCGCTTGTTGACGTTCTCCATGATGTCGATTTCGCCACCACCAGGCCAGTTGTCAGCAGTGGTCCTGTTCCAAGAAAAGCAAGGTCAGAATAGGTTTGAAAGTGAAAGTGAAAGGTTTGGGCCGTACCAGTAGCTATAAAAATAGAACGGGGTGACAGGCACAGGATCAGTTTGAGTGCAATTGACATGATCGGAAAGGGAAACATTGAGTCAACACAACGGATGCATCAAAGAAGCAGCAACGCACGCGGGCCAGAGCGAGCAGCCGAAGGGAAGGTGAGCTGTAATAGAGTCACAGTCAGCAAAGAGCCCAGTAATGTTCCAGTTCTGCGCAGGAACAAACCTGCGTCCAGTACAAAGACGGTTCCAAAACCATACTTGTTCTTACTCTCCAACCTGAACGAGTGACGCTTCTTGTTATATTCATCTGTAGAGTTGTTTTGATTAATCATTGCAGCTGCAGGATAATGGCGAGAAAAGTTGATCAACCTTGGGACGGGTATCAACGGCAAGCTTGACATTGCCGTTAGCCAAAATTTGGAGCATGCCGAGCTCGCGGGATTGGGTGACGTTTGTAAGGAAGTCATCACCGCTGTTCCACCAATTCCAAGCCTGGTCCTTGAGTGTTTCATTCCAACCACCGATAAAGTGGAAGGAATCTACGAAGTCTTGACCGCTGGCGGCGGCCTTGAGGTCATAGGTCGCGGCGTGGGCTAGCTGCGCCAGCGCGACGATGGAGAGAGTAGAAACGCGCATCGTGAGAAATGGTAAGAGGACAAGTCTGTTCCGCGATGGTTGAGGTAGCAGACTGCGGACTGAGAGCAAATAGGGGCACCAGCCTTCGCTTCGTGATATATCTACAGATGGCCGCGTCACAGCCGCCGAACGAAAACCTCGGCCGGCAAGAAGACCGGGATATTGCCCCATGGAATATCGTCGGACGAGGTTGTTCCTCACAAGGGAGCGCTTGTACCGACCGACGGCTTTGGAGTGTATGCGAGGAAAATCGAGATGAACCTTCCGTCGTCAGTGAGAGCACACTCCCTAGTACGTACAGGATCACAACAAGAGGTACTTTTGTACATCTACACGATATTGAGCCGCTGCGCACTTGCGGCAGAATGGTTGGTCTATGTCCATTGAGGTACTCGACGGATTCAGAGATGCCGGCGTCATGTTATGGGGACCGACATCAGAGAATTGGGCGAATGCGGCAACGATAGCGTGATTTAGCAGGGCTAGCGTTGCAGAGAGCGTGGGAACGACAGCAAACAGCTTTTTTTGGCACATCGACATCCTTGCTAATGAAGTGGCCCGTGTGGTCCACTGCCGGATTATCCAGGAGCGTGGACATCAGGAGAGAAATTTGTATAGCAGAGATAGTATGTGACTCCTGTCCGTTTGTGGCCAGGCTATAGATGATCTGCAATGCAAGTTCAGTGGCACCGGTTTGAGCCGAAATCGGCACTCTCGACCATTTTGAAATCAAAAGCGACAAAAGGCGTCCAATGCCTAACTCTATATAAAAAGTTTAAAAAGGAAAGAGACTGTCCTTTCGGTATCTATTTATTCTCTTTCATTGTAATAGGCAATAAATGTACAATTCTGTACACAAACTGGACTGCTGTTGCCACGTTGTTTGCGAAGTGAAATGATCACAACTAGACCGAAGAAAGGTGGTATTCTTGTCTTTCCGTTGATAATCTCGTCGCTTGATGGAGTACCGGTCAGGGAGACTATCTTGACTGGCCGGAGAATTGCGACAGCCTCGGGTGGCCAGTAACTCGTGCTTACTCGATGGAGATCACCTTTGGTTTCGCCTCCGCCGATTACTTCTTCCACAGCTCGCGCGCTCACGTCAATTAGCTGTTAAAAGGCAATATTCGCGTCCTGCAATGCGTTGGACGACACGACCTCGAGGCTGCCAGTAGGCGCCTTGGAAGCTGACTGGCCAATTGATAGCGATCCTGAAGGAACTCGCCTGAGTACCATTTGACAGTCTCAATGTAAGTACTGCAAGGTAGTGGAGAAAAGGCAAGCAAATGTCCATTGCGCAGCACAAGTATTAAATCGTTCGCGCGGTCATTACTATAATCAAGTGTCCGTGTCCGAGTCTATGCTCAGGAAAGCATCGCGGCAGCCGCAGTCAGGACAACAGCGAGAACCGAACCGACAACGCCAACGCTCATGGCAGCATCACCAGGCGCTGAAGTGTTGCTACCAGACGGCGCCGAGCCGCCACCAGTCGTGCGAGTGCTCGTGCTGCCACCAGTGGTGGATCCACCACCGCTTGGCGGTCCAGTCTGTTCAGTCGGGCCTCCAGGTGCGCTGACTTGGGTCTGCGCGGTCGCCGTTTGGAAGATGCGGTGCGAGACAATCTCGAAGTACGCTTGAGCGTAGTCGGCAGGCTGAAGGTCGCCCGTCACGTAAGTGTTGTAGCACGTCTGATTCTCCGGGACTGAGCAGCCAGAAGAGTCAAGAACTGGTTTCTCTCCAGCGAAGTTGCCGCAGAGCGAGGTGTTGATGATGATCTTCTGCAAGTCGAAGTTGGACTTGATGTCGCAGCCGGCGTGAGTGGTAAGCGCTGCAACCGGCAGGCCGAGAGTGGCCGTGTCGATGCTCTGAGCGTTGGCCAAGCTTGCGGGAACATCAGCACGCTAGAAACGGTGTTAACAGTCATGCATTCGCTCAGCAGGTACAATGGACGAACAGGGAAGAACCAGATGCTGCGGAGAAGAGGTCAGCAAGGCTCTCTTTGGCAATCGGCACGAGACGCACTTGATAGATGTTTCCGCGAACTCCGTGATGTAAACACCTCCTCCGGCGTCATTGAAGCCGTTACCGAAGCTCGTTGTGCGCGGATCGCGCACAGCACATCCAGCGTTGTTGTCAGGCTTGTGTGTGCAATCCGTGAGGACGACCTCGCCAGATACGCTGCCTTCCGGAGCCTGCATGATGCATGTCTCGCCGGTGTGGAACACCAACTGGTTGTTAGTGCGTTTGTTGACGTTCTCTAGAATGTCGATTTCGCCACCATGAGGCCAGTTGTCCGCAGTGGTCCTATTGTAAGGAAGATGGGGTCAGAAGAAGTTCGGGTGAATGTGGAAGGCCTGAAGTCGTACCAGTAGCTGTAAAGATAGAACAGGATGGCAGGCACGGGATCAGTTTGAGCGCGGTTGACATGGTCGGAAAGGGAAACAAATGAGCCATGACAACGGATATATCAGAGCAACAACCACTCACGCAGGCCAGAGTGAGCAGCCGAAGGGAAGGTGAACTACAACAGAATCATAGTCAGCAGAGCATTGTGTTGTCGCGCAGTCGAAGCGTACCTGCGTCGAGTACAAAGACGGTTCCGAAACCGTACTTGTTCTTGCTCTCCAGCCTGAAAGAATGACGCTTCTGATTGTAGTCGATCTGCATAATTGGTTTGATTGGTCATTTGTAATTATCGAAAGAAGGCAGGAGAAAGTAGGCCGACCTTGGGACGGGTATCAACGGCGAGCTTGACATTGCCGTTGCTCAAAATCTCGAGCATGCCGAGCTCGCGGGATTGAGTGACGTTTGTAAGGAAGTCATCACCACTGTTCCACCAGTTCCAGGCCTGGGCCTTGATGGTGTCGTTCCAACCGCCGATAAAGTGGAAAGAATCTACAAATTCTTGACCGCTGGCAGAGGCCTTAAGGTCGTAGGTTGCGGCGTGGGCCAGCTGCGCCAGGGCGACGACGGAAAGAGTAGAAACGCGCATCGTGAGAAATGGTAAGAGGACAAGCCGGTTCCGTGGTCAAGACAGCTGACTGCGGACTCAGAGCAAACAGGGCACCAGCCTTTGCTTCGTGATGCTGTCCACAGATCGCAGCGACACAGCCGCCGGCCGAGGTCCTCGGCCGGCGAGAAGGCCGGAACACTGCTTCAAGGAATACCACCGGACGAGGTTGTTTCTCAAAAGGGAGCGCACGTACCGGGTCTCGCCTTTCGAATATCCGCGACCGAAATTGAGGTGAACCTTCTGTCGCTAGCAAAACAAACAAAAAGGCTTCCCTGGTGCGCACAGGACCACAACAGAAGGTACATACTGTGCATCGATAGACATTTGCACGACTTTGAGCCGCTGCGCATACATGACGACACAGCTGGCGGAGCCCGAGTTGAATGTGATAGCGGCGGTGACAATCGCTGGCCTTCTTACCACAATGACGCCCTTGCTCAATGGAGTGTATCGTTCGTCCACTAAAAGACTGCCCATAAACATGAACAATGGAAGAGACCTTGTCGTCATAAAGGCGGTATGCGGATTCCGTCGGCTTATGACTAGATGATCTACAATGCAAGTCCACAGCATGCAGCGGCCAAATGCATGCGCCGAACCTTCTGCAAGACTAGCGCGCTGCTGGATCGTTGGCCATTGAAGACCCTCTAGAAATCCAGCAACTGAACAAGCCCGTTTGGGAAAGTCGAAACCTGTTAAGGAAAGTCGAATGCCGTGATCTGTGTAGTCTGTTACGAGACTTGGAGGTTGCGGGTTATCAGTGCCGCAGCCCGGTTTAGTAGCCCTACAATCGTCACGAGTCTCGGGGTTGGAGGACAACGTTGAGCGAAACAGATCCGTTGCATGAAGAGCACGACGTTGGAGAGGTTGCGGGCATTTTTGAGCAAGTCCCATGCAGATCTGGAATCGCGAGCGCGGTAGAGCAAGGAGAAGGACGCTAGGAATATAATTTCGGGGTGCGAAGATGTCTGCGCAGGTTTTATCGGGAGCCAGAGAGTCGCTAGGAGCAGACGTGCACGTTGAAGTTGTCATGGCGCGAATGCTAAAAGCACGGATGGTGGATGCAATGGACTCGCCGCAACGCGTTCCTTGCCACAGTCAACCAGGAGCATGGCGGCGTACTTGGTTCGATTCTAGATCTCAGGAGACGACATATTGCGTGCCTGCGCGCGAGGTTTCGCACTTCCGGGGCTATGCGGACGCGAGAAGGAGAGTGGTGGGTGCCAACCCGGTTCAGCGGCGTCGGTTTGAACCGAAGTCTGAGTGGAGCCGGTCTCAACCTTTCGAAAGCCTCGTGCGTCTATGTTGATAAACTGGAACGCGATAATCGCGTTCTACGATGCGTTGGGCGACATTAACTCGCATGTAGTTGCGCGCACATGTTCGTCCACATACTGTAAAGTGTTTCGACGCAGAAACTCTAATCGTGGAGTGGTGCTTGTTGAGGTCAAGACCGCGCGCGACCTCGCAGTCACGTTTGCAAGTTCGGCT
>Ga0247815_10003214_pt1 | contig 11796 bp, 8 predicted proteins | sample UWRJL194509B1_FD_181014 | JGI IMG/M metagenome (GOLD analysis project Ga0247815, IMG submission 181014) | Plant litter microbial communities from Arlington Agricultural Research Station in Wisconsin, United States - UWRJ-L194-509B-1 | ecosystem: Environmental > Terrestrial > Plant litter >... | reverse complement strand
AGGGACCCGTGCGTCGCCGAATCTCCCGCCATCTCGGGGGACCGTATCCCGTCCGTAGGCGCAGTATCGCGCCGCAGCGCATCCCCTAGCGTGCGCGCAGAAACCCGGAAGAACCCCATTTAACGTGCATCCCGCAATTCCCGCGCGCACGGAACGCGCCCTCAACTCCGTCCATCAGGTCCACTGGCTGCGCCGCGGTGCAGCCGTCCTCACCGCCACGGTGCTCACCGTGCTCGCGCTCAGCTACGCGGTACCCGCCTACGCGCAGACCGTGCAGGCGGCGCAGGCCGTCACCGAGCAGAGCGCACCCGTGCTCCAGAGTCTCACCGTTCCCGCGGTGGCGGCCGCCGCATCCATCAGCAGGGACGCCTATGGCGTCACCGAACCGCCGCCGCTGGTCTGGCCCGTGCCCGCCGAGACCCCGATCGCCAGCGGGTTCGGCCCGCGGGTATCGCCCTGCTCGGGCTGCTCGAGCTATCACGAGGGTGTCGACTTCGATCCGGGCTACGGAGCACCCGTGCACTCGGTCGCCGCCGGCGTGGTCACGGAGGCCACTGATGTGAGCGACGGTGCGCTCGGCGTCCACGTCGCGATCCAGCACGTGATCGACGGCCAGGTCGTCGTGAGCGTCTACGGTCACATGCAGGTCGGATCCGTGCCGGTGCAGGTGGGCGACATCGTCACCGCGAACCAGCAGATCGGACTCGTCGGCAGCACGGGTGCCAGCACCGGCGCCCACCTGCACTTCGAGATCCACCCGGGCGGCGGCGACGCCATCGACCCCCTGCCCTGGTTGCACGCGCACCTCGGCTGACCGGCTCCCAGAATGGCGCAGTAGCGTCGAGAGCATGGGCGGCATCGCGATGGTCTGGCGCACGCGGATGTTGTCCGCGTTCACCGGAACGACGACCGGTCGTCCCGACTGGGTGCAGCGCATCGAGGACGGCGACGACGAAGGATGGTTCGGCGCCGATTCGGCGGCATGGGTCGTGCACGGCGGTATGCCGACGCTGGTCGCGGGCATCCGGGCACTGCTGATGCAGACCCTGCACCCCGGCGCGATGGCGGGCGTACACGACTGGTCGCGCTACCGGGAAGATCCGCTCGGTCGGCTCTCCGGCACCATCCAGTGGCTGATTTCGGTGACGTTCTCCGACCGGGCAGCCGCCGAGGAGGAATCGCGGCGCGTCGGTCGATTCCACGACCGCGTGGTCGGCGACTATCTCGACGCTGCCGGGGTCGAACGTAGGTATTCCGCTGGTGACCCTGAACTGCTGTCGTGGGTGCACGTCGTCTTCACGGATGCCTTTCTCTCGAGCCATCAGATCTGGGGACGACCGATCCCCGGTGGCGCCGATGCATACGTCGCGCAGTGGGCGAAGGCGGGCGAACTGGTGGGAGTGGTCGATCCGCCGCGCTCGCTCGCGGAGCTCACCCGCACGCTCGACGACTTCGGGCCAGCCATGAAGAGCGATGCACGCGTCGCCGAGGCCGTGCACTTCATCCGCAATCCGGGGCTCCCGCGGGCGATGACCCCGTTCTACCGGGTGCTGTTCGCCGGTGCTGTCGCCTCCATTCCGGTGCGTTACCGACGGATGCTCGGCCTCCGCCGCCCCTGGTGGCCGGCCATCACGGCCACCCGCATCGTGCTCGCGTTGGCGGGCAACATCCTCGGACGCGGGTCGAGCAGCGAGGATGCGGCCCGCAAGCGACTCGCCCGGCTCGGTCTGCTGCAACCGGAGGATGTCGCCGGTGCGAGGTAGGTTTCTGACGAGGAGACGGCATGGGTAGGCAAGACGGCAGCACGCGGCAGGTGAGCGCGGCATCCGTCGACAGCAGCACCGCCCCCATTCTGCACGTCGACCTCGACGCATTCTTCGCCTCTGTCGAGCTGCTCGACCGGCCGGAGCTCGCGAACGTTCCCGTCGTCGTCGCCGGCAAATCGCTGCGGTCGGTCGTTACAGCGGCCAACTATCCCGCACGCAAGTTCGGCGTGCGGTCGGCCATCCCGCTGTCGCAGGCGATGCGGCTCTGCCCGCACGCCATCGTGCTCGAGCCACACTTCGAGAAGTACCGGCACTATTCGCAGCAGGTCATGGCGATCTTCGACGACATGACTCCGCTGGTCGAACGGCTGGGCATCGACGAGGCATTTCTCGATGTCGCCGGCGCACGCGGCGTATACGGCCCGCCCGCGGTGGTCGCGGAGCTCATCCGCAGTCGGGTCTTCGCCGAAACCGGCCTGCACTGCTCCGTAGGCGCCGCGTCGACCAAGTTCGTCGCCAAACTCGCATCCGGGCGAGCGAAGCCCGACGGTCTGCTGGTCGTGCCGGCCGCGCAGACGTTGGATTTTCTGCATCCGTTGCCGATCGGTGCCCTCTGGGGTGTAGGCGCCGCCACCGAGGAGTCGTTGGCGAAGCGCGGCTTCCGTACTGTCGGCGATATCGCCCGAGCGCCGCTGGCAATGGTGCAGCGGGCGGTCGGCGATGCCTCTGGCCGCAAGCTGCATGAACTGTCGAACGGCATCGATCCGCGCCCGGTGACGACGCGGTCGGTAGAGAAGAGCGTCGGGCACGAGGTGACCTTCGAGGTCGACACCACCGACCCCGAGACGTTGCGGCGCGAACTGCTGCGCCAGGCCAGCGCCGTCGGGGTGCGGCTGCGCACCGGGGGCTGGGTGGGGCGCACGGTCGTGCTCAAGCTGCGGTATTCCGACTTCAGCACCATCACCAGGTCGCGCACGATCGCGGAGCCGACGGACCTCGGCCGCCGCATCTACGAGGAGGTGCGTGAGATCTATGAGGCGCTCGGCACCCACGGGCCCGTGCGGCTCATCGGTGTCCGGGTCGAGCAGCTCGCGCCCGGCGGCGGCCAGGCCATGGGGCTGTGGGACGACGACGAGACCTGGCGCGAGGCCGAAGACACGATGGACGCCGTCAGCGCTCGCTTCGGTCGCGGGCTGCTGACCCCGGCGGCCCTGCTCAAGTCTGCGAAGCCGCGCGGTGACGCCAGCAACGCGCACCGCATCGACTACTGAACATCGAACCGAGCACAGCCGCGCCACCTCCCTCTGCGCAAAGTTCCGTCATCCGACGCAAGCGTCCGTTCTCGACCCATCCCTATGATCGGCTCATGGACGAGAGCAACAACCGCACCCCGATCGAACCGCAGAGTGTGGATGCACCGCTCTCTCGCGCAGCAGTCTTCCTGGTGGTGACGATCGCCGAGACCGACGCGGCCGTCGCGACCGTACGGGACGTCATCTCCGACATCGGCGGGTTGGTGCGGGCGGTCGGCTTCAGGGATCTGAACGGGCACCTGTCGTGCAACGTCGGGATAGGGTCATCCGCCTGGGACCGCTTCGACCAGCCGTCGCGCCCGGCCCAACTGCGACCGTTCGCGGAGGTGCGCGGCGGCACCTTCACGGCCGTTTCGACGCCCGGCGACCTGCTGTTCCACATCCGTGCCGAGCGGGCCGACATGACCTTCGAGCTCGAACGGCTCATCCTCGAGAAGCTGGGCGATTCCGTCACCGTCGTCGACGAGGTGCAGGGATTCCGGTTCTTCGACTCCCGCGACCTGCTCGGGTTCGTCGACGGCACCGAGAACCCCACCGGACAGCGGATGGCGGGCGTCTCGGTCGTCGGGGATGAGGACCCCGACTTCGCCGGCGGCAGCTACGTGGTGGTGCAGAAATACCTGCACGACCTGGATACCTGGACGAAATTCACCGTCGAACACCAGCAGGCGGTGATCGGCCGCACGAAGCTCGACAACGTCGAGCTCGAGCAGCTGCCCAACGAGCGGATGTCGCACAAATCGCTGAACACGATCGTCGATGCGAACGGGGTGGAGCACGACATCCTGCGCGACAACATGCCGTTCGGGCGCCCGGGTGCCGGAGAGTTCGGTACCTACTTCATCGGCTACACGCGCGAGCTGTGGGTCATCGAGCAGATGCTGCGGCGCATGTTCATCGGCGAGCCCGTGGGCAAGTACGACCGGATTCTCGACGTCTCCACCGCGGTGACCGGCACGAACTTCTTCGTGCCGTCGAACGCCGTGCTCGAGGGGCTCGCGCCGTAGAGCGGCGGGCTAGGCGGCCAGGATCGCGGCAGAGTGGCGCGGCAGCACCACGGCCGAGGAGGACGCGCCGACGGAGTCCGCGGTGCCGAGCAGCAGCGTGCCACCGATCGGCAGCGACAGCGGGTAGTCCGCGAAGTTGACGACGATGGTGGTCGCCCCGCGCCGCAGCACGAACCAGCCCTCGTCATCGTCGAACTCGACCGAGTTGTGGTCGAAGCTCGGATCGGTGAGGTCGGGCACGGTGCGGCGCAGCTCGCCCAGGCGCTGGTACAGGCTCAGTAGTTCGGCGTGAGCGCCTTCAGTGCTCTCCGACCACTTGAGCTTCGAATTCTCGAACGTGGCCGGGTCTTGCGGGTCGGGCACGACGTCGGGATCCCAGCCCATTTTCGCGAACTCGGCGATGCGGCCCTCCGCGGTGGCCTTGCCGAGCTCCGGCTCGGGATGCGCCGTGAAGAACTGCCAGGGCGTGGACGCGCCCCACTCTTCACCCATGAACAGCATCGGGGTGAACGGCCCCGCGAGGGTCAGCACCGCCGCGATGGCGAGCCGGCCGGCATCCAGCTGCGCGCTCAGGCGGTCGCCCACCGCACGATTGCCGATCTGGTCGTGGTTCTGATCGGCGACCACCAATCGCCAGGTGGGCATCGCCGCGGTGTTGATCGGATGCCCGTGGTCGCGCTCGCGGAACGAGGAGTACGTGCCGTCGTGGTAAAAACCGCGGGTGATCACCTTGGCCAGGGACTCGAGGTGCTCGAAGTCTGCGTAGTAGCCGGTCGTCTCGCCGGTGAGGGCCACGTGCAGCGCGTGATGGAAGTCGTCGCTCCACTGCGCCTGCAGGCCGTAACCGCCTGCCTCGCGCGGGCTGACCAGTTTCGCGTCGTTCAAGTCCGACTCGGCGATGAGAGTCAGCGGGCGCTGCAGGAAGGCGCTGAGTGCGTCGACTCGCACCGACAACTCCTGCAGGATGTGCACGGGAGACTCGTCCACGAGCGCATGCACGGCATCGAGCCGCAACCCGTCGACGTGGTAGTCGCGCAGCCACATCAGGGCGTTCTCGACGATGTACGACCGCACCGGCGCGGCATCGAGGTTGACCGAGTCACCCCAGGTGTTCGCGCTGCCCTCGCGCAGGTAGGGGCCGAAGCGCGGCAGATAGTTGCCACTCGGGCCGAGGTGGTTGTAGACGACATCCTGAATCACGCCGAGGCCGCGCTCGTGGCAGGCGTCCACGAAGCGCTGATAGGCCTCCGGGCCGCCGTAGGTCTCGTCGACGGTGTACCAGAGCACGCCGTCGTAGCCCCAGTTGTGGTCGCCGTTGAATCCGTTGACCGGCAGCAGTTCGACGAAGTCGACCCCGAGCGAGACCAGGTGGTCGAGCCGCTTGATCGCCGAGTCGAGGGTGCCCTTCTTGGTGAAGGTGCCGATGTGCAGCTCGTAGATCATCCCGCCGGGCAATTGCCGGCCGGTCCACTTCTCGTCGGTCCAGGCGAAGGCGCCGGGGTCGAAGGTGCGCGAGAGACCGTGCACCGACTCCGGCTGGCGGCGCGAGCGCGGATCGGGCAGCGGATGCTCGTCGCCGTCGACCAGGTAGCCATAGTCCGAACCGGTCAGGCCGGCATCCGCACCCCACCAGCCCTCGCCGAGTCGCACCATCGGGTGCTTCTCGCCGTCGAGCAGCAGGGTCATCGTCGACGCCGCCGGAGCCCACACTTCGAAAGTCATTCGTCCACCGTACTTTCAGAGACCGTACCTTCCGGTACCAGCAGCGCCACCGGGTATCTGCCCAGCACCTCCGCCATCCGCAGGGTGCCGCCGTCATACCGGCGGCCGGTGATCAGGTCGATCACCGGGCGCCCGGGCAGCTGCACCGTAGTGTCTCGCCACCCCCCGTCCTGCGACAGCCCCAGCGGCAGCCGAGTGGCCAAGGTCACCGCGCCGCCCCGGTCGAAGCCGATCACATGGCGACGACCGGCACCGAAGGCGGTGATCGGCGCGTAGCGGGTGAACAGGTCGGGTCGGTCGCGGCGCAGTCGCAGTGCACGACTCGTAACCAGGAGCTTCGCAGCCCCGGTCTCGTCGATGTCGGGCTGGCTTCCGCCGTCGATGGCGGCCAGATACAGCTGGCGGATGTCGAAGTCGACCGGTCGGCGGTTGTCGGGATCGACCAGCGAGGTCTCCCACAGCTCGCTGCCCTGGTACACGTCGGGCACGCCTGGCGCGGTGAGTTGGATCAGCTTCGCGCTCAGCGAGTTCGACCAACCCGGCTGCTCCACGACATCCAACAGGCCGCGGATGATGCCCGCCACCCGCTCGTCGTCGAACACCGAATCGACGAGTTCGTGCATCCGTCGCTCGAACTCCTCCTTGGGAGCGGTCCAGCGGGTGGAGTTGCCGGCCTCCCGGGCGGCCTTCTCGGCGTAGGCGTGCAGCCGCTCCCGGCTGGCCGGCCACGAGCCGATGATCGCCTCCCAGAGCAGGGCCTCCAGTGGCCCGTCGCCGAGCGGTGACTCGCCACGCAGCTCTTCGAGCGCGGCCTCCCAACGCTCGGGCATCTCGGCGAGCACGGAGATGCGTGCGCGCACATCCTCACCGCGCTTCGTGTCGTGGGTGGAGAGGGTGGTGAGAGATGCCGGGAAACTGGCCTGGCGTAGTTGCTGACGGCGATGGAACTCGGTGACTCCGATCGAGAACTCGCTCGGGTCTGCGCCGACCTCGGTGAGCGAACCCAGCCGGGTGTAGCGGTAGAAGGCGGTGTCTTCGACGCCCTTGGCCATGACCATGCCCGACGTCTGCTGGAAGCGCACGGATGCCGGGTGGCCCGGGTCTGCGAGAACTGCGACGATCTGGTCCACCGTGTCGCTCAACTCGGGGCGGTGTCTTTTCGCGAGCTGCGCGGCGTCGCGCAGATGTTCCGCGCCGAGCGGCAGGTAGGAGCGGTAGACCGGGAAGCACGCCAGGAGCTCGGCAAGCGCATCGGCCGTGGGGGAGAGCTTCCAGCCCTCGTCGGCGACGGTGTGCTCCACCGACTCGCCGAGATCGCGCTCGAGACGCAACACCTCGGAACGGAGGATGCCGTCGGCGATCGACCGTTTCGTGTCATGGATGAGGTCGGTCCACGAGACCCGCGCGTCGGTGTCGCGCAGCCGGCGATCGAGCTCGTCGAGGGCATTGCGCCCGGCCGGATCGACCAGCACCCGGTCGACGTCGGCGAGGGCGTCGTAGCCGGTCGTGCCCGCCGTCGCCCACGCGGTCGGCAGCTGCTCGTCACCCTCGAGGATCTTCTCGACCAGCACATAGCTGCCGCCGGTCGCGGCGGCGAGAGCGTCGAGATACCCACCCGGGTCGGCGAGGCCGTCCGGATGGTCGACGCGGAGCCCGTCGGCCAGACCCTCGTTGATCCAGCGCAGGATCTCGGCGTGCGATTCCGCAAACACCCAGGGCACCTCGACGCGGATGCCCGCCAGGGTGTTCACGGCGAAGAATCTGCGGTAATTGAGTTCGGCATCCGCTCGACGCCAATTGACCAGCTCGTAGTTCTGGCGCGCGTGAACTTCGCGCGGGGTCACATCGTCGTCGTTCGAGCCGGGCGCGATCGGATAGCGGTTGTCGAAGTAGCGCAGCTCGCCGTCGACGATCTCGAGATCGTCGAGTGCATCGGCGGCGTCGGAGTCGCCGAGAACGGGGACGCGCACCTTGCCGCCACCGAGCTCCCAGTCGACATCGAAGGCCTCGGCGTAGCGGGACTCACGCCCGTAGGTCAGCAGGTCCCACCACCAGGCGTTCTGAGCGGGGGAGGCGACACCGACGTGATTGGGCACAATGTCAATGAGTATGCCCAGCCCGAGCCTGCGGGCGGTGGTAGCGAGCGCTTCCAGCCCGTCTGCGCCGCCGCGCGCGGGGTCGATCTGCGAATGGTCGACGACGTCGTAGCCGTGATCCGACCCGGCCTCCGCCTTCAACAGCGGGGAGAGGTAGAGCCAGTCCGCTCCCAGGTCGCGCACGTACTCGGCGATCGTGGTGGCGGCGAACAGGTCGAAGCTCTCGCGGATCTGCAGCCGATAGGTGGACGCGGGGATGCGCATCAGCCCACCTCCGGTTTCGATGACAGCGGCGCGTTGACCACCGACCCCGACAGCGACGCAGACACGGAATGGTCGTCAGCGGCGATGGGTGTGTCGGCGAATTCGCAGAGCACGACCATCGACTTGGACTCGACCGCGATGACGTCCCCGGCAGTGCGGGGGATGTCGTCGGCGGCGTTGCCGGCCGTATCGATCACGACCTCCCACCGGTCAGAGAACTCCGCCGGCGGCAGCGTGAAGTCGACGCTTTCGTCGCCCGCGTTGAAGAGCATCGCGAAGTTGCGGTCGGTGACCCGCTGTCCGCGAGCATCACGACCGTGGATCCCATTGCCGTTGAGGAAGACTCCGAGGGCCCGGTCCACGCCCGCATCCCAGTTCTCTTCCGCCATTTCGGTGCCGGCTGGGGTGAGCCAGACGATGTCGGGCAGCGGCTCTTCAGAGCCACGCTTGACCGGGCGTCCGTCGAAGAAGCTGCGTCGACGGAAGGTCGGGTGCTCCTTGCGAAGACGCACCAGGGCAGCCACGAACTCGATGAGCCCGGTATCCGCGGTGTCCCAGTGCACCCAGGTCAGTTCGGAATCCTGGGCGTAGCCGTTGTTGTTGCCGAGCTGGGTTCGGCCGAGCTCGTCGCCGTGCGAGAGCATCGGCACGCCCTGCGAGAGCAACAGCGTGGTGAGGAAGTTGCGCTCCTGACGGGCACGGAGAGCGAGGACATCCGGATCGTCGGTATCGCCCTCGACTCCGGAGTTCCACGATCGGTTGTTCGATTCGCCGTCGTTGTTGTTCTCGCCGTTCGCCTCGTTGTGCTTCTCGTTGTACGACACGAGGTCGCGCATGGTGAAGCCGTCGTGCGCGGTGACGAAGTTGATCGAGGCGACCGGGCGGCGGCCGTCACCCTCGTAGAGATCGGCCGAGCCGGTGAGGCGGGAGGCGAATTCGCCCAGGGTCGACGGTTCTCCGCGCCAGAAGTCGCGCACGGTGTCGCGGTACTTGCCGTTCCATTCCGTCCACTGCGGCGGGAAGTTGCCTACCTGATAGCCGCCGGGGCCGACGTCCCAGGGCTCGGCGATGAGCTTCACCTGCGAGACCACCGGGTCTTGCTGCACGAGCTCGAAGAACGTCGACAGCTTGTTGACCTCATAGAACTCACGCGCCAGCGTGGAGGCGAGGTCGAAGCGGAACCCGTCGACGTGCATCTCGGTCACCCAGTAGCGCAGGCTGTCCATGATCAGCTGCAGCGTGTGCGGGTTGCCGACGTTGAGGGAGTTGCCGGTACCGGTGTAGTCCATGTAGAACTGCTTGTCGTCGTCGACCAGGTGGTAATACGCCTGGTTGTCGATGCCGCGGAACGAGATCGTCGGGCCGAGATGGTTGCCCTCCGCCGTGTGGTTGTAGACGACGTCGAGGATGACCTCCATGCCGACGTCGTGCAGGGAGCGCACCATGCCCTTGAACTCCTGCACCTGCTGGCCGTGATCGCCCGCCGACGAATAGCTGTTCTGCGGGGCGAAGAAGCCGATGGTGTTGTAGCCCCAGTAGTTGCGCAGGCCCTTGTCGAGCAGCGTCGAATCCTGTACGAACTGGTGCACCGGCATCAGTTCGATCGTGGTGACACCCAGCTTCTGCAGGTGCTCGATGATCGCCGGGTGAGCGAGGCCGGCATAGGTACCGCGCTGCTCCTCCGGCACCTCCGGGTGCAGCTCGGTGAGCCCCTTGACGTGGGCCTCGTAGATGACCGTGTCGTTGTAGGGGATTCGCGGATGCCGGTCCCCGGCCCAGTCGAAGAACGGGTTGATGACGACGCCGAGCATCATGTGCGAGGCCGAGTCGTCGTTGTTCTCCGAGTCGGGGTCGCCGAAGTTGTAGCCGAAGAGGGACTGATCCCAGTCGATGTCGCCGCTGGTCGCCTTGGCGTACGGGTCGAGCAGCAGCTTGTTGGGGTTCGCGCGCAGCCCGTTCTTCGGGTCGTATGCACCGGTCACGCGGTAGCCGTAGCGCTGCCCCGGCTGCACCTGCGGCAGATATCCGTGCCACACGTGCGCGTCCACCTCCACGAGGTCGACCCGGGTCTCGGTGCCGTCTTCGGTGAAGAGGCACAGCTCTACCCGTTCTGCCACTTCACTGAAAAGTGCGAAGTTCGTTCCGCTGCCGTCGAAGGTGGCTCCGAGCGGATATGCCGATCCTGGCCAGGTTTCCATGGTTCTCCTTGCGTGATCGCCTGTGGTCACCGTAGCCCGGGAGTGCAACTCTGGTCGACTCCCTCCCCGCCCCTTGACAAGTGCCCGTGTCGTTGGAGCTTTTTCTGGGCCTATGCCGCCCTCTTGTTCGACCACGGTTGGGGACGGATGCGAGACCGGTCGAGGGTCTCCGCTGGCGCGCCTGGCTGGCTGGTCGGCCCTCGTGCGGCGCGCTGCTCAATCCGCGTCATCCCCGCTCAGTCGAGCTGCGGCACGATCTCGCGCGCGAGGAAGTCCAGGTGATCGAGGTCATGCAGGTCGAGGATCTGCAGATAGACCCGGTCGACGCCCGACTCCTTCAGCCAGCCGAGGCGATCCACGATCTGATCGGAGGTTCCGAACAGGTTCTCACGCGGGTCGACCTCCGAGCGGCCGGTGGCCGCAGCCCGCGCGGTCGCCTCCGCCTCGGTGGCACCGGCGAACGTCGGGTATGCCACCGAGTAGTCGAGGTCGGCCGCGTCGCGTCCGATCGACCGCGCAGCCTCCCGCACCGTCTCGATGAAGCCAGCGACCTCGCCGAAAGGACGGAAGCCGATGTTGAACTCCGTGGCGAACCGCGCGGCGAGCGCGGGCGTGCGGCGCGGACCCCCACCCCCGACGATCACGGGGACCCGAGCCTGCACCGGCTTGGGGAGGGCTGGGGAGTCCTCCAGCCGGTAGGCGTCGCCGCTAAAACTGAAGGTCTCGCCGACCGGCGTGCTCCATAGCCCGGTCACGATCTCCAGTTGCTGCTCGAGCAGATCGAAGCGCTTCTCGGGAAAAGGGATGCCGTAGGCCCGGTGCTCCCGCTCGAACCACCCGGTGCCGAGGCCCAGCTCCGCGCGGCCGTTCGACATCTGGTCGACCTGGGCGACCTGGATGGCGAGGATGCCAGGGAGGCGGTAAGTCACCGAGGAGACGAGAGTCCCGAGCCGGATCGTCGAGGTCTCCCGGGCCAGCCCGGCCAGGGTGGTCCAGGCATCCGTCGGACCCGGAAGGCCATCACCTGACCCCATCGTCAGATAGTGGTCGCTGCGAAAAAAGCCGGTGAAGCCCAGCTTCTCCGCCGCCTGTGCGATGGCGAGCTGATCGAGGTAACTGGCGCCCTGCTGCGGTTCGACGAAGATGCGGAAGTCCATGACGAAAGCCTATAGTTGGCTCTTGAACACGGGAGTCCGGTGAGCCGGGCTGAGAGGAAGCTTCTCCAAGCTTCGACCGTCGAACCTGATCTGGATCATGCCAGCGCAGGGAGGCAGATTCTCTCCGGTTCGTGGCATCCGCCGCGAGCCACACCCGTGCCCTCGTTCGAGAAAGGGCACGACAGTGCATTCCACTATCACCGCACCGAAGCCGGCCGTCCGTCGCAACTATCGCTGGCGGGTCGTCGACATCGTCGTCGCGAGCGTAATCGG
>Ga0247815_10003212_pt1 | contig 11797 bp, 10 predicted proteins | sample UWRJL194509B1_FD_181014 | JGI IMG/M metagenome (GOLD analysis project Ga0247815, IMG submission 181014) | Plant litter microbial communities from Arlington Agricultural Research Station in Wisconsin, United States - UWRJ-L194-509B-1 | ecosystem: Environmental > Terrestrial > Plant litter >... | reverse complement strand
ACACCCGCACGTACCATCTGGGAAGACCCTCGAATACTCGGTTTCCTAGCTATCTTGACTATCATCGGGTCGATTGCCCCTGTCCTGACTGTTATCGCGTGGGTGTTCAATCGGTGGAAGCGGCGGCGGGGCGCCATCGATGGAGAACTTGACATCGAGCTATCAATGAGGCCGTCAGTGACAAGCGTCGAGAATCAGGAGCCCGAGTACAGTCGAGAGGCGGCTAGCGAGCTTGCCCGAGAACTCTTATGCAGATCATATGAGTATGTATCATTATTTTAAAACGCGGAACCCGAAATGTTCTAACCGGCGTGTGCCGCGATGGAACTTTTTTTGGGAACCCTGACGGCCGCTACTGACGCTACGGCAGGCACTGGGGGTGCACATATGAATAAGGGCACACTTTCCAGGACCTAGGCGATAAGAAGCTGTGCGGTGAATGGCAGGACGATTCGGTGAACACGAAAGTTTATTGAGTCTATGCGCGAGTTGACATGTTGAGATCGTGGAACTTCCGATGCTTCATCTGCTATGATACGTATTTTTAGAGCTTAGCTCACAAATGATGTTCGGGTTGGAACCGGGCAGTGACTTGCTGACAAAAGAAGTCCGAGATCGGCGTGTGACGTCAAATCACGGTCAGCCATTGCCTGCCTGCAACGCCCCGCACCTTGACCTCCTGCCTCCCGCTCGCGCATCGCGACGTTGTAAGAGTTTGAAGCCGGTGATAGCGTCCCTAAGAGCCCAAGAAGTCGATCGTCTATTACTTGTCGATTCAGCATGAGCTCCACGGCAGACCAGAACCATGTCGACCCTAATCCCCAAGCCTCTCCGCCTCGCCCAAAAGCTAGGGCCACCAATAGCGCAGTATGTCTTCCACGATTTGATTATTTTGGATTCCGTACTAATGGGATGAATGGTGCAGCCAGCTCCAGCAAGTTCAAGTTCGACCCTTCCGACCTTCACACCGCGCGACTACGCCTCGTTCTTCCTCGCGGGTGCCCTCTGCGCAACGCTCACTCATGGTGGAATGACGCGTGAGTGTCCTCGATTTAGTTGCACCAGCGGCTGAACCTACTCCAGCTATCGATGTCGTCAAGACTCGCATCCAAATTGACCCGGCGTTGGCAAAGCATTCATTGCTCAGCGCGGGTCGCAAGATCGTCGCCTTAGAAGGACCAAAGGTTGGTGGAACCTAACGTACCCCACCACGACTTCTTATATTCTGCAGGGTCTTCTCACTGGCTTTGGACCAACGGCAGTTGGTTACTTTGTCCAGGGTGGCGGCAAGTTCGCCGGTTACGAGTAAGTGTGACCCTTACTTGGGAATGACGTGCATCTGACTGGCTCAGATTCTGGAAGAAGCAGTTTGTATCGCTCTCAGGCAGCCAGGAGACCGCCGTGCAGTATCGAACGGCAATCTATCTCGGCGGTGCAAGCGTTGCAGAGTGAGTGAGAGCCCTTGCGGTTGTGAGCTGGATGCGATGCTTATCGGTCGGTTCGCGCCAGATTCTTTGCCGACATCCTCCTCACTCCACTGGAGGCAACACGCATCCGGCTCGTAAGCGATCGTACATATGCTACCGGCCTGGTGACAGGATTCGCGCGGATGGCACGCGAGGGTGGCGCGCGTGAGCTGTATGCAGGCTTTGTACCCATTCTCTTCAAGTAAGCACATAATCCCACAGCTCAATTTAACCTTGAATTAACCCAACGCAGACAGATCCCCTACGCCATTGGCCAATTCACAGTCAACGAGCTCTGTCATGAGATGGCTATGCGGAACATGAGCGAGGAGAAGAAGGCAAATCTAAGCGGAGTGGAAAAGTTTTCGATCTCACTTGGGAGTGGGTTGATTGCTGGTGTCGCGGCGGCAGTTCTCAGCCATCCTGCGGACACTCTTCTTAGCCAGGTGTGTTGAGTTATAGTCTCAGTAACGTGTGACTGAACTCTGACTGTACACGCAGATTAACAAGGGCCATGGACCTGGAGGGCCAATGCTCGGGCGACTGTGGTCTTTAGCAAAACAGGTGAGACGCCGCTTCGTGGAGTTCTGTGCTAACCAGTTACCACTGCGGTAGGCTGGGCCGAGTGGGCTCTTTGCAGGCTTGGGACCGAGGTGCATCATGACTGCCGGTTTAGTCGCAGGACAATTCCTCTTGTACGACGCTTGCAAGGCCGCTATGGGCGCACCGAAGGGTATCGAGATCCACAAGGACTAAACTAGATCGCGAACGACAATGGACCAAGCCACAACGTGACACGCCAGAAATGTACAATAATGTAACACAGTTATAGATGCCGGTATGCAAACTAGCAAAGCAGTGGCGAGTCTTTCAATTATTGTGGCATACTCGCCAGTTATGACCTTTGCACTCCTTGCGATGATTCAGTTCTTCAGCAGATGCAGATGCGAGACCCCAGCTCTGGAATTTACAGGATCTTGAAACACAGATTGGAACGTTGAAGATGAAGACCTTTATCAGTGCTTTTGGGCTAGCACGATGCTCAGGAACCTGCGAGGACAGATGGATTCTGTCAAATGGTTCTGCTGAGTTGAACAGTTTACTCTCTGTATCAATTCCAACCAGTCCTGCTCGTCCTACGCATCATCGATATCACGCAATTCAGCTCTAAAACGTATTGTGCACGAAGCATTGAAGACCTCGCGCTTCGCGAAACGACTCTTACATATGGCTTCCTGCCGGTCTCAACAGGTTATATTACTCAACCAATTGAAAGCACGGCTCTACAACTGAGAATCGATCTTTACGGTATCTCTGAATGCTTGGGGGACCGTGTCAAGGCCAACGTCGATTGTCCCAACAAGGGCCGTTCCACCTATCACCTCGCACACGAACCCCTCCCCTTCTCCAGCCAGCTCGTCCTTTGCCCGGATAAAGTCGAAGAGCGAGTTACAGGCATCGAGATGAAATGTGCACCCATTGACGACGAATAGTCGAAACTGTGCGATCCACCCTTCGCCTCCACGCACCCGATGAACAAAGTGCTGGAAGAATGAACTTTGAGCGGAATCAGCAGGGAATTCATCATGACTGCTAACCACGTACTCGTTTCGATTCTGCAGCATACTCTGAGTCAAATCGCGAATCTCGAAGGTGTCAATAGTCGAAAAGAGATCCAAGGCCACGGCATCGGTAACGTTGAGGAAGCCACTGTCGCTGGAAGAATCGACTGTAGTGATGATAATATGTCGAACGGTGTCGCGCAACTTGACGAACAAAGGCCCGAGTCGAGGGCATTGCTCGACTCCGACAGCCAGTGTGTGTAGTTTTGGCGCATCGAAGAATTCTAGCCAGCTGAAAGATCCTGGTAGGCCAAATAGTGATAAATGCGTAAGATAGGGCAGATTGATTCCGGCCGACAGCGGGTCGTTCGTTCGGCTCGAACTATGCAGCGGGTAATACACGCGAAGTTCCTGGAGATTGGGTGTCATCGCCAGTGTCGACCATAACGGCGTGTCAGAGATGTTCCGGAAACTGATACTGAGGAACGCTAGACGTTCTAACAGATGTGCCGGGACCATCGGGGTGGCATGGCTTTCGAGTCTGACCAGCTGGTGGGCATCGGCAAAGTACCGAATGGAGGATTCTGGTTGGAAGTTCACAGGGCGAATAGCGTGATCGTTTATCACACTAGCCGAGCGGTAGTTGATGTAAGTGGCATACTCCGGTACCGGGAGTATGACCAGCTCCTCAAGGAGCGGGGATGGCATTGTTAGCATGGCTAATTCGTCCGCTGTCGTCCATTGTGGGAGTTCGATGTGGACGCGCTTCCAACGGCCAATGTGTTTGCCGGCAAGTTGCAGACACTTGCTGTATGCCTCTGCATCACTAGGCCCTGCGTGTTCAATCTTGTCGAAGGAGAACCGTAACTCCAGGGAGGAGATACCCGAGCGTTCGAGCTGCAGGGAGACGTATTGAATGATCCAGTCGCCGCACAAGCCGTGAATTTTGATGCGTGCCCACAGACCCGGAGTCTGCAAGGCTATTTCGCGCCAGCGGACGCATGTAGCGGCTATCTGGAAGTTGACTGCGTGCTCGCACGCCAGTAACGAGCGTGTTGAGAAGCTCTCATATGACAGAGTTGAAAGGAAAATGTCCTGACAGATCTCTACGGGCAGAGATTGCATCGAGGTGGGAGTGAGGAGGACAAGATGCGAAGCCACAACCGGTTATGTTAGATGTACTAAACCAGAACTTCGGGCGGTCGGGGTTCCGCGAACTTCGCGGTCGGCCGGCGCCGGCGAGCATCTTTGGGCGTGGTCTGGAAGATATTGGAACCACGATCGACGACCGGACGTCTTTCGGACATGATCCGGAAGCAGTTTAAACCATGATCGGCGACCGAACATCTTTCGGACACGGCTACTCTCCAGAGCCTGAGGAGCACGTGCCGTAACACAGTCAGCCTCCTCTCTCAGAAGCAAGACGAGATGGCGATCATTATCAACTGTGCACAGGCCGAGATTCACTTCAATCAACGCCGCATTTAAACAGTGACATGTCAATCTGTTAGAATTGTGGCAACACTCGAAATGGACAACAAGCGCTATCATGTTAATCCTGCGCTATGAGAGAGATCTGATCCTCTTCGTCTTCATCAAGGTCATTTACTTCGTGACCGACAAGTTCTTCATCCGAGTCACTCCTTGAGTTACTTGGCTCGGCCTTAATCTCCACCGCATCTCGGAAGGCTTGAGGGACCGTGTCGAGGTTGACGTCGGTTGCCTCAACAAGGACCGTTCCGCCTATCACCTCACACACAAACCCTTCCTGTTCCCCATCCATCTCATATTTTACCCGGACAAACTCAAATAGCGAGTTGCATGCATTGAGTTGAAATGTGCACCCATTGACGACAAATCGGCGAAGTCGGGCGGCCCATCCCTCGCGCTCACGCACGCGATGAACAAGGTGCTGGAAGAATGAGCTTCGAGCGGTATCAGTAGGCTCATCTTCATAGCTGCTTGCCACGTACTCGTTCCAATTCTGCAGCATGCTCTTGGTCAGATTGCAAATCTCGAAGGTGTCGATTGTCGACAAAAGATCCAAGGCCACGGCATCGGTGATGTTGAAGTAGCCACCACCACTTGGTGCGTCGACAGTAGTGATGATAAAGTGCCGCACTGTATCGCGAAACTTGATGAATAGCGGCCTGAGGCGAGGACATTGCTCAATCCCAACGGTCAGTGCGCGTAATTTAGGCGCATGGAAGAAGTTCAACCAGTCAAATGATCCAGGCAGACCGTACAGTGCCATGTGTGTGAGCTGAGGTAAGTTGATTTCGTCCGTCGGCAGGTTGTTCGTCTGACTGGAACTATACAGCGGGTAATACACACGAAGGTCACGGAGGTTCGGCGTTATCGCCAGTGTCGACCATAGCGGTGAGTCCGGAATATTGCGAACGCTGATACTTAAGAACGCTAGACGTTCCAATAGATGTTCCGGAATCATTGGCGTGGCGTGGATTTCAAGTCTGACCAGCCGCTGGGCGTCGCGGAAGTACCCGGTCAGTGATTTTACGTCAAAGTTCGCGGCGAGATTGGCGCGATAGTTTATCATACTCGCTGCGCGATAGTTGGTGTGAGTTTGGTATTTCGGTACTGGGAGCATGACCAGCTCCTCAAGGAGCGGGGACGGCATTCTCAGCATGCTCAAGCCGTCTGCTGTCATCCATTGTGGGAGTTCGATGTGGACGCGTTTCCATCGGCAAACATGCTTGCCGGCGAGCTGCAGGCCTGTGGTATAGCGCTCTGCATCACTCGGCTCCGCGCGATCGATGTTGTCCAACGTGAATCGCAACTCTAGGGGGAAGATACCAGAGCGCTCTAGGCTCAGGGTGACATATCGAATGACCCATTCACCGCAAAAACCGTGGACTTTGATTTGTGCCCACAGACTCGGGGTCTGTAAGGCGATGTCGCGCCACCGAACGCATGTGGCGGCGATCTGGAAGTTGACTGCGTGTTCCCGTACCCGCAGCGAGCGTTCCGAGAAGCTCTCATAGGGTAGAGCGGAGAGAAATATGTCCTGACAGATCTCTACAGGGAGAGCTTCCATCAAGGCGAGAGTGAGGAGGACAAGAGCGAAAGTGATCCTATCGCCGACTACCGTTATGGCAACTCCGCCTCATGTCCTCCTGTCAGATCTTTCATCACCAAATTTCCCCGGAAACAGTTTTAAATGAATAGCGTATGCTCAAAGATCCGAATTGTCATCCGCACGCCTGCGTTTCAATCCTCCCTGCTTCGATAAATCTCAAACTACTCTGATCCACCGTGATTACTCAATCAGCTTGGTGCGTTTTTCGTCAACTCAACAGAGATGGACAGCATAAGCTATACTATTGTGCTCTTCCGGAAAGCGAAGGCTCTTGTTACGACAACACTATCTTCAACTCTACAACATCACATGACACAGTCCAGGAATAACTCGTCGCGTTCCGAGTCACCTCCGACGGGATTTGGGACGCATCGAATGTTAGCATCTGCCCTTCAAGCCGACTGTATCACCTATAAGCTTGAACGTTGTGATCACACATGTGTTTAATGATCAAACAACTTCGAAATGTATCTGCTGGAGCAGCAGATGAGCAGGTGCACTCGATAATTTAGCTTGACCTAGCACCTTCCAGTACCTTTTATCTCAGTGTGCAGAAAATACTGGGTCATAGAGCTAAAATTCTCTCACGATCTGGGCGGAACTGAGGTTCTAGCATCAATCCCGTCTCCCACTGACTTCCCCGAATACTTCATCATTTTCCGCGCCGGGCCTTCTCAGTCCTCTTGCACTAAGTCGCTGACGTATTGAGCGGTTAGATTGGCGTGCCTTACTTCTCAAGAGCATGCTCTCTGCAACTGATCTCACGCAAACAAAGGAAGTTACGGCGAACTGCGAAGGTCATGTGCTAGACCTGCAGGCGCAGCGTCAAGTTCATGCGTTGTGCTTCATTTTCACCTATATTTGCTCTCTGATAGCCTTCAATTGCATTCTAATTGAATATTTCTGAGTCCAACGAGCTGCACGGCGATGCCATTTGAAGAATTGGCGGCCGTTGAGTCTTGCGACCCTGCAGTGGTAGCCGCCCGCATTGCGCTTCTCATAACCCGCCACGCGGAGTGCCCCGCCTCCCGTGCAGTGCCTTGCCCTCATCCCATAACGTCGCTGTCTCCAATCTCCTAGCTTGGTGAGACGACACGACTCTGTTCTGTGACATAGCTGCTCACTGTCTTGCCACGCAGTATTCAATGTACCCCTTCCAACTCCTGAAGGTCGCTGTTGCTGTCATGGCCATTGCTGGTGCATATTGTCGCATCCTGCCTCTGGCCACAGCGGACTGTAACGAAGATACCGTCTCTCACTGTGGCCATGTCGTTCAATCGGCAGTTAATGCGACATGCTCTGTGCCGGCCTCCGTTCCTAGCTCGCCATTCGAAGTACAAGCCGTCAAGGACGCCTTCAGCATCCTCGGAGTAGTCTCGGCGATCATCGCTATTTTTATTTGTTCTCGTAAGGGTGTCGCCACTGTTCGCACTTGGTGGTACCGCCGCAACGTGGATATTCAACTCCCTTCGTTCATGTTCGTTACTCCTTGGGGCCGCAACCGGAGCTGGGAGCAGGAATTGGAGGAGCTCCCGAGATACACAATCAGGTACTGCTCCGCGTGACACGTAGGTCCCACTTCTGACGTTCATGCAGCTCAACAGGCGGCAGGCCAATTCTCACGCGCACCCATTTCTCGTCATTCCCTGTTACTCCCCGTCACTGGGAGTCGTGTGAATGATTGTTCACTTGCCAGACCTTTCGCGCGGGTTTGGTAGCCCTTTGTAGAGTGTTGGTGGTTGACTCGGTCAACTGCTCAGCCCGACAAGAGGCTGCCGACGCGACTGGTCGTCAGCACACCGTCTCAGTTTGCCTTCCCGCCTCCCATTACATTCGTGTGACCACTTCGCTTAGTTATTCCCTCTGATCACTAGGAACCGCGCTGCTCGGCTTGCCTCGTGCGAGCCGCACAGGGTCGGATCCAACGGAGGATTTGTGCTCTGCTCTCGTCCGCCGTCGCTCTTATCGCTGTCAATGCTTTCCCGCTTGCGTCCACGTCGCTTTCTCGCGCAGTGAAGTGCTCCCTGAAACTCTTAAAACCCGTTGGTGCAGATGCTTTCCCTATCCGACTGTTTGATACATCTTCTGTGCAGGTGTTTTTGTCTCGCCCCACCCTTCATATTTTACTTCCGCAGATAAACGTGACGGTACCATGTCATTACTAGCCTGCGTCTCCTCGCGTTCGTTGCTCTGTGTGTAGTCCATCGTCACAGAGATATTTTTTGGTGTTCATCGTGAGTAGACCCCAGCTGTCATCGCCACCCCCGCAAGCCTGAGCGGCACATCTGTATGAGAAATCAGATTCGCACGCGCACCGCCCGACTGCGATGTCGTCGCCCCGCTGGCAACTCCTTATCTCACCTGCTCCAGGCACATGGTGCCACTTGTATCTCGATATCCCCGGGTTCCTCGGCCGCAGAGGTGAAGCCAACATGCTCTTATGGGGACTAGACTGCTAGAGATTGGTGAGTAAACAAACACACGCTCCACTAGATAAAAGGAACGGCTCTTGATCAGCTTCTCCGTCTTGCACCTTCCTCGGCCACGAATGGTGAGCAGTGTTCCGGGAGTAGCTTGAGCGAAGCATGACGTTGCTTACAGACATGATGTCCGCTCGCCTCGCTTCGCTCTTCATATTTACTGTTGCGGTATCTGCACGGACCGTCCCACTTTCGTTCTCGCCACGCCTTGGTCCCCGTGAGGCATATCAACCCACACCTCGCTATGAAGCAGAAGAGCATCAAAGCCCACTAGACGTCCGGACGGTAAGGGATGTGTTCACAATTCTTGGCGTGCTTAGTGCCTGTGTCGCGCTCGTCATCACGGTTTGGAGTTTGTTGGTTCGAGTGAAGGACTTGGTCATGCCGTGGCTGGTTCCCAATGCAGAGTCCTCGGAGTTCAATGAGTTGCCTTTGCCCGTCGCGTCTCAGAGCCGTTCCATTTCGCCTCGGATTCTGGGTTTCAGCTCGTGGACTGTACCACATATCAGCCGTATCAGCGCCGTCAAACCCCAGATTGATTCGTATGTTCTACTACCATTTCGCTTTCTTATCCTCGCGCTACCGTTTGTTGGTTCTGATTGGGCCCTTGCGTTTCCAGCCCTGCTCCCTTAGGCGACTGGGAGACTTTCCAACATCGCCTGTACGCGCTACCTGCAGGTCCGTCGTGGGCAGCTTCGGAGTCCTAGTTAGCTCGCAGCGTCCTGCGAAATATGGGTGAAATTTTGTAATTGGTGCGCTATGTGTTGTTTGTACGATCCGAATATGTCCTTTGTACATGCCTGAGCCGCGCCTCTGGCGACTTCTCCTTGTACCTCTCAGCTGTTGTGGTGTTTCTGTTGGCCTCTCAGGGAGCTTGTCACTCTGCGGCTTGTCTAGCTTTGGCTAGCCGATCCGGAGGCTGGCACTCGCGGAGGGTGTTGCGCTGGCTTCTCGACTCAGTGTCCATCTTCTGCTGCATTACGGTGGTCTTGTTTGGTCTCGCTACGCTCCGTGTTGTTTCCCGGTGCACAAATGATCTCGTGTTGCTAGTTTAGGTAGTCTCAATGTGTACAACAGAGTGCAGGCCGCTCAATAATTAAAAGTGAGACAGATGGGCAGTCTGATTGTTCAAAGGTTAGCGTGAAAACGTGCCCCGAGATAGCTGCAATTCTGAGAGATGGCATTGATGGTTCGGCGCGACTTCACTGACCCCAGCACATCCACTCTGGGGCAGTTGTCAGGTATCATACGAGCACGTTCACAACTAGGGCTCCATCCCAGCTCAGATACGCAAGTTAGAAGTCTTCGAGGGCAATTAAGAGGATGTCTAGCGGGAGTACGTTCATAATGCGAAGGGCAGAGTCGGCGCTTCCCGCAAGCAACATAACTACAACAAGTCGGCCGCAAGCAATGTCAAACAACTATGTAATTCGCCGCTCTGATTCGCTGAGATATTTTGAAATGAAGGTCGCGGGAACCTGTCACGAGACACAAAGGGAATCAGCCGATTTTTTGGAGTCCGCTCGTAAATCATTGCCTTGTGCTGCCCTGTCTCCGCGCGCCCCTGTTCATGCTTGTCCTCTTACCACCACGATCGATCAAGCGCGCATGAGCGTCGCAAACAGTGCCATTAGTGGCACTCATATGCCGACAACCGCGCGGCGCATGCTGTACTTCCCGGCCCAGGGATCCGCTCCTCGCCTAATCGACGCGCCCTGCAGGAACGACGGAGCGGAGGATATCAATAGCTTTGCGCGCAATCTAGCGCCTGATTTGGCCTCGCTTTTCATTCACCCGCACCAGCCCTCGAAGGTCAAAGTTCAGAGTATCGCGTTACGTTCACCAACCTCCCCAACCGGCCGGCCCGACCACCTTCATCTCTTCTACAGTGTTGCACCGTCATTAGTTCCAAATGCATTTGCTCTGTCCGTCATCGGTCTTCACCATCCGGAGAACCGAATATTTTGGCGAGGCGATATGATCGTCGCCCGTTGGACCAGCCGCGCCGCGGGCTACGGACACATCGACGTGCCCGAAATGGACCGCATCATCGCTGCTGTTGAGCGCATTCTCCAACAGTCGTTTACGGAGCGCAAACTGGAACAGTATCTCGAGGAGGACCGCAGCTGGCTCAGCACCACTACACTGCAGCTGCCGCGACACAACATCCTGCGTAACGAGATTCGCGAGCTAGATGCATATCGGGCTCACAGGGTGCTCTTACTTCCAGCAGACGGCACGGATCCCCGACATATCCCACTTGTTTGCAGCGCAGAAGGCGCGGCAGTCTTTCACTCGTACCTCACACGCGCCCCAGACCTTTGGCAGATCTACGGGCCCGCCATCGAAAAGACAAGGATGCAGATTCTCGTTGTTCCACCGGTTCCGGGAGTCGTCGCCTACCACGCCGTGGAGTACCACGTGTACTACAATTTGTCACCGACATTGGAAGTCAACGAGTATGCAGTGCGGCTAACAGGGGATGGGCACCACGCCGGCCGGTTAATATGGCGCGGTGATATTGTCGTCGCGCGATATGAGGGCGCCAGTGGATACGCGGACGTTGGGATGGAGGCACTGCCCGTCATCGAGGCAGCGATTACAAGCATGTGGCAGACACAAGCACTCGAGGCAGCGGTACAATCGGACCGCGACATCCTCAACGACTTCCCCGGTTCGCAGCTACCGCGACACGTTATGTTGCGAGAGCATCTCGCCGAGCGTAAGTGTTTGTTGCTCAACCAGTTCTCTAATTGACATCAGCCGCAGTGGGCAGATAGCCGATGCAGTACGGCCAGGTTCAAGCAAGTGAGCCAGTCTTGCTCATAAATTTTCCCTCAGTGAATGGCGACATCATGTCATGGTCGTCACTGCCCGCTGTGGATGAAACGAATAACAGGCGTGCCATCGGTACCCTGGCGTTGCGCTGTCGTCACTTGTACCACCGACGCTGCACATATATTCGCCACCGGGGCACTGCATATAACTTCTATTTGATTGCGCAGATCATTTTGGCCTGTGGGTACTCCGTTAACGTCTGTTGCCGCGTGATCGCTTTAGTAAAGAACATACAGTAGCGCCGTCTGAGAGTTGGCCACTTGTGTTTCCGGCCCTAGCGGTCCATGAAGATAGAAGACCATTCCAATAAAAATTCTTGAAATTTTACAGAAAACATCAAATGCTATTCAAGTG
>Ga0247815_10003208_pt1 | contig 11803 bp, 10 predicted proteins | sample UWRJL194509B1_FD_181014 | JGI IMG/M metagenome (GOLD analysis project Ga0247815, IMG submission 181014) | Plant litter microbial communities from Arlington Agricultural Research Station in Wisconsin, United States - UWRJ-L194-509B-1 | ecosystem: Environmental > Terrestrial > Plant litter >... | reverse complement strand
CCTGCAGTAACGTTTAAAGTCAGTTCATAAGTACCCGGATAAATTGATATAAATTGTAAATCTTTAGCAGTTCCTACGATTGAATCTGTCGTTTGGTTAACAGGATTTTTTGTCAGCACCCACTCGTATGCAGGATTTGCAATTTCAGCAGCAGCTGTTATGTCTGCAACACTGAAAGTCTTTGTTTCATACTTTTCCTGAAGTGTAATCGCTATAGAGTTTTGTTCAGATTTATCATCGTCGCTGCTGCATCCTGTAAAAACAGCTGCAAAGGCAAGTACTAATAAATGGGTAAAGTTTTTTTTCATGATTTGGTATAATAATTAATTTAACATTCTATTTAATTACGGTCTGGTTATGATACTTTCGCCTAAAAGATGCAGGTCTGATGCTCCCATTATTTCAGTAGAAGTTTCGCCCAGCCATCCCGCCTGCTGATGTAGTCCATTATATACTTTTACAAAATCAATCCCCGGAAGGGACGCTTTGTTTCCGTCTTTGTCTATTGCCCAGTCAATGTCAATTCCGGAATCGTCATCATTGTTTGGAGCATTATCGGCATAACCGTATAAAAAGGCATATTGAACATAGTAACTTCCATTACCGCTTTCATCCACTGCATTATCAGGAAGTCGGGTACCTTTAAAAGTCAGTGTTTTTTGATCGCTGAGCCATTTAGGCCAATATTCTAAGGAATGATTGTAAGCATTATTTTGTACCAGATAACCGTCTTTACCCTGATTGTCTTTCCAATAGATATATTCTAAATCTGTAAAAAGTACTGTTCCGGTACCACTGCCGGGAACTGGTATTTTATTAGGATCTGGTTTATAATAGGTAATTTCATAATTACGTATGGTTTTTTCCATTTTGTGGCCTCCGCCTTCAATTTCGAACCATTCATCATCCGGAAGTCCGTTTTTATTTTTATCGTACGAAACCATAATTACACCTGCTTCACTGCTCCCGCCTCTCAATTCTGCATTGGGGTTTGGATTGGCTCCTGCCCAAAAAGCATTTCCTAAAACCCTGAAATCACGTTTTCCTTTTACATTTACGATACTATGGTCAAAACCAAAAACAACATAACCCCCAAAAGCACCAAGCGAAATAAGATCGCCGCTTTTTTTGGCGAGATATGAATTAGCCCTTGTCAGTATTCTTTCTGCCGTATCGCCATCATTTGCTGCTGGCAGATCGTTTATAAATTGTCCCGGAGCTGGTTTAAATTCGAACACTTTGGCGATATGCGTTTTGAGTTCTTTGGTTTCGGTGCTTACTGTTATTTTTACTTTTTGAGTTTTAATGCTTCCCTTGTCATTTATAGCCACTTGCAGCTCATAAATTCCAATTTCAGCTGTCGCAAAAAGTGCTTCTTTTGCTGCAGTATTTGTCAGGGAATAACTTGTAGAAGGCGCATTTGTAACACTCCAGTTGTAAATTGCTCCCGAACTCACTGTAATATCAGAACTAAGTGTAACTATTGTAAATCTGGGAATATTGTACTCTAAATCTTTAATTTGACCTGTTGGATCACTGTCATTCGATTCGTCACCTCCGGAACAATTGACAAGCGTAAAAACCGCCATCAAAAGCAATAAAAATTGCAAACTTTTTAAAATTCTCTTTTTCATATTTAATTTTTTACTTTTTAATCTTGCTCTTTCTTCTTTCTTCTTTCTTCTTTCTTCTTTCTTCTTTCTTCGTTACTCTTTACTCTTTACTCTTTACTCTTTACTCTTTACTCTTTACTCTTTACTCTTTACTCTTTACTCTTTACTCTTTACTCTTTACTCTTTATTCTTTACTCTTTACTCTTTACTCTTCTTAGTGATAAAAGCAAAATGCGCCGGAATATTCCCCGCCGTTGTTTTCCATTTTAATTTGCCTTCGGGAGTGAAACAATAGATATATCCTGTTACCACATAATTTTGTGCATCGGTGATATAAATTTCTTTGGTTTCCGGATTTACCTGAAGTCCGTACGGAATCATGATTTGTTTTTCTGTGCCGTCGGTAATGATTTTGTCGCTGGTTATTTTCTTGGTTTTTGTATCTAAAATTCCATAAGTCACTTTATTGCTATTGGTTAAGTAGCTCCACGAAACGCTGTAGAAATAAAGAAGATCATCGACAAGGCACATTCCTAAAACCGGAATGTCGAGCTGCATTTTTTTCTCATCTGTTTTGGTATCTATTACAAAAAGATTCGACGGCGTATTGTAATAATCGCCCCGGGAACTAACATAAATATCGCCTCTGCTGTCGATCTGCATGCTAAAGAGATTTATGCCGACATCTATTTTTTTGATTTCAGTAAAAGTTTCCAAATCAATTACAGAAACTGTTCTGTCGTAATTAGGTACCCGGTAACCTCCGGAATTTGCTACGTATAATTTTCCGTTGTGCACTACCATTTGCTCGGGCTGGTACCCTACGTTTACTTTTCTTTTTATTTCCAGCGTTGTGGTATCTATTTCTGCTACAAAACCAATTTCTGCATTCGGATTAATGGCTACGGGGCCTGAATACGAGCTCACATACGCTTTGTTTTTATAAAAAGCCATATAACGGCAGTTCGGAACATCTATTTTTTTGATGCGTTTTGCCGTCCATTTTTCTAAAACCTCTATTTTGTTTGAAACATTTATTACTGCGTACACCTTGCTGCCATAGATCTGGATGTCATTGCCCACATCTCCAAGTTCTTTTACAACGGCAGGATTTCTTTCAGAATAAATATCGGTAGTGTAATTTCCGGTTCTGTAATTGAAGAGGTCGATACTGGCTCTGTTCATTCCCATATTGCCTTCGTTTAGCAGATAAAAACCTTCCAGATTTCCATCACTTCTTGGTGCGGCAACGCTTTTATCAGAAGACAGGAAAATAGTTTCCTCTTCGCGGCAGGAAACCAATAAAAATGCTGTTAACGCAACTAAAAACAATTTTGTCGTTATCTTTTTCATAGCTCAATACTTATTATAATTTTTAGCGTGCGGCCCGGCATCGGATAATTGTAAATCACCTCATAGTGCTGATTGAGCGCGTTGTTGAGTTCTAAGGCACTTTTTAATTTGTAATTATTGAAAACAAAAGACTTCTGCACGGCTAAATCATGCGTGTACCAAGGCTGTACTTCATTGATTTTAATATTGTTGACATTGCCATTATAGCGTTTGCCAACATATATAAAACTGTAATTAAAATTCCATGATTTATAAGCAGCATTGAATATTCCGGAACCGCTGTGCCACGGTGTATACGGAATTTGATCGCCGTAAGAAGACAATTCTAAACCTCCAAATCTGGTATAATCCTGACTCTGAGAATAGGCATACGTCAGATTGGCAGCCAGATTCAATGTATTGAAATGTGTTCCCATACTAACAACAGATTCAATGCCTTTTCCTTTCACCTGCCCGATATTCGTCATCATCCAGCGGAATAAATTTCCGGTTGGTGCTGCTACGATTTTATCTTTGGTATTGGTATAATAACCGTCTGCCTGAATCGAAAATTTGTCGAAGAATCCTTTTCCAACAGGAAAATTATAAGTAAAACCAACATCGTACTGATTCATATATTCCGGCCTCAAAGTACTGGAACCAACCATTGTATAGTACAAATCATTAAAAGTGGGCATTCTGAAAATCCGTTTTGCAAAAGCTCTCAGATTAAAATCGTAGTTTTTAAAAGGCGTATAACCTAAAAATAAGGCGGGAGTAAATTCTGTTTTATCAGGCGCTTTTGCATTGTAGCGCACTTCTTCCTGAACGTGTGTTCCTACAACACTTCCTAAAGCTTTTAACTGCCCAATTCTATAAGAGCTTGCCAAAGAAAACAATGCCGTATATCGCTGCGGATAAGAAAATTGAGTCTGGATTCCCTTTCTCGTGGCGTTTAACCTGTTGTATTGAAAATCGGTTGAGAGCGAAACATCCCAGTTGGGCAAAATGCTGTACATATTGACGGCTGAAAAGTAATATTCCTGCTGGTAATAACTATCGTCAGACTGTGCTCCTTCTGTTACGGTTTCACCTAAAATATTGGTGGTATCTCTTGCTATATAATGGGTGTAATCATACGCATATTTGGCTCTTGCCTGAAATTTATATTTATCTGTAAAGTCTTTTACTAAAGAAGCCTGAGTAAAAAAATTCTTATCGTACTGCCTGAAACCGTCTGAAAATTTATTTTCTACAATCGCTCCGGGAGCACCTCTTTCAGAATCGTAATAATACACTTTGGCATCCCAGGAACCGTTATTTATTTTTCCGTAAAGACCAGATTCAAATCTAAAAGCTTCAATATCGCTGTTCATTCTGGTTGCGGTTGTATCGTAAGCAACCGTGCCGTCCTGGTTGTTTCTTTTGTATCTGAATTTATATTTTCCGTTCGATTTTATATATTCAGAACTCACGCTAAGACTTACTTTACCGCTCAATTGTTGTTCCCATCTAAAAGAAGGATCATTATAATTAAGAGACATGGTTTTGTAGCGAAAGAGCAGATTTGTTTTTTTACTGCCCGTAAAAACAGGTCTTTTTGTTCTCAGATAAATAGTTGAAGCGGCCGCGAAATCTTTCGCCGACTGGAATATTTCACTTTTCTGTCCGTTGTACAGCGTAAGCGATTCCATATCGTCTAGCGAATATTTCCCTAAATCGGTAACGCCGTTTTGGGCATTTCCTAACTGTATTCCATCATAAAAAACACCTACGTGATGTGTGCCCATATTTCGGACGTCTACGGTTTTAAGGCCGCCCAGTCCGCCGTAATCTTTAATTTGAGTTCCTGCAAAATAACGAAGGGCATCTGCCACATTATGGCTTGCCAAATTTTCGAGCATTTTTCCGGAAAGGCTCTGCACGGGAATGACTTCCTGATAGGGTTTTGCTTTTAGAATAACTTCTTTTAAAACGCGCAGACTATCTGGTGATGCTTGTGAATAAAGCAAAAATGGGGCAAACAAAGTAAGAAGAAATAAAAGCGTTTTTTTTGTATTACACATCACTGATTTTATTAGATAAACTCCGTGTGTAATGATCAAGAAACAATAAGAAACAGTCCTACTATGCAAATAGCAGGGCAATTCTTGTTCTTTGACTCTATTCCACGAAAGTCTTAAACTATGTGATTGTGGCAGGTCTCCTGACTTGTTCCATCTTTAAACAGCCTTCTCATCCGCGGCGGGACAATGGCATTAGTAACGTTTAAAGACCTTTACTAGAACTTACAGTAGCGGGTCTGTTCAGGATTTGCACCTGATTCTCTTTTAACTGTTTTTTCTTAAGAAAAAACAGACCAAAATCTGTCGCAAATATATAACTATCTTTAAAAAAAATAATCCCGGTTTAGTATAATTACGATAATTGGTAAAAATTATGAGTTTAACTGAGAAAAAAATAAACGTCCTGAATTATTTTACAGCCTCAAAATCAGTGTTGCAATTATATTAAAGTACCTTTACATTTACTATTTTCATAAAAAAATAAAATGGAATCACTACGCGCTTTATTTACTGAAACCTTAGGATTTAAGAACCATCAATTTGAAGAATTTTTTAATGAACTGCCGGTAAAAACCCTGAGAAAAAAAGAACATTTGATTCAGGAAGGCAGTATTTGCGACTTTATTGCAATCGTGATTTCGGGCACTTTACGATCGTATGTGCAAAATGATGAAACAGAATTTAATAACGATTTTTACCTCGAAGATAATTTTGCCAGCGCTTATACCAGTTTTTTAACCCAAATGCCCACCAATTGCAATATCGAAGCACTAACAGATGTTCAGTTATATTATATCAGTCAGCAGCAGTTTCAGGCTTTGATAGAAAAAGAGCATCATTTTTTGAAACTTGCCAAATACATTTCCGACAATTATTTTATTCGGAAATGTAAACGAGAAACTTCATTTCTGAAAAATTCTGCTGCAGAAAGATTAGAAATGATCAGAAAACTCTATCCTAATATTGAACAAAAAGTACCGCAATATCATATCGCTTCCTATTTAGGAATTAAACCTGAATCGTTGAGCAGACTGAAACTCTTAACCTACATCAATAAATAAAACGACGATTATACTGAGTTTTGTACTTCATTAATTATTAAATATTTGAAGTATGCCCATAATCAGTTTACAAGTAAGCGGTACAGAAAATACTGCTTTAGCAAAAGAATTAGCACTGGCTGTTAGTAACCTTACCAAAACGGTCTTAACTAAAAAGCCCGAAGTTACGGTGGTTACTGTTTCGTTTATTCCGGATGATCTTTGGTTTATCAACTCACAATCATTGGCTGAATTGAACGCAAAGAGTTTTCATCTTACCATTAAAATCTCCGATTCGACCAATCTAAAAGACGACAAAGCCAAATATATTGCTGCCGTTCATCAGGAATTGGCCTCTCGGCTCGGTACAATTCACCCCGTTAGTTATACTGCCATTGAAGAAACAAAAGCAGATGCTTACGGTTATGACGGCTTAACGATTGAGTACAAATGGATCACAAATCGACTGCAATAATCTTCTAACAATAAAAAATATGAAAGATATAAAACTATTGCTTTTTGTGCTTTTGGCTGCCATGGCGCAATCTAATGCGCAACAGCAAACCACTGACAAAAAGGAAATCAACACTATTATTGAACGCTACAGCGAAAGTGTCATAAAAAGGGATTCTATCACATTTTATGATTTATTTAATGACGGAACGGTAACATGGTGCGCCTCCATAAAAGATCAATCTCAAAGTAAAGAAGTGGCCATAAAAGGAATTCAAAAAGCAAGAAACAGCTATTTCGCCGGCACTTATAAAGATTTTTTACGAGGTTTATTCCGATATCAGGCTACGGAAGATAAATTTGATAACATTCATATTATGGAAGACGGAACCGTAGCATCTGTAACCATGGATTATAGTTTTTGGGCAGATAACAAAATGACCAATTGGGGCGGCAAATACCTGACCTTAATCAAAAGAGATGGAAAATGGAAAATCACAAGTGTTATTTATTCACTGGAACTTACCTCTTATTTTGAACAGCCTCCACTTAAAAAAAGAGAAAAAGATAAAAAAGCCCAATTATAAGGGTTTTAATTATAATTAAACAACTATTAAACAAAATGCTATAAGATATTTTATGGATGGTACGCCTAAATTTGAATTATAAGCGAAATTTTAAATCACTAAAAATTTCGGAAACAGGAATAATCAACTTTAAAATATATTCAATATGATAGCAGATGACAACAGAAATTACGATCAGGATGAGAATAATTTCGCAGCAGAAAATAATGTTTATACAGATGAATACCAACAAATTGTTGACGAAAACGAATCTCAGGAAGAAAAACTTCTAAGCGAAGATCAGAATTATTTGGATAATGACTTTTCTAATTCACTTGAAAATGATAATCAGGATAATGTGGAAGAAGAATACGACGAGAATGATTTTGAAGAATTACCTTCAGAAGAAGACTTAGTAGACGAAGATGATCTGGATGAAGTTGATGATTTAGAGGAAGAAGAAGAAGAAGAAGAAGAAGAAGAAGAAGAAGAAGACGAAGATCAGGAAGAACATGTTGAAGATCATAACGAAGAAGAAAAAAACGCTCCCGAGCCGGAAACTTTTTCTGATGACGCCTTTAAAATTGATTAATTAGCGGCTAATTATATAAGTAATAGTGATTTTTCTGTAATGCGTTCTACGCGTTCCTGCAGTAAATTTGTAACAATCACTTTAATAAAGCAGTGTGGAAATAATCTTCCAATTAACTATTAATTCTAAAAAGACAACGCCATGGAAAATATAAATAACGAATACGGTCAGACAGACCCTGATTTTATCGATCAAAACACCTTTGTTGATGGTAATGTAATTCAAAATGAAGATGAATTTAAAAAGCAGGCTCCCAAAGAAGAAAGAACAGAATTCGGAGAAAGTGATCCTGATTACATAGAACAAAATACTCCTGTTGATCATGATAATTACGCAAAAGATGAAGATCCGTATCAATATCAGGAAGAGTTCATTGAAGATCTTAAACATCCGGAAAATGATTTTGAAAGTACTTCTACTAACAAATTAAAGGATGAAGAGGCAAAGGAAAAAATCGCCAAAAACGATGAGTCTGCTAATAATGAAGATGAAAACAACAAAATCTAATGGAATTAGAATCGTAAATACTAAAAAGGTACGCAATTGTGTACCTTTTTTTTATGTTTATTCTCCTTTAGAATGGCATAAGTGAACCCGCAGATTAGAGCTGTTTTCTAAAATTTATCTTTTTGCAAAACTCTCCGGAAAGTTTAAAATACCTATATTTACTTTTTGGTTTATAAAATCACGATGCATTAATTGTCAATACCTGCAGCGAAAAACCAATTAATTTAAGCAGTGAAGATGGAAGAATATACCGTATCATTGGCATCGTTACCTTTGAGTGACAATCCAATACCGAATAGTCAGATAAAAAAAGCCGATTTGTTACCCGATCCGGAATCCCGATTAGATTCTATGGAAATGAAAGAAAAACCTATCGCGGATTTGAGTATTCCGTATAGAGATTTAACGAATGCTGGCACTAAAAAAGAAAGCATTCACCGCCTGATTGACAAACTCGATGTGGAAACAAACCTCAGATATCAAAAAACGATAGAAGATACCTACTGCAATGTTTACTCTTACGATTACTGCTATTTTTCTAAAGTTTACCTGCCAACGGTTTGGTGGACGGATGAATCTCTCGAAAAAGTTCTCGACGGACAGGAAGTGGAACCTATTTTTGAACAGACTGTCGACCGTATTTACTCCAGCGCGATACACGATTGGTTTTTAGAATGGGGAGCGAGTTTTGGCTGGAAAAGAATGTTTACCACCGAGGAAATTCAAAATAAGGTAAATGCTGAAGGCGGCATTGGAATTATCTGCGCCAAAAGAAGACAAAAAGGACTTTCAGGACATATCGTTCCCGTTGTTCCCGAAACAGAACTGCACAAGGCGTATCGCGAGAACGATCAAGTCGTATATCCGCTGCAATCTCAGGCGGGAAAACACAATTATAACTACTTTTCAGAAATCAGAAAAGATTGGTGGAATGATGAGTTGTATTCTTCGTATGTGTTTTATTATCATGAATAATAAAGAGCGAAATAAGCATAATTTAAGCAATTAAAAAAATATTGATTTTCAGGCTATTAACTATTTGCAAATACCATAATAAAAAACTACTTTTGCAACCTGGAAAAAACAAGTGAGGCAAAAATTGTTATTTTGCCATTCATCAGCTTAATATATTGATATAAAATAGATTAACAGTAAAAAGAGCTTTATAACCCCATTATAAAACGCTGCTTTTTCATTAATCATTCAGTCGTAATAAGCGCAGCATTTCAGATAATAAATATAAATTCCTACTATTTAAAAAACGAAGACAACTTTTTTTAATGGATGTAACAACTCTCTTACTCCGTTATAAGGTCTTTTGGCTCTGATTCTAAACAAATTAGACTCGTTTTACGAATAAAAATAATGACTTTATTAAATATAATTAACCATAAAAAAAGAAAGTAAGTATAAATGAAAGACAATCAGACAAAAAAATATTATTGGGGAATAGGATTAGAAAACGAAACCTACATGCAATTTGAAGAATCCTTAATAGTATCTGGTGAGTTTATACAAGAAAAAATTGGCTTTGAAAAATATAGTATTGATTACAGAAAATGCTATAAACCGGAAAGCCTGGCTCCTATTTTAAAAAAAGCGTTTAGTTTGAACGAAAACTATAAAGTGAGCCGAATGATGAACAGTCATTCCCTGGAAAAACTAGATATCAATTATCAGCACAAAACAATTGCGCCGGTTAAGCCCTTGATTGATACTGAAAATGGAGAAGTGAGCGCACAGCCGCTTGAAAATCCGGAATATTTAGGAAAATCTATTATGGAACTTTTCCTTGAAGATCAGCCTTACAATATTCAGAGTATGATTACCCAAAGAAACAAAACGATGGGTTCTGTCCATTTTGATGGTGATTCGATCGAATTTGTGACAAAATATTTTGAAAACAGAACGATTGCCGATTCTTGCAAGGAACTGAAAGCGACCAAAAAATTGTTTTTGGATAAAATCAACGAATCGTCTGTTTTAAACGGAAAATTAAATTTTCCGGATTACAACAATGGTCTTAATATGTTCATGACGAATCAGGAAAACCTGGTTTTGTTTAATAACGGCACCTACCATTTTCATATTACGTTACCGTCATTAACAGAAGACAGCAGAATTGTCGATTATACTGAATTTGAAAAAACACACGCCAACGCTATTTATTTATTGCAGTGGTTTGAGCCTTTTTTCATCGCAACTCTTGGAAGTCCTGATATTATGGGCGTGATAAGCAATAAATACAGTCTTGACAAGAAATTTACATTAGGTTCTATGCGAAATGCCATGTCTCGTTACATTGGCGTGGGAACCTATAATAAAGCAATGCCAAAAGGTAAAATTCTAACTTATCCGGTTGATGATTTTAGAAAATTACTGAAATTTGAAAAAGAAGAAAATATATGGTGGCGCGATCAGATTGAAGCTGATATGGAATACGAAATGCTTTCTGAAGTGGGTCTTGATTTTAATCAGGAAAAAATGTACCAAAGCGGTTTCGAATTCAGAAGTTTTGACGAGTTTCCTGCAGCATATTTAAACGATGTTCTTTTTGCGATCATTCTAATCTGCGAACATTCTCTCAATCTTCCTGATGTTCAATGGGGACATGATAGTGCAGCCTGGAATAATTTGGTTTTTAAAACCCTGAAAATGGGTTATGCAACTGAAATTAATGAAGAGGAAAAAACGGAAGTTTTAAATTTATTGCAAATATTAAATCCGTCAGACAGCAATTACGCTGCTTTAAAATCTGAATTTGAGGCGATCGTACTATTAGATGAATTTTTCTTTAAAATTCTGGCTGTTTTACACGATAAATACAAAGACAATAACATTTGCCTGGATGCGATGTACGGACAAAAAACAAGCTCTCCTCCAAAATGGGATAACTTTAATAAATACCAGACAGAAAGGCATTTACAGCAGATTGGTGATTTCTCAGATAACTAAAAGTTTACAAGAAATTAAAATATAAAAAAAGGACGGTTTTGTAAAACCGTCCTTTTTTATTTAAAACATTTTAGATCATCCGTTTTTGAGCTTTGTAAAAGATTAAACCAGGACTATAAAAAAATTTTATAGTAGATGTGGCTTTTCTGTCATTTCGACGAAGGAGAAATCACACTCGCAGCTCACCATAAATTGTCGACATTCTTTACGAAGTTTCTAGTGTGATTTCTCCTTCGTCGAAATGACAAACTCAGGCACTTTTGTCAAAGCGTGCCTGCGTGTTAAGGAATTATTTTATCATTTCTTAATTGTGCAAATAACTCAAAAAACGAATCTGTAGTGTCCTTATAAGTCGCAAAACCCAGTTTTCTGCTTCCTGACATATCGGTCATCACTTCTAAAGGGCGTCCTAAATCAAGATCTGTATGCCATGCAGAGGCCAGCTGGTTTAGGTCATCTTCTACTAATTGATTTTCTTTTGTAATTTCCTTCCAAATTTCATTCTTATCATTTAATACGGTTTCAAGTGGTTTTATGGTGCCGCTGTACCCTTCAAATTCAATTTGAAACCATGCAGCGATTTTCGGCCACAGCCACTTCCATCTAAAAACATCACCGTTTGCAATATTAAAAGCCTGATTGTGAGCTTCAGGATGAACAGCTGACCAGATAATCTGAT
>Ga0247815_10003207_pt1 | contig 11804 bp, 10 predicted proteins | sample UWRJL194509B1_FD_181014 | JGI IMG/M metagenome (GOLD analysis project Ga0247815, IMG submission 181014) | Plant litter microbial communities from Arlington Agricultural Research Station in Wisconsin, United States - UWRJ-L194-509B-1 | ecosystem: Environmental > Terrestrial > Plant litter >... | reverse complement strand
ATATGCAGAAGCAAGCAATTACTTGCCTATTTTGATGAGCCGGATGCAGAGAAATGTGGGGCATGCGATGTATGCCTTGCCGAGAAGAAACTGGAGGAACAGGATTTGGTGTCTGACCGGATTGATTTCGAACTGATTACTTTATTACAAAGTCAAGCTTATGTGTTACATGATCTTATCCCGGCTTTGAAAAGTGGAACAGAGGCTGAGAAATTGCAGCGCATAGGCGAACTGCTGGATGCTGGAAAGATTAAAACAGATGGTAAAAATTATTACCTTTAATGCCTCATTCAACACATGGAAAAGAACGATAAAAAGGTAATCCGCTCATGGGCATTCTTCGACTGGGCGAATTCAGCCTATAATTTAGTCATTACATCAACCATATTCCCTGCTTATTACGTAGCCATTACTGCGAATAGCGCCAATGGTGACCAGGTTTCGTTTTTCGGATACTCATTCACCAATACGGCATTGTCCAATTATGCGTTATCGTTTGCTTACCTGGTTATGGTTTTGGCTTTACCGGTTCTGTCTTCCATAGCAGATTACAGGGGGAACAAAAAACTGTTCATGCAGTTTTTTACCTATATGGGCGGTATTGCATGTATGGGATTGTTCTTCTTTGAACTGGATCGGCTGGAGTTTGGCATTATCTGTTTCGTACTCGCGGCAATGGGCTATATCGGCGGGGTGATGTTTAACAATTCCTATCTCCCCGAAATTGCTACGATAGACCAGCAGGATGCGGTCAGTGCTAAAGGCTATGCCTATGGATATGTTGGGTCAGTTACCCTCCAGCTCATCTGCTTTGTATTTGTATTGAAACCTGAGCTCTTTGGTATTGTTGACAAGGCTTTTCCTGCGAAGCTTTCCTTTTTGCTGGTTGGTATTTGGTGGATTGCTTTTGCGCAAATTCCCTTTCGTAAACTTCCGTCAGGAAGCCGTAACCATGAGTTGATCAATACAAAAAAAGTGCAAAATGGCTTTCAGGAACTGTTAAAGGTTTGGCAACAATTAAAGCATATCGATTTTCTGAAAAAATACTTGCTGGCTTTTTTCTTTTATTCAATGGGTGTACAGACCATCATGCTTGCTGCTGCGGGATTTGGAGAAAAGACTTTAAAGATGGGTACCTCTAAGCTGATCGCTACCATATTAATTATCCAGTTGGTCGCGATTTTGGGTGCGATGCTGATGTCATACCTGGCCAAAAAGATTGGTAATGTGAATGTACTGATTATTACTGTACTGATTTGGATTGGGGCCTGTTTTTGCGCCTATTTCGTCTATACAGAATACCAGTTTTACGTTCTTGCAGCCGTGGTGGGTTTGATTATGGGAGGGATCCAGTCGTTATCGCGCTCCACTTATTCCAAATACCTACCAGCAGATACGCCTGATACCGCATCGTTTTTTAGTTTTTATGACGTGACGGAAAAATTGGCTATAGTAATCGGACTGTTCAGTTTTGCATTTATTGAAGAGCTCACAGGCAGTATGCGGAACTCTGTAATTGCACTGGCATCATTTTTCGTAGTAGGTTTGGTGTTTTTGTTGCTGTTGAAGAAAGTTGAACATAAAGTACAAAAAGATAGCTGAGTCATGATCCATATCAACTGACGTAACCATAATTGAGCAATACCTAAATAAAGAGAAGATAACATTGATGAAGATAGAATTATTTGTGCCATGTTTTGTTGACCAGATGTACCCGGAGACAGCTTTCAATACCATTAAATTGCTGGAGAAAGCAGGTTGCGAAGTTTTTTACAATTCAGCACAGACCTGTTGCGGTCAACCGGCCTATAATGCAGGCTATTGGGAGCAGGCCAAGGAAACAGGAACAAAGTTCCTGTCCGATTTTTCAGAGACAGACTATATTGTGGCACCTTCGGCCTCTTGTGTGGGGATGGTTAAAAATGGGTTCAATGATTTATTCACCAATACCACTGTACATAACAAGTGCAGGAGCATTCAAGCCAATATCTTCGAGTTGTCTGACTTTTTGATAAATGTGCTGAAAAGAGATTATTTCGGGGCAGAACTGGATGGAAGGGCGGTCTATCATGATTCCTGCAGCGGTTTACGGGAATGTAAGATCAAGGAAGAACCGCGCCTTCTGCTCTCTAAAGTGCACGGATTGGAGATGGTTGAGATGAAGGATACTGATATGTGCTGCGGCTTTGGTGGTACTTTTGCGGTCAAGTTTGACGCAATATCTTCTGCGATGGCAGAACAGAAAATCAACCATGCGCTTGACCAGGAAGTCGAATACATCATTTCTACTGATTTATCATGTTTAATGCATTTGCAGGGATATATTGATAAAAATAATATCCCCTTAAAAACGATGCATTTAGCCGATGTTCTGGCAAACGGATGGCTGGAAAGTACAGAATATTAATTAACTTTGCCCAAAATGATCACATTGTAGGTGATCGGTTAACATACATTTTTTTAATTTTTAAATCATAGTTGTAGATGATTAACATTACTTTACCTGACGGCTCCAGTCGTCAGTACGACAAGGGCACCACTGCCCATCAAATTGCATTGTCGATTTCTGAGGGCCTTGCCCGTAACGTTCTTGCCGCAGAGGTGAACGGAGAAATCTGGGATTCGTCAAGACCAATTGAGTCTGATGCTTCGCTGAAATTATTAACATGGAACGATACTGCTGGTAAAGCAACCTTCTGGCATTCTTCAGCACACATTATGGCTGAGGCACTAGAAGCTTTGTATCCGGGAACGAAATTCGGTATCGGTCCGGCCATCGAAACCGGTTTCTACTACGATGTCGATTTTGGCGACAGGGAGTTTTCTTCAGATGACTTCAAAGCAATCGAAGACAAAATCATTGAACTGTCCAAACAGAAGCAGGTTTTTGAGCGTAAGGCGGTTTCAAAAGCTGATGCACTTGCTTATTTCAATGAAAAGGGGGACGAGTACAAACTTGACCTTTTGGATGGACTGGAAGACGGAAAGATTACTTTCTACACACAAGGCGCTTTTACAGACCTTTGCCGTGGTCCCCACATCCCAAATACAGGTTTCATCAAAGCTGTTAAGCTGATGAACGTAGCCGGTGCGTATTGGAGAGGTGATGAAACACGTAAGCAACTGACTCGTATTTATGGTGTGACTTTTCCTAAAGCCAGTGAGTTGACAGAATACCTTCACATGATCGAAGAGGCAAAAAAACGGGATCACAGGAAACTGGGTAAGGAACTGGAACTGTTTGCTTTTTCTGAAAAGGTAGGCATGGGCTTGCCATTGTGGTTGCCTAAAGGTACCGCATTGCGCGAGCGTCTGGTGCAGTTTTTGACTAAAGCACAGTCCAAAGCAGGCTACGAGCAAGTGGTAACACCACACATCGGGCATAAAAACCTGTACATCACTTCTGGTCACTATGAAAAATATGGCAAGGATGCGTTTCAACCTATAAAAACACCACAGGAAGGGGAGGAGTTCTTCCTGAAACCAATGAACTGTCCGCACCATTGCGAAATATATAAAGTCAAACCACGTTCCTATAAAGATCTTCCTTTGCGCTTTGCTGAATTTGGAACGGTATACCGTTACGAACAAAGCGGTGAATTGCATGGACTGACAAGGGTCCGTGGTTTTACCCAGGATGATGCGCATTTGTTTTGTCGCCCTGATCAGGTAAAAGAGGAGTTTAAAAAAGTGATTGACCTGGTTTTGTATGTCTTTAAATCTTTAGGATTTGACAATTATACAGCGCAGGTGTCCTTAAGAGATCCGGAGAACAAAACGAAATACATCGGTTCAGATGAGAACTGGCGACTGGCTGAAGCGGCAATCATTGAAGCAGCAGCTGAAAAAGAATTGCCTACTGTAGTAGAATATGGAGAAGCAGCCTTTTACGGTCCGAAACTGGACTTTATGGTGAAAGATGCTTTGGGCAGAAAATGGCAATTGGGTACCATCCAAGTAGATTATAACCTGCCTGAGCGGTTTGAACTCGAATATACCGGAAGCGACAATATGAAGCACAGGCCGGTTATGATCCACCGGGCACCATTCGGTTCACTGGAGCGTTTCATTGCAGTGCTGATTGAACATTGTGCTGGTAACTTCCCATTGTGGTTATCGCCGGAACAGTTTATTATCCTGCCGATCTCGGAAAAGTATGAAGATTATGCAAAAAAAGTTTCAGATGAACTAAATAATTCCGATATTCGCGGGCTGATTGACTTTAGAGATGAAAAGATCGGAAGGAAAATCAGGGATGCAGAGGTTAAAAAAATACCTTACATGCTGATTATCGGGGAGAAGGAAAGTGCTGAAGGAAAGGTGTCAGTAAGGAAACATGGTGAGGGAGATTTAGGTGAAATGACCCTGCAGGAGTTTAGTGAATTATTAATTAAAGAAATAACAGTTTAACAGGTACAAATTTGGCATTAGGCAGACCAGGATTTAATAGGGGACCACGTCCTCCTTTTAAGAAAAAAGAAGCAGAACATAATATTAATCAGTTTATCAGGGCACAAGAGGTAAGGTTAGCTGGGGATAATGTTGAACCGGGGATTTATCCTTTGGCTAAAGCTTTGGCGCTTTCAGAAGAGTTGGAACTGGATCTTGTGGAGATTTCTCCAAATGCAGTGCCTCCTGTATGCAGAATCATCGATTATAGCAAGTTTGTTTACGAGCAAAAGAAAAAGCAGAAGGAGATTAAAGCGAATGCGAAACAAACTGTTATTAAAGAAATCAGGTTTGGACCTAATACCAATGACCATGATTTTCAATTTAAGCTGAAACATGCGGTCAGCTTTCTTGAAAGCGGTGAAAAGGTAAGGGCATATGTTCACTTCAAAGGTAGGGCGATTGTTTATAAGGAACAGGGAGAGATTTTGTTACTTAAATTTGCCCAGGCTCTGGAAGATATAGGTAAGGTAGAATTATTGCCTAAACTGGAGGGAAAACGTATGTTTTTGACCCTTGCGCCAAAAGTTGCTAAGAAATAACAATAAATTAAATATATAAAAACAGGTTATGCCAAAAATGAAAACCAATTCCAGTGCTAAAAAGCGTTTTTCGCTTACTGGAACAGGTAAAATCTCAAGGAAGAATGCCTACAAAAGCCACATCTTAACAAAGATGTCGACTAAACGTAAGCGTAACTTAGGTCAAACATCACTGGTGTCTGACGCTGATATGGGCAACGTTAAACGTATGCTTGCAATCGGCAAATAATTAAATTTTTAACCAGGTAACCGGTAGTAAGTTTGCTGCAATACGCAACACCGTTTATCAAAAACAATTAAAACATGCCACGTTCGGTAAACGCAGTAGCTTCGAGAAGAAGAAGGAAAAAGGTCTTAAATTTAGCCAAAGGCTATTGGGGATCAAGAAGTAAGGTATTCACCGTTGCTAAAAACACGGTAGAAAAAGGTTTGCAGTATGCATACCGTGACCGTAAAGTTAAGAAAAGAGAATTTCGTGGATTGTGGATCCAGCGTATTAACGCCGGTGCACGTCAATACGGTATATCTTACTCACAATTTATTGGTAAACTGGCCACTAAAAATATCGGTTTGAACCGTAAAGTTTTAGCTGACTTAGCGATGAACCATCCAGAAGCTTTTAAAGCGGTAATTGATGCAGTAAAATAGATATAAGATATCTGAATATTGAAAAAGGGAACTATTAGGTTCCCTTTTTTTGTTGCTTAGAATTCCTTTTTTATTGACCGGATCTGTTAATCGAAATCAAGGTCCAGATATTGGCCTGCTTTTTTTACACTTTCTTTATCAATGGTCGTTAACGATGGTATTTTGCCAATTATTCTGATATTGCTATACTGCTTAATGTACGATTCAGATTCAATATTTGGACTGCCATTGAAGATCAGACCTTCTACTGGTATACCGTGATACTTAAGAACTTCAAGCGTCAACAGGGTATGGTTAATGCTGCCGAGATAGTTTTGAGATACTACAATTGTTTTAGCCTGGAGCTGTTTAACGAGGTCAAGGATCAACTTGTTTTCGTTTAAAGGCACCATTAAACCACCCGCACCTTCGACGACAAGGTGGTTGCCTGTTTTTGGTAATTGCATCTCAGTCATTTTGATTTCGATTCCGTCTAACCTGGCTGACAGATGCGGTGACAGCGGTTGCCCCAATCGGTAACGTTCAGGATGAATCGTAGTTTTTGCGTTGCTGATCAGGTTTTTAATCAGCAGGCTGTCACTAATGTCTAAGTCACCCGACTGTACCGGTTTCCAGTAATCAGCCTGAAGTTTTTCAGTGAGTATGGCGCTGACAATGGTTTTGCCTACGCCTGTTCCTATACCTGTGATAAAATAGGTTTTGTTCATGATCATTTAAGGTTAGCGAGTGTGTCAGTCAGGAGGCTAATCTCCATGTTTGTGTTGTAGGTATGCAGACAGATCCTCAATCGTTCTTGCCCAGTCTTTACTGTAGGACTTAAAATGGCCCTAACATCTATTCCCACTGTTTGAAGGTGTTTGGCAAGACGCCGGGCTGCATCGTTGCCAGGGCAACTAATTGTCTGTATGGCACTTTGCGTGGCTTTTAGGTTCGCGTTTTGAGTAGAAGCAAGTAAAGATGCGTAATGGTTGATCTTTTTCCTAATCATCGTGGCATGGTCTGTCTCTGCCAGCATCTGGTAGGCACATTTGATTGCAATAATGGCGGTTGGAGGTGCGGCGGTAGTATAGATGAAGGACCTGGCAAAATTAATCAGATATTGACGCAACGCCCAACTGCCCAGGACGATGGCGCCATGACACCCCAGAGCTTTACCGAAGGTAACGATCCTTGCAAAAACGTCGTGCTGAATTTGCTCTTGCTGCACCAATCCTTTCCCGTGTTCACCAAATACACCTAATGCATGCGCCTCATCTACAATTAAATTGGCATTGTACAGTTTGCATAAGTTGCTTATTTGGATCAGGGGAGCAATATCACCATCCATTGAATAGACACTCTCTATAATTACATAGATACAGCCTTTTGAAGCTTTCAGTTTAGCCTCCAGGCTTTCCAGATCGTTATGTTTAAAAGTGTATCTGTTGGCTAGACTAAGTCTGGCGCCATCGATCAGGCTGGCATGTATGAGTTCATCTGTAATAATGGTGTCACCCCGTTGGGCCACACAAGAGAGCAACCCGATATTGGCATCATAGCCTGAATTAAAGAGCAATCCCGCCTCTGCCTGGTGAAAATCCGCAATATAGGCTTCCGTCTCTTCTGTAAATTCGGCATTGCCTGTGAGGAGTCTGGACCCACCGGAACCATTGTGGAGTTGGGCAGTGTTTTTTAAAGTATTTTCAATAGCTGCCCTTAACTCGGCGGACCGGGCAAAACCAAGGTAGTCGTTTGAACAAAAGTCAATAGGAGCATGGCTTATCGAAAGTTTTCTTAAAGAGCCGTTATCCGCCCTTTCTCGTAGTCGATCTTGAATAAACTGTTCAGCTGAATTCATGGTGGTCCAAAAATAAAGAAAGCAGATTAATAATCTGCTTTCTTTATTCTAATGAACCGGGAAATCCCTTAATTCTTATTCAACTGCGAAATCGATTTCTGCATTTGAGACATCATGTTGGTCAGTGTTTCAATGGTAGGTTCAGGTGTAGGGTCAGGAAGCGTTGAAGAAATGTAGGCTTTCGCTTTCCAAATTTCTAAAATATCGTCAGCGGCAACGCTATAAGGATCATAAACTTTATTGTCTGAGATGAGTTTCAGTTCCCTGTTGTCTTTGAAACGATTCCCAGCTCTTTTATAAACTACACCTTCATTTTTACTGATGATGATATAAGTCTCCCCAGTTTTTACATCATTCCAATTATCCAGATATTCGGCTAGTATAATGCTGCCAGACTGAATGGGAAGCATAGAATCACCGATGATCTCAAAAGCCCTGAAAGTCCCTTGTTTTAAAAAAGGAAGTGGGAGTTGAAATTTAGGAAGATCTTTAATATACTGGGGATCGGAGAACCCATTGAGGTAACCCGCACTCGCTTTCACAGGCACCATTTCTATGTTCTCGTTGTCATCCTTGTCTACGGAGATACTTAAAATTCGAAGATTAGATCCCTGGCTTTTAAGCTTGGGTTTCCAGCTTTCATTTATATTCTCATTGATAAACTCATCAATGGTTAAATCAAAATACTCTGCTATTCTTTTTAGTAAATCATATTTCGGCTCTGCGCGGTCTTCTTCATAAGCTCCGATCAATGAACGCTTAATTTCCATAGCATCAGCAAATTGCTGCTGTGTGTGGCCTTTTTTCTTTCTAAGGTACTTTAGGTTTGATGAAATATTTGACATAAAATAAAATTTTAAAATTTATTTGTTTTTACTAAAATAGTTAGTATTATTGTGCCAATAAAGTTAGTAATATTTATTGAAATAACAAATAGGTATGCTAATCAAATTAGTTTGTAACCATTAAAGCGCAAAGGCATGAAAAAATTCGTCTATATCGTAACTGACAGAAACCGTACTAGTTTACACGTTGGCATGAGTTCAGATCTCATAAAGACGCTTGATTTTTATAAGCAGATGCCAAGTCTTTTTTTTGATCATGCGCAGCAACTGACCAGACTGGTCTATTTCGAGGAATTTAAAACAGAGGCCCAGGCGCTGAGCAGGTTCAAACTGATGAGCAGGTTTACCAGGATGCAAAAAGAAAGAGTAGTAAGGTCTTGTAATCCGGATTGGATTGATCTGACCATCGGTCTGGATTTCGAACACCTGATGTCAGGAAAGAAGATTATTAACCAAGTGAACTTACCATTTACCATGCTGTCCTAACATAAAAAAGCCCGGATCTTAAGTAGTCCAGGCTTTCTATGTCAACTGTATTTATTCAGCCAAAATTCTATTGGGCGCTTACCAGCCAGGGGCGAAAGTCAATCCGAATACACCGGATGATTTATCCTTACGCTGGAAAGGAAATGCATAATAAGGTTCCAGTACAAAATAGCCAAATACATTTACGCGAATGGAGATGCCCGCACTTAAGGCAGGTACACGTTCATTGGTCGTTTGAGTGGATATTGTATTTCCACTCTGGTCTTTAACCGGGTTTCCCTGGGCATCTTTAACTATTTCAGACGTGTAAGTAGGTTGGCCTTTAAAGACGATCTTAGATCCTTCATTCCATGCCAAACCAGCATCAAAAAATAAGTTCAGATCAGAGAAAAGAAACTTGGAAGGAATTTGAGTCAACTTTTTTGGTCCTGTAAAAGGAAGTCTGATCTCGAAATTGAATACCGCCATTTTACTTCCGGATAACTGGTTGATATCAAAAGTGCCATCCTGATTTTGGCTTTTGTACAATGAATTGGCTTCGTACCCACGTATGTAATAGGGATACCCTACAAATAACGGGTATAAGTTTTCGCCATCTTGCCCTATCCTCAGATAATTGTAAGTTCTCGCAGCCAGCGTTATGGGTTTAAGGCGAACATATTTTCTTAAATCCACAGTAACTGCTGAGAAATTATAGTCCCCAAAATATTTTTCAGCACCAATACGGTATCTAAAACCATCCAGGGGAGCAGTAAGACCGTTTACAGAATTATCCCCTATAAAGGAGGCATTGGCCTGGAAAATATTAAATGATGTTAATGGAATTCCGAATTCATTAGTAGCCTGGCTTGTCGGAATTTTTGTGCGATCCGATGCCAGGAACTGTCCGGCATAACTATAATAATTACTGATTCGGTCCACACGATAGCTATAATAAGAGAAAGCGCCTCCGGCTTCAAACCGGTGGACTTTACTAAAGGGATAAGAACCAAAAAGCTGGACCTGGTCTTCAAAAGTCCGGATCAGATTCGTTCTGTCGTTGATGACATCCACTTTAGAGCCATCGCTATAAGTAAGCTGATCCTGCACAATTTCTCTGAACCCGGTAATATATGGGATGTGTGAAAGTCCCACACCCCAGTTGATCCTTTGCTGCTGGTTGATATAGCCTACCATGCCGCCAAAGTCATAAATCTCACCATTAACAGAAACATTTGCTACGATTTGGTTCCTGCCAAGGATGTCACTGAACATTCCCACAATACCACCTTGCATACCGGCACCGAAACGACTGGTCGAAACCCCCACTCCGCTATTGGCCAGATAATCCAATCTGAATTTAGGAGTATAAGGTACCGTTCTCATCGAGTCAGCAGCTGTTTTTTCAAACCGTTCAAAGTTATTCAGGTTGGAGTTGACAATGTCCACACCGACACTTTCTTTTGGAGGAAGTACGGCGGCGTCAAAATTAACGTCATTGGCATCTACGGTCTTAGACTTGAAATTACTCGCTGCAGAGTTGTATAGCGTATACCGCTGTGAACGGTAATAACTGTACACAATATCGTCATTCCTGGAGACGGATATAGCAGGAGAGAACTCCGTAATACCACTGATCCCGGTAAAATAATCTGTCATTTGTTTCACAACATTTGATTCCAGATTGTACTCGTATAAGTTCCTGAAACCGTCCCTGTTGGACAAGAAAAATAACCTTTTACTGTCGCCTGAAAACTGTGCGTTCAAATTGTTAGCTCCCGGAAAGACAGGGATATCAGTTAAAGATTTAGTAGCAATATCATAGACAGTCAGATTGATCGGCTGAACCGCATTAATGCCATTTTTGTTGATTGAAGCCCTATCCGAAGAAAAAACGATCTTCTTACCATCTGGTGAATAGTTAGGTGCGTAGTCTGAAAAAATATCGTTGGTGATTTGGGTCACTACTTTGGATTTCAGGTTGTAAGAAAAAATGTCACCTTGTCCCTCAATCATGCCTGAAAACGCAATGTCCTCACCATTGGCAGACCAGGTTAAGTTGCCAAACTGTTCCACTTTACCCATATCCGCACGCAGGGCCACACTACCATTAGCAATGTTGATGACCATCATCTGGTTCTTTCCTTTGCTGAAGATACTAAAGGCAAATTGTTTGCTGTCTGGCGACCAGGTTCCGGAAGATTCTATGAAGTTAAAATCGTCTATATGCGAATTGCTGACCTGGCTGCTAAGCTTCCTCAGAATTTTTCCTGTTTTTGCATCTGCCAAAAAGAGATCTATCCCAAACAGGTCCTTCTCGGACAGAAAAGCAAGATATTTGCCATCCGGACTAAGGGAAGGCGCGACGTTCATATTACCTGAATTTTTATTGTCTATGATTTTGGTACCGCTGATCTTCGTCTGCGAACTGTCAGCCTTAAGCATAGGCCTGTAGTGTGATTCAATTGCATTTTTCCAAAGGCCAGACAGTGTATTGTCGTCATAACCAAAAGTATATTTTAATCCGTTTTCATATCCAAAACGTGCGGTGGCTTTAAACAGCGGAACAATCGTAGTGTCACCATAAGTTGACCCAATAAACGTCCAGAAGGCCTGTCCGTAGCGATAAGGAAAATACTTATTAGAGTTGGTCAGGTCTTTTAAAGAAGGGATGTCCCTGTTCAGCAAAGCATCACGCATCCACATGGATGTAAACGCGTCTACTTTACCTACCGATAAGTATTCTGCCATACCTTCAATCATCCACAAAGGAATCTCACCAATATTCTCCAATCCTATCGAGTCTTTTTCCAGTAGAATATGGTATTGAAAGGCGTGGACAAGCTCGTGACCCAATACGTGACGCGTTTGGTTGCTGAGTTCCATTACCGGCATAATCACCCGGTTTTTTAAAGACTCAGTAACACCCCCCGTACCAATTCCTATTTCTCCCTGCAGTGCTGTTGTCTGTTGAAAATCCGGGTGATTGCTATACAAAATGATCGGATTCTTTTTCAG
>Ga0247815_10003203_pt1 | contig 11807 bp, 9 predicted proteins | sample UWRJL194509B1_FD_181014 | JGI IMG/M metagenome (GOLD analysis project Ga0247815, IMG submission 181014) | Plant litter microbial communities from Arlington Agricultural Research Station in Wisconsin, United States - UWRJ-L194-509B-1 | ecosystem: Environmental > Terrestrial > Plant litter >... | reverse complement strand
GAAAGTTCGTCATCCGAGTCGACCGGCGCGAGCCTGTTTAGTGCACGCTGTTTCTGCATCGCAGGTGCCACAAAGGTGTCGTCCGCACCCTGCGACTGAGCGATGGCCTGGGATTGAGAGCCTTTGCCCCAATAGGCTGCAAAGATGTTCATCAGCATATGCCGCAAGGTCGACACGAACACAATCCAACGCACCATCGCCGATACCGTAGTCCTTGACTTCTGGCTCCTCCAACTCCACTTGACCCCCCGTACGCCTCCCTCCCACCTTCTTGAACTTCTTAAAGTCCGCCTTCCCCGTCCACTCGTCCCTCCACACGCTGCACTTGCCCCTCCCCTCCAACCTCTCGCTGCGCACAGGCACAAATCCTCCATCCTCCGCGTCCGCAACCTCTTGCAACACGTACTCGCGCACCTCCCAACAGTTGCTCCTCTTGAGCATCTCGCCAAAATCGCACTCGCGGTATGCATCCTCCTCTTCACGAACCCGCCGCTCTGCCTCGCTCTCCGGCTTGCTGATGCGCAAGTTGTTGAATTCGCGGTCAAACTCGTCTTCCATCTTGCGTCCGCGCTTCGTGCTGGCAATCGCAGTAAGCACAGGTACGTTGGAAGCTTGCATCACGTCGCCAACTGCGCCAGTTTTTCTAGAGATGTCGATAGGAATGTTGGCAGACCGAGCGTGAAGCGACGACGCTTGGTGGCTTTGCTCCTGGGTTTCTGCTGGAGCCGTGCGTGCAGTCGATACAAAAGTACCGAGTGCGCGCCGCTTGATACTTGGCGCATCCGCGGCTTCGTCGCCTGATTCGCGCCTGCGCTTCGTACCCAAACTCGAACCGCGGCTCACGGGCGCCTGACTAGCGGTTTCCTCTCTTTCTTCCTCTTCATCGACCGCAGCCAAACCTCCTAAGCGCCGTGATTGCGTCTGCGTCCCGCCTCGTCGCATCTGTGACGGTGCCTGGGACTGCGACTGTGTATCGCTCCCGAAATCCAGCGACTCGCCCGGTGGCAACGGCTGGCTCGGTTCGGTGCCTTCGAACAACGCCTTGAACTTCTTGAGCGGCGGCTCGTCCCCTTGCGCTTTATCGTCGTCCGAATCGTCATCTCCGAGTTTAAGGCTGATTCCGATGCCGCCACCGCGTATAGGACGTTTGCGCGATGTACGCGCACTGGGTGGCTTGGAGCCTGTCGCCAGATCGTCAACGTCCATCGCCGCTGCACGAGTCGGCACGGGAGCAGGTGGTGGTGCTTGTGGAACAGTTTGACTCGCGTCGTCATCGTCGTCGCCTATGCTGACAATAGTGCTGGTTGCGCGTATGCCTCGTTTCCGAGGTGGCACTGGTCGTTTCGGTGCCGCGAAGATGTCATCCCCGCCTGATTCCTTCTCCTGCGACTGCGTCTCTTGCAGCGGTTGTGGGAGATTCTGTAGGAGGCTCTTTGTAGGCTTTAAGGTCTTAGTCACCAGAGGTGGAGATGCTGCCGGTGCCGATGTAGGAGCAGCATCTGGCACAGGCTCGGCTGAAACGGACGTGGCGCGAGCCGTTCGACGCGCGACCCGCGTCTTGGGTGGAGGAAGTAGCGAGTCTTCATCTTCGACCTGCGATGCCTGCGGTGTTGTTCCACGTCGACTTCTTCGCGCTGCCGGGACAGTCTCAGGCACTATCGATGCTTGAGTAGAATGCGCGATTTGGCTAGGTTCTAGCTCGTCGAACGTTCCCGCTACCATCAGCCCTGCTGCCGCCTCGATATTCGCGCCAGCTGCCACAGAGCATTCGATCAGGGCTGACTTTTTGCCTAAAATAGCCATGCGCACGGTGTTTGACGCGACAAATACCAAGTCGTTGGCTCTCAGCACGCGTACAAGCGCGTCGAAATCGGGTTCACCGAGCACAGCAAGCAACTCCTCGCGATCGACAACAACGACGAGCGGACTCGCGAGCTCGCTCTTCGCCTTCGCTTTGCTCGCGCGTTTCTGTGCGGTATTAACTGCGTCCTCCCAAGCACTCTCGTCGAACCCGTTGCGGACGTCGAACCGGTCGCAGGCGCTCGCGCCACACTTGAGCAGCATACTCTCAAAGGCGTCATCTGTGCCACCATCATGTACGACAATGAAACGCAGACCAGTTAATAGTGTCTGCCGAGCGGGATCGTGCGTCCAGAGGTTTTTGTTGGCCCAAACGGCTTCTGTGTCCTCAAAGGGTGGCAGATATGCATCTACATCAGGGAGACAGAAGATGTCGTCGAGGCCAGCGGACTCGACAGGTTTGTTGGCAAGCTCGAGAATAAGGTCGATCCATTGGCGGGTTACCGGTGCAGCTCCGGTCAGAAGAACCTCGAGGCAGGCGTCGGAGAGAGCAAGAGACGGGAGGACGACATGCGTTGCACGGTCAGTGGACTTGTGAGAGAGTTTCATGCCTGATGGGAGAGTGCGTATCAGCGGATGTGTTGATAGTTGACTACTCTAGGCGCACCGATAGCAGCGCAAGTCTGGGTAACCGACGCGAGATCCTTCTTTGGCGGCTGCCATTGAACGACTATGCTATGCCAGAAGACTCTACATAGGATTAAAGCAATATTAGTATCCAACTTGCAGTTACCGAGAAGTTCACTGACTCGACGTGTTGAGAAGCTTTGGTTGTGAGCTGAACAACGTCGCCAGACTCGAGCTTCGCCGACCTCCCACCCGCGACATTGATCAAGTCTCCAGCACGAAGCAAGTTGAGGGGTGAAGGGTCCTTGCCGTCCTTTCCCTTCTTGGAATACTTCAGTGTGAGGTCTGGGACATAGTCGAGGTCGGTCTGTGCGACGTGCTTGTTAGTGTGGCGGGCGAGAGCCAGAATGAGGGACGCACGACGTGGTCAAGCGAGTGTGCGCTGACGGTAAAGTATGCGTGCTCCTTTGAGACCGACTTGATGTTGACTTGCAGCCGAGGCGGGTCGCCGTGATTCTTGCGCGTGAGTACGTAGTTGGTACCAGTCTTGAGCAGCTTGCGAACTGCAACAATCATTCGTCAGCCCTATGAGGCACCTTGAATGGAGATCACATACTGCGCTCTGAAGACGTTTCGTCCTTGAGATCGAACGGCCCGTGCACGATCCACATTGTGGCCGAACAAGTGCGAACGGGATCTGGCCAAGACGCGCCCAAGTTGGCGCAAACTCCGCTCGTCCCCCTCTTACCCTCGCGCTCCTTGCCCAACATGCCGCCGATGCAACTAGTGGGCCGTGTGTCTAAGGCCGGAAAGATGGTCAAGACAGTGACCGTCACCGTCGAACGTCTCGTTACCCACTTTCCGACATACAAGGCGCGCATTTCACATTTCGCGCTGCATGTGTGCGGGCCGTGTTAACAATCCCACAGCGCCTCAAGCGTTCGAAAAACTATCTCGTACACGATGAAACCAATAGTGCGCATTACAAATCACTCTAATATCTTTACCTTAGCACTTACTTTATCGTCCTTTAGCACTACGCGTTGACGACGTCGTGCTCTTCCGCAACTGCCCGCCCATCTCAAAACTGAAACGATTCACACTGGAGAAGGTTCTCAAATCGCCGGAAGGAGAGCTTGAGTCGCGTCGAGCAGCAGAGGCCCGACAAGCAGAACTTGACGGTGTCGATGCGCCGATGTGGACCACTACTCCACTGCTGGGCCGGACTCCGGTTCGTCTTCTCATTTGTCACTGGTGCAGCATACTAATAATCTAAATGATTTCAGGCTCTTCCGCGCTGGACAGCCGAACAGTTCGAGAAGATGAAGTTTCGCGAACGACGTCTGCTTGAGGCGCAAGGAAAAGCCAAACTCCCACCGCACCTCACAACATATCCGGAACCTGCGGCACCAGAGTCTTAGCACGCATATCCGTATATCATATTCAGTAGTAATGTACAACGTTTGGAAATGCACAGGTGAATTGGCCGTCATGCTCAAGCCCTCGAGATATTCTGGTACGACGTCGGGGTGTTCACATATTCGGAAAGGAACAGTTCAGACTTGTGTTCGGCCAAGTACCTGCGTGCCCGTGATCTATCAGTAAACCAGCACGCGGACACGGAAATGGACGTACTGCAGGAGGAGGTTGATATAATCACGCAGGATACCAACGCTATCCCGCTCCATCGTGGACGACATAATCATTGTTGGCATCGATACTGAAAACGCGACATGAGCTCCCCACGCAATCCTCAAACTTGTATGGTGATACGCACCGAGCATGCGCAATAAATGCTCCGCGCCATAGACCTTGCTCATCTCTGTCTCCTGACCAAACTCGAGGTGCCGTCCCGTCACATACTCCTTCTTGATATCCATGTACTGCGGTCGCTCGAACCTGTACAGCAGATTCGAGCCGAGCGCCTTGTCAAAGTAGAGCACGAGCCCCGAGACGATTGTTGGCAGAACGTTCTTGGCGTTTTCGGGTGCCTTTGGACTGGTTTCTGCCCAGGTCTTGAAGTTCTCGAGCAGAACCGCAACCGTAGGAGTGCGAGGAAGTGTGGCCAGCTGTAATAAACCATTAGTGGATGAGCGACACAGCGATGCATGGGGCGGACCTGCTCGTTCTTAGTGATGGCCTCCCAATCGTCAACCAGGACCGTCTTGAGTACATCCGGTACATGTAGCTTCATGTTTTCGTGTGTTGGCTTGTCTTCATACTATAATCCCCGCCATCAGCTAGCATCATATACTGTTGATCAGGCACACATACCTCTGCTCTCGCACGCTTTGTCCCTCGACTCGCACCTGCCGCACCTGCATCTTTCCTCCCTGCGCCACCTTTCTCGCTCGCGCTCTTATCCACGACGCCTTTCGGACCTGAATGCGCCTTGCCGCCCTTAGGCAGTGCATTCCCCTGCTGCTGCTGCGCCGACAGAGTCGCTTGCAGGGCCAGGTTCGCATCCGTGTACTTGAGGAGTCGGGACGGCGGCACCGTTTCGTCCCATGTTTGCTTCCAGCCCTTGTAGTGTACGCGATAGTTCGGACCCACATATCCCGTCGTAGTGTCTTCCTCGGACTGGTGTTCGACTTTGAGAACCTGCACAAGTGGCGGACGCTTCAGCACACGCCAGAATAAATGAGAAGATTAAGGGAATAAACCCACCTTCGCCTCATAAAGAAGTGGTCCGTGGTAGCAGAGCACCTTGTCGTTGGCGTTGAATAGCGGCAGGACTGGTGCCTGCGTCGCCATGGCGCAAAGTTCGAAGCCGCAGGAAGACAAGTGGCTTTGGCGGAGCTTGAATGTCGCGTCAGCCTCCCAGATACTCAACCAGGCTCCATGACATGTGGTTGAAGTATCCGGTCCGGCAAGCCTATTGTTACAGCGTGATATTATTTTGCTTGCTCCTGTGTAGATATACTCTCCGGCCTACCCGCAAGTCTCAATCCCATTCTAACAACCTCCCCTGCGGCATCCGTGAAAGCAATAATGCCACAAGCCGGATATCTTGTTCGTCCAGGTGCTCCACCAGCTCTTCCAGCATGCTGCGGCGCAGTTGTGTTTTCCCGGCAGCCTGCATGGCAGCCCAAACGCGCTCAAGCGCAACAGTTTCGTCCGCCGTCAAAGGCTCCGCCGGATGCAGTTTGAGCTGCGCTTTCGCGAAGAGATTAGTTTTCGCAGTGGCAGGGTCGACTTCTGCGTGTCGCTCCTCGGGGCTCTTAGAGTCGGCGTCGAAAACGATGAGATCGCTGGCGTCGTCGATGGCCGCTTCCACTTCGGCTTCGCTAAGTTGACTCTCCAGTCGGCGGCCATCCTCATCGACATCGTACCCACGCTCATCGACGAAACCCGTCCTAACCTCTGACAACCCTTGCTCTTCCGCCTCGATCTCAACCCGCTCTGCCCACTCCGTTGCCCTCGGATGCCACTGCGCAAACTTCACCACCACTCTCCTATGCTCAGGGGCAAGTCCGTCCGCCAGTGTTGTCCAATCCTTCCCGCCATGTCCAGTGCTATCTGGATGGAATCGCGCGCCGACGAGCCCACCAAAGTATCCCTCAAGCTTCATAGAAATCTCAGTGACGAGCTGCATGACCCGGTCGGCGCGCATGCTGAGCATGAGCCCTGGCTGTGACTCGCGCGACTTGCGACCAAAATCGTCCATGGCGGCGTGGAACGGAAGGTGACGGTCGCGCGACAGCGACAGCCGGGCGAGGGACATTGCGATTGGGCGGGTGGGTACAGTGACGGCAATGAGTACCCGCCAAAATGGTTGTTTCTGAAGTTCCTCGCGGTAGCGTTTGCGATGGGCATTAATTGGAAGCGCGTTGGGCCGAGCTTGGGTATTGGGAGGCGTGCCGGGCACCGGTGTGTTTTGCATAGGAACACCAGCCACAGCAACAGTCGACCTGGCGGCCAACGTAGCAGCCCAATCCCTCTTCGTCTCTAGCTCTCGCATCTCTCTCTTGACTTCCGTCCATTCAAGCTCTTCGGTGCTGGGGATGATCTCCCCACTCTCCTCCTTGTACTCTTCGCCAGCCAGCGCGCGTGCACGGAGCTCATACCTGTTTTCACCAGGTTTCCACCATTTGATGGGCGGTTCTGACTTGTGCCTGACCCACGGCCACAGCGCATTATCCATGGTATTGGAGGGCAGCATGTTGTGTCGTGCAATGGCCTGCAACAGTGTGTCCTCTCGGCACACAAATGTGTCGAATTCGTGCGTGTCGACACGGCCCAAACCAAAGCGGACCTTGTACCGCGACTGCAACAAAATCACTGTATGCGGTAGATACGCATCCGCTGCGGGTGGCTCGTATGTCCGATTTCTTTGCACATACGGGCCGCCGGGCCACCAGTTGGACACATTTATCATTTTCGGTTTGGTAAAACCGCCCATGTATCTGAGAAACCCGGAATATGAGCATATCATCTCATTTAGCATGCTTCATACAATGGGAGGCGCACGTCTTGACTTCTGTGAGGCCCCGGCCAATGTCGATGCGCTCGTCCCTCTCGGCTTTCTCAATGCGCCGCTGGATAATCCGAATGCGTTCCGCCCGGTCGACGAGGACCGGCTTAGGAAGCTTAGCCGGTGCCTGTATTGTCTCGCCCAGACCCGCGCTCAGGTGCGGCGCGGCCTGCCGCGTCCATTTCATGTTCAAGCAGCAATGACGTTACGAAGAGGGAAGAAGAGACGCGTCTCGGGATCCCCCGGCGAGCATGCGCTCTTTGCTCTCCCGTTTAACTATCTCCACTGTCGGATTGTCTTCCAAGGCATTCCTGCGGCTCGGGTGCGCGTCGGTTACAGTGAAGGGCTTACCCACACTGCTTGACGCGCTCGAGGATGCGCGAAGAAACGAGCGCGGCATTCTCACCGTGACCAACCATATTTCTGTGTCTGTCGCAATCTTACCTGCATTAAAACCCGCCTGACGCGCACACGTCTTACAGATTAGATGACCCCGTGGCGTGGGGAGTGCTTCCTGCCAGCTGTTGGCTGAGTTCACGAAAAACGCGCTGGACACTCGGCGCAGCGGACATCATGTTCACCAACCCGTTCGTCCGTCGACCTGCGCCTCTACCTCATGCTCTACTCACGCGATTGTCACCAGCATATCGTCTGCTATTTTTCGTAGCGGACAAGTCATCGAAACCTTCCGTGGACAAGGGATTTGGCAGCCCGCAATCGACGACGCGATCCGTAAACTAGACACTGGCGAATGGGTCAGTCATCCAACCCGCATCATTGATTTAACTGAAAATATAGAGCTAATTTGTCTAGGCAGATACATATCTTTCCAGAGGGAAAGGTCAACCAGATCCTTAGCGAACAGGCCGAGCTTCTACGTTTCAAATGGGGCGTGTACGTCGTACTTGTCCGCACTCGACTTGCACCTACTCATTACCACTCAAACGACAGCGGAAGGATGCTTATGGAAGCTAGACATACACCACTCATCATTCCAATGTGGCTCACAGGTACGTCTTTCATCTGAATACATGCAACGCTGTCCTCATCATCCGTGCATGCAGGTTTCGACCAAGTGATGAACGAAAACCGCTCTTTCCCGCGTTTCTTGCCCAGGATAGGCAAGAATATCACCATAACATTCGGAGACCCAGTGTCGGTGACACAGCAGGTCGAAGCGTTGCGCGCGAAGCACTTGGAGGGAGACTTTGCGAGGGACGACCCGCATACAACGGAGATGCGGATACGGCTGACGAGGTTGGTCCAGGAGGAGGTTGAACGACTAGGATACTCGGCTATTTCGAAACAGATAGACGATGTGGGAGGCCCGACGGTTCAATAGAAGTTTGTGACTCTCAAGATGGCCGCCTGAGCTGACCTCTTTGAGAGAATTAGAGGAATGTTCATTGCGCATCTGTGTGTACAGAGATACCAGGGAAATTGCATGTCCAAGGGGCAGCGCTGAATGGTCGGTGCAAGATGATTCCGTTCTCGCTGCTGGCGAAGAAGCCATCCACAACGATGTCCTCGCCGCTGCCGACGTTGCTTCGTCCCGCGTGCAAGAGTTCAAGAGTGGTGTTGGAGATTGACAACTGATTGCTCGCGCCGCTTTCCAATACACTACGTGTGGGCTTATTGACCGAGCGGTGCAAAATCTGTTCAGCAGATGTCAGTACACATTTCAAAGCCACGAAGAGTAACAAACTGACCTGCACATAGTCGCCCGTGCGTGGACCCCAGTTCGACTCCACAGCAATGGACCCACGAGATGGATCCCCAGAGTTGATCTGCAGCACACAGTCCAGCGCTGTCGGGTCAAGCGACGGAGGCTGGTCTGAGGTGGGGTCTGCGACCAGTGGGCTGTCTCTTCGTAGCAAAGCGAGGTAGAATTCGTCATCTTTGCCCACAGCAGTATCGGCACCCATGCCGACCTGGTGAATAGCCATGAGAAGGAACCGTGTCGCTTTGTTCTTGCCGAGCATATGAACAATGTTGCCTCGCGCGCTGCACTGGTGTCAGCCAGTCCAGTTGACTGGTATGCCATCAACGTACCTAGTCACCGCGACAGGAGGTGTCATCACGTGGAATCCATCCAAAGAGCATGAGACGTTGGTGGTCTTTGGTCCTGCAAACGCGAGACCAACCGCACCAGCGCTCACAGTCGCGCCGTTATGGAACAGTGTGAACGGCTGGCCGGTCACGAAGGGAGTATGCGACGCAACGAGACCTATCTTCTCCAGTCAGCACTCGGCAGTAGTTTTTTAAAAGTCCCTCGCACCTGTGATGCCCGTGGAAATCGTGCAAGCAGGTCATTCTGCAGCGCACTTGCCGATGGGGCGCTCGCAAACGCCAGAATCGTGTCTGGGTTCTCTACTGGTGTGTCAAATGCAAAAGATGGAGCACATCCACTGTCGCAGGATTGTGTAGGCGTCTCTCCGAGTGCTGATGCTGCCCATGAGTCAGCGGCGTCGTCGGCGTTGTGAACATGCTCGGTCCAGCGAAATGCAGAATTCTCTCCGTCGCGTACAAACGCAACAGAGAGCGCAGCCATCCCCTCAAGCTGATTCAACGGTGCACTGAGGCAGCCGAGAGATGTCGATGCTTTGGATGCGAGAGACGTGGTAATGTCAGGTTTCCAGGCGTTCGAGGAGAGCGCAAACAGGAGGGTCGAGGCATTCGCTGGACCTCGAAGCGACTCGGCAAAAGCAGCTATTCGTGCCGGCGAGCGCGATATGATCGTGCGAGCCTCTGCGAATAGAGACATGGCACACGAGTAGGTAGGAACGAAAACAAGACGCGAGCGCGGAGTTTCGCAGAAATCCCGAGCTCGTTCTTTTCCTCCCGTTCCGCTCACGATGGACGTGGACTCGGAACCATCGCCCTCAAACTGGGCCGAGTATCAGGCACAGCTCCAAACGGCGGTGCTTTTGCCTACAAAGCTGGCACTTGGGCTGCCGCAGGATTTGGACTTCCACAGGACACTCGATCGCGAATTTGGACGCGAGCTGGACGAAGTCTCGAGTCGTGTACTTGCAGTCACCAACAAACTCATCAACCTCGCGTCAGGCTCGCGTCAGGGCACGGATGTACTAGGCGGTGATGATGATGCGAAGGATAATTTTCACTCGCTCGTCGTTGATATCATGGATAAACTGCTTGAACGTGCAGTATGTCAGATCCCGCAAACCACAAGTAGATCAAGCGCTTACTTCTGAATTATCAGGATACATGTATTGACAAGCATCTGGGTCGCAACAAGTCTGCGCCGACGGCACCTGGAGTGGTCGACAAGGCTGCAGACTCGGTGCGCCACCTCGATACAACTTTACTTTATCTAACCGCTCTACTAGCGCAAGAATGATCCGCCGCTAAACAAGAAGTTGCTGCACGATCATACTCTTCCTAAGCCTCAGCTCTGGTTCACTAATAAGGTCAACAACTTTGCAACGTCCTGGCGTCCGCCGCTTGCAGAAAAGCTTCATGCAAAACAGCCGCATGAGGACGAGGACTCGATGTTCACGGATGAAGAACCGTGAGTACACATTTAACTTGGCTATTTGTTGGCAAGCAGAATTCTGCGAGCTTTGCGCAGGCCGTCCCTGCGAAGTTTGTGGCGCGTCGTCCACTGTCTGTCTGCCCAGTTCGCGTTACTTTCTCCAGCATGGCCGACTCCTCCGCTTCCCGCTCTGTTACATCAGTGGAACCAAGTGACTAATGACCATCCACAGATATCATCCGTACCGTTTCGAGATCAAGAATATCGAGTACCCTGCTCACATGTTCGAGACACCATCGGCTTCCGAGCAATCGACTTTTGAAGCGACGCCGTTCACGTTCATCAAAACGTCACAGGAGTTTGCGCATATGCTAGGAAAGTTGCGCCAGGCCAGCGAGCTTGCTGTCGACCTCGAGCATCACAGCTACCGATCCTACAGTGGCTTTCTCTGTCTCATGCAGCTCAGCACCCGCGAGGAGGACTTTGTTGTCGACCTGCTCGCTGTGCGCGACGACGTCCCCACGCTGCTCGACGTCTTTGCCAACCCGGCTATCGTCAAAGTCTTCCACGGCGCCGAGAGCGATATCGTTTGGCTCCAGCAAGACTTTGGACTATACATCGTCAATCTGTTCGACACATTTCATGCATCAAAAGTGCTCGAGTTCGCCAAGCACTCACTCGCCAAGCTACTCGAGACATACACTTCATTTGTCCCAGACAAACGCTATCAGCTCGCCGACTGGCGCATACGGCCGTTGCCTACCGAAATGCTGCTTTATGCGCGCTCCGACACGCATTTCCTCTTGTACATCTACGACCGTCTGCGCACGGCGCTTTTGCAACGTGCGGATGGCGCTCCCGACCTCGTTAGGGAGGTTCTTCGGCGCTCCGAGGACACAGCACTGCGTACCTACGTGCTCGAGACATACGACGTGGCCACAGGCCTTGGACCAAACGGCTGGGAGACGTTGTCGAAGAAATGGAATCGCGGGCTGCATGGAACACAGCTGGCCGTGTACAAGGCCGTACATGCGTGGCGCGATGCAATCGCGAGACGCGAGGACGAGAGCACGCGTTATGTGATGGGCAACAATGCGGTCTTTAGGCTAGCCGACGTGCAGCCAGTAACGATGGCCGAACTCACGGCGACTCTTCATCCTATGAACGCGATGCAGAGAAAACATGGGAAAGATCTATTGCAGGCCATTCTGGAGGCGATCGAGACGGCGAAGAGGCCGGACGCGGTCGAAGCGATTGCACACACGGCCGTGGCGATGGCGCCGAACCCGTTTGCGATTGGGTCGCAGGGCTTGCCCATTGATCTCACGGCGCCGGTCGATGCACAGCGGGCGAATTTGTGGGACTTTAGTGCACAACCGGCAGACGCGACAGCCAAGTCTTCGCTGTTTG
>Ga0247815_10003202_pt1 | contig 11819 bp, 12 predicted proteins | sample UWRJL194509B1_FD_181014 | JGI IMG/M metagenome (GOLD analysis project Ga0247815, IMG submission 181014) | Plant litter microbial communities from Arlington Agricultural Research Station in Wisconsin, United States - UWRJ-L194-509B-1 | ecosystem: Environmental > Terrestrial > Plant litter >... | reverse complement strand
CTTGCAGCGGTCGAGCGAGCGAGGTTACAGGCCATAGTCGGTGTTTTCGGCCGTGATCATCTAGTAGGCACGAATCCACACGCGACACTTCTCGTCGTTTATGAGGCCAATAAAGGCAGCAGGCGGGACCGAACAGGTGGTGGCGAGTCGTCTTTGCCGCATGGAGCCAGCATGCGAGCCACCGGCACCAAAAAGCAGGGTGCACAGTGGGACCAGCAAAAACAGAAGAGACTGTAAGTGTGATTTTGCGTTGATGTGCTCAGCATGTAGCAGTGAGGGTAATACTGGTGATGTGCTGGTCTTATCCGTTGGGATGAGTTGATGTAAGGCCATGTCCGAGCCATCGAACCGGGTCACACGGGCCAACGAACTTATATCAAGCCCTGTAAGACCACGAAAAGCTGATGAGAGGGGTGGCGTAGGCGATCGACACAGAAGGTAAGAGCGATGTGAGCGGCGGGTTGTGATGAGCCTGCCAGCAACGCGACGGTGCAGTCCAGACTGGCGGGCTTATTTGTGTCCTGCCAGCCATTATGAGCCAATCGACAAAGCAGCCGTAGGCGGACCCCTTCCGGGGGACAATGTGTGGGCAGGAAGTATGGGCCGTTGGCTATGCCGTTTCGGCCAGCACCTCTGGTTTGAACGCAAGCCGGCATGCAAGCTGGTGTGTATGCCACGCTCCGGGTTGCCGAGACATGACGGCAGGCGAGACAGTTGGCAACACAAATGCTAACAAGTTTGTGGGTCGGGGAAGAGTCACGAGGGGTGTGGGCTGGAAACGCGGGTGGCCGCAGAGCGCAAGCCGGTACGAGCTGCGACGTGACGCGTATGTCGGTGACATTTGAGCTCATATCGTGGCTTTTCTCGTGATGAGCTCACCTATAATCCCTGCAGTGTGGTTTGTTCCACCTGGGGATGATCTAAGAGCGGGGAGAAGGTTGTCAAAACTAAGCTGTAGTATTCCGGCTGTATGCTCACTTTGAACTCCAAACGGTGCACTTTTTAGACGTTGATTGAGGCTTTGATTCTACTTGAGTGACAAGATGAAGTTCAAATAAAGTGGGTGCGGCGGGGCGGCGGCTCGTGGGGCATGACGCAGCCTCCGGGATTTTCCGAAAGAGAGGCAATTTCCGATAGTGGAGTGACTACGGGATGGCCGCGGCTCAGAATTCTCTGGATACCTGTGAATAATTAAATGCCTTGAAGGATAGTTAAAGTAGCTCGATAGCCACCTAATACTATTTTGAGAACTTTTGCATCGATTCAGAACCGTTTCCTGTTGTCGGAATGTAATTTTTAGGAGAGGATCGAGAAGTGCCATTTCAAGGTCAGATTTAGGGCCAGCGCTGGCAAATCCCGAAGAAAGCGCTGAGTGAAAGAGAACGGCACATTCGTGACCGTAACCAGCTAGTATTGGTCTTGCGATCGAATACGCGTGCTTACATTGGGCCCATCACACTACTGCTTGTGGACCTTATGACGGGGCGATGTCCGATTGTTCTCCGTTCGACATTGAAATTCGTCAGAACTTCCAGCCGAACTTTCTATTCTGGCTGGAGGTACTCAGTGTCTTGGGCAAGATCAGTCTTGCACCCGGGCTGCTGTCCATTGCGCGTACTGCCGTGAGTTGATCGCCGCAGGTTCCGTAGACGTACTCATCCTGGCACAGGTTGGCGACAGGTTGGTCTCGCAGTTTCTTCAGGACGCAAACATTTTCGTGGCTTCTTCTCACAACTCAATTGAGCAGAGCGCACCGCACATATACATCTCTGCGCTCCCGTTTGAGGACAAGAACTCGCTTGTTTACCAGGAGTTTCTCCCACGCTGCACTGGCCTCATTGCTGTCAGCATATCTGGCATCGCTCACCATGGTGGAAATGCCGTCATGACGCTCACTGGTCACAGTGGTGCCGTTCACTCTGTCTCATACTCTTCTGACGGTCGACTGCTTTCCTCGGGTTCAGCCGACGGCACTGTGCGCATCTGGGACACGCAGACGGGTGAGGAGTCTCTGCCACCGATACGCAGTGGCGATGGACCTGTTTTGTCGGTTGCATTTGCTCAGAACAGCAAGCAGGTCGTGTTTGGTACAGAAGCGGGAATCGTGTGTGTTTGGAACCTTGCACAGGGCCAGACCCATCGACGGTTGAGCGGCCATTCTGGCCCAGTATACAGTGTGGCAGTTTCACCAGAAAGTACTCGCCTCGCATCAGCATCGGCAGACACCGCATTCTTGTGGAACCCTCAGACTGGCGAGCCACTCGCGGTTTTGAGTGGTCACGAGGAATCAGTTGACGGAGTTGCCTTCTCTCCCAACGGGAATACTTTGGCATCCAGTTCTGGCAACAGGACGATCAAACTTTGGCACAGTACCACAGGCAGCATCATGAGTGAACCACAAAAAGTATATCCGCGAGTCTTAATGCCGCCTAGCACAACTGTATCTCACGGTGTTGACTACTCTCCGGATGGCGAATCGATTGCCGTGATCACCGCCAGTGAATTTTTAGATGAAGTCGAACTTTTACAATACGAGAATTGGCAGGTGATTTCCCAGCTGCGCGGTGCAGCCAAGATCCGCTCCGCCCAATTCTCATCAGACGGTCGGTTCTTGGTGGCAGCACACGGGCCTGATGTTCGACTTTGGACCCTGCATCCTGTCCCAACCAATGCTTCTTGCGTTGATCTCAGCGGCCATACAGGCAACGTCAATTTGGCTACATTCTCGCCAGACGACCGCTATGTTGCGTCAGCATCTGATGACGGCACAATCAGGATCTGGAATGCGGGAAGCGGGCAATCCACTGTTCACCTGCTGCCCACGCACACCTTAAACGTAAACTCTGTGGCGGTCTCTCGGAATGACGGATTCATCGTCAGCGGCTCTGATGATAAGTCGGTGCGGTTGTGGAATGCATGCACAGGCGAGGAAACATTTCCGCCACTGCTAGGGCACACAGGCGGGGTAAACTCTGTGGCTATCTCACCAGATGGACGTCTGATAGCATCAGCGTCAGAGGACAAAACAGTTCGTCTGTGGGATGCACGTTCAGGGGCAGCAATCGGCAGATCGATTGGTGGTCATTCCAAGAGGGTCAGTGCTGTGACATTCTCGAATGACGGGCGTTGGCTTGCATCAGCATCCGACGACTACACAGTGCGCTTGTGGAATCCCATGACGAGGAAGCCATCAGCTTTCAGTCCATTGCGCTGCTATTACGGGGTGTACACAGTCACGTTTTCGCCTGACGACGAACTGGTCGCCGCGGTAGACTATAATGGTCGCATTTATCTCTGGCGGACAGATACGGGCGAGCAAGCGCGGGAGCCATTCCATATTGAACGGGGTTCTGTTATGTCTCTTGCATTTTCACCGGATGGCACGTGCATCGTGTCAGGCGGATTCGAGCAGGTGGCGTGCATTTGGGACGTCAGTACGGGTCAGGCGATCCGTGAGCTTCAGGGTCATACAGACTCTGTTCGGTTTGTGGCGTGGTCCGTCGACGGGCATCTCATCGGCACAGGCTCCGAAGACAAAACAGTGCGTCTATGGGACGCGTTGACTGGCGCACCGCTTGCGACACTCCATGGTCACTTAAACGGAGTTCGGTCGGTGGCGTTCACGTTCGACAATCAGTACATCGTCTCGGGCTCTAAAGACCGCACGATCCGCAAGTGGGATGTGCGCGCCGCGTGCAGGCTATCCTCAGAAAGCATCAACAATCCTGTGACGGCACTTGGGTCTGTCTCTCTCGAGAACGGATGGCTGTTGGGATCATCGGGAGAACTCCTATTGTGGGTACCGGTCGAATATCGTCCCTATCTACAAGCGGGTGTATGTACGTTGTTGATCGGTGGAAGCCGCGTCGACATCACGGCTGGTGACAGCGGCCTACATGCTGGCGCAGATTGGACCTCCTCCTGGCGTGGCTGAGCAATGTAGCTAACCAAGCGGGGCTGGTATGAAAGACTTGGAAACTGTAGCATAGAAGAGCAACAAATGAAGAGACATAATTCACATTTGCTTCGAATCACGGGATAGAAACGCATCTCATCGCACTCAGCTAGTCATTACTGGCGCCATCTCCTTCAAACTCCGGGAATTGTTGGCCTGAAAAGAACAGCCACTCGCGGAATATGAAGGTGAAATGGGTCGAGAGGAAGAGTAGTTGGCTTCGAACGAGGCAAGAATCTTGGAGCGCTGGCATCGGCCATGTTTGCAAGGTCGTTGACAAACACTTACAATTGATGAAGTAGTGAGAATTCGACATTGAGCTAGCAAGACTCTCTTCAAGTGTATTATGCGCAGAACGAAGGCGAATAGAGAGACCAGTGCACGTGAGACACAAGTGCACGAGCTGGTACAGGACCTATCCAGTGAACACTGAACAATCAAAAGTCCAATCAACACCACGCAAAGTAGAAATAGTCTCAGTCGACATTAAAAAGGAAACAAAGTATCGGTAACACAGGACTCGATGCCGAAGGATGCCGGTCGCTGGGAGATGAGCGCTGAGCGTGGGATCTTCTCGGGCCATTTCCGACGACGCGTTTTGGGTCCGACCCGCCCCTTGTCGACCGCCACTCGATCTGACATCCTCGCTTTCCCCTTTCCGCGAAACCCTGAGCCAAGATTCCAACGCTTCCATTTGGGGTGTGGACATACGCAACCCTAGGGCGTTTGTATGACGGGTCTGTGCGCGGAAAGTGCGTTTGGAATGTCGTCTGTGCGTTTGGACGAGTTCGTGAACGCGGTGCGCGCATGCCACATCGAACTGACCTGACACGTTCGCGTCTTCTCGACCAAAGTCCTTCGCAGTCGTCTCTGCCGTGGCTGGGCTCACCGTTCCTCGCGAGCTGGTGTGGCTTGCGCGCCTCCGAGTCCTCATCAAGCGCCTGCCCGACGGTACATGCTGCATGATTTAGTGTACTCGCTTCTAACTGCTGATTTGTTCTTTTACATGGACAGGCTTGAGTGTTCACATGAACCGAGGAATCAGCGCAACCTCCACTCGCCCAAGTCATCCGACCTTGGCAGCTACATCATTGCATTCTCCATTATGGGGGTCACGCTCAGTACCACGATGACGCATACCCCACTTGGTATCGCTGCTTCTCAACCCCCGTCCGCATTCAGTCTGCGCGCGTGCGCGTTCACTTCGTCTTTCCTGCCCTGTTGCACCGCCCACGTATGTCTCGACCCTCGTCATGCGCCTTTGCCCTCTTCCACATTCTCGCCGACTCTGCCAACTCGCCTTCTCACGCTAACTCATTCTATCTCGCCAACAGAACCGATCCTCGTCAAGGTCCCCGACAAACTCCACCTGTACAAGCCCGCCGACCTCGCCATCCACAAGACTACACGCGTCGTGTCTGCGCCTCTGCCGTGAAGCCCGCTGCCGGGATCAGACGCGCTGTGACGGGCATTGTTGGTGAGGTAAGTCTTCTCTTTGGTCTCGATCTTCCAACGGTTGATCCTGATGCGCTATGCTCTGGCCGTGCCACCGCCAACCCGTCCGCCTGTGCAGCAACGAGCACCGTTTGGCCAGTGTTGTGATCATGGTCATTGCGACTAAGGGCTACAGGAGTATATCACGCTTGGTGAGTGGCGTCCGAGTCTTGCCATTCCTAGTTTTCCTCGGCTCATACCGCTGTCCTCGGCCCATTCATTTACCATCATCGCTCGAGTAATATTTTACGATAGTCTTGAATGAATCTATCTTCATTTGATGTCGTGGCTCGACCTGCATGTCGTCATGGCTTGATTATTCTCCTGCGATGCTCGTGACCAACACTCCCTCATCTGCTTGATGCTGTCCTCTCCTGGACGTCTTGCTTTCTTCTTCCACATTGCTCCCGAACGCCCGGCTTTCACGAGTCCATTTTCGCGTGTTTTTCTCATTCGAGATTCGTACATTGTTGAATCTTGATCACCTCATCCTGAGGTGTCTCTCACATCCGTTCGGTCAGGATACGCGGTCGTCATGTTCTTTCTCGCACATCGTTTCACTCCCGTCCCTGCTGCCTTTACTCGTCCTCCTGCCTACCGGGTGTGGGCGTGGGCTTGCCACGAGATCAAGCCTCCCTTCAGAGACGATCGTTCGTTCTGTTGCATGCCATCCCTCAAGCGCTAGATCGGGATACTTGTCACCAGGCGGCCAGAAATGTGGTTGTCGTGTGATGAATATGCATCATGTTGTTGAGCGAGCTGAGGACAAGTCGCGTGATTATTCGCGTCGAGGTCTTCACCAGTCTCGCATGGTAGAGATGAATTGCTCCTCGATTGCGAGGTCGCTTCATTCGTATTGCTGGTTATATTGCCGATTGTGGTCACTGTCGGCTTCGGTCGACCCAATCGTGCACGGCGTATGCGTTATGCATCTCATTCTACCTCATTTCGACCGCGACTCTCCTCGCAAACCTCCTCTTTTCTATACCTTTCTACTCTACTCTCGTCATGTTCTTTCATCTCGGGTAGCCTATTCAAAGCTTACTCACCCACTGTTTTGCTTCCTCTTACACAGATTCCGTCTTGAGCGCGTCCGCGATTCTTCGGTCGCAGCAGGAGATTGGAGATGCCCTAACAAATAAGAAGAGCGAGTTGAAGTGGTCTGAGCTTCGATCGAGCTCGACGATCTGTTGTAAACTATGCCGTGATTGCACGTCGATGTAGGCGCTATATTTCACGCTAAGGTGGAATTGAGTCTGAGGGATTCGGACCTTCTGTCGAGATACGTTGTAGAGTGGATGTAGCAACCTATGCCGAGTTATCTTCTGTTGCGGACATTGCGTGGGGCTGTCACTCAGGGACATGCAAGCGGCTATGTTACCCAGAGGAAAGTACCATTGCGAGGGACCGACAGCCCCGTATCTCACGCTCTGCTAGTAGTGTGTGAAATTTGTGGCCACTGTCGTGAGACTGAGTAGCCAATGACAAGCCCTTAGACCTGGTCGCTCTCACGCGTTACGGGGTGCAAACACCCTCACACATGTGGTTTGTAAGTGGGCGGCTTGCGGACTCGACATGTGCCCAGTTCTAGTTGGCAAGAGCGGACGCTGGAGCATCATAGTTTGAAGCGTCGCACTCTTAGCCATGCAAATCCCACGGGAAGGGGGCGCGATGGACGGGAAAGAGCGTTCACACGAGAGATAAGTTACGAGTACGCGCGACGCCCACGAGTTATCACGAAACGGTGCACCGCGTCCGAATGCATGAAAGCACGTTGCACATTAGCCACAGTAGAACAAAAATGGACGCGCGTGCTAGACCAGAGGAAACACGATGCCGAGTGGTGTCTATCGAGGTAAAAGGGCGTGGGATCTTCTCGGCCCGCTCCGACGACGCGTTTGGCGCCCGATCGCCCCTTGTCCACCGTCCCTCAATGATCAACCTCGTATCTCCCCTTCCACGCAGCATGAACTCCTGCAAGTCTACGCTCTCATTTACAATGGACCCGCGCATTACCAGGGTGTCGGTGTGACAGGCTTGCAGGCAACGGTGCGTTGGGATTCGAGTGTGTGTGCGTCGACAGGTCTGTGGATGCGATACGTACACGCGCCGGGACGTTATGTCCTTGCGGAATGGCGTTCGAGCTAGCAAAGCACTTTGTTCTTGTCCTTGCCGTTTTGCGTTCACTGTTCTCTGGCGGACCACGTCGCTTGCTCGTCGGCGAGCTTGTGCGGCCGCCCATTTGTTTGCGTTCCTTGCCACCTCGATCTGTTTCCTCCAAAGGAGGTGTTTCCTAGGACCTCGTGCGACCTCACTTGTCTATGTTCTATGATCTTTCTTAGGCTTCGTGGTGGTCCATTTCATCTGAGGTTAAGAGGTCTTGCGCCACTTGCCCGACGTCATCCAACAGCCCGTGTCATTCACCCACTCTTCCGCTTCTCACCCTTAACTTATTCACAAATCTGACCTCGTGATCTCCATTCCCATCTACTCGTATTTTCACCAGCTCGATCCACGCGCCTTCCATGACTAACCCATTTCTCTCTACGCCTAGGCCTCTATCCTCTCCGCGAAGCCCGGCAACCTAACCACCACTCGCGAAGGTCGCCCGCCCTCGCCAATCTCAAGAGATCGAATTCGCACCGACCACATCGGGCGTCCTGCCCATCATTAGGACTAAGCACGCACCGACTACCATGGTGGGCGAGGTTCGTCACCTACTTGGTCCTACTGTTCCAAGAGTTGATACTGATGCGCTTCGGTTCTAGACACATCGAACTCGTGTCATTCTCGGCCGCAGCAGCCGTCGCATTGTGCTCGCCTACTTGATGAAGAATGCCGCGACCATGGTTCCAGGGGATGACCATACTCCTACCCAGCGGTGCTTACTCATTCTTTGCCGTTGTTTGGAGCGATAGTAGGGCGGCGAAATCGTAAGCACCACTGGCGGAAGTGTCATGTGGTTCCGTGCGAATCATCCGGGCGCGGGTTGGCAACTCCCCAGCAGCAGTCCTTGGGCTGCAAAACAAGGTACATAAAGCCGCTTGCAGGGCTCTTGGATACTGACACAAGTCGGGCATGTGACGAAATGTGCAGAATTCGAAGCTCTGTGTGCATGTTGTCTAAATGTGCAGTCTGTCGCCTCGATGCGAGGAGTCTTACTTGAGTCGCAGAAGCCTTTCACGTACTTAGGGCATCAGCAATAAACCTTGAGAGCTGAAACCAGGCGCTTCAAGGCCACGCTCAGAGCCCACGATTGAGTAAACGAGCGCAGACGACCCGCGCCCGGATGATTTGCACGGAATCAGATGACCACTTCCGCCAGTGGATCTAACGACTTTGCTGGCCCCACTATCGATCCAAACAAGGCCAAGCAACGGAGGCAGATCCACTGGGTAGGAGTATGGGGGATGACCTGAATTTGGTGTGTATGGCTCCTCGTTCTGTGAAGGCTGGTTCTCTTCGTACACCATTGCTATCTCGGCCTGACTTGCTCGTACTCCTGCTCGACCCCTCTCTGTCGATGGTTGACCGATTCAATGCCCATTATCAGCCTTGTACCGCCTGATGCTTGATGCTTGATGTCGTACCTTCTGCTCGACGTCGCTCGCGAACGTCGACCCTCCCGCATTCTTTCTGCGTGACCATCCCCATCGCATGCTTTCTCTGGTGCAATGACCGCACATGGCTCAACCCTGGCTGTCTCGTCCACAACTATTTCCCAATCCTGTCAGCGTAGTGTATGCGTGCATTCCTTCCGTCTTTCCTCATTCGTTGCTCGTTCTTCCCGCCCCTTCCTGCTCTTATCAATTGCACGTTCTCTCAAGGGACGAGGTCTGCTACCTTCTTCTCGTTGGCCCGGCGTGGTACTCTTTTGCAAGGTCGACGTTCTCTTCGGAGACGATCGCTCGTTTCATTGCGTGCCGGCCCCTGTTCAGTGGGTTGAGATACTTTTCATTGGGCGGACGAACCTCTGGGTTTCATCTGACTTTTGTGCTCCATGGGGCTCGGCAACCCGAGGACAGCATGCGTGACGAGTCGGGTCAAGGTCTTCACTGGCCTCGCATGGTAGAAACACCCAAACCGTCGACAGCGAGGGTCACTATCCCGAAGCACGACCTCCACTGTTTGTGTGTCACCATCCCCTTTGGCCGGTCAAGTTGCTCACGGGGCATTTCTTGTACATCCGACTCCACGTCATCACCTTTTCAATCCTTTTTGTCCGCATGCGCGCACGTCGTCGGTACTTCTTTCGTGCTTCTCAAAGACATCTCTATGCCTTCCCCTTGCCTTTTCGTTTCGCAAACGCTGACCTACACCTCCTTTCCCACTTGAACAGTTCCCGCGTCACGCGCGTCTGTGAGATGGAGAGGAGGCTGATGCGAACGAGACTGCTCGAGCTCAGGTCGGGGTTCAACGGCCTGTTGTGCATTCCGGTGACGCTCTGTAGGAACCATAGCCAAGATGAGATATTGTCTCAACATTCACATTGCGAATGATCTGTCTAGATCTAATATGGAATATCACTTCTTTGTCTTCGCGTTTGTCAGCTGATGCGCTACCCTCCTCGTATCTGACCTCGTTCACTCTAGTATGCTTCTCTGCGCCACGCGCCTAACCTTCCAACTCCACAGCGGCCCATCAGGTTTGCCTTGATTCCCGTTGCTATACGCTCTAACCAGATGACGGTGTGTGATAGCAAAAAGATGACAGCCAAGGCACCAAGAACCACAGCCCAGCGGCCCCGAATAGGATGCGATTCTCGTGAGCCTAAATGAAAGTAGCCCTTTGGCTCAGTTCCATTTCCGGCCTTAACACGAGTTTGACTCTGGTTTTTCACCACGGTCATTTGCTTGCTGTTCTGTGGCCGTCCGAAACGTGTTGCTGTTGATCTCCTCTGACGGAACCCAACCCATTGCTCTCCCGTCACGCCTCTGGACCGACTCAAATATGCCTGCGCAACGCCCCAAAGTGACCGAACACCGGCATGACCGCAGTCGTTCTCGTTCGCCCTGGCCCAACGATCATGGATCCTCCTCAGCAAACGCGGCACACGGTTCCACGGTCAACAGCAACAGTAATCACACTTCGGTTCACGGCCCTGCAAGCATAGTTAACAGCAACCCAAACTTCAACTTTCAGCAGGCCAGCGCAGCGACCTCCGTGCACTACAATCCAGTCACCATCATCACTCCGCTTGCGCCGGGACCCGCGCCAGACACATCGGTCCGTGTTGTTCCTGATCACCGTGCCAACTTCTGACAGTATTATTTCAGGACATCAACTATACTAAGATTGCTGCAGGTGAGCCCGATTATAAGCCTTACGAGTCTCAGCAACGGCTGACGTTCTGCAGCCTTGAAGGAACGATTCGTTCCTCAAGCCGTTTACGACGCGCAGCTGAACTCGGGCTGCATGGACAATACCCGAGTTCGCATCTTGAACGAGATCGACGCTTGGATCATGGACCCGGATGCCCTCCAGATTTGCTGGATCACAGGAATGGCAGGCACAGGCAAAACGTCAATCTCCAAGACTGTGTGCAAGCGAGCACATGCAAGCCCATATATCACACTTGGAGGTAGTTTCTTTTGCTCGCGATCGACAGGCCTGACGGCCCAGCGCGACATTCGTTGTGTTATTCCAACCCTAGCCCAGCTCCTCGCGTTGCAGTCCGCCGAGTTCCGCTCCGCTCTGGCAGGAGCTATCGAGCCAGGTGTTCAGTACAAAGAAGCGGAGGCGCAGGTCAAGGAGCTTCTTTACGCGCCACTGCTTGCCCTCAAAGACTCACGCATACCGTTTCTGTTTGTTATCGACGCGCTCGATGAATGCGGTGGCGAGACTTCAGATGGCATGCTCGATGACGCGAAGTGTCACACGGTTGTTATGAGCATGCTCGAGACCCTCGTGGGTTTAACGCAGTCCGACCCTCGACTTCCCGTCAAGTTCTTGGTCACATCGAGACCTGAAACTCAGATTAGAGACACCCCAATCTCGGACGACAGACTCAGTAGAATTCTGCGTCTTCACGCCGTTGATATTGCTGAGGTCGACGCCGACATTTGTCGGTACATTACTCGGACGCTTGACACCAAGCTCGCCAGCAAGCCGAAGCTCCGAGCCAGTATCTCAGCGGATGAAGTAAAAGATCTCGTTCGACTTTGCGATGGCTTGTTCATCGTTGCGGCCACCGCCCTCAAGCATACCATGAGCACGGGAGCGGATGCCGCTGTTGTCAAATTCAAACGGCTGCTCAATGCTTCTCGCGACAGTCTCAGCGCAGGCGCTGCATCCCCGCTCGACAACATGTACGCACTCATCTTAACGGAAGCAGCCAGGGACGATGGATCAGAAGGCGCAGATCTTCCGG
>Ga0247815_10003201_pt1 | contig 11819 bp, 13 predicted proteins | sample UWRJL194509B1_FD_181014 | JGI IMG/M metagenome (GOLD analysis project Ga0247815, IMG submission 181014) | Plant litter microbial communities from Arlington Agricultural Research Station in Wisconsin, United States - UWRJ-L194-509B-1 | ecosystem: Environmental > Terrestrial > Plant litter >... | reverse complement strand
ATGCAATATTGAGGAGTTGTGCGACCCGCATGCCAGGGCGCATGCCAACGTTACCGGGTTCAAGGCAGAGCACTGGGAAACAAGAGAGGTTAGATGAACGTCGGCCTCGGCGGTTAAGCTGATTGATGAGTGAGGAGGGACGGGCTTACAGTTCACGACGTTCCGATGCATCACGTCGACGCCCTTGGGCTTGCCAGTGGTGCCTGCGAAAGAGGGAGGGTGGTGTTAGCAAAGTAGGAACTGATCAATCTGGTGTGGTGTATCGGATGACTGTTGTGGTGAACGGACCTGATGTATAGATGACATAAACGCCATCTCGAGGAGAGGATAGGTCTGGAGGTTTAGAACAGTCGGCGTTTGTCGCGGCATCTTGGGTGATAGCGTGCTCGAGACAGATGTGGTTTCGCCCAACAACACGGGGCAGGAACGCCTCTGTGGCAAGGGTCAGGATAGCGGCAGAGTCTGTGAGGACGTGGTCGAGGGTCGAGTCGGTAACGATGCCTCCGTCTAAGGGCACATAAGCAGCGCCGGCCTTTATAGTTGCGAGAATGGCTACGACCATAGGGATTCCGCGCTGGACGAGTAGGCAGACACGGGTCCCAGGCAGGACGCCTTGCTTGCGCAGTCTGTGTGCGAGTCTATTGGCTGCCGCATCCAGTTGGCGGAACGACATGCGCTCGTCCATGTGCTCGACTGCGATTGCGTCTGGTTGCCGTTGGGCGTGAACCTCAAACGCGTGGTGTATCGCATCGAACGGTAGTGGGGCGGGCTTGCCGAATCCCCACGAGTAGAACCGCTCGTCGAGCTCTGTCAGCGTGCTGCTGGCCATGGTGTGAGTGTGTAAAGGTCAAAGAGAGTGAGCGGGATGGGAAGTGAAAGAGAGAGTAGTAGGAGGACAAAGAGCGGCGCTGTATATTTGGACCCAGACCAAACGAGCTTGGACTCACAACAACCCGTAGCGCACGTTGTCCCTGCCGAGTCCGACGCTAACACATTCATCGTTCCTGACCTTACACCCTCTCATTTCGCACACCGCCGGCTCTCCATCGATCTCGCCGTCTGTCTCACCGTCTCTCCCATTAATCCGCAAAACCTCAAAATAGGAAACACCGACATGCCAGACGGCTTCCAGTTCGCAAACGGCTCTAAAGTCCGCATCATCTCGTCCGCTGATATCGCGCCTTCTGACAGACCCCTCGATAACTATAGATAAACTGCCTGACTTGCGCGGCAGATCTCGTTGCAATAGGCGACGCGCATTCCTTGACAGTCCTCCAAGTCGTGCGTCTGCAATCCGACCTCTCTACTTGACTCATTGCCATTAATAACTCGAACAAATCCGCAGGAGAATAGCAATGTTGTTCTGCTGGCTACCTTCTTTGTAGGAACGCCGGTCAATAACCTCGCGTTCTCTCCGCGCACTGTCTCCCCTTCAGCGGATGGCACCAACTGGCGTTTACAGTTTGTCGACCCTCATACTCGTCCAATCGCGTGCCTGCTAACCTCGGTGTCTGTACCTACAGACTCGCCATCGCGTGCGCTGACGGTCACATTCGAATATGCGCGCAGTCGGCGAATGATTCGGAACCCGTCGTTCAGGTCGTCTCAACCAGCGCAACAACTCACCAAGACAGCATCACATCTCTCGCCTTCAGCGGGTCCTCCGCTGGCCGGTATCTCGCTTCGACTTCCCTTGACCGCACGTGCATCATCTGGGACCTTGGCCAGGAAGACGACTCTGCCGCCGGTTCCATCGCCTTTGCCACCCGCTTTGCCCACCCACTGCTCAGTGTCAGCGCTCATCACAAGCATGCAGAATTCCTCGTCGCCGATGATTCGGGCAATATCTTTCTATTCGACTGGGCCGCCACCGGGCGTGCTCCGGTTCAGCTCGTGGACCCGCGCACGCTGGCCGACGCTCGAACTGGCGCCAAGGCTGTCGGTATTGGGAGCGCTGCATGGAAGAGCCACGACTCGGATTGCGTTGGTGCAGTGTTTGGTAGTCGTTGGATCGTGTGGCATTTCACCCAAGGTGCTGGCGGCGGCGGTAAGCCTGTTCTTAGCGGTAACACTCTGCTCGACGGCGGCAGTCGTTTCAGGTACGCGAACAGTTGCAACATGCGCTTAATCTCACCGCGTCCTTGGATGGTTTCAGATGGTCTCCAGTTGAACCGGCACAATTCGCTGTGTGCTCGCCATCTTCAACACACGGCGCTGTCGTGCATCTCTTGAGTACACAGTATCCAACCGCCGCGCCGGCCGTCATCACTATCGAAGCCCGACCCAACCGCGTATCCGACTTTGATTTTCTCCCTTCTGGAAATCTCGCCGTTGCCGTAGGTCGGCGCGTGCATTTTATCTCTGCCAGTGTGAAGAACACTTCGTCCAACATCGCACTCACTGGGCCGACAGTGGATGCTCTGCATTCACATTCACAACTGCAGCTGTAGACTGCAGCATAATTTGATTCACTCTTCGCAATGACTTTCGGCTCATAAAATTCCACAAGGCTGCTCGGAGAATCTGTTCGCAGTTGCGATCCTTCGTGTACATGTACGCAGTTATCAATCGAACGAGTCTGGTATTGGCCAGGCACCTGTCATACACCATTGCAACGCACGTGTTGTGGTGCAGTATCAAGGAAGTAGTACGGACTTGGATGTTACGACGGACGGGGAGGCAGACGGGATGAACAGGCTGAAAGTCAAGAGATGCCATGCAATGGAACGAGAGCGAATTAGCACAAAGGATCAACGGATGGCCGTAGAGTATGACGTCCGCTGCCCATAGGGTAACGTGGTGCATAGGCACGCGTATGTTGGTTCATGGCACAGGAGATGGTCGCGGCTGGTGGCGTATGTAGCGGTACAGAGATGGTTGTGGCATCGGATGCGCGATGCAGATCTGTCGGGTCACAGGTAAAGATATGATATCCGCTTCGCAGCGAAACAGGCGAGGTCAACTAGCCCGACTCTGGTACTGCTTGCGGATGACCAAACCCGAGCCTGCAAAAGATAAAAACGGAACGCATCAGAATGGGACTGCGCGGCAGGACTGCCACAAAGTTGTACGTACTGCGAGAACATGGTCTTCCAGAACTTGATCGCATGCGGGCCGTAGTCAGCTGCTGAGCGATCGCTAGCCAACTCCGACGGGTGCATTGGAATATCCGGGCCAGCGGGAAACTCGAAGCCAGGGTGCTGCCTGAATACTGGGCGCAGTGGCTCTGGTGGGCCTCGAACAACCACCGGTTCCGGCGAAGGCGTCCGTGAGATACCACCGCCGAGCGATGGCCCTGAATTGTGTCCGTCGCGGTAGCGCGGTGTATGCAACGCATCAGCGAGACTGCTGCCTCCAGTCTTGTAGCCGACGATGTCGCTTTTGAGCAAAGCACGAAGGAACAGCGCGCCGTCAATATTACCACCCTCCTCACCCTCGTACGCGTCGGCTGTCTGCGCGATAGACTCCATCGTTTTCTCATGGCGATCCGCAAGCTCTTGGGTCGGCATACCGATTTCCAGTGCCTGTGCATCGTGATTAAGTCGCCGAAACGCGGTCAGAATTTTATGGCCGTTGCTACGTTTGAGCCATGAACGCACCCGAAGCAGAAACACAGCACAGTGTGCGATCATTGCAGTAACGAGGTGGTGTGCGTACCGCTGTACCTGGTGTCAGCGGAGCCGGATAACAATGCGCCGAAACTACGGCACGCACAAGGAGCTTCTCGGGGGCTAGCTCGCGAGACGGGATGAGCAACGCCGAGATACCGCTCGTGTAGCATCGCGTGAGAATTTGCGAGTTGTCGCGCTATTGCACGCAGGGCAACGTGAGCTTCGAGCTGCCGGCATTGCTCACGGGGCACGTACCGACGACGCCAGCACCGATTCGATGCCTAGACTGTTGACGAATACACGTGTCTGCAGCCGGTAGATACACAGAACAGAGAAGTGGAACATCTGGCCACCAGCTAAATGGAAATTCTGATTTCAGCAAACTGTCGCGGAAACCACTGTGAGATAAGCAACGCACCTCTCTGCAGGGTCGCATGCCACAGCTCCATCCAGTCCGTAAGCTTGTTGTTGCAAGCGACAAGTACGACGTCCGTGTCGACGTCCAAGCGGCCTCCTGGCGCCCGGGATTTACAGAAGCCATATGTTTCCGACTGAGATGCCGGTTCTCCGTTAGCAGACTGCATATCTCCGGCAAAACGGAACGGCTCACCGCGATCCTCCGGAGTTCGACGATGGCACAGAGCATCACGTCGTTGACAACTGGTCCGTTGAGGCGAGCTGAGTCGACGTGCCATGAGTTTGCAGAGCGGACGAGGTCCGACTGCGAGAGATGTCAAGCTGGTCAGCACGCTTGCTGGCAGCCAGGCACCGACTCGATATTAACTCACGTCCGGCAACATAGATTGTTTGCCGGAGAGCGAGGCCCAGCAACGTTCCTGTACAAAGAGAACGAGGAAAGTGCGCTCGCGGTTACGGCGCTCAATTACAGACACGCCAGAGTCGAGTGCATCGAAACCGCCTCCCACGCGGTGCATGCCGAGGTCGACTGCCATGCGGCAAGCCTGGCACGGGTACAACGTATTAAGCGCACTGAGACGTTGCAGCGGGAGAAGAGAGACCCGACTTACATAGCCGATGAACGCCCACGTCCGCTATTGTTGCCGGCAGGGCGGAAGGGTTAGCGTGCGACGACAGGTGGAATTGGCGAGAGGGAATAAAGGGCGAAACCATTCTGGGACTCACGTCATGGCCGACATCAGGATAGAATGTCAGAAACAAGAAGGCTTGGACAACCTCGGTGCTCCGCCAGCCGCGCTCGAACGCGAGCGGAACGCATGCGTTGACAAGGTCAAGACATTCCCGGTGCAACTCCGGGCGCCAGAACTTGCAGGCGACGGTGAGCAGACATGTGAGGAGGAAGGGGGATCGCTCCCGGATGTAGTGCAACGTGTGCAACGAGGGGTCAAAGAGCATCAGGAAACCGTTGAGCCGGTGGAGGATCTGGGAAAGCAAGTAAGCCCTTAGTGCCGTGATCGAGCCCCCACGCCAGTGGGAAATTCCGGGAGAACGCACGAGCTCGAAGAGATTTGCCGCATCTGCGTCTGTAAGAATACCAGCAGAAACTGGGTCGGCAAATGCAGCGGCGTTGTAACGTGGCACAGAGGGCGCGGAGGTCCGATGGAGAGGCAGTGAACGAGGGCCCGGGGGATCAACAGTGGCAGGCGACGACCCTGAAAGCAAATGCTCGGGAGGCTGCTCTGGTGAAGGATGACTCGGAGCTGGGGCAAGCACAGTGCCGAAGAAATTGTTGCGTTCGCGGTGAGCTGCGGATGGTGCGTCGTACATGCGGACGTCCGGCCGAGGGTCTGGCTCGCGAATGAAGTGGCGAGATGGAGAGAGCCTGCCAGGAGTATTATACGAAGACACCGGCGGGAGATGTGCGGCAGTCGACGCGAGATGATGAATGCCGGGCAGGGCGGCAGGAGCAACAACCGGTGCAGTGGCGTCTTGGCGGAACGACTGGTGCGGCTGGGCGTCATAAGGCGAGTGTGGCTGCTGCATCTGGTAGGCAATATGCTGCTGCTGTTGAGGCGGCGAGGGCTGGAGTGATGAGTCGTTGGTAGTCGAGTTATCAGAGGGAGCTTTGTCGATGCGACGCATCATCTTGGAAGTGTCGGAGAGTCTGGATCGCGTCAGTCACTGTTGCGCTCTCTGACAGACCCAACAAAATGTCCAAACTGACTTTGAGCCTGGCTTTCGGCCGCGCCTGTGCTTCTCAAATACACATCTAACGGACGACGAGAGGTGAGCCGAGATGGGGAGAAACACAACGGTAAGGATTTGAGCACGCACTGGAGATTGCTGCGCTTGCAGCGCTGGCATGGCTGCTGGCCATCCTCTGCTCCGACGCATTTCATCTAAGCAGGGATAATGAATAGGGAGTTGATGAGAGCTGGGAGTTGAGAATATACCTTGACAGCGCGACAGACGGTGCAGGCGCGGGCATTGCGACTGACAGTTGGGCGTTGGGAAGAAGTGGTAGACGGAGGGCCTTGAGAGGAGTGGTGAGGAATGTGCTGGGGCTGCATGGGCAGCGGGAGGGGCGGGTCCATGACAGCTGGGTCTTTGGAAGAGAGAGAGCGACAGCCGGCTGTATGCCGGTATTTCAAGTAGCCGGTCGGACCGACGACCCTCCTTCTCGGCTACCAACCCACTATCTCGAACCACTCGCGCCGCTCCGGCTGCCAGTTTGAAATAAATAATATCAGTGGGCCTGGGAGTGTGCTCTGGACCCTGCGGGCGCCATTCCCTGGCCCATATGTTTGATCTCCGGCTTCCATGTGCGGGTGAGGTGATCGGACACGTTCTGCAGGATGCTCGCCGGCAGCGCCTGTCGGCGGCCTACGCTCTTGAGCCGAAGTCGCCGACCCTAATAACTTACTTAATCAATCTAACTTAGTCTCCCCGCGTGCCATCCATCTCACTCGGCCACCCTCTCGCCAACACCGGCTCCGGCTGTCGGCCTTTACATACGATGTCGTTCCTGCTCCGGCTCTATGTTTGGGCGCCAGTCACTGTGGGCGGCTGAACTAATTGGGAGTGTGCCTCTTGGGACATCCAGCGCACGGGCCATCTATCCATGCCTCATAAATATCCAATACCAATGTCCCATAGTGATGTCTCAATTGCATATTTCCTCACACAATTGCTATCGAGAAACACGATTTCAGCCCATGTTGACAGAGCGCGCAATTCAAGGTCCGACTGTCCTGGTCATCCTCCTCTCCTCTTCCCTTACTCCACCCCGCGTCACCGCTCAACATGCGCATCATTATCAAGGTACGACTCCATTGCATCTGCGCGTTTAGGATCGCGTTGCGCGTCATTGCGCGTGCTGACAAGAGTTTGGGCAGGGCGGCGTATGGAAGAACACAGAGGACGAAGTGCTCAAGGCCGCCATTGCCAAGTACGGCAAGAATCAGTGGTGCGTAATAAATGTCACGTTCTGCGCGCGTGTTCAAAGCTCACAATGAATGTGTACACGTTAGGGCGCGCATTTCGTCGTTGCTTGTCCGCAAGACGCCGAAGCAATGCAAGGCGCGCTGGTACGAGTGGCTCGACCCGTCCATCAAGAAGACGGAATGGTCAAAGGCGCGTTCTAATGATCCACGCGCGGTCTGTAAGAAACCCACTAACTCGACAGCAACGCGTGTAGACTGAGGACGAAAAGTTGCTGCACCTCGCGAAACTCATGCCAACCCAGTGGCGCACTATTGCTCCCATTGTCGGGCGCACTGCCACCCAATGTCTTGAACGGTATCAGAAGCTGCTAGACGACGCTGAGGCCAAGGAAAACGAGGAGCTTGGTCTCGCAGGTCCTGGCGCAGAGGCCGCGCCAAGCGCAGACGACATCCGACGTCTGCGCCCAGGCGAAATTGACCCAGATCCCGAGACAAAGCCTGCCCGCCCAGATCCAATCGACATGGACGAGGACGAGAAAGAGATGTTGTCTGAGGCTCGGGCACGTCTCGCCAACACACAGGGCAAGAAGGCCAAACGTAAGGCTCGCGAGCGCCAACTCGAAGAGGCTCGTAGACTCGCAGTACTCCAGAAGAAGCGCGAGCTTAAAGCTGCCGGTATCATGTAAGTGCTAATTTGCTAGGTAATTGCTCTGGTCTGACGTCGGACTCAGCATGCGGTCCCGCACAAAGGTCAAGGGCATGGACGTGAGTCAATACTGCATGACTTCGTTCCGACATCTAACCCACTCCCATTATACAGTACAACGCAGACATTCCCTTCGAAAAGAAACCGGCAGCTGGCTTCTATGATACCGCTGACGAGCAGGCGAAAGTCTATGCAGCCCCCGTCGGCAAGAACCTGCGCGCTCTCGACGGCAAGCGCAAGGCCGATGATGAGGAAGAGGCGAAGCGCAAACGCCAGCGCAAGGACTCCAACAAAGGGCCAGAAAATCAGCACCAGACCAAATTCCTCCCCGCGCGTGACGCTCAGATTCAGAAACTCAAGGAAGCGGAGCAGGCCAGCAAGCGGCAGATTCTCAAACTACCGCCGGCGCAGGTAGGCGAGGCAGAGCTTGAGGCAATTGTCAAGATTGGTCAGGCTGGCGAGTACGCGCGCAGTCTCGTTGCCGACGGGCAGAGTGGTTCGGACGGTCTTGTCGGCGAATACGACAGTCTCGAGGGGGCCAAGAATGCGCGAACGCCACGAACTGAGGCTCAGTGTAAGCCTTCAGCCGCTTGCGCATGCATAGTGATGCTCACCAAATTTTTGACAGTTGATAATGTGATGGCCGAGGCTCAAAACCTTCGCAAACTGCGGCAGATCCAGACACCGCTGCTGGGCGAAGAGAACACTCCACTTCACGCCGCACCAGGAGGCGGCACGGGCTACGAAAGCGTGACGCCACGCCACTCCGTCTCGTTCACTCCGAATCCTCTGGCCACACCTTTCCGTGTAGGGGAGAGCGACGCGTCTGCAACTCCTAGAATAGGCTCCACCCCGCTACGCACACCTCTGCGTGACAACCTCAACCTCAACCCCGATGGTTCGGACCCGTCGTCGAAACGTGCGCTGAGGTCGGCATTCGCCAATCTGCCGAAGCCGGCGAACGACTTCGAGATCGTACTGCCTGAGGACGATGATGCCGAAGACGACGCAAACGGGGTAGCGGGAACGGAGGAAGATGCTGCAGAGCGTGACGCACGTCTGGCGAGGCGGCGGGCCGAGGAAGAGCGCAAGGCCCTGGCAAGGCGTTCGCTTGTCGTTCAGCGCGGGCTCCCTCGGCCAGTTGAGGTAGACGTTGATCGGCTGCTTTCGACTCTGCCTACGGACGAGGCTGCCAACGAGTTGTCCGTTGCTCAGAAGCTGGTCGACGCCGAACTCATTCGCCTGCTTCAACACGACACCATTGCCCATCCGCTCCCGGGAACGTCCCGTCCAGGTGGCACAAAGAGCTTGTACGAGCACCCCACGGATGACGATGTCGCGTCGGCGAAGGTCCTGGTTCTTCAGGAGGTCGCTTCCTCCTTAGGCCTTTCAAACGAAGCCGACAGCGCCATCAGCCAACGGCTAAGCGAGCTGACCTTGGGGAGCGGCGATACATCGACATCATGGGCATCTGTGCGCGAGACGCTCGCTTTCGAGGCGCAGACGAAGCAGTGGACCGACGCGTCCTCTCTGACGCCTGCGGTGCGGGTGTCTGGTATTGCCTACCTTCTCGACTACGACCGCGACACGATGGCGCGCGAGGCGGAGCGGACCAACAAGCAAGAAAAGAAGCTTGGCGTACAGCTCGGCGGCTACCAAGCTCGCTCCAAGGCGCTGACGAAGCGGCTCACACAGTCCTTTGAAGCCTTGCAAGCCGGTGCTATAGACCTCGAGAGTCTTCGGCATCTCAGCACGATGGAACGTGGAGCAGCACCAGCGCGCGTTGAGAAGTTGACGATGTCCGTGGACTCGCTCGAACGCCGCGAGCGGGGGCTACAGGATCGATACCGGGAGTTGTCCGAGGAGAAGGCGGCGGTGTTGGAGCGCATCGCAGCCCTTGAGGAGCAGCTCATGGAGTCTGCCGCTGCAATGATGGACGGCGATGATGTTGAAATGGAGGCGTAAGCGCAGGCTAGGAGTGCTGCAGATCAACCACTGTAATGTTATTCTTGCGAATGCCGAGCTCTACTGCGGACTTGCGGTGGCGGGTTGCAATCTGTGAATCATGGATCGGTGACTGCAGCGTGCCTTTTGACTGATGGGCCGGGGCCGGTGTCCGGAGGTCAAGCGCTGTTGAATTATGCAAGCGGAAGTCCAAAGGAATGATCGGCGCGGACTGGAAGCGGGACTTGGCGCGGTACGTCGCTTCTCAGCCTTTGCCATCATCACTTCACACATCCGACACATCCACCGTGCTCGCACTCGTTGCATGATCGCGCGCCTGTGAAGCAACTATACACGCAAAGGCATGGATATTGGCTTCGACATTGGGCTCGTCTACCACATCGACGATGCGCACCAATTCTGGGGAGGTCAGCGGTAGTCGGCTGTGTCCTCTCTCAAACGACGCTGACCCAACTGAATAGAGCTCGAGGACACACTCAAGATTCCAGAGCAAGTCACTCTCTCTCAGCTCGACGGCCGCTTGAGGCTCTATGTCTCGCTATGTGCGACGTATCACCGTGAGCGCGCCGAACGCCACCGCCCGTCCACACCTCGCTAACCGAACCGCAATACCTTCACAGAGCAGTACCTTCAGACGCAAATGCAACTTGAACATGCCTGTAACCTGCTACTTGCCTCCGAGCTGTTCGAGTTCCACTCGGACCGCATGAGCCACCTGCTTCTCGATGAGGCCGTCGCCAACACAAACCCGCATGCACAGCTCATCCTTCACAAGACCCTCCTGCAGTATGGTCGCGCCCACCAGCCATTCTTACGCTCAAAGACCAAGTGGGCGCCCTTACTGCCCATCCTTATGGATCACGTGCTCGTGTCCGTTGACTTCGACTCCTTGCCGATGGACCGGCGCGCCAGCGTCTCCCTAGCCATTCCCATCGAGGCCCGCCTCATGACTCTTGCGGTTGGTATTTTGTACGAGGTCTGCCGCGTGCAGAAATTCGACATCCTCGGCCTGCGCATGTTCGACGACGGCTTCATCGAGGCCCTCTTTGATTTAGTCGAAGACACCCGCTGTCTCGCCGACGAGACGCTCAACTACGGCCTCATCAAGCTTATTCTCGCGCTCAACGAGCAATTCATGGTCGCGGCACTCCCCGGACAGGACAAGCACGCCGGGTCGTCATCCAAGTCACGCAACAGAGTTCTGCAGGTCCTCATTGGTCGCGGTGGCCACAGCAAGACGTTCGCCGAGAATGTCATCTTCATGCTCAACCGCGCCGAAACTACAGAGGAGGACCTATGCATGCAGCTGCTGATCCTCAAGATACTCTACCTGCTGTTTACAACTACCAGCACGCACGAATACTTCTATACTAACGATCTCTGCGTCCTGGTAGACGTCTTCCTCCGCGCGCTTGCCAACCTTCCGGACGAAAGCGACTCGCTGCGACACACTTACCTTCGCGTTCTGAACCCTCTCTTGACCAACACCCAGCTACGAGGCAATCCGTACAAGCATGCCCAAATTGCACACACCCTGCAGGGTCTCGTTGGGCACTCACACATCCGCGAGATTAGCCCCACGACCCGCCGTTTGGTCGAACGCTGCCTGTCTGCTGACTGGTGCAAAGAGTACGTCCAGCACCCTACACCCGCTGACCGGCGAGGATCGGACGCCAGTATCGGCAGCCCAACATCTCCCAGCAGCTTGAGCAGCTTTTCGAGCGTCGCGCCAAGCGTCTACGCTCCGCCGCTCGGCATCACTAAGAGCTTGATTGCACCGCACCCGGGACTCAAGCGCGAGAAGTCTCTGCGCTCGAGTGCGAGCGCTAGTGATCTCAAAGCAGCAGCACCAACAGTCAAGAGGAGACGGAATGCACCACCAGTGCCTCAGCTGGGCACTACGACGCCACCCAACAACAGTAGTATGGCAAACCTCGCGACGGCAAAGCATGGCGCTTCAACAGGTCGCAGTCATTCTAAGAACACAGCGTTGGGCGTTCAGCACCCGCACCGAGGGGTCAGCCTGGGAGAAGTGACCGACTCGCTCCAGGCATTCACCATCCCAGACGCAGTTGCCCTCGACTCGGATTCAGCATCAAGTGCACAATCAACACCTCTGCGGATATCGGCCAGCCGGCCTCGCGCAGACTCGCTCTCTGTTCCGCCAAGCTTCGA
>Ga0247815_10003199_pt1 | contig 11827 bp, 13 predicted proteins | sample UWRJL194509B1_FD_181014 | JGI IMG/M metagenome (GOLD analysis project Ga0247815, IMG submission 181014) | Plant litter microbial communities from Arlington Agricultural Research Station in Wisconsin, United States - UWRJ-L194-509B-1 | ecosystem: Environmental > Terrestrial > Plant litter >... | reverse complement strand
GGTCCAGCTCCAGGATCAGCGCGTCGGGATTCGGCGCCTCGTGCCAGCTCGGCACGACCCAGATGTTCTTGCCGATGTGGATAGGCGCGAACTGCGACTGGGTCAGGCGCACCCAGTCCTGCTCCTCGACCTTGCGGGTGGTGAACTTCGGCAGCGTGGTCAAGCCGACCTGGCCGGCGGCGGCCGCGACGATCACCGCCTGGTCGTCATCTTCATTGGTCAGGGCGACCACGCGGCTGTGATCCCATGCCGCTTCGGTCGGTTCCATGCCCGGCTCGCCGAACAGCGGGCGTTCCGCGTCGGTGCCTTCGTCCGCGTCCTCCACGGACACCGACAGCGCGCCGACGTCCATCAGCGCTTCCGACAGTGCTTCCGCGTGGTCGCGGGCGATTTCGATGACGATTTCGGTCCAGCTCATTATTGTGCCGCCTTCAAACTCAGTTTATGCAGGTCCGGCATGTCGGCCAGCTTCTGTTCCAGGTAATGGATGTTGGTGCCGCCTTCGATGAAACGGGCGTCGACCATCAGTTCGCGGTGCAGCGGGATGTTGGTCGAGATGCCTTCGACCACCATTTCCGACAGCGCGATCTGCATGCGGCGGATCGCCTGCTCGCGGGTGGCGCCGTAGGAAATCACCTTGCCGATCATCGAATCGTAGTGCGGCGGTACATAGTAACCCGCGTAGGCGTGCGAGTCGACGCGAATGCCGGGACCGCCCGGCACGTGCCACGAGGTGATGCGGCCCGGCGACGGCGTGAACTTGAACGCGTCCTCGGCGTTGATGCGGCACTCGATGGCGTGACCGGACAGCATCACGTCGCGCTGGCGGAAGCGCAGCTTCTCGCCGGCGGCGATGCGGATCTGCTCCTGCACGATGTCGATGCCGGTGATCATTTCGGTGACCGGGTGTTCGACCTGCACGCGGGTGTTCATCTCGATGAAATAGAACTCGCCGTTTTCATACAGGAACTCGAAGGTGCCGGCGCCGCGGTAGCCGATCTTGCGGCAAGCCTCGGCGCAACGGTCGCCGACTTTTTCGATCAGCTTGCGCGGGATGCCCGGCGCCGGCGCTTCCTCGATCACCTTCTGGTGGCGGCGCTGCATCGAGCAGTCGCGTTCGCCCAGCCAGACGGCGTTCTTGTGTTCGTCGGCCAGGATCTGGATCTCCACGTGGCGCGGATTCTCCAGATACTTCTCCATATACACTTCCGGATTGCCGAACGCGGTGCCGGCCTCGGTCTTGGTCATCGCCACCGCGTTGATCAGCGCCGCCTCGGTATGCACCACGCGCATGCCGCGACCGCCGCCGCCGCCGGCCGCCTTGATGATGACCGGGTAGCCGACCTTGCGCGCAATTTGCACGATCGCCTTTGGATCGTCGGGCAACGCACCGTCCGAACCCGGCACGCACGGCACGCCGGCCTTGATCATGGTCTGCTTGGCCGACACTTTATCGCCCATCAGGCGGATCGATTCCGAACGCGGGCCGATGAAGACGAAGCCGGATTTCTCGACGCGCTCAGCGAAGTCGGCGTTCTCCGACAGGAAGCCGTAGCCCGGATGGATCGCCTCGGCGTCGGTGACTTCGGCCGCGCTGATGATGGCCGGCATGTTCAGATAACTGAGCGTCGACGGCGCGGGGCCGATGCACACCGATTCATCGGCCAACTTCACGTATTTGGCGTCTTTGTCCGCTTCCGAGTGGACCACAACCGTCTTGATGCCCATTTCGCGGCACGCGCGCTGGATACGAAGGGCGATTTCGCCACGGTTGGCAATAAGGATTTTTTCAAACATGATAGGTTCGCGTAGGTCTGTGAGCGCCGGCGGACCGGCAACGTCAGGTAGAGGAGGGAATGCGGACCAAGCCGGCGCGCCCGTCACCGACGGGGAGGGCGCGAGCCGGTCTTAGCCTATCACAAACAGCGGTTGGCCGAATTCGACCGGTTGGCCGTTTTCAACCAGGATCTGGGTGATCGTGCCGGACTTGTCGGCGTCGATTTCGTTCAGCAGCTTCATCGCTTCGATGATGCACAGGGTGTCGCCTTCCTTGACCACGGCGCCGACTTCGACATACGCGGCCGAGCCGGGCGCCGACGAACGGTAGAAGGTGCCGACCATCGGCGACTTGACGATGTGGCCGGTAGGCTCGGCGGGCACGGCCGGGGCGGCGGCGCTCGGCGCCGGCGCCGAGCCAGCGGCTGGCGATGGCGCGGCGTGATACTGCGGCATCATGCCTTGCGGTTGCATCATCACCATCTGGTTTTGCGGCAGGGCGGACGACTTGACGATGCGGACTTTGCTCTCGCCTTCGGTCACTTCGAGCTCGGCGATGTCCGATTCCGCGACCAAATCAATCAAGGTCTTCAGCTTGCGTAGATCCATGTAACCCCCAGGAATGTCTTGTTATGTGTGTGAACGGTGGCGCCTTGTGGGCGGAACCGAGCTAAAAATAAGCGCAGATCGCGTAGATTAACGCCTTTTAAGGACGAAGTCGATGGCAAACCGATATCCTTCGATACCCAGTCCGCAGATCGTGCCTAGTGCGATCGCACTCAGGAATGAGTTGTGGCGAAACGACTCGCGCTGATAAATATTCGAAATATGCACTTCCACGAACGGAATCGCCACTCCCGCCAGGGCGTCGCGCAGGGCCACACTGGTGTGGGTCAGGCCGCCGGGGTTGATGACGATGGCGTCCACGCCTTCCGTTCTGGCGGCGTGGATGCGGTCGATCAGTGCGCCTTCGTGGTTGCTCTGAAAGCAGGACAAGCTCGCGCCGGCGGCCTGGGCTTGTGCCTGGGCCGCCTGTTCGATGTCGGCCAAAGTGCTAGCGCCGTAGACCTCGGGCTCGCGGCTACCCAGTAAATTCAGGTTGGGGCCGTTGAGCAGTAAGAGGTTTTTTGCCATGGTTCAAGACCGTTTTCCGCGAAAGTTCCGCATTTTGCCGCCAACCGCCGGCATTGGCAAGAGAAAAAAACTGATGAAACCGCTTACAGAGTTGCCAAATCCTTGCGCAGCTCGTCAAACTTCAGCTTGCCCAAATAGGTCTTCTTGACCTGGCCGTCGGCGCCGATCAGCACCGTGTAGGGTAGGCCGCCGCCGCTGTTGCCGAACTGGCGCGACAGGTCGGTGCCGCTCATGCCGGCCACCAGCACCGGGTAGGTGATTTTATATTTGTCGTTAAATTCCGCGATATTGGTCGGCGAATCAATACCGATACCGATAACTTGCAGCTTCTTGCCTTCTTCTCCGGCCGCCAGCGCCGACAGCTCCGGCATCTCCTGCACGCACGGGCCGCACCACGGCGCCCAGAAATTGACCAGCATGGCCTTGCCCTTGTACTGCGCCAGCGAAGTGGCGGCGCCTTTGGCGTCGGGCAGGGTTTGCTTGAACAGCTCGGCCACCGGGCCGGTCACGCCGGCCGGCGCGGTGGTGGTGATGGGCGGGATATCTTGTTTCTTAAAGCCGACATAGGCGCCGGAGGCGGCGAATAACACGGCGACGACGACGTAGGCTGCGAGGTGTTTTTGGTTCATGGTGTTGGTGGTTCGGTGAGATTGTCGTGGGTGGTTTCGTGGGTGCTGGCATTTTCGTGGGTGCTGGCATTTTCGTGGGTGCTGTTAACTAAGAGGGCGCGCACCGCCGCCAGATCGGCCCGCATCAATTTGCCGTCGCCGCGGGTCTTGACCGCGCCGCGCAAATCGTCGAGCTCATATAAAGCGGCGTGCACGCCCTCCTTGTGCCACATGAAACTGACGGTTTCAACGGCGCCATGGCGCGGCCCCTTGAAGTGTGGCGTTTCCGAGATGTCGATTTGCAGGTTGCGGTTCAGCAGGAAGATCTCCACTTCCTTGGCGCTGTCGGCGAACAATTGCAGATGGATGTCGTCGTGCGGGCCGGCGGTGCCATTTAAGACGGCGCCGGTCAGGTACGGGTGGAAGGCCGCCAGGCCCTCCATGATGTCGACCGCCAGCGTGCGCAGCCGGAACAGCCGGGCCGGCTGCGTGTCGGCGTGGAACAACGACTGGTAGCTCCGCACCTCGGCCTCGATCTGCGCGTTGTCCGGCAGCAGGTTCAGCGGCGGCTGGGTGTCGCCGAGGATCTGCTTGGCGGCCTTGCGCTTGGCCGTATTGTAATCATGGCCATCCTGGGCGATCAGGCGAGCGGCGGCGGCGGCGATCTCCGCGCGCAGCAGCAGCACTTCCTCGATAACATTCGGCGTCATGGACGAGATAATACTCCGAACCGGGAAAACGGCGGCGGGTCGGGTAAAATCGCGTATTCATCCGTCCTGTTATTCACCATGCACATTCATATCCTCGGTATTTGCGGCACCTTCATGGGCGGCCTGGCCGTCCTGGCGAAAGAAGCGGGCCACCGCGTCACCGGCTGCGACGCCAACGTCTATCCACCGATGAGCACCCAGCTGGAAGCCCAGGGCATCGAATTGATCCAGGGCTTCGGCCCGGAACAGATCGCGCTCAATCCCGACCTGTACGTGATTGGCAACGTGGTTTCGCGCGGCAATCCGCTGGTCGAGGAAATCCTCAACCGCGGCCTGCCCTACGTCTCCGGCCCGCAATGGATCGGCGAACATATATTAAGAGACAAATGGGTGCTGGCCGTGGCCGGCACGCACGGCAAGACCACCACCTCCGCCATGCTGACCTGGATCCTGGAGGACGCCGGCTACGCGCCCGGCTTCCTGATCGGCGGCGTGCCGATGAACTTCGGCGTCTCGGCGCGGCTGGAGGGCGACAAGGAATCGATCTTCTTCGTCATCGAGGCCGACGAGTACGACACCGCCTTCTTCGACAAGCGCAGCAAGTTCGTCCACTACCACGCCAAGACCGCGATCCTGAACAACCTGGAATACGACCACGCCGACATCTTCCCCGACCTGGGCGCGATCGAGACCCAGTTCCACCACCTGGTGCGCACGGTGCCGGGCATCGGCCGCGTCATCGTCAACGGCGACGAAGCGTCGCTGCAGCGCGTGCTCAAGCGCGGCTGCTGGAGCGAAAAGGAAAGCTTCGGCCGCGACGACGGCGCCGACTGGGCGCTCAACGAATACGACGACGGCAGCTTCGACGTGATCTTCGGCGGCGAAGTGGCCGGCCATGTCGAATGGTCGCTGACGGGCAAGCACAACCGCGCCAACGCGCTGGCCGCGATCGCCGCCGCCCGCCACGTCGGCGTGCCGGTGGCGCAGGCGGCCAAGTCGCTGGCCACGTTCGAGAACGTCAAGCGCCGCATGGAGGTGCGCGGCGTGGTCAACAATATCACCGTGTATGACGATTTCGCCCACCACCCGACCGCGATCGCCACCACCGTCGGCGGCCTGCGCCAGAAGGTCGGCAAGAGCGGCCGCATCCTGGCCGTGCTGGAGCCGCGCTCCAACACCATGAAGCTGGGCGCGATGAAGGATGCGCTGCCGGGCAGCCTGGTCGACGCCGACCTGGTCTTCGGCTTCGGCAGCCAGCAGTCGCTGGGCTGGAGCCTGGGCGACGCGCTGGCGCCGCTGGGCCAGGTCGCCTCCGCCTATGAGGACATCGGCGTGCTGGTCGCCGCCATCGCCAAGGCCGCGCGGCCGGGCGACCACATCATCGTGATGAGCAACGGCGGCTTCGGCGGCGTGCACGGCAAGCTCCTGGAAGCGCTGGCCTGATGATTCTCTACCTGCACGGATTCCGTTCCTCGCCCAAATCCATGAAAGCGCGCCTGGTCGGGGAGCGCATGGCGGCGCTGGGCCTGGCGGATCAATTGATCTGCCCGCAGTTGCCGGCCTCGCCGAAGGCGGCGATCGAACTGGCGCTCTCTTTAATAGAGGGCGTGCCGGCGAACCAGTTGAGCATCGTCGGCTCGTCGCTGGGCGGCTATTACGCGACCTGGCTGGCCGAGCGCGTCGGCTGCCGCGCCGTGTTGCTCAACCCGGCCATCGTGCCGCTGAAGAATCTGGAGCAGCACATCGGCGTGACCACGCAATACCATTCGGACGAGCCGTTCGAATTCAAGCGCGAATACGGCGACGAGCTGCGCGCGCTGGCGGTCGACAAGATCACGCTGCCTGAGCGCTATTTCCTGATCGCCGCCACCGGCGACGAAGTGCTGGACTATCGCGACATGGTGGCGCACTATGCGGGCGCGCGCCAGCACGTGATCGACGGCAGCGACCATGCGATTTCCGAGTTCGCCGACCATCTGGACGCGGTGCTGGCCTTCTGCGGCGTCGAGGCCGGGCGTTGAGTACGCCTTCGCTGCGGCAGACCCAATGGCGGCCCCACGTGCTGGCGTTGAACGCGCCGGCGGCCTTTCGTCCCTGGCTGACCGCGGGCGGCTCGCTGACCGCCAGGCTGAAGGCGCACAGCGAGCAGTTCCGCGTGCAATGCCTGCACCAGCGCACCGCGCGCTGCCTGTCGGACGAGGCGGCGGCGATCGGCATGCACCGGCCCGGCCGCGTCTGGGAGAGGGAAGTGCTGCTGAGGTGTGATAATACGCCGGTGGTGTTCGGACACACGGTGGTGCCGATGTCGGCCACGGCCGAGGATTGGCCCTTGTTCAGCGCGCTGGGCGAGCGCTCGCTGGGCACCACCTTGTTCGGCGACCCGCTGGTGCGGCGCGGCGTATTGGAATTTGCAAGATTGCGCGAAGGGCATCCCTTGGCGCAACGCGCGCGCCAGGCGCTGGGGCTGGAAGGCCTGGACGGCGCGGATGAACTCTTATTATATGCACGGCGCTGTTTATATCAGCGTCGCCGAGGTACCCTGCTGGTGACGGAAGTGTTTTTGCCCTCCGTCCTGGAATTAATATCAACGAACAGAAGCAAGCAATGAATCTATTTTTCGAAGAATCCGGCGACTTCAAGGTCGGCACCATGATGTCGCAAGCCGGCGAGGCCTACCAGGTTGAGATGGCCAGCGGCAAGCGCACCAAGGTCAAGATCAAGGATGTGCTGCTGCAATACGAAAAGCCGTCGCCGGCCGATTTGATGGAGCAGGCCAAGGCCATCGTCGCCGACATCGATCTCGAATTCCTGTGGGAAGTCGCCGGCGAAGAGGAATTCGGCTTCGCCGAGCTGGGCGCCGAATACTTCGGCCACGCGCCGCTGCCGGTCGAAGCTGCCGGGCTGATCCTGTGCCTGCACTCGTCGCCGATCTACTTCTACAAAAAAGGCCGGGGCCGCTACAAGGCCGCGCCGGAGCAATCGCTGCGCGCCGCCCAGGCCGGCATCGAGAAAAAGAAACAGCAAGCGCTGGTGCAAGCCGAGTACGTTGAAGAACTGAAGGCCAACAAGCTGCCGGCCTCGATGCAGAACATCGTCATGCAGCTGCTGTTCAAGCCGGACAAGAATTCCATCGAGTACAAGGCGCTGGAGGCGGCGTGCAACGAACTGCACACCAACCCTCAGCGGCTGATGCTGGCGGCCGGCGGCATCGCCTCGCCGAAGGCGCTGCATATGGCCAAGTTCCTGTTCGAGAACTTCCCGCGCGGCGCCGGCTTCCCGGACGTGCCGGTGCCGGTGGCGCCGACCAAGCTGCCGCTGGCCGACGTGCAGGCGTTCTCGATCGACGACGTCACCACCACCGAGATCGACGACGCCTTCTCGGTCACCAAGCTGGCCGACGGCAACGTCAAGATCGGCATCCACATCGCCGCGCCGGGCCTGGGCATCAAGCCGGACGACGCCGTCGACAAGATGGCGCGCGCGCGCATGTCCACCGTGTATATGCCGGGCGACAAGATCACCATGCTGCCGGACTCCATCGTCGAAGCGTTCACGCTGGCCGAGGGCAAGACCTGTCCGGCGCTGTCGCTGTACGCGACCTTGAACCCGGCAGACTGGTCGGTGCTGTCCACCGAAACCCGCGCCGAGATGGTGCCGATCGCCAGCAATCTGCGCCACAACGACCTGGACGACCTGGTCAACGAGGAAACCCTGGCCAGCGGCGAGGGCGAGTACAAGCACAAGGAAGAGCTGGGCCTGATCTGGAAATGGGCGCAGGTGCTGGAGGCGGCGCGCATGGTCAAGCGCGAAGGTTTCGGCTTGAAGCCGGAGCAGAACAACCGCGTCGACTTCAATTTCTATGTGGAAGACGATGTGGTCACCGTCAGCCGCCGCAAGCGCGGCGCGCCGCTGGACAAGATCGTCGCCGAGCTGATGATCTTCGCCAACAGCACCTGGGGCAAGCTGATGCATGACCACGGCGTGCCGGGCATTTATCGCAGCCAGGGTCAGGGCGTCGGCGGCTGGGCCGCCAAGATGCAGGTGCGCATGGTCACCCATGCGGCGCCGCACCAGGGTTTGGGCGTCGACCAATACGCGTGGAGCACGTCGCCGCTGCGCCGCTATACCGACCTGGTCAACCAGTGGCAGATCCTGGCTTGCGCCGAGCACGGCGTGACCGCGCCGCTGGTGGCCTACTTCAAGCAGAAGGACGCGGGCCTGTTCGCCATCGTGTCGCAGTTCGACGCGGCGTACGCGGCCTATGGCGACCATCAATCGAATATGGAGCGCTACTGGTGTCTGCGCTGGCTGGGCCAGCAGGACCAGCGCCAGGTCGAGGCGGTGGTGTTGAAGGACGAGGTGTTGCGCCTGGTCGACATTCCGCTGATCATCCGCTTGCCGGGCATGCCGTCGGTGGCGCGCGGCGCGCAGGTCAAGCTGGACATTCTGCGTTGGGACGAGGTCGAGCTGACCATCGAAGCGCGTCTGCTGGAAATCCCGGCCACGGAGTCGGTGGCCGCCGACGCGGAACTCGATTACGAGGACGAGGAAGCGGTCGAGGAAGTAGTCGACGAAGTGGTGGATGTCGGCGCGGAAGCGACGGCGGCGCCGGAGGCGGTCGAGGAGACCGTGGCCGAGCAACCTGCCGCGGAGTAAATTCCCGCGGCCTCGCGCCCGCTTTGACGTAAAATCAGCCCAATCTTTTCTCAGCCCGGCCTTGCGTGTGAAGTCTTTCAAAGAAAATCGGTTCCTGACCATCGCCATCGGCCTCTCGCTGCTGGCCCACGGCGCTTTGCTGGCGGTGCGCTTCGTCGCGCCGCCGCCGACGCCGGTGCAGGCCACCGATCCCGGGCTGGAAGTGATCCTGGTCAACGCCAAGCACGCCAAGGCGCCGCTGAAGGCCGACGCGCTGGCGCAAGCCAACCTCGACGGCGGCGGCACCGTCGACAAGGGCCGTTCCAAGTCGCCGCTGCCCGACATGCGCAAGATGGAGACCGGCGACAGCATCAAGGCCTCCAAGCGCCGCATCGCCGAGCTGGAGCAGCAGCAAAAGAACCTGCTGACGCAGGTGACCAAGCCGACCCCGTTCACCGCCGCGCCGGTGACGGAAAAGAGCCAGCCCGATCCGCTGCCGAGCGGCGCCGACCTGCTCGACGCCAGCAAGGCCATCGCCCGCCGCGCCGCCGAGATCAGCGAAACCATCGAAGACCAGAACAAGCGTCCGAAGAAGACCATCATCACGCCGAGCACGCGCGGGGTTGGCTACGCGATGTACTACAAAGCGATCCAGAAGCGGATCGAAGACATCGGTACGCTGAACTTCCCGCAGGCCAACGGCCGCAAGCTGTATGGCCAGCTGGTGCTGTCGATCCCGGTGTTCCAGGACGGCACCATCTATGAAAAGGAAGGCGGCATCAGCGTCGACCGCAGCTCCGGCAACGCCGCGCTGGACGAGGCCGCGATGAAGATCGTGCGCCGCGCCGCGCCGTTCGGCAAGTTCCCGCCGAACATGCTGTCGAGCGACAAGGACGATCTGTGGGTGATCGTCACCACCTTCAAATTTACCCGCGAAGACAAACTACAAGCCGACTTAAGCGGCGGAGGAAAATAAGAGATGGACCGCTACTGCGTATTCGGCAACCCGATCGCCCACAGTAAATCGCCCGAGATCCATGCCGCCTTCGCGGCGCAGACCGGGCAGGACCTGCAATACGAGCGCCGGCTGGCGCCGGTCGACGGCTTCGCCGAGGCCGTGCGCGGCTTCATCGCCGAGGGCGGCAAGGGCGCCAACGTCACCGTGCCGTTCAAGCTGGAGGCGGTCAAGGTGGCGCAGGCGCTGACCATCCGCGCCCGCGCGGCCGGCGCCGTCAACACGCTGCACTTCACGGAGGATGGCATCGTCGGCGACAACACCGACGGCGCGGGACTGGTGGCGGACATCGTCGACAACGCCGGCGTGCGGATCATCGGCAAGCGCGTGCTGCTGCTGGGCGCGGGCGGCGCGGCGCGCGGCGTGGTGCTGCCGTTGCTGGAACATCGTCCGGCGCAACTGGTGATCGCCAACCGCACCGTGGCCACGGCCGAGGCGCTGGTGGAACAGTTCGCCGCGCTGGGCGGCGAGGGCGTGGTGTCGGCGTGCGGGTTTGCCGATATTGAAGGGGTGTTCGACATCGTCATCAACGCCACCGCCGCCAGCTTGAGCGCGGAAGTGCCGCCGGTGTCGCCGTCGGTGTTCGCACCGGGCGCTTTGGCTTTGGACATGATGTACGGAGCTTCCCCCACTGTATTTTTACAGTTCGCGGGCCAACACGGCGCACAGTTGCGCGATGGCCTCGGCATGCTGGTCGAGCAGGCGGCGGAAGCGTTCAGCCTGTGGCGCGGCGTGCAGCCGGCCACCGGCGAGGTGTTGCGACAACTGCGCGCCCAGCTATGAAAACGTCGACCGGCAAATGGCGCTGGGTGAAGTGGATCTTCATCGTCCCGATCCTGATGGTGCTGGCGGTGCAGCTGTATTTCTTCCTGCAGATCTGGTGGTGGGTCGATCATAATCCATCGATGACCAGCTTCATGCGCGAGCAGCTGTCGGCGCTGCAGGAGAAAAATCCCAAGGCCACCATCCAGCAGCAGTGGGTGCCGTACGAGCGCATCTCGAACAACCTGAAGCGCGCCATCATCGCCTCCGAGGACGCCAATTTCTCCGAGCACGAGGGCGTCGATTGGGAGGCGCTGCAAAAAGCCTACGAGAAGAACACCAAGAAGAAAAAGGTGGTCTCGGGTGGCTCGACCATCACCCAGCAGCTGGCCAAGAACCTGTTCCTGTCCGGCTCGCGCAGCTATCTGCGCAAGGGGCAGGAGCTGGTCATCACCTACATGCTGGAAACGTTGATGGAGAAGGAGCGCATCTTCGAGATCTACCTGAACGTGGTGGAGTTCGGCAAGGGCACCTTCGGCGCCGAGGCGGCGGCGCGGCATTATTACGGCGTCAGCGCGGCCAAGCTGGGCGCGGCGCAGTCGGCCAAGCTGGCGGTGATGCTGCCGAATCCGCGCTTTTTCGACGCGCATCGCGATTCAAACTATCTGGCCAGGCGCACCGGCATGATCCTGCGCCGCATGGGCTCGGCGGAATTACCTTAGGAGCGTGGCGATGACGGGCAAGCAGCGCGGTTTCGGTTTGATCCAGGTGGCCATCATCATGGCCTCGCTGGCGGCGGTGGCGATGGCGTTCTTGATGTCGGCCCGGCATGAGCGCAACTTCTTCGCCGAAGGGCTGGCCAAGCTGAGCGGCAAGTCGGCGGTGGGCTCCAGTGCGCCGGTGGCCGACATCATCGCCCCGGCGGCCCCGGCCGGCGTGCTGCGCAAGTGCGTCGTCGACGGCAAAACCGTGCTGTCCGACGTCGCCTGCAAGGATGGCAAGGTGGTCAAGGCCATCGGCACCCGGGGCATCGAAGCGCCCAAAGTCCCCAAGCCGGACCCCGCCGAGTCGGCGCCGCAGTCCGCGACCGACAAAATGATCGAAAAAGCCACCCGCTAAGCTGAAAAACCGCAAGGCAGGCTGGCCTCGGCGGGGGCTTTGCGGGTACACTTGCGCTGTTTTCCAAA
>Ga0247815_10003198_pt1 | contig 11832 bp, 11 predicted proteins | sample UWRJL194509B1_FD_181014 | JGI IMG/M metagenome (GOLD analysis project Ga0247815, IMG submission 181014) | Plant litter microbial communities from Arlington Agricultural Research Station in Wisconsin, United States - UWRJ-L194-509B-1 | ecosystem: Environmental > Terrestrial > Plant litter >... | reverse complement strand
CCGCGTCTGCCGTGCCCGCACTGTGCGGATGTCCGCAGCCGAGACACCGTCGCCGCCGCCGGCACAGGTTGGCGCAATCTCGCGGCGAACCCTGAATTTAATGTTCACGTGACGGAGCTCGTTGCAATTCAAGTCCTCGGACCTTGACCCCGAACGAAAAATCTTGCCATTCTTGCGACACCGAACGTTCGCCCGACGATGAGGTAAAATGAGTTCAGCTGACCGCGTCGTCTACCCTGCTGAAACGTTCGAGGGACGCAAGATCGACGATACAGAGTCTTCCTCAGAAGCGGTCAGGATACAGTGATAAGTTGGAGAATATGCTTCGAGCAGGGTTGAGTGCGAGCCCCCGTGAGAAGAAGATCGCGGATCCGCGGACGAGCCAAGCCGAACATGAGCACGTGCGCGCAAACGTGTCGTTTCAGCACAATTTAGACTGGGATCACGAATGCCGTGCTGAGGTGACGGGGCTGTCAAAGAGATGTCAGGTGCGAGGATCATTGAATGCGACGAATGGCGAGCTCAGGTGCGTACGGCGGGTGATGGTACACCTTGCGTTGCGGAAAAGTAGCTCTTCACGCTCATAGCTGCGAAACATAATGAAGACAGGGACTTGCAATGTGAAGCACGTGACGGGCGGCGCTTCGATAATGCTGCTCATTGAGCGCAAAGGCCCTGCGACTAGCGGTCGTAGAAGAGCCGCCGGACCCCGAGGGGGTGGTCACGAGGGAAAGATGTAGCATTCAGACACGCATCCTAAAACAGTGATGCTTCGATTCATAGCCGAGCAGTGAGTTAACCGAGACCGTACGAGCGAGCAGGTCCCGAGGGAGAATCTCCACCTTTCGCTGAGCCTCGAAGAGTTCAATGCAACAAAGTGGCTACGGCGAGCCAAGAGTGAATTTTGACGTTATCTCCATTGAGCGAGCTTTATCTGGGTGACGACTGATAACATGACCGGGTGAACAACCGCGTTCGCTCCTCGTATACGACCGTTTTGCCGGTGCATAGACCCTTGACCTGTTAGCATTCAGCACGGCGAAGAAGCTTCATAGACTGCGAGACGGCCACAGACAGTTTGGGTTTTCTTATCAAGCCCGTGTTGTGAGCTGTAGACGACGCGACATATAGGAGCTTCAACAAGGTTTGACGCCGCAGGTACCACAACATTGTAAGCTATTCACGCCAGATTCTGCGTGAGAGAAGGAAACATGTCAGCTCAGTGCGACGGAGATCGGCGAATCTCAGCATGACGTGGCTGCGGTCAGGTAATGAGGAGTGGCTTCGGCATGTTAACAAGTCAGTTGAAGGGCGAATCACTGTGCCTCACGCCTTACACTATTGATAAAGGCTCAGATAGGGTGCTGTCTGAGCTGAGAGGAGGAGGGATAACCCGTTCGGATGCAGAATTCTTGTCGCCGGGACATCCCGCCGATTGTATCGGCACACAGTAAACATACTACAGGTCTGTCGTTGCCTTCTCTTGCTACTTTGGTGAATTATCTATCTATTTGGATGCTACCCAACTCCGCATTTCGGATTCTCGGGCTCCCACTCCTCTCGCGTTGTTCCTCGGCCAGTTACGCTACCACGTAACCTTTCCGCGTGTTCAGCTACCCCTTTCTAATAGTCAGTATTGCTTGCATACAGTTTAATCCAGATATCTGAGCTGTTTACAAGTTCTAGGGCTTTAAAAGAAAAAGGAATCTTGGCCGACCGTTGCCCTGATAACGCCGAAACACCCTCCTGCCACTCAATCCTTCTGATGCCCTCACTCAGAACCACCGAAGACAAATCAAATATGACTAATAGGACTCTAGTCATTCGCGACTGCTATTGAGAATGCTGTGTGACTACGAGAACAATAACAAAAAATTGGCTGTCGCTCGAGCTCGGATTGAACTCCGAAACAACGATCAGCGCTGCAAGTATCTCAGCGGCAAAGCACAAAAAGTCATGCAGGGCTTTCTAAGAGAAAAAAAGGTCGTACAGTAGAACATCTCATAATGCATATGGGCGCTTGAGCTCCTGGCGGTGGAGGTCTTGGTCTGAACTTAATCCATGTGTGCCAAAACGTGTGTGCTGGCCGTCTCCACAACATGTTCATTCCTGACGAAGCTGTCAAGTCCTTAGATCAGCTTCAAAACCGTAAGCGCTCATATGCATTATGAGATGTTCTACTGTATATGAGCAATGTCTTCTGACACGACAAAATTCTCATAGATCTACCGAGTAATCAGGAACGTCGTAAATGTGGACAGCCTCGTGACACTAGTTTTCAGGGAACAACTGAAGACCAAACCAGACGCAAATCGTGTTCGCGCTATCAATACGATCTCGATCGGCGGCCGAATTCCGGTAGTCACACGTCAGCCACACTGGCAGTTTAACTACGTATGGTGAGATTCCGGGTCGTGACGGATGTTTTGCTTTCGGCGAAAGTGTGTCTTAGCAATCTGCTCAGGGTCCTCTGTCTGTCGCCTGAACCAGGTCAGGATTGCCAATAGCAGCCCCACACGTCGTACATATCTGTTGAGAAGAGCGCGTCGCAAATCGGTACATACATGTACTTCCATTTCCAGTGAGACCAGTAATTCATATGCTTTTGATCATTCAAGCGGTACGTCGCTTGCATTGTCAGCACCCCTACTGTCAAAGACTAAGTGCATTCGTGCGCATCAATACATTGTTTATAAGCGAGCTCAGGCATTCCTCCATTCAGGATGAACGCTATCTCGGTCAGGTGCCATGTCGCCAATTCTGTGGTACAATCGATCATGACGGAAACCAAACGAGAAACGTTGGAGCCGTCGTGGTCCGAAAATCGTGCACGAATGAAGTGTACCAGAAGATCGCCGACGGGGTCAATCGTGGATGCTTGGCACGAGATCATAGCGAACGACGTGAGTTTCGGAAGAAGCCAACTGCCGTCTGCTTGCGGGACAAGTAGCAGTTCAAAGAACGAGTCTTGAACCGACACATGGCCGAGATGCATCGATTCGAGACGTGTCAACAATTGAAGTTGAGTGCAAGCGTGAGCGTTGAGACCTCCGTCTGGGGCGTAGCTGATGTTGAGTTGAGTGATGCCGTCCTGAGTGCAACTGTCCTTCATGAATGTATGGCCGAGGATGTCGACCACCAAAGGTTCGGAGACGAGTTTGGTCAGGGATGGGAAGCGAAGATATTGAGATGCTGCTGCAAACCAATGTGCAACGCAACGGTCCACTTCAAGCCGCCAGAGTGCGGGTAGGCGAAGCTCGGACTTGGGACCGTGGGTTTCTGCTTCACCACCGTTGTGAAGGACGAGAATAAGCGCCTCAATCTGCGGCATCATTCGAAGCGCGTTCCATAACCAGGTCGTGGCCGAAGGGCCAACAGTGACATTTAGAATCCTGAGGTGCCCAAGCATCTGCGGATATGGCGAGGCATTGACCAAGACGTTGGTGAAGTGCGAGGCAAACTCGCGTAGGCGAGGACATATAGAGAAGTAGCGATTGCCCTGTGCCGAGAAGAGGAGATCGGGCAGGGCGTGGCTCCAGTCTACATCTGGTCGTTGTGCCTGTAGCCATAGGCGTTCGAGGAGTGGCGTTGGATGTCTGAAGACATTCATGCCAGTAATGGAGAACGCCTCCGCCGGAATACTGAACTCGAAAGATCTCCACCTCGGTACGGCAGAATAGACGGTGGCAACGATTGACCGAGTGCTGCTGGCTTCGGCGACCTCCACAGGACAATCAGACCACTGAAGGATGACATCGATCCCAGAAGTACGAGATCTAGAGAGGACCAACTGGATTCGCTTGAGCAGTGCGTCTGCATTGATTGATGGAGCGGGAGCTGGAATACCCAGATATGCCTACAGTTCTGGCGTCCCGAGTGACAACTGACGCCACCGTTGACAGACTGCTGCAAGAGCAAAGGGTTGCCGAGCGAGTTCCGCGTCGTATCGCGACAGACCCAAAACAGCATTTAGGTCATCCTCTTGGCTGTCGATAAAGACCTGGAAAATGGCGCGGAGCAGTTCGGTTGGTAGATTGGTGACGAGCCGTCGGCGTGCCAGTAATTGTTGCTGCTCTAGTGTCTCGTGCTCTACTTTGAATAGGTTGGACAGCGTGACCGATACGGCTTCGCGAGCCCACGAAATCATTGCGGCCAAGCAGGCCCTGTGCGGAGACTGAAAAATGGCGCGCTCGCTCCCCTCTTCTACCGCTTCATCACCTCTGCACCATGACGCTCGCATTAATGAGTCACTGCCAGCGCAAGAGCTTTGACGCCCATACCGAGGCTTTCTGATGTACCGCGACTGTCCACAACTTTCAACTCTGCGAAGATCCCACTGGGTCACTTGGGACGAGGTCGCCATTCGTCTGAGCGACGGCACAGTCAGCACCTCGAGTCTCGACAGGCTGAGCCTTGGCCACAATGTAGTTTTCGCGGGTGCAGGTGCTCGTCAGCGTTAGCGAGGGTCGCGCAAGACCGCGCTCGACCCGCGTCTGTATCTTTCGCCAACAACGCCACGGTCCAGCCGTCCGGGTCACCCTAGCCAAGTTTTGACAGCAAGTCCACCCCTTTCTCGATTCTGCGCGACATTGCATGGCAGACTCGCGTTGAATGCCGCGTCAACGTACGTCACCTCAACTTCTGACAAGCGACGCGCCACCTGTCGAGCATTCCGTCTTCAACTCGTCAAACAGTCCTCACAGCCACTGCTCTTCTAATAGTACCTTTCTCGGATGCATCCCCGCAGTAACCTGTGGTAAGACGCCATGGGGCACAAGGCGACATACACGTACGCCTTCGGGATATGCAACACCACTCCTGTTCCTCCTCAATACACGGTGCTTGAGAAAGCACCGAACCGTACCGATTCAATCTACAACATGAATTATCTGCAAAGAAAATCGTGCCGGAAGCCTAATAAGTCCACCTATGTTCACACTGCAAGAATGTAATAGATAAATGGACATAGTCAAGCACCTCGAAGGTAGGGGCCTCTGTGCCGTAAGTACAGTAGGATCAGGAGGCAGGGCACTGCCCGAGCTTCGATGCTGCGAGCTAACGTGGGAATTTGTAAATCAAATAGTGAAAGAAGCAAGAAAAAGAGCACGTGTTCAACCAGAAGGATCCATCTCTCGGTTTGATCGCCGCGGCTCACAGACCTGCTCTCCCTCATCCCCCACACTTCTCTCACCTCTTTCACAATGACCGGCTCACTCCCACAAAAAGTTACCGAGTATCTCGCGGCAAACGAGAAACAGTTTGTCGACAGGCTGTCGCGCGCGGTCGCGATTCCAAGTGTATCCGGCGATGCAGCGTATCGCAAGCACGTCATTGAGATGGCGGAATGGATCAAGAGCGAGTTTACATCGCTTGGAGTGGCTGCAAGCTTTGAAGAACTTGGCACTGAAGTCCTCGACGGCCAAGAGATCAAGGTGTGTCTATAGTCGAGCGAAAGACCTGACACCGAACGCGCCGCGCAGCTTCCACCCTTGATCCTGGCACAGGTCGGCCAGGATACAAACAAGCCTACTGTCCTGCTGTATGCGCATTACGATGTTCAGCCGGTATGTCTCCGATCTTGCATGTACCTTCGGGTAGGCTAACCCTATCTCGATCTCGTAGGCGCTCAAGTCCGATGGTTGGGTGCGTATTCCTCGACTTCCAAAGCCCCAACAATTGCCGAGACGTGTGACAGGACACTGAGCCTTTCACTCTGACTTACGACGAGAAGAACGAGCGCTGGTACGGACGTGGTAGCACAGACGACAAGGGTCCGCTCGTTGGCTGGCTCAATGTTGTTGAGGCGCATGTCAGGACTGGCACCGAGCTTCCCGTGAACCTCAAATTTTGCTTTGAGGGTATGGAAGAGACCACCTCAGAAGGCCTCGAAGACTACATCCTGCGGGCAGTTCAACCTGGCAAGTTCCTTGACGGCGTGGACTGTGTCTGCATTGTGAGTGACCGTTGTCTGGTCAAGTGTGAATTGGATTCTAACGCAAAGCGTAGTCGGACAACTATTGGCTCAACACTCGGACGGTAAGAGATTTAATGGAGATCGATAAGCGGTGGCGATTGACACAGTGTTTCAGCCGTGTTTGACTTACGGTCTCCGTGGTATTGCCTATGTGTGTTTAGTTGCGTTCCAGAGGTTCCAGCACTGATGATCTTGTTCAGTACAACCTCAGCGTCTCTGGACCCAGTAGGGATCTGCACTCTGGCGTCTTTGGTGGTACCGTTCATGAGGTCCGTCTTCCAATTTGCAAGCATGCTATCACGACACTCACGTTATCCGCTACAGCCGATGACCGACCTCATCCTGCTCATGAGCAAGCTCGTAACGCCCGATGGCAAGATTCTCATCCCTAGAGTCTATGATTCTGTCAAGCCTCTACAGCCTGGCGAACTGTACGTCTTGCTGAGTCACGCACAGTTTCAGCACTTATTTTCTCCTCGCAGTGCGCTCTACGAGGCACTTGACTACGGCATCCCGGATATCGAGCTCAGCGCAGGCGCCAAGATCGCAATCTCCTCCGACAAAACGACAGCGTTGATGGGCCGTATGCGCGAACCCTCGCTCTCATTGCACGGCATCGAAGGCGCGTTCTATGCACCAGGTGCCAAGACCGTCATCCCTGCATCGGTCACCGGAAAGTTCTCGCTGCGACTCGTCCCGGACCAGACACCCGAGGCGATCAACGAGCTCGTCGAGGCGTATCTCTCGGCAGAGTTCAAGAAGCTCAACAGCAAGAACACGTTCAAAATCGAGCTGCAGCAGGGAGGTGGCAAGCCGTGGGTGGATGACCCCAACCACTGGAACTTCCAGGCAGCCAAGAAGGCGACGGAGAGCGTGTACGGGAAGACACCAGACTTTACCCGCGAGGGAGGGTCGATTCCTGTCACGCTCACATTCGCAGACAGTCTGAAGAAGAGCGTGTGCTTGTTGCCGATGGGTCGTGGCGACGATGGCGCACAGTACGTCTCCACGGTCGCTTACGCTAAACGCAGAAACTAATGTCATTGATATCGCAGTTCGACAAACGAGAAGATTGACAAGTCGAACTACTTGCAGGGTACGAAGCTGCTCGGCTCGTACTTGTGGGAGGTGTCCAAGCTCGCGACCAAGTAACCGTTGTTTGTACGACGAGATCCCCCAGCCCAGCACGTACCCTTGAATATAGATTGATCGAAAAAGCTCATTACTGATGATCCTCGGGTGACAGGGTACCATTGAGCCGGGCGCTCAGCGGAGACTGAAAGCGCTCGCTCGCTCTTCCTCGTGCCACCTTACGACCTCCGAGGCATACCACGCATATCAAGAATGCCCAACCACTACAACGAGATAGACGCATGCATAGACAATCCTTGACATGTTGCGACTGTGTACGACTGTATCGAACCTCCAACGATTCCACCGGGCTTTCACCAGGCGAAGGGAGACGAAGACACCATGTGTGCGCATAAGTCTATGCGACGCCCCGGTCAACACCAGGACCACTGGAAGACTGCAACGCCATGATCAGCACTGCGACTTTCAACAGGCTAAACTTTGACTACGGCGCGACCGGGGCCGGCGCATGCGCGTCCGTTGGAGTTCTCGAGGGTCGCGCAGGGACAACTCTGTACATTCTTCAACCCGCGCGTGTACCTTCGCCTGGGCAACTCATCCAGCAGAGCCCCACGGGCAGGCTGACTTCTTCTCGACTGCACGCGTCCACGCCACCTCTAGAACCCTCAACTCTCAACGGGCGCAACCTGTCAATTCCTCGGTCTTCAAGCCATCAGTTCGGCCTTCCAGGTGCTATCCTTTCGACAGCCCATCTGTTAGATCCAGTTCCAACAGCGGCCGGTGGCGTGAGGACCCGGCCAGGACGCTGTGGGGACTCGCCGAGTCGTCGTTTGCCAAAATCGGACCGCCGCGGCTCGACGCACACTGCTTGTCGCGTGCTTTCAGATGACATGCAAGGAGCACGACGCAGTTCGAGGTACTGAGCGCCAACAAGTGACGCCTCCGCCAACAGTTCTACATACAGCAGGACTGAAGGACCAAACTCGCGCAATCCATCTTCGTCCGCACCCTCTACATGCGCTTCGCGATGAATCGTCACCCTGTGCAGGAAAGGCCGTAGAGCTTGTTATTACCGTTCACATACAGCGGGACTGAGAGACCAAACTCGCGCAACCCGCATCCTCTAAATGTGCTTCGCGATGACTCGTCACTGCGCGCAAGGAAGGCGGTATGGCTCGTTATTGTCGGCGCCGTCGACGCAACTGCGGTAGCAGCTTGACCAGCCCCTCACAAACAAGCAACCAGACGACTTCATGCGCTATATCCGAGATGGTCCCCGACGAACTCGCGCATCGAACTTCCCAGAATTTCTTTCTGCTCAACAGTACGTTCCTTCCCCCTATCGCTTCCTCTTTTCAACCACTGACGGGACTTCGCAGGCATGTGCTGAGGGCAGACCTCGACAAGCCGGCCAGGTTCGCCTCTCGTCCCGTCTCGTCCCGGGCTTCACTTCCGAGTTCGATGGTCTAAAGTAGCCGGATAGCATGCCTTTCGCCATCAGTGTCTACTCCTCTGACCTCCACGTCCGCCTCAGTACTGTTGCCCACCCTGTAGCATCTGCATCGTTCGTTCAAGTTATAGGTACTGAGTGAGTCTTATAGTAGGGAGACACCAAATCGAAGGCTGCACGGAGACACGACTCGCCTAAACATGCATTGTCTGTAAAGCACAAATAATCTGAAATACAACGAGAATGGTGGGGTTTGCTATGAAGCACGGGGAGTTACTTCTCAAGGTGTCATACGTCTGCCTTAGTGGTGTATCAAGGACCTGTAATCTGATCACGGGTAGGTACGACCTTTGATCAACTGGAAAGCGGATCGATCTGGTGCTTCAGCGACTACCAGTTGAGCCTGAATCAGAAGCACATTAGATGTCATTCATTATCGATGCACAGTACGAGTCCAGCAGCTCGCGCGAGCCCTTCGCGTAGCTGACGACCACCAATACGTCTCGTCGATTCACATTTCCATTTGAGTATCATCTATCGCCCGCTCTGACCGTATTTTAGCCTCATAGTTGTCACACAGTGGGCAAGCGGTCGCTTACCTTTGAAATGTGAACGTTGCGTTCACCTCCCCGTTCGCCTCGCCGTTCCTAAGGCAAGTCACCCTGGTGGTTGAAGCACAGACAGGTGACTGAAGAGGTAAATGCTGCGTTCGACTTTGAAAGGTGAACGCTTTCCCCCTGTGTCATTCCGCGCGCAGAAGCATGTAGCCGAAAACACGGCCGGCTGTGAGTGGGTTAGCCGGGGTTCGTCCGGGGGATCAGGTCTGCCAGCTTGTTCACGCATTTTCATTAGCTGGCGCGTAAACACCAGCCAGAACTTCCAAGCTCTCCACCACCATGAAGAAGAAGTTTGATAAGGCGAAACAGAGCGCTAGTCGGCTAATGGACAAGCTTAACATAGGCCGTCGCTCACGTTCACACTCGCCCCAACCAGCTGATGCCGATCCGAACGCGTCTACATCTATACCATCTGCCGATGAACAACGCTACGCAGATCCTCAGGCTCCTCAAACTGTGGTTGGAACTGCAGGCTCCGTTGTGACCGAGTTTCTGGCAGCGGCCCGCGACGGCGCTGATCTGTGTCTGCCGCTGAAGGCTGCCCTCGTTGGTGCCGTCAAAATAATCGAGATCTGTCAGGCAAGCTTTATTATTATTTTAAAGCTTGTGAACCTGCTGTTAAATTGCTACATCAGCGCACAGCCGAGGTCAGCGATCAGTACCAGCAACTCGGGAGCAGACTTGCGCACCTCGGCGCCGTTACCGAAGCTCTCAGCAAGCGTAGCCATCTCGATCCGAACCTGATGCAGCGTCTCAACAACATCGCAGAGTAGGTGACATAAAGACATGAACGTGCGCTGCAGTTGACGGACTGGTGTAGGTCATTCTTGCGACTCACCGCCTGCATCGAGGCGAAACAAGAACGAGGTACCGTGCGTCGCGTCCTCGAGTCACAGGCAGACGTCGCAGAAGTCAAGGAGATTCTTCTCAAGATCTCCGCTCGTATCGAAGCATTCATAGTGAGTGTTTCATTGCTGCACAGGATGATATCGGTTCTCACGACCAATGGCAGTACGAGAGCATGGTCCGGGTCGAGATCGGTGTGGATGACATCCTCGCAGTGCGCAATTCTCCTGCTTCAAATCATTCACGAGTCTCACAACATACTATCTCAGCGCCTTCCAAGTGCCGAGGAAAGGGAACTAGGGAAAGAGCTGAAGAGATGGGTAAGTTTGAATTTCATTCTGAAATCATCATTGACATTGCCTGTGTGACAGAGTGAGATAACGCAGATCATTGAGAAGGGTGAGTTTTAGTTTGACCAGAAGAGTTGATTGTCTGAGGATCACTAGCTCTCGGAGGGCGGCGCGTTCACGATGCGGCGCACGACTCGCAGCCCGGAGACGCCGGTTGCATGGAGAAGACTCGAGTAGCAGTGCTGTTCAAATTCGTCGAGTGGGCCAAGTACGATCCTAAGAGCATCTTCTGGCTGGCCGGACTGGCGGGCACTGGCAAGACGTCAATCGCCGTCAGCCTTTGCCGTATGCTGCAAGTAGACCCGGATGTGCTGCTTGCAGGCGCGTTCTTTTGTTCTCGCACAGCCAATGATGAAGCCAGATCCGATGTACGACGTATCATCCCAACTCTCGCAGCATCCCTTGCGGACCAGTCTCCAAAGTTTGCGGCAGAACTGGCCGCAGAACTCAAGCCGAACTCTGGCGCTGCTGCACACAAACCGACCAGTGAGCAAATCGGGCCGATGCTTCAGCGGCCGCTCACTGCACTCGCATCGGAGACACGACCTATCGTCTTTGTCATCGACGCACTCGACGAATGCAGCAATGAGCGCGAGATGAGTACGATGCTCACCGCCATAGCCAACTTCACGTGTCCTGCCAGAGTCAAGTTTATCTTGACGTCCCGCCCTGAGACTCATATCCTAGGCAGTCCAATCTCGGATCGGGCTCAGAACGAGATACTCCAGTTGCACATGATCGGTCAAGAGGAAGTCACCGAAGATATTCGGCTTTACATCGAACATACATTTGAACAGCATCCGCTGGCCGACCCCGACCTGGAGGCTTGGTACTCGCAAGCAGATGTCCGCGCGCTTGCTAGTCTCGCCAACGGTCTGTTCATCTTTGCCTCCACTGCCGTCACCTACATTCTCGACACCGATACCGCAGAAGACCGATCAACTCGGCTACAAACGGTGCTCTCAACCATGAAGAATAGCAAGGTCGCAACGGGTCCACTCGACGAAGTCTACGAGTTCGTTGTTGCTCGCGCGTCGAGCGAGACCAAGGTCGAACCTCAGGAACTCGCGAGAACACGACTGGTTCTGGCGTGCATATTGACGGCTCGCATGCCATTATCGATTGCGACCCTTGCCGAGCTCCTGGATCAGAAGCCCAATGTGCTTCGCTCTTCACTTCGGCGTCTACGGGCGGTTGTGAACGTGCCTGAGGAGTACAATCAACCAGGATTGCGGACGCTGCACGCGTCGTTCGGAGACTATCTGTTCGAGCGCGCTGCACCCAACATCCGCATCGCTCGCTCGCTCGGTGACGAGGCCATAGCCCGTGGGTGCCTGCGATTGATGACTCAGCGATTGCACTTTAATGTGTCGCGGAGCACCTCCTCCTACGAGCCTAACCATTTGACAAAGTCAGAATTGATCACGCCCTCGCTCGAGTACGCATGCATGCAGTGGGCTTATCATGTCGCCAACCTACATGAATCTTCAACGCTTGACAAGG
>Ga0247815_10003196_pt1 | contig 11833 bp, 9 predicted proteins | sample UWRJL194509B1_FD_181014 | JGI IMG/M metagenome (GOLD analysis project Ga0247815, IMG submission 181014) | Plant litter microbial communities from Arlington Agricultural Research Station in Wisconsin, United States - UWRJ-L194-509B-1 | ecosystem: Environmental > Terrestrial > Plant litter >... | reverse complement strand
CTCTACGGATATGATAGGCATGAACTGGGACTATCCCGATGCGGATTACCGAAGGCGGGCAGAAATATGGACTGCCCATGTAAATTATACCAAGGGCCTGTTGTATTTTGTTGGCAATGATCCCCGCGTCCCTGAAAAAGTACGAAATGAGATAAAGACGTGGGGTTATCCAAAGGATGAATATATGCGGAACGGCGGTTGGTCGCACCAGCTATATATCCGTGAAGCTAGAAGAATGGTGGGTGAGCTGGTGATGACACAGCATCATTGCCAGGGGAAGGAAAAGGTAAATGATGGAATTGGTATGGCAGCTTATACTATGGACTCCCACAATTGTGACAGATTGGTAGTCGATGGTACTGTGAAGAATGAAGGTAATGTGGAAGAAGGAGGTTTTGGTCCTTATCCAATTTCATACAGGGCCATTATTCCTAAGCAATCGCAAGCCGCAAATCTGCTGGTTCCTGTTTGCCTGTCTGCAACACATATTGCTTATGGTTCCATTCGTATGGAGCCCGTGTTTATGGTATTGGGACAATCTGCGGCAACAGCTGCTGTGCAGGCAATTGATAATCAACAGCCAATACAGCAAATTGATGTGAAGAAATTACAGGCCGCTTTAAAGAAAGATCCGCTGGTTGATGGAAAGACTGCAGAAGTACTCATTGATAATGATAATTCAAACCTGGTTGAGCGTAAAGGTAAGTGGAAGACTGAGCCGCGTGGAGGGTATGGGCCCGATTTTTATGTCTCGGGAAATGATACGCTGGGCAAACAGTCGGTCATCTATCACGCTAACTTACTTAAGGCTGGCCAATATGATGTGTATACTTATTATCCAAAACGGAATAATACGTCTTCAAGCACTCAGATTAAAGTTTACGATGGGAAGCGTCTGCATGCAATAGCACTTAAAGATGCTGATGTGAAGGTTCTTGGGCAAACATCGGGTGAATGGGTGAAACTGGGCAGCTATCAATTTTCTGCAGGCAAAAGTGGATATGTGGAGATCTCAACTGAAGGTGCCGATGCGGATGTTGTGGCAGATGCGGTGTTATTTGTGCCAGATAGTTCAACGTTATAGTCTTTAATGTATGATTTTTACCTACATTGTTAAAGACAACAGCTTGTCTGTATTCGCTACTCACTACTTTCCAATCATAAATGAATATAACCTTTCAGGCGCATAGATTCCTTACTTTCCTCATTGCAGCGGTATGGCTAATTAATGGTTTGTATTGCAAACTGTTAAATCTGGTGCCGCGACATCAGGAAATCGTAGCCAGAATATTGGGAGGTAGTCATGCGGGAATTCTAACCAAATTGATTGGGCTGTCTGAAATACTGATGGCTGTTTGGATATTAAGCAGGATCAAGTCACGCTTAAATGCAATATTCCAGATACTAATTGTTGCGGTGATGAATAGCATTGAATTTATTTTGGCACCTGACTTGCTGCTTTGGGGAAAAGCAAATGCGATTTTCGCATTTTTATTTATTATTCTCGTTTATTTTAATGAGTTTAGGCTAAATAAACATTTAGTGCTATAACGGGTTATGTTTTCATTTCTAAAAAATCATCCTTTTCCAGTTGAGGCATTCTTCAAATATTCTGTTGTTTTAACTTTTGCATTTCCAAAAGCGCAATTGGAAGCTTTGATCCCAGAGTGTTTAACCTTAGATACCTTAGATGATACATGGGCATTTATTGCTGTTGCACTGGTTCAAACAAAAAACCTAAGGCCTAAAGGTTTCCCTGAGTCGACTGGTAACGATTTCATGTTGGCTGGTTACAGAATATTTGTCAGGTACAATAGTACTTCAGGGAAGAGGCTGCGTGGACTTTACATCCTCAAATCTGAAACCAATAAAAAGTTAATGCAGCTCTTTGGAAATATTTTCACGCATTATAACTATACCACAACAGATCTCCTGGCAAGCGAAGAGGGAAGGAAAATGGATATAACATCACATCAGTCTGGCCTTGATATCAAAATTGATGCTCGTAATGATGTTCCCTTACCGAAAGGATCACCTTTTAAAGATTGGAAAGAAGCAAGAAGATTTGCAGGCCCGCTGCCGTTTACTTTTACCTACAACCGCGCCAAAGCAGAGGTATTAATTATTGAAGGTGTCAGGGAAAACTGGGTTCCGCAGCCTGTTGATGTAATTGAGTATTGTATTCCATTCTTACAATCAAACGGACTTTCGAACGGTGTGTTAGCTAATGCATTCATTATCCGGGATATCCCATATTACTGGAAAAAAGGTAAAATAGAACAATGGAGTCAGTAAGAAAGCCGTTTCAGGGTATATTGAACATTCTTAGGTTCAACTGGCATTTGTATCTGATCGCTGCCGGGTTTATCAGTTTCTTATATTTGATAAGTTTCATTTTGGTCGAACCTTATCTAACGATAGATTATGTGTTGCAAGGATTGATCGTACTCAGTACCCTGATCTCATTATTTGTTTCGCTATATATTTATGATTTATCAGGATTGTACGAATTTCAATGGCTAAGTGAACTTCCTGTTTCTGCTGGATGCAGGGTTGTAAATATTAATGCGGGATTTGATGAAACCAGCGCGCTTCTACAGCAACGGTTTGTTGATGCTGATTTGGATGTGTACGATTTTTATGATCCATTAAAACATACAGAAGTTTCCATCAAACGGGCAAGAAAGGCGTACTTGCCATTTAAAGGTACGCTCGCTATTTCCACGTCAAACCTGCCTTTGCCCGATAAACATGCCGATTATATATTCCTGATATTCTCGGCCCATGAGATTAGGAACCATGGCGAAAGGACTATCTTTTTTAATGAATTGAGACGAATAATAAAGCCCGGTGGCAAAATTGTCTTGCTGGAACATTTGAGGGATGTCAGTAATTTTTGCGCCTACAATATTGGTTTTTTCCATTTTCTGTCAAAGTCCTCCTGGTATAATACCTTTAAACATTCAGACCTTCGGGTATTGCAGGAAACTAAATTCACTCCATTTATCACCCGCTTTATGCTCGAAAAAAATGGAAGTCCATCTTAAATTAATTGGTACTCTTCTAATCGTACTCAGTCTGGTACATATCATCTTTCCCAGATATTTCAAATGGGCAGAAGACCTGGAAAAGATTAGTTTGATCAACAGGCAAATGATGTATATACATACATTTTTTATTGCCCTTGTGGTTATGTTAATTGGACTGCTTTGTCTAACATCTGCCCATGATCTAAGTACCACCAAACTGGGCGGTAGAATTTCACTTGGTTTAAGCATCTTCTGGATCATAAGGCTTGTCATCCAGTTTTTTGGTTATTCGCCAAAATTATGGATGGGCAAAAGAATGGAAACTATCATTCATGTTCTATTTGCTCTTCTTTGGCTTTATTTGGGCATTATATTTGGCTTAGTCTGGCTGCATTCAAATTATTTTATTGCAAATATTGCCCACCTTTAAAAGGCCGGCCACAATCCATTGTAACAAAATGATCTACAAGTCTCTCGAAAAGTAATTTCCCTTATTCCGATAAGATAGAAATGTTATATTTGAATTAACCATTTATAATATCGCTGATGAAACTACTATTCTTTGCCCAGGTTGCGACCGCTCTCCGAGAGGCGCATATCATTAATCAATATTCTCTTCAGATACTATCTTTTAAAAACGTGTCCATTACATGTGTTGCAATCATTTCTATATGATCAAATAAATTCTGAATCTCCAACCTGAACATATTTGGCAATAACCTAGATATTCAAAGATGAACCAGATCTACAAGCGCCTTATCCACTTATTATTTTATAGTTATTTCATATCCTACGGGGCTTTGGCTCAAACCACAACTGCAAAAATGTATGTTTCTATAAAAGGAAACGACAGCTTTTCAGGGGAACGGAAAACACCATTTTTAACAATTGATATGGCGCTTCGTAAAGCCAGGGAACTTCGGCGCTTGTCTGATCCGTCAATCAAAAACGGAATTCATATTTACGTTGGCGGTGGAACTTACGAACTTTCAGAACCTGTCATACTCAGACCGGAAGATTCCGGTACTCCATTAAGCCCCACTATTATTGAATCCGTAGCTGGTGAAAAGCCTGTATTAAACGGGGGAATAAATATTACCGGATGGAAGAAGGCTGTCGAAGTAATAAAAGGACTACCCGCAGCAGCTAAAGGTAATGTTTGGATGGCCGATGCGCCTGTTATCGGCGACCAACTGCTGGATTTCCGCCAGCTTTACGTTAACGACAAAAAAGCCCTCCGTGCCAGGGATGTTAAAACCGGCAAGATGAGCAGGATTTTATCGTGGAACCATAAAGACCAAACCTGCTGGATTCCGAAACCAGCTAACGATTTGACCCAGGCGCCAGGAATGGAAATGTTTATCCATCAGTGGTGGTCCATCGCTGTCCTGCGCGTAAAATCAATTAGTGTTAGAGGTGATAGTGCACGCCTTTCTTTTTATCAGCCAGAGAGCCGGGTTCAGTCAGAACATCCCTGGCCGGCACCTAGAATTTCAAAAACAGATGGTAATTCTGCATTTTACCTCAGCAATGCAGTACAGTTTTTAGACGAACCCGGGGAATGGTTTTTAGATAAACGCAATCGGAAAATATATTACTGGCCACGCGCCAATGAGAATATGCAAACTGCAAAAGTTACTGTGCCAGTACTTGAAACATTGCTAAAAATACAGGGAACAATAGACCGGCCCGTCAGCTATGTCTCTTTTAACGGAATTGCTTTTCAGTATGCTACCTGGTTGCGTCCTTCCAGGGAAGGGCACGTGCCCCATCAGTCGGGCATGTACATGACAGATGCCTACAAACTTGCCATTCCGGGAACGGACGACAAAAAAACACTGGAAAACCAGGCCTGGGTTGGACGTCCGGCTGCTGCGGTTGAAGCTATTTTCACAAACCATACCTCTTTTGAAAAATGCAGTTTTGAGCACCTGGGATCTACCGGACTGGATTACAAACGCGGAAATCACGATGATTTAATCCAGGGAAACCTTTTTAAAGATATTTCTGGCACGGGAATCCAAATAGGGGTGTTCTCAGACGAAACCCAGGAGGTCCATTATCCTTATCAGCCTTCTGATAAACGAGAAGTTTGTACAGATATTAAAGTGAAGAATAACCTGATAACTGATGTCGCAAACGAGGACTGGGGTACTTTGGGTATCAGCGCAGGGTATGTAAACGGACTTCAGATTGATCATAATGATATCAGTGAAGTTTCCTATTCCGGCATTTCCGTTGGCTGGGGCTGGACCCGCACCGTTACCGTGGCGATGAATAACAGGATTACAGCTAACAAAATCCATCGCTATGGTAAACATATGTACGATGTTTCTGGCATTTACACGCTATCCGCTCAGCCGGCTTCAGTTATTGAAGGTAATTATGTTGACAGCATTTATAAGGCGCCTTATGCACATGATCCAAATCACTGGTTCTACTTATATACGGATGAAGGATCTTCATTTTTCACGGTCAAAAATAACTGGACCCCAACGGATAAATATCTGAAAAATGCCAACGGATCGGGCAACATTTGGGAAAATAACGGCCCTTGGGTAGCAGACAGTACTAAACTTGCTGCCGGATTGCAAAAGCCTTTTCAATATCTCCAAAAAGAACGTGGTCCTGTATCTGCAACTCTTGAAATTAACCACTCGAAGCTCACTAAAGTTGTTGAGCTGATTATGGAAGATGGTGTAGCGCCAGACCAGAAAAATCTGCTGACGCTGTGCAGGAAAAATGGGCTTTCGGAAGACAACATTTACCACTGGAAAAACCACTATGTTTTTTATGGTGCAATGGAAGATCCAAACCGTTTAAGGACAGCGTTAAAAGCAGAACTTAAAAACAGCGACGTCAAAATTTATAATGCGCCATTTTATGAATTTGACCGCGCTAAGCATTGTAAAGACGCGGCGAAAGTTAAAGATTGGGACCACATTATCCTAACCGCAGATTTGGTTAGGGATTCCCTTCTCCAACAAGAATACCTCAACTACCACGCTACACAATTTGAGAAATGGCCCGAAGTGGCACAGGGATTTTGCAATGCGCAATTTCAGCAATTGCAGGTATTTAAGAACGCCGGGCAGCTCATCCTGGTGATCAGTATCCCCAAAGGAGCCGATTTTGAGTCGCTGAACAAACAAACTACGGCAAACAATCCGCGGGTAGATGAATGGAATAACCTGATGAAAAAGTATCAACGCGGCATCCAAGGCACAAAACCAGGCGAAAGCTGGGTCTTTTTAGAAAAATTTAAAAATTAGATATAGCATGTTAAGACTAGGAATTTTAGGATTAGGCGAAGGCAGAAGCACCATTTCAGCAGCAATGCAAAGTTCGAAATGGGATTTAAGAATTATTTGCGACCGCAATGAAGAACTGTGCCGTCAGCGCGCAGAAGAATTTAAGGTTGCACATTACACCACAAATTATGAGGACATGCTTCAGGATGAAGAGATTGATGTCATTGCAATTTATACACCCGATCATTTGCATGCAGAACATGTAAAACAGGCTTTGCTACATGGTAAACACGTGGTTTGCACCAAACCGTTTATTGATGATCTGTCAATGGCAAATGAATTATTGGAACTGGCCCGGAAATCGGGCAAAAGCGTTTTTGTGGGACAAAGTTCCCGCTTTTTCGAACCGGTAAAGAGGCAACGTAAAGATTTCGAAGCAGGACTGATTGGCGAGCTGATTACCATTGAAGGATACTACCATGCAGATCATCGGTGGTTCCTGGAAAAAGGCTGGTCGCTTAAACAGTCTTTTAAATGGTTATACGGAGGATTAAGCCATCCCACAGATTTCATCCGCTGGTACCTTCCAGATATAGAAGAAGTAATGGGTTATGGAATGCTTAGTGCCAATGGTGCCAAAGCCGGTCTGAAAAACCAGGATACCATGCACTTTATCTTCAAAGCGCGCGACGGCAGGATTGCGAGGGTAAGCGGCGCATACACCGGCCCGGTTCAGCCCAATATCCGCGACAGTGAAATGAGCTGTATTTTGCGGGGAACGGAAGGCTGTAGTCAGGCCGATTACATGGACCTGCGCTACGCAATTACCGACAAAACCGGTGAAGAACAATTGGTTACCTGGGAACATAAACTCAAACATTATTTCCGTTTTGAAGGCAAAAGCCACCATGCGGGGGAGTATCAGAATTACCTGGAATACTTTGCGGACAGTATCCATTCCAACAGTATTGCCTATCCAGATATTAAGGAAGGAATTGGAACTATTGCCTTATTACAAGCTATGGATCAATCTTTACAGACAGGATTGCCGGTTAAAATTGATGATATATTAGCTGCCAATGATATTTCACGGGCATCCATAAATCTTTAACAGGCAGATGGGAAATATAGTAGAACGCTTAACTATACTCGATTATGCCATTGTTGTTGCTTATCTGGTAATCCTCATGGTAATTGGATACAGGGCAAGTTTTTCTGGTAAAGACCAGGAAGACGAGTCCCTTTTTCTTGCCAACAAATCGTTGGGCTGGGCAAGCATTGGTTTTAATATGTGGGGCACCAACGTAGGCCCATCAATGTTGCTTGCTTTTGCCAGTATAGGTTATTCTACTGGTATAGTTGCTGTCAATTTTGACTGGTATGCCTTTGCATTTTTGTTATTGCTGGCCATTGTCTTTGCACCAAAATACCTTGCGGCAAAAGTATCTACAATGCCCGAGTTTATGGGACAACGTTATGGCAGCTCTACACAGAACATCCTTGCCTGGTATGCATTGATCAAGATTATGATTTCCTGGCTTTCACTGGGCCTTTTTGCCGGTGGATTTTTGGTGCGCCAGATCCTGGGCATCCCGATGTGGGAGTCGGTTATTGTACTCGTATTATTTGCAGGTTTTTTTGCTTACACCGGTGGTCTTAAAGCTATTGCGCGTGTTAATGTTTTCCAGATGATCCTGCTCATTGGTGTGTCTTTAACGCTAACTATTCTGGGGATACTAAAAGTAGGAGGCCTGGCTAAATTGCATGCCGGCGTGCCCGGCGACTTCTGGCATCTTATCCATCCGGCAAGTGATACCAAATATCCCTGGCCGGCTATTTTGCTTGGTTATCCTGTAGCCGCCATTGCCTTTTTCTGTACGGATCAATCAATGGTACAGTCGGTTTTAGGCGCTAAAAACCTGGAGCAGGGACAGCTAGGAGTAAATTTTATTGGCTGGCTCAAGATCTTGTCACTTCCGCTATTCATTCTTACGGGCGTGCTGTGCCGTGTGTTGTTCCCAAATTTGAAAGATCCTGCCGAAGCCTACATGACCATGGTTAGTAATTTATTTCCATCTGGGATGAATGGCTTGGTTATCGTGGTACTGATAGCTGTACTGGTGGGCACCATCGGCTCATCTTTAAATTCACTGAGCACTGTTTTTACTATGGATGTATATGCTAAAAAGATTAATACCAGTGCAACAAACAGGCAACTGAAGAAAATTGGGCGGTTAACTGTCATTGTGGGTTGTGCTTTTGCTGTAATGATGGCGCTGGCAATTGACAGTATAAAAGGACTTAATCTCTTTGACGTGTTCCAATCGGTACTTGGATTTATTGCGCCGCCGCTTTCTGTGGTATTCCTGCTCACCGTATTCTGGAAGAGGACCACACGGAAGGCCGTTAATTTTACCTTATCAATTGGTTCTGCTTTTAGTCTTGGCACCGGCGTTTTTTATCTTTGGGTATTCCCGCCTGATAAAAATGCTTTCTGGCCGCATTACCTGCTGTTATCATTTTACATTTTCGCCTTTCTTTTTCTCCTGGCGGTACTTATTTCCCTGTTTGACAGGTCGCCAGAAATTTATAAACCTGATTTAGAAGTCGCAGATCTTCCAAAAACAACTTTTCGTGTTAAATTAGCATGGACGGCACTGGTCCTTGTAATGGTCACACTCTATCTCATTTTCGGATAATATTAAAAATTTAAAAATGAAAAATTCCCGATATTTTAACCTTCTGTTCGCAATTTTCCTAATTCTCGTTTTGTCAGCTGATGCTGCAGTAGCGCAATCCAAAGCAACCTGGATCTGGTATCCCGGCGATTTTGAGGTTTGGCTTGGCAACAAAATGCAAAACCGGCGTACAGAGCGGGGCACCTTTCTTCCGCCATTCTGGAAATTTGACAGTCATTATGTATTGATCGACTTTCATAAAGATTTCGACCTGTCCGAAGCTGAAAGTGCTGAGCTATTTGTTGAAGGACAGTATAGCGTTAAAGTTGATGGAAAGGCGATTTTTGGTTACCCTTCAAAACTGGAAATCCCTGCCGGAAAACACAGGGTAAGTTTAAAAGTATATAACCAGGGGGCTGTGCCGGCGGTGTATGTTAAGGGAAAAAAGGTGGTATCTGACTCTACTTGGCTGGTTACGTATGAGGATAAGGAATGGATTGATCAGTCTGGCAAAGCTTCAGATCAGTCTGGTACTACCTGGCTTAAAGCTGCCAGCTGGAATTTTGACAGTCCCTCGGTTCCACCGTCAAAATATGCTTTACCTACACAGCCACAATCAGCATTGCGATCTGAAAAAAAAGGAAATGGCATGCTGCTTGATTTCGGAAAAGAAACTTTTGGATATGTAAAGATCCATGGCCTCAGGGGACGGGGTAATGTTGGTATCTATTATGGCGAATCTAAAGAGGAAGCGCTGTCTTTGGACAGTGGGGAAACACTCGATAGGTTAGATGTAAATTTTAATTCTAAAACTGATACCACGACTACGCTGACCAAAGCTTTCAGGTATGTGAATGTTGTGCTCCCGGCAGGCCTAACAATGGATTCTGTGTCTATGTTATATGAATTTGCCCCGGTAAAAGACCGTGGCAGCTTTTTGTGCTCAGATCCGGAGATCAATAAAATCTATGATGTATCAAAATATACATTCCACCTCAACACCCGTGAATTTTTTATCGATGGGATTAAGCGCGACCGCTGGGTTTGGTCGGGCGATGCTTATCAGAGTTTCCTGATGAATTATTATCTGCTGTACGATTCGCCTACGGTTACACGTACATTGCTTGCGTTAAGGGGAAAAGATCCTGTGACAAGCCATATAAATACCATTATGGATTACACGTTTTACTGGTTTATGGGTATTAAAGATTACTACTTGTATACTGGTGATAAAACTTTTATTGAACAATTTTATCCGAGGATGAAAAGCCTGATGGATTACTGCCTGTCCAGAACCAATAATGATGGAATGTTGGAGGGAAAGGCGGGCGACTGGGTATTTATCGACTGGGCAGACGGGTTAAGCAAGAAGGGTGAACTCAGTTTTGAACAGATCCTGTTTGCCCGAAGCCTCGAAATGATGGCAGAAAGTGCAACAATGCTTAATCATACCGAAGAAGCTGCAAATTATGGGCAACTGGCCAAAACACTCAAAGTTAAAATTATGACCAGATACTGGAATGCTGGCAAACATGCATTGGTCCATAGTAGTGTAGACGGTCAGCAGACAGCCAACGTTACCAGGTATGCAAATATGTTTGGTATATTCTTTAATTATTTTAGCCCGGAACAGGAGCAGGAAGTAAAAAAACACGTGTTGCTGAATGATAACATTCAGAAAATTAAAACGCCTTATATGCGTTTTTATGAGTTGGAAGCACTTTGTGCGATGGGTGAACAACCTTATGTGCTCAAAGAAATGAAAGCATATTGGGGCGGAATGTTGAAAGAAGGAGCGACCAGTTTTTGGGAAGAATATGACCCTGCCAAGAAAGGAACAGCGCATCTGGCCATGTATGGGCGTCCGTTTGGAAAAAGCCTTTGCCACGCATGGGGCGCAAGTCCCCTTTATTTGCTTGGTAAATATTATTTAGGTGTTAAGCCGCTATCTCCTGCTTATGCAGAATGGGTTTGCGCACCTGAGCTTGGCGGACTAAAATGGATGCAGGGAAAGGTGCCAACAAACGAAGGCGAAATTGAATTGTATTGCAGCAGGACAGAAATTAAAATCAAGTCGCCCGTAGGGACTGGCATACTCAGGATAAAAAGTAAAACCTTACCAGTAGTCCCGGGAGCAAGGGTCAAAATCACAGGCGCTGGCCTATATGAAATCGCGGTAGAAAAAGGGACAGAGTATAAGGTCAAATACCAGTCGATATAACAATACGGCTTATAACAAGATGGATTATTTGTTCATCTTGTTATCACCACTTCCCGGAATATACCCCAGGTCGGGCGTAAGCCAATGTAAAAGCATTACCCTTGAGTAGCGGTAATTGAATGGTGCACAAATAAATACGGTAATAAAAAGCACGCCTACATAATACCATAAATTTTCATAAGTGAGCGGTAATCCCAATATATACATTGCTACGCTGGCCGTGATCATCTCCGCAACGTTCATCGCATAACTGATAAACATTGATACATAAAAGAAACCGGGTTCGCGTTCAAAACGTAAATTACAATGTGGACAATATTCATTTGTAGTCTGACCTTTGAATGAAAGCGAATACATTTTCCCCGAAAAGATATCCCCTTTTCTGCATCGGGGACATTTGCATTGGATCACAGCCTGTAATTTTGATATCGGTGGTTTCATTTCAGTTTTTCTTCTAGTTGTAAATCATAAATGGGGCGCGATTGTTTTGCCAAATATCCATAATACTGATTATCAAACCAATTGAGCCTGTTCGCGCTTAAACCGCGTTTTTTTATTAAAAAGTTTATTTCATTTCAGAATTAATGTTACATTTGTCGCCACGACAGGATGCTCCATTGTTGTCAAATGCCCGGATGGCGAAATTGGTAAACG
>Ga0247815_10003195_pt1 | contig 11833 bp, 5 predicted proteins | sample UWRJL194509B1_FD_181014 | JGI IMG/M metagenome (GOLD analysis project Ga0247815, IMG submission 181014) | Plant litter microbial communities from Arlington Agricultural Research Station in Wisconsin, United States - UWRJ-L194-509B-1 | ecosystem: Environmental > Terrestrial > Plant litter >... | reverse complement strand
CGACAGTGCGGGCGGCTTTTTTCCTGCTATTGAACGTTATAACGTATAAATAATCTAACAGCGTTAAGTATTCCATAAAAAAATATATTAGTCGTTTATTGCTTTAATAATTCCCTGTATTGCATCTCTCAAAATATGTTGGTTCATGTCTTCTGTTGTTCCAACTCCTCTGCCGACCAGATTAATAGAAATCAGTCCGTGAATGATAGACCAAAATGTATAATACTTTCTACAGATCGTATCGGTGTCGGGATTTTTGTCTGTCATAATTTCGGCAATCACTTCAAACATCAGTTTTCTGGCTGCTTCCGCTTCTGGTAAATTCTTAGTTAGTTCACAACAATTCATATCTACACCAAACATGAGCTGATATAGTTCTTTATGAACGAAAGCGAAATTCCAATAGGCGATCCACATGGCTTCCAACTGTTTCTCAGGTGTATCCTGTGTTTTTTGTGCCGCCTTAAAATCGCTAAGTAACAATCCATTTCCCAAACGTGTGAGCTCCATTAAAATACCTTCCTTATTGGCAAAATATTCATAAATAATTGGGGCGGTGTATTCAATTTTATCCGCAATTTTACGCATACTCAAAGATTGCCATCCGTCCTCTTTTACAATTTCGAGTGCCGCATCAAGGATGTTAACCCTTGTTTCTTCTTTAATTCTTTGAATTCTTTCTTTACTACCCATGGTAATCTTCCTCTGCATTAAATAATCTAACAGCGTTAAACAAATGTATAAACACTTTTTTAAAACTGTATCAGCACATTGTCAAATATCGAACCACAATTATTGCACTTCCAACCCATCTATGCTGGCGCCGCTGGCATCAATCGATCTGACGAGTACGCGATAACTTCCCGCATTGATCATGGTGCCGGTATCTGTTGCGGCATAATTCCATTTACCCTCCTTAGTGGGCGACAATGTTATTAAGGATGGTTTTTTCATTACCGTACCATCCATGGCCAAGACTTCAATACTGATTTTCATATCCTTTGCTGATGGATTGTGGTATTTTAGTGTGAGTGAATAGGTATCTGCAACGCCTACATTGATTTGAAAGTTGATCAGGCTTCCTTCATTTTGTATAAACTTTAACCTATCTTTTCCTGCCAGCGGGGCTTTCACTATTCCTTTAGAGAGCGGAAGACTGTTTAATGCTGGATAATTTACTGCAGATTTTAAATCATATGCCGGGGCAAGGCTACTTACGGGAACAACAATGAGCGTGTAAGGTTTCTCTGCATCCGCTGCTATTGCTACCTGGCTATTTTTTGCAAATCTTTTTTTATAAACTTTAACCTGCCGTCCTTTTTCGTCGCGAAGTATGTTCTTACTGTCCTCAAAGCCTTTAAAGATTTTATTATTTAATGATTCACCAGCGATATATACGTCAGTTGCTTTTTCCACCGAAAAAGAGATTTGTTCCTTAGGTTTCACTACCAGCCAATCTGCACCAAAAAGCTCAGGTGGTAAAGCGCTGAAATCGCCGCCTGTATCCATCCAGGTACCCATCGTTGCTGGCCGGTTGTTCACCTTTACCATTACTGCCGCAGATGCTGAAGACGGTGCCGGTTTTATGGCAGGCTGGTTACTACCTATTGCGATAGCCGAAATCAGTGCCTGTCCTGCTTTAACGTTGGGAAAAGAAATTGTCAGTTGCCCCCCTGTAACCTTTGCCCTGACCGTTTTTTTCAGTGCAGCATCATGGCCGGCTTCTTTCCAGATATCGAGGTCTTTTAATACAACTTTATTATTAATGGCTACATCAAATAAACGCCATCCCGTGCAATCCATTCCTCCACCCCTGCCCAGCCAGGGTTCAATAAAATATAATTCTATAAAATATTCTCCGTCAGGGACCGGAAATTCGTATTTCAATCGTTCACGTCCATAACGGAAAGTCTGAAAGAGCTTCCAGTCGATGCTTCCTTTTATGGGGTCAAAGGTGCGGCGCTGACTGGCGAAAAAGGAAGGTGTGCCCGGAAAATCTGCTGCCCATGAAGTTGATCCCCAGTGACGCTGATCTGTCCGCTGACGATCGGCCATCCACAAATTTCCTTTTGTATCTGTATAATCAGGTCCGCCGGCATTCACCCGGTATAAATAGTTGTATCCATTCTGCGCTGCAAGTGCTCTGCTGTCCTGGTACAATTGTTTAAAATTTGGTGCGACCGGCAAATGGCTCAATACAATTGTATCCTTTGCAACGGCTTTCCCGTTTACATAACCTACGGCATATAGTATATTATATGCTACATCGACTTTATCCCACTGAAAATGTGTACCTCTTCCCTTATTTTTCTTTCTTCCCAATGATACAGAATCCAGGTCGTTATACAATTCTACTTCATCGCAATTGGAATAAACGCTGATGCTGTCCTTAATTCCAGGTTTTAGCCATCTGTCAGGCCAGGTGTGTGAAACAATATACACCATCGGCGAAGTTGTTTTAGGTGCATAATTTGCGCGGTAAAGATAATATACATCCAAAGGTTCTTCCCAGGGGGTCAGCAATCCCTTATAGTTTACAGGCCCAACCCTATCCAGCTCTCTCAGTCCCTCGCCACCTTGTACACGTCCTGGATTATCATGCGAGTTAAAGAGCCAGAAAAAATGACCGGCAGTTTTATCTTTCGCTGCCTCTGCCAAACCGATTTTGGTCTCCATCAGCTGCGAGATCCGTTCCTCACTGTAGGGGCCATTCTGCAAAAACGGGCCTTCCGTATGCAGGTCCAGCGTACGCCACGCACCATACTCACCTATCAAAACCTGCCGCTCCATATCTTTTGCATAATCTTTGGGATCCCCGCCATACGTACCCGTCCAGTTTTGAGGCACATCCCAGTCGGTCCCTTTACCCCCGTTGCAGGTAGTAACCTTCCGCTGGCCAGAGGCTGTAGGATCCATCTCGCGAATAATGGACGTGCATTCCCTTGCAAAATCTTCTGGAAGGGTACTCTCGTTTTCCAGTCCCCATAAAACCACAGACGGACTGTTTCTGCGTTCTTTGACCCATTCCCGCAGCAGTGTTTTAAAATTACTTCTGAAATCAGGCGTATCGTACCAGATATGTGCAGCCATTTGTGTCCAGCACAGAATTCCCAGTTCATCCCAGTATTTCAGGTAACGCAGGTTGTGCGGCTGGTGGGCATCCCTAAAAGCATTGAACCCCGCGGCTTTAATTTGCATCACACGGGAACGTACCTGTTCGGCCGTAAATGCGTGACTGCTACCTATCAGATGTTCGTATTCGGCTATTCCATTGATAAAAAATGGTTCCCCGTTGATCAGGAACTGCTTACTATTTTTCGCCCTGCCAATTGGCCAGCTGATTGTCCTGATACCATAAGGGCTGATCAGCTCATCTACAGTTTTGTTCGCAACCAGTATTGTAGTGCGGAGACGATAGAGGTAAGGGTTGGCGGGCGACCAAAGCGAAGGCTTTTTCACTCCAATTTCCTGTAGAACAGTGTTGGTCTCCCCGGCTTTTAGCTTTAAACTACGTTTTGCCGAACCTGCAATATTACCGTCTTTGCCAAGCAACTGACTCAGGACAGTAAATTCCTTTGCCTGACTACCGTAATTTTTCAGCTCAGTATTTATGTTTAGTCTTGCCGATGTGGCTGATATTGTAGTATCATTCCATATATGGACGCCATAAGGTTCAATCCGCAAATCACTGGTAACAACCAGCTGTACGGGCCTGAAAATTCCCATTGGCTGCGAACCCTCAGAAAATCCGCGCTCAGCAGAACTGCCTCCGTCAACCCAGGGCAGGTCGCGAATCCCCTCAGGATGGTCGGCACGCACACTGATTACGTTAAGCTTATTGTTTAATAATACCACATTTGTGATATCTAAACTGAAGGTTGTTCTTCCGCCAGCATGTTTGCCCACCGGCTTTCCATTCAGGTACACAGTTGCGTAAGATCCTACACCTTCAAAATAAAGGAAAAACCTTTTTCCTGCCCCCGTCAATTTGGTCCTGAAAGATTTACGGTACCATGCGTATCCATGGCGGTTCCCGGCCAACTGCCTTCGGTACCCCTCATACTGATCCCATGTATGCGGAACATTAACGGTCTTCCATTTGCTGTCATTATAATCCAGCCGTTCAAAACCGTCAAAGGCATGGATATCTTTATCACTGGCAATACTTTTCCATTGTTTGTCCAGTGGGATAGTTACGCGCGTAAGATCCTGTGCCGCAATACATGCAGGTAACAACAGAAAGAACCAAATCATTTTAATTCCTTTCATCTTTTCAAATTACCATCTAATACATAACGTTGTCCCGCTGTTGTGTTCATGCTGATTTCCTTTCCGTTGTAACGCAACACAAAGTTGTTCCCGGTTTCCGAAAGGATCTCTACGCGCTGTAAAAGATGATTGTTCCATTTCAGGTTAAGTACAAATCCCCCCCTTGCACGGATACCTTTTACTTCGCCTTCGGCGAAATCGGCAGGCAACGCAGGTAAGAGCTCAATCGCTTTCGTGTGACTTTGGATCAGCATTTCTGCAATTCCGGCAGCAGCACCAAAGTTACCGTCAATCTGAAAAGGCGGATGTGCATCAAAAAGATTCAGATAAGCCCCTCCTCCTGTTTCTACAGGACTGATGAGCATTTTTATCATTTTCATCGCATGATCCCCTTCTTTGAAACGTGCCCAGAAGTTGATTTTCCAGGCGAGGCTCCAGCCCGTACCTTCATCCCCCCTGTAGATCAGTGATTTGCGGGCAGCTTTCATCAGTTCGGGACTATTCTCCCAGGTGATGTCGTTGCCAGGATGTACTCCCCATAAATGGGATACATGCCTGTGTTTATTCTCAGGATCGTCCTTATCCTCCAACCATTCCTGCAATTGTCCGTATTTACCAATCTGATTGGGGGCAATCTGTTTGTATTTTTCTTTCAATAACCCGCTGAAAGAAGTATCAACACCAAGTACCGCCGCAGCGGCGATACAATTACTGAACAGCGCGCGTATAATCTGATGATCCATCGTTGGTCCTGCAACCAATCCCCCATTTTCCGGAGAGTTTGAGGGCGAACTAATCAGCCAGCCCGTTTTAGGGTCTTTCACCAGGAAGTCGAGAAAAAACAGGGCGGCCGACTTCATCTGCGGGTAAGCGCGTTTGGCAAGAAAGTCCTTGTCCTGGCTAAATAAAAAGTGTTCCCAAAGGTCCATTGTTAACCATGCTGCACCCGTTACCCAAATCCCGTGGGTAGCCGAATTGATTGGCGCAGTACCACGCCAGATGTCGGTGTTGTGATGAACAACCCAACCCCTGGCATTATAATGCACTTTTGCAGTCTTACTTCCACTCTCCGCCAATTCATCTATCATGCGGAACATGGGTTCATGCATTGGAGATAAATTCAGTACTTCCGAAGGCCAGTAGTTCATTTCGGCATTGATATTAGTGGTGTACTTGCTACCCCAGGGCGGCGAAAGCAGGTCGTTCCATATGCCTTGCAAATTTGCTGGTTGTGTTCCCGGCCTCGAACTTGAAATCAGTAAATATCTGCCATACCGGAGGAATTGAGCCGCAAAAGCAGGATCAGATTCGTTTTTAAATTTAGACAATCTAATATCCGTAGGCAAAAGCTGGTTGGCATTTTTCCCCAGATCAATGGAAAAGGTATTATAATATTGCTGGTATTCTTTAATATGGTCTTCCTTCACCTGGACGAAGGTTTTTGACTTCAGTTTTGTCAACGTTTTTTTGCATTCCATTTCCGGATTGCCCGATACATCCTTATAACTGATATAATTGGTAGCTGCAGCCAGATAAAGTGTCACTTCATCAGCATCCGTAATCACCAGACGTCCTTCACTGACAGAAACTTTTCCCTTTTGCAGTACCGCTTTTAAAAAACTATTTCCTCTTAACGCCCCGTCTTTTACCTGAACTGTCATTCCTATAGTGCTTCCGTCAATTTTTGTGGTGACCGTTTTTTTATGCGGGCTGCTGAGTGCGGCCGAAAAACTGATATGACCAGCCCGGTCCGCCTTAAGGTGTACCACAATGACCTGATCAGGTCCGCTTACAAAATATTCCCTTGTATAATGAACGCCTTTACTGGTATAAGATGTTTTCGAAACGGCTTTGCTTAGGCTCAGCTCCCTGCGGTAATCAGTTACGTCTGCCTGCGGAAAATTGAACAGGAGGTTCCCGAATGGCTGATAGTCAGCCTGAAAATGAGGAACTGCAGGAGGTTCGTCATCCTGAACCTGATACTTCCATTTTTTATCAAAATTGATAACTGGTCCGGTTTTTCCTTTCGGCGGGTAGATTGCTATCAAACGGCTCGTGTCTTTATAACCTGCAATACCACCCTTGTCAAAAAAGTTTAGCACCTGTATAGAGAGTACGTTTTTGCCTGACTTTAATAGCTTAGCCGGAATTATATACTTTCTGCTGGAAGTACCTTCTGTTGAGCCGATCAGTTGGCCGTTAATATAAGTGAAATCCTGGTCCCTGATGCGGTTTAGGTCGAGTACCATTTCCTTACCGGCGGCACCCGCAGGAACATCAAAGGTGGTGCGGAACCATACGGCCCCGTCCAGCCCTTCTAATCCCACAGTCTCCCATCCTTCATAAGAAGGAACCGAAACCCATTTCCAGTTACGGTCGTCGTAGTCGGAAATGGCAGGATTACCTTCTACACCTTTAAGAGCCCGCATTGCACTTACCCATGCCTTTTTATCCCCGGCAGGACTTTGCAGGCCCATAAATTTTTCATCACCCAGCTTTTCTGCTTCGGCCTGTTTATTTTCCCCAAGCAACCGCCTGATTTCTGGCAGGTAACCTGCGGCACCTGGATGGTCATAATCTCTCGGTTTTCCGGTCCAGAGCGTTTCTTCATTAAACTGGATCCTGTCCTGCATTATTCCACCATAAACCATTGCCCCTAAACGGCCGTTACCTAAGGGCAGGGCATCTGTCCATTTTGAAGCAGGTTGTTTGTACCATAACCTGTCGTCTTCCTGCCCAAAAGCGGCGGGCAGCAGAATACCATTGAAAAGAGATACAAACACAACAACTAAAAGGCCCCTGTAATTCATCAGTTGATATTATTTACCTTCCCATCAATACTCAATTCCTTTACATGCTCAGCCTGAATTACTTTACCTGTTTTTACCATAATCATCACCTCGCGAAAGGAAATTTTACTCGCATTTTTGATGACAAACCCCGTAGCTGCATCAATATTGATATTATTAAATGAGATGTTTTCAACAGGCATCTCTTCCAGTCCGTTAATGTATCCTGCCTCGTTGGTTTGGGCAGTTATATTACTGAAATGTATATTGCGAAATCTTGGCGTACGCTCCGAAACCGGCTCTTCTTTTGTTTTTGCGTATTGCATATCGAGTACAATAGCCTGGTCACGTATGTTTTTCATGATGATATTGTCAACCCTGATATCTTCAACAACACCTCCCCGTCCACGGGCTGTTTTTATCCTGATCCCGCGGTCTGTACCGTCAAAGATGCAATTGGAAATCGCAATCTTTTTTACCCCGCCAGACATTTCACTCCCAATAACCACTCCGCCGTGACCAGAGAGCATGGTACAATTGGTGATAGTATAATTCTCTGCAGGTGCGGCCATCTTTCTTCCGGCCCTGTCCTTTCCAGATTTGATTGTAATGCAGTCGTCGCCCACACTGATATGGCAGTCAGAAATATGCACATACTTACACGACTCAGGATTTATCCCATCGGTATTTGGAGAAGGCGGGTTATTGATAGTTACCCCCCTGATGGTTACATTTTCACAAAATTCCGGATTTACCGTCCAGAAAGGCGAATTACGGATAGTAATCCCTTCGATCAGCAGGTTTTTACAATTCATAAATTGTATGAATGGCGGGCGAAGGAAACCAAGTTCTATCCAGCCAGGCAGATCCGGCGCCAGTACATTTTTGTTCAATCTCTTGAACTCCTCCTGCCATTTGGACCCTTTTGATTTTTTAACTTCGACTTCAGAATAGGCCCACCATTTCTTACCATGACCATCAATTGTTCCCCTTCCCATAATCGTGATATTGTTCAGGTTTTCTCCATAAAATAAAGGAGAGAAATTCATTACATCGGTCCCTTCCCAGCGACTGCGCACCATAGGCAGGTAATCGTCAAAATTATCACTAAAATGAATTTCTGCACCTGCATCAAGCAGGATGGTAATATTGCTTTTTAAATGTATAGGTCCGGTGAGGTATTTTCCCGCGGGGAAGTAAACAGTTCCACCCCCGGCACCGGCCGCCGCAGCTATCGCTTTTGCGATCGCAACAGTTGCCAGTTTACTGCTGTCATTTTTAGCGCCGTATTTTTTTACATTATAATAATCCTGCGCCTGTGATCCAGAAACAAAAAGACATAACAACAGGAACAGCATTATTTTAAGGGATTTCATTTGCATCATCAGGGCTATCATTTAATTGAGGCGTTTCCGTTATTTTCTTTATAAGGCAGAGTATCCGCTGTTATTCACATTTAGTTCAGTTTTGCGATGAGGCGCTTTAGCTTCTTAGCATGGGCAATCTGAATACCATTTGCATAAATGCGCAGGCCTTTACCTTTGCCATACTTTTTTCCGTCTTTATCCCATAAGATAGTGAGCTGCTGCCCGTGATATAATACATTGTCCAGGCAGAACCATTCCCAGATATTATCAGGGACCAATGGAAATACTTCAACCACATTATCCCCTCTGGGTTTCAGTCCTACAAGGTCGCTGATCACCAGGTCGGTAAAACCCGAATGGTTGTAAAAACGGCTTCTCGGGTTATCCCCTTTCAGCCACTCCCCGGTTTTCTCATCCTGATATTCTCCAATATATGTTTTCCCGTTCATTACATGGGACATGGCATATTTTTGAAATTCGCTGAAAAAAATGCTGGACGACATTCCTCCATGAGATTTATAAGCAGTTAAAAGGTTAGATAATCCTTTTAAAGTTTGCGTGGTAGCAAAAGGCCACACCGCACCGTCCCATTCGCAACCATGGCCAGAGCCATGCGTGCGGAACAAGGGATGGCGTCTTTCAGCAGTTGTTAAGCCCCAAGGAGCAGAAAATCCCCCGGTGTCCGTCAGCTGTTTCCAAGCTTTGGAATATTCTTCCCTGTCTGGCGGCAGGTTAAAATACCAGGGGATAAAACCTATAGCCTCGCGGGCATCCGAAAATCCGCCCTTTTCATTTTTCACTTTGAAAAACCCAGCATCAGCATCCCATAACTGATCAACTACAAGCTTCTTGAGGATGCCGGCCTTTGATTCATATTTCCGTTGTAAACTGTCCGATCCCGTTATTGCGGCAATTTTTGCCAGGGCTATTGCATTCCCATACATGTAACTGTTGATGGTAGGCCTAACGTTCTTCTCCTTGCGCGATCCGCTGATTGATTCTTCCATGGCATCTTTTACATCGTACTGCCAGAAAGCCTGGTCCGGCAATTGCCGTTCCTTCTCCCAAAGCTGATAGTCAAGATTTAATGCAGGCAGGCTCTTCTCCAGGAAAGGCCGGTCAGTATTGACCAGATATAAACTATAAACGGCATCATCAACCCAACTGCTGAAATTATGGAAATGTGGTTTTTTATCCGCTTTGTCCTCGTCCAGCCAGAAGGTTACGTATTTTTCGGCGAATTCCTTATTGTGCAGCCACCTTGATTCATACACCTGATGCCCTAAAGCACTGCTAATTGCGTTGTATTTTCCGCCATGTTTCATCGGGGTAATGAATTCCGTAAATACGTAGCCGTTTGGTGTTTCCTTTAATTGCTTGCGCAATGTCCACCAGCGGTAATAATAAATCTTCTGGATTGCACTATCGGGACATTCAAACAGAGGGACCTGGGCAGAAAGCCAGTTGTAGGTATCAGCATTGCTGATCAAATTCTTTACATCTTCAGAATCCAGCGAATTAAAATAGGCAATGTCCTCCTTCATGATTTTTGGATCCAGTATAAAGGCCCCTTTCTGTTGTGCCTCTGCCGGCGAAAGCATCAGCAACCCACAGGCTAGTGTACAAATCAGGTAATTCAGTAGTTTTCTGGTAATTCTTTTCATCTTATATTTCTCTGTAACAGCAATTATTCAAACAGCCAGTCAATATCTTTACTTTTTCCATCTACCCCTGCATTGTAAATGTGGATATGCTCCTGATCGTCAATAAACCCAAGTACCATGCAGGCGCCTTTTGCAAGGCTGAGTGTATGTGTGCCTGCTGGAAAAGAGTACGTATGTATGTTGGCAATCGGAAATCCGCTTACCATCAATGCGTTGGACAACTTAACATCAGCCTGCCCATAATTATTTGCCGAGGCATCTGTTTCCAGTTCAGGCGCTGCCAGGTAAACAGGGCCTTTGGTATTGAAAAACCCAATCAGCACCTTTACGGAACGGGTCGTTTGAAACGTCAGCTCAGTTCCCTTTTTAATCTGTGCGGCTTTCTCCAATAATATCCCTTTCAGTCCCTGCAGTTCAGGTGCCAATGCTGTAACCACTGCCGCTGTATCAGCAAAAACAGCTGTCCCTTTTGCAATATGATACCTGCCAGCAACTGCTGAAAGTATCTTCACCTCTGCATTTTTAAACGGAATTACTGCAGTTGCTGTCTTGTTCGTATTGGACTTAAGGGAATCTATATGCCTTTCAAAATTAGCCAGCTCTTGTTCATAAACCGGCAGCATTTCTTTCCAGTGGATAAAAGTTTTGTCGACGCCTCTCATCGGAATTTTTCGCTGTTTTGTCTGCATGCTGTTTGCGTAAAGATAATGATCCTTAGTAAGTTCAGCCAGTCTTGCATAATGGGCTACGCTATTTTTTAACAGCGGCACAGCTTCATCCAGGTCTTTCAGCGAACCCGAATATTTGTATCTCAAAATCAATAGTGAGGCCTTCACCTTTTCAGCATAAAAACCGGCCATCTCACGGTAACAGTACATATCATTCCGCAGGCGCCCAAACTCAGCGGTATCCCGCGTAACAAATTCTGCGGCCAAATTTATCGCTTTCACAGCTTTTTCTCCATGGGCCACTACTTCAGCAGCAACCTGAACGGGCGTTTCCCCTATATGTTTTTGCTTGTTCCAATCCTTCTCTGCATACTCAATAATCATTTCACCTTCGGGCGCTTCTGATTCATATAACATGGTAAAGAGCCCGTAACGGAATGGATTGATCAGCTGCGTCATCAGCATACCCAAAGTAAGTGTTTGCCTGTTCCCATCCGTAATTCCATATCGCCTTAACAGCTTAGGGGAAATCTCTCCTGACTCTTCATAAGCATTCAGTACTTCTTTCCCATGTTTTGCAGGCATCCCATATTTTTCACCTATTACATTTCCCCAGTAATTGATTTCTTCCTCACGCTTGCGGTCGGCTTTCCAGGCATACCTGGCCCATTCTTTATACCAGATCCAGTCGCGTTCTTTCTCCAACAACCTCTGCGCAGCATTGTCTGCGGCATATGGCCAGTCCCAGTAAGAGGCCTGCGGATAAAGGTGCAGGCCATTCGCACGATAAACATTGTGCATAGCCAATACCGACTTCTGTATAAAATCTGCAGACCCATAACGAAAAGGTTCCAGGTTGGCCAGAATATGTACATTTTCTATGTGTACCGTACCTATGGCGCTTAGTTTACGGTGCAATTCTGCCCAACTTCCCCTTGGGGTGTAAGTGGTTAATGCTTCGCCATTATATTTGGCCATGGTATAAAGGTTTTTATAAATCGGCAAGGCCGATTTCATTACCCTTGGTGCGTCAGTATCATGCGCCCGCAGCACAATAGGCGGCTCAGTTGTTTTAC
>Ga0247815_10003193_pt1 | contig 11835 bp, 12 predicted proteins | sample UWRJL194509B1_FD_181014 | JGI IMG/M metagenome (GOLD analysis project Ga0247815, IMG submission 181014) | Plant litter microbial communities from Arlington Agricultural Research Station in Wisconsin, United States - UWRJ-L194-509B-1 | ecosystem: Environmental > Terrestrial > Plant litter >... | reverse complement strand
TGTACAAATTTTCTTTAAAGCCATTTGTAGCAGCCTCTCTTTTATTAGGAGGTATGAGCATGGGCTTTGCACAGGACAACCTTGTAAATTCGCTTAACGGCAACCTTAGTGCTAATAGTAAAGACTCATTTGTTTTTACAGATGTTATAAGCCTTGACAATACTCCTGTAAAGAACCAGGGATCATCGGGTACATGCTGGAGCTATTCTACCAACTCGTTTCTGGAATCAGAAATGATACGTATGGGCAAACAGCCTGTAGAGCTTTCGCAAATATATACTGCCCGTAATGCTTATATAGAAAAGGGTAAAAATTATGTACGCATGCACGGTGCTACCACACTTGGCGACGGTGGTGCACTGCACGACGTTATAAATATGTACCGCCAGTATGGTGCGCTTCCTCAAAGTGCATATACGGGCCTTAATTATGGTACTGCAAATAATAAATTTGCCGAAATGGCTGCAATACAGGAAGGATTGCTTCAGGCGGTGGTTAAAAACCCTAATGGCGAGCTTACTCCTAACTGGGAAAAAGCCTATACTGCCGTTATAGATTCTTATTTAGGTGCAGTGCCACAATCTTTTGACTACAAAGGAAAAAAGTACACTCCGCAATCTTTTGCTAAAGAAGTGGTGGGTATTAACCCCGATGAGTATGTAGAGATATCATCGCTTAAAGACCATCCGTACTACGAAAAAATGGTACTTATGGTGCCTGACAACTGGTCTTTAGATCTTGTTTATAATGTAAAGATGAACGACCTTACTACAATTATAGACAATGCCCTTAAAAAAGGCTATACTGTAGGCTGGGCAGGCGATGTGAGCGAAAAAGGCTTTAGCTGGAAAAATGGCGTAGCTTACATACCTACAAAACCATTTGCAGAAATGACTCCTGAAGAGAAAGAAACTATTTTTAAAGGACCACAACCGGAACTTGAAGTAACAGAAGATATGCGCCAAAAAGCATTTGACAATTACCAGACTACCGATGACCACGGTATGCACATTATAGGCCTTAGTAAAGACCAGAATGGTAAAGAATACTACATTGTTAAAAACTCATGGGGAGCAAGCAACGATTATAAAGGCTACCTGTATATGAGCAAAAACTTTGTAAAATATAAAAGTACTGCAATAATGGTAAACAAAGGCGGCCTGCCTGCCCCGCTTGCCAAGCAAATGAATATTAAGTAACAGCAACATTTTACTAATGAATCTCGAAGCAAAAACGCTTCGGGATTTTTTTTGGATATAAGTTACTAATACAATTAATATACTATATTCGCTCCCGTTAAACCATCATCAAAACTTATATGAAAATCAAACAGGTATTTATTGCCGCTGCCATTTACTTTTATAGTTTTAATATAACGGGACAAACCCTTAATGCTGAATCTTCGGCTACTGTAGAGAAGTCGCTGTTTAATTTACAAACCGGGATATTTGGTATCTGGGCAAGCAATGAGGCGCGGCTAAGCAACAGGATTGTATTACGGTCTGAAATTGGGCTTGATGCTTTTAGTTCTTTAGGGCCACAAAAAGATGTGTTTGCACTTGCCCCTACTATAAATTTAGAACCAAGATGGTACTATAACATTGAAAAACGCAGCAATAAAGGACGCAATACCCAAAACAATAGTGCAAATTTTTTAGCATTGTCAGTTAAATATGCGCCAGACTGGTTTGTAATTTCTAACAGGGACAATTTAAATGTATACAATCAGGTTTACATAATCCCAAAATGGGGGTTAAGAAGAAACATTGGCAAAAGCAATTTTAATTACGAGTTCGATTTTGGCATTGGCTATGCATACTTAGAACAGTATGGTTACGAGAAAAATTATTCAGATGTTGCTGTAGACCTTCATGCACGCATAGGGTATACATTTAAATAAAAATTTCTTAAAACAAATAATCCCAAAGCAAAACTTTGGGATTATTTATTTTATGCCATCTTAATCATTATCAATGATGGACAATATTAGAAACTGATTTAGAAAAGGCTTCGGTTTCTTTTCTATTGGCCATGGCTACATTGTTTGCTAACGCACGCTGTTCTTTAATAAGTTCTGTTGCTTTGTAAATAAATTTTTGGGCGTCGTTATAATTAGCTTTAGCAACGTGTATAGTTTTTAACGACCCGTTGTCCATGCTTATACGTATTGTATATTTTTTTTGAACTTTTACCAGGCATATTACAGTAAATGCAAATGCTATACAGTATAAAAATACTTTAATAAAAGTGTCGTCATCTCTAACCAGGCGAGACAAAACAAAAATGGCGGCCGGCACGGCTAAATATAGTAAGTTGCTCCAATTAATCGATTTTTTTAAAGATATATTTTTTATGTTCTCTACAGGTAATATAAATTCTCTGTTAACCAATGCAAAAACAACAGCATCTGTATACAGTTTGCCACATGTGTTACTAAATAGTGGCATATCAAAATTATTCATTTTTTCATAGGTATATAGCATAGTAAATATAACACTCCTTAAAGCAATTATAAAAATATTAACAAGACAATAACTAATTAATCGACGTGTGACATAATAATCCTCAAAAATATGTATATACAATTAAATAATTCATACTAAATCACGCTATGCAGAATTATTAAAAATAAGCTTTAAAGTATTTATTTTAAAATAACTGTTAGAGATTAAACTGCCAGTTATATTTATTTTTGTAAGGCATCTTTAAAACACAGAACAAACTGAGCCACACTCATGAGAAAAATATTTATACTGTTTAGCATAACCTCGTTAGCCATAATAGGCATTCTTACTTACATTACCCCAAAATCGGCTCTTCTGTTATTCATCTTCCTTCCGTTAATTTTAATGGGATTGTATGACATGTTTCAGTCCAAAAAAACAATACGCAGAAATTTCCCACTTGTGGGCAGGCTGCGTTATCTATTAGAATCTATAGGGCCGGAAATTCGCCAATACTTTGTAGAAACAGATCTTGATGGCAAACCCTTTAACCGCCTGCAGCGCAGCATTGTTTATCAGCGCAGTAAAAAGGAAACCGACACAATGCCCTTTGGCACCCAGCTTAACGTGTATGACGAAGGTTACGAGTGGATAAACCACAGCATACGCGCCATACCTTTTGCTGATGTAAACATGAACCCGCGTGTAGCTATAGGCTCTTCTCAATGCACACAGCCTTATTCTGCAAGTTTATTTAATATAAGTGCCATGAGTTATGGTTCGTTAAGTAAAAATGCCATTATAGCCCTTAACAGGGGTGCAAAGCAGGGTGGCTTTTACCATAACACCGGCGAGGGGGGCTTATCTCCTTACCATTTACAGGAAGGTGGTGATGTGGTTTGGAACATTGGCACAGGATACTTTAGCTGCCGAGATGATGATGGCCGTTTTAGCTACGAGCAGTATACAAAACGCGCCATGCTGGACAATGTAAAAATGATAGAGATAAAATTCTCGCAGGGTGCAAAGCCCGGCCACGGCGGAATTTTGCCTAAAGAAAAAGTAACGGACGAAATTGCAGACATCAGGCTTGTAAGTAAGGGGCACGATATTATATCGCCACCGTATCACTCGGCATTTACAACACCGTTAGAATTGATGGATTTTGTAAAACTACTTCGCAAAGGGTCTGGCGGTAAGCCTATAGGTATGAAAATATGTATAGGCAACAAGCACGAGTTTATTGCTATTTGTAAGGCTATGGTGCAAACCCATACCTATCTTGATTTTATTACTGTAGATGGTGGCGAGGGTGGCACCGGTGCTGCGCCGCAGGAATATAGCGACCATGTGGGCATGCCCCTGCGCGATGCTTTAGCGTTTGTTTACGACTGCCTTGTGGGGTATGGAATAAAAGACCAGATAAAAATTATTTGTAGTGGAAAGATCATAACCGGCTTCGACGTGATAAAAGCATTGTCTATAGGGGCCGATCTTTGTAACTCTGCCCGCGGAATGATGTTTGCCCTGGGTTGTATACAAGCCTTAGAATGCCATAATAATACCTGCCCTACCGGTGTTGCCACACAGGACCCGCATTTAGTTAAGGGGCTGGTTCCTGAAGAGAAGAGTGTGCGTGTATACCGTTTTCAGCATGAAACGGTAAAAAGTGCGATGGATCTTATGGCATCGGCAGGAATATGCCACCCCGATGACGTAGACCGTAGTGTAGTTAGTATGCGTACAGACCGTACAACCATCAAAACGTACCTGCAAACCTATCCTGAACCTATACCGGGCTGTATGCTGGAGGGGCACTCTGTACCTACAGATATGTTTTACTTCTGGAAAAAAGCATCTGCCGAAAAATTTTAGTTTACAGAATAAATAAAAACAACAAAAAACCCGGAATTTAACTTCCGGGTTTTTATTATTGTTTAATTTTTACCGACTTAAGCGTATCAGTTTTATACCTATTTTTCTGTGTCGCCCCTATAAACTTTTCCTTACCTAATTTTTTACTATCTATGTAAGTTGTGTACTGCTCTGGTGTTAGTATTTCTTTAAGTTTAGTTACTTTACTTTCATTAAGCTCTTTAATTTTTTGGCCTTTAACAGTTTTATCTGTTTCGGTAGCCCTAACATCATTAATTTTAGCAAAAAAATCACTATTCAAATCATATACCTTTTTGTACTGTGCATCTGTAAGTGAAAGACTTGTTTTCATATTATCTGCTGCTACCTTTGCACGGTCGGCTTTTTTGTCCTGTGCCATAGCACCTATACTAAATAATATTGTTAAAGCAAATGCGCTTATAAACTTTGCAAGAGAGATTGTTTTAGTTTTCAAGATTATCTTAGTTTTTTAAATTTTTACTATACTGCATATCCAAAATATGTACCAATAATTCCGGAATTAACAAACCTATTCTTTGGCAGGCAGTAACGCTTTTAGCTTTTTAGTATTCTCTCCCCTGTTAGCTACAAATATTTTATATTGGTCTGCAGTAAGGACAGATTTTAGTTTTGTATCCCTGTCTTCTTCAAGAGCCTTTATTTTTTTAGCTTTGTCCAGTTTGTTGGCATTACTCTTTTCGCTTTCTTTAGCTTTAGTAACAAACACGCGGTTAATATCGTTAACCTTTACATACTGGCTATCGTTTAATGACAGCTGCGTTTTCATGTGGTCGTTAAGCTTAGTAAGGTTTTCGGCAGCTTTGTCCTGCGCCAGGGCAGCTGTGGTAAACATTACTACCAGTGCCATAGCACCTAACATTAGTTTTGCAGCCGATGTGATTTTCTTAATCATCTTGTTCTAATTTATATTTGGTTAATTAACGGCGAGGTCAAGTAATTACCCACCATCATTACAAATATAATAGAAATATGTATTGATGATATAGAACTAAAAAAATTAAATTGTATTGAAATAATTAGTGGCAGCTCTGCCAATTTCAAAGGAATTTCAATTTAGAAAAAGCATATTAAATGCCGCTTCTCTAAACCCGTAAAGTCGCTCAACTTATTTTATATAAATATATCCTTCCCCTAAAGTTGGTCTGATTACTTTAATATAAGAAAACAAGAAACCCCGCCAAAGGCGGGGCTCATATATTATTCTGTTACGCGCTCCTTCATTTTGAAGCTTTCCATAAACTTAGTAGTGTAGTTACCGGCTACATAATCCGGCTCATCCATTAACTGCCTGTGGAATGGTATAGTTGTTTTAATACCCTCTATTATAAATTCATCAAGCGCACGTTTCATTTTGCTAATCGCTTCCTGCCTTGTTTGTGCAGTAGTAATAAGCTTAGCTATCATAGAGTCATAATTAGGCGGAATTGTATAACCACTGTATACATGCGTATCAAGCCTTACACCATGGCCTCCCGGCATGTGCAGGGTAGTAATTTTACCCGGCGACGGCCTAAAGTCATTATAAGGGTCTTCGGCATTAATACGGCATTCTATAGAGTGCATTTGCGGTAAATAATTTTTACCTGTAATTGGCACACCTGCAGCAACAAGTATCTGCTCACGTATAAGGTCGTAATCTATTACCTGTTCAGTAATAGGATGCTCTACCTGTATGCGGGTATTCATCTCCATGAAATAGAAATTCCTGTGCTTATCAACCAAAAATTCTACTGTACCGGCACCTTCATAAGCAATATATTCTGCAGCTTTAACAGCAGCAGCACCCATTTTTTCACGAAGTTCATCGGTCATAAATGGCGAAGGAGTTTCTTCAGTTAGTTTTTGGTGGCGACGCTGTACAGAACAATCCCTCTCGCTAAGGTGGCAGGCTTTACCAAAAGCATCACCTACAATTTGTATTTCTATATGGCGTGGCTCTTCAATAAGTTTTTCCATATACATACCGTCGTTACCAAAAGAGGCTGCTGCTTCCTGCCTGGCACTATCCCATGCTTTTTGCAACTCATCTTCTTTCCAAACGGCACGCATACCTTTACCCCCGCCTCCGGCAGTAGCCTTAAGCATAACAGGGTAACCAAATTCGGCAGCCAGCTTTTTAGTATGTTCGTACGATTCAAGCAATCCGTCAGATCCCGGCACGCAAGGTACACCTGCAGCCTTCATGGTAGCTTTGGCCGTAGCCTTATCTCCCATTTTATTAATCATCTCTGGCGAAGCGCCTATAAATTTAATACCGTGCTCTTTACAAATTTTAGAGAACTTTGCATTTTCAGACAAGAAACCGTAACCGGGATGAATGGCATCGGCATTAGTTATCTCTGCAGCGGCAATAATGTTAGATATCTTAAGGTAAGACAGGTTACTTGGCGGCGGGCCTATGCAAACAGCCTCATCGGCAAATTTTACGTGTAAGCTTTCCGCATCAGCAGTACTATATACTGCTACCGTTTTAATGCCCATCTCCCTGCAGGTACGTATTACACGAAGTGCAATCTCTCCCCTGTTGGCTATTAGTATTTTTTTAAACATCGATCTTTGTAATTTTAAATTATGAATTATGAATTTCAAATTATTTAAACACCAAAATCATCAGGCATTTAAAATTCAAAATTTAAAATAATTAAGAAGGATCTACTAAAAATAAAGGCTGGTCATACTCTACCGGAGACGAATCGTCTACCAGTACCTTAACGATCTTACCTGAAATTTCAGATTCTATTTCGTTAAACAGTTTCATTGCCTCAATAACACAAACAACATCTCCCTTAGAGATCGTGCTGCCTACCTCTACAAATGTAGGTTTATCCGGCGATGGCTTTCTATATAAAGTACCAATAATAGGCGATTTAATAACCAGGTATTTAGCGTTATCATCTGCAACCGGGACAGCCTGTATAGCAGCAGGAGCCTGTGGCTGTGCTGCGGCAGGAGCCTGTTGTTGTACAGGCTGGCTTGCTGGCAACTGCTGTATGTAAGTAGTTGTAGCCTCTGTGCTGGCGTCGCTTGTGGTTTTTATGGTGATCTTAATATCATCCATCTCTAATTTAACTTCTGTAGCTCCGGACTTTGCCACAAACTTGATTAGGTTTTGAATTTCTCTGATATCCATATTTCAGTTTTTATTTGTAGTTTGTTTAGTTTTTAGTGTATGCCCATTTAAGGTATATAGAGCCCCAGGTAAACCCTCCGCCAAAAGAGGCAAAGATAATGTTATCGCCTTTTTTAAACAGGTGCTCAAAATCATGAAGCAGCAACGGCAGCGTGGCCGATGTTGTATTACCGTATTTTTCTATATTTATAAGTACTTTGCTTTCGTCTACACCCATACGGTGTGCCGTAGCATCTATAATCCTTTTATTAGCCTGGTGTGCTACAAGCCAGTTTACATCATCATGCGACAGGTTGTTTTGCTGCATGATCTTTTCGCTTACATCGGCCATGTTAGACACTGCATATTTAAACACAGTTTTACCATCCTGAAAAACGTAGTGCTGTTTATTATCAACCGTTTCATGGCTTGCAGGCAGTATAGAGCCGCCGGCTTCAATTTTAAGGTAATCACGGCCTATGCCATCACTTCTTAATATCTCGTCCTGCAACCCAAGACCCTCAAAATTAGGCTCAAATAACACAGCCCCGGCACCATCACCAAAGATAATGCAGGTTGCCCTGTCTGTATAATCTATAATTGAAGACATTTTGTCGGCACCTATAACAAGTACCTTTTTATAACGGCCGCTTTCTATATAAGCAGCGGCATTACTCATAGCATACAAAAAACTCGAACAGGCAGCCTGAAGGTCGTATGCAAAAGCGTTTACTGCACCTATTTTTGTGGCTACATATACAGCAGTTGCTGCAACGGGCATATCTGGCGTGGCCGATGCCACAAGAACCAGGTCAATCTCTGCAGGGTTAGTACCTGATTTTTTAAGTAAGTCTTCTGCCGCTTTTATAGCCAGGAACGAAGTACCCTGATTTTCTTCTTTAAGAATACGCCTTTCCTTAATCCCTGTACGGGACGTTATCCATTCATCATTTGTATCTACCATTGTTTCGAGCAACTGGTTTGTAAGCACAAAATCCGGCACGTAAGCCCCAACGGCAGTAATGGCAGCTGTTATTTTACTCATAGGAATAATATATCATTCTGTTTCAGGCGGAAATACCCCCGAAAAGTGGTGGAAATTACAAAAATTTTATAATATGGCGGGAAATAAGCCTGCCTAATTTAAAAAAAAGGGTATTTAACAAAAAAACTCCCACCAAGTGAGAGTTTTACCCTTTACTTCCAGCAATTATGCTACAGCCTCTTCTGATTTGTCTATAACAACCTGACCTCTGTAGTACATTTTACCTTCAAACCAGTAAGCTCTGTGGTATAAATGTGCCTCACCTGTTACAGGGCATTTAGCAATTTGAGGAACCGATGCTTTATAATGCGTCCTTCTCTTATCTCTTCTTGTTTTCGAGGTCTTTCTCTTAGGATGTGCCATTTTACTATATTATTTATTATCCGTTAATAGTTTTTTTAAACCGTCCCAACGCGGGTCGGTGCTTTCTTCTTCTTTTTTCTCTTTGTATTCTTCTTTTGGAGCAAGCTCTTCCAGTTTATCTAATATATCTGCGGTAAACGTACCGTCTTTAATTCCCGGGTGAACCCGTTTTGTTGGTACAGACAGCACGATCATTTCATAAATATACTGGGCTACGTTTACCTGGTATTCGCCATGCGGCAGTACCAGCAGCTCATCATTATCATCGTTATACTCATCGCCAAACTTTACAATAAGGGTTAACGCACCTTTTACAGGCAGGTCAAAATCCTCGTTGGTAAGGTCGCAGGGAACATTTACTGTACCCTTATGCTTAAAGCTGAGCTCGAGCATAGTGCTTTTCTTTTCCAAAACAAGATTAACTTTAATATTGACGTCGTTATACTCATCAAATTCAAAGCCATCAAAGAACTTTTTGTCAATATCAAACTCAAACTGGTGTTTTCCCTGCTTCAATCCCACAAACGGGATTAAAAAATCCTTGTTCACTTTCATGTACTTCCAGTATTTTAACTGTTATTATTAATAAGGCGTGTACTTTGCATACCGCAACTTGTTTTACTACAACAGTTTTGAGCGTGCAAAGATATAAAATAATTGCAAATCCAAGACTGTTATGAATATTTTTTTGATTCTTCCTGCTTTTCTCTAATTTTTAGCGGGTTTTTGGTCAGTTCTGCATACTCCTGCCTGTTATGATACACATCTATAGCAAGATAAACGGCTTCTTTAAACGAATTATTATCGGCCACTCCCTTACCAGCTATATCATAACCCGTGCCATGATCTGGCGAAGTACGTATTCCTTCAAGCCCGGCAGTATAATTAACACCATTCCCAAACGATAATGTCTTGAAAGGAATAAGCCCCTGGTCGTGGTAAGCCGCTATTACAGCATCGTATTTTTCGTACTGCCCACTGCCAAAAAAACTATCGGCACTATAAGGGCCAAAAACCATTATACCTTCTTCAAACAGTTTTTTAAGCGCCGGTTTTACAACCACATCGTCTTCTTTACCTATAACACCATTATCTCCACTGTGCGGGTTTACACCCAGTACTGCAATCTTAGGCTTATTAATCTTGAAATCTTTTTTTAGCGACGTATTTATAGTAAGTATCTTTTTACGGATAAGCTCCTCGGTTAAATGCGACGACACTTCGTTTACCGGAATATGGTCTGTAAGTAAACCAACGCGCAGGTCGCCCTGTACCATAAACATAAGTGCATCGCCTTCCAGCTCCTGGTCTAAATAATCAGTATGCCCCGGGAACTTAAAATCTTCGCTTTGTATATTGTATTTATTAATAGGAGCCGTTACCAACACATCTATTTTATTATCCTTAAGGGCAGCTACAGCCTCGGTAAACGACTTTATAGCATACTTACCTACTGTCTCATCATTCTTACCAAAATCTACATTAACACCTTCTTTCCAAATGTTAAGCACATTTATTTTACCAATCACTAATTGTTCAAGGCTATCAATACCGTGAAGGTTACAGGTAAGCTGAAACGTTTTTTTTATAAAAGACAGCACTTTAACATTGCCAAAAATAACCGGCGTGCAAAATTCCAGCATGCGGGCATCTTCAAAAGTCTTTAGTAAAACCTCTGTACCTATGCCGTTTAGGTCGCCTATGGATATGCCTACAATTACATTTTCTGCCTGTTTTGTCATGATGCTGTTTATTGCTTAATTTTGTACCCTACAAATTTAGTAAAATTAATCAGCATGTTTACAGGAATTATTGAAACTGCCGCAACCATTGCGCAAATAGAAAAAGATAACGACAATATCAACATAACGCTAACCTGCCCTATTGTACCAGAACTGAAGATAGACCAAAGCCTCTCTCACGACGGTGTGTGCCTTACAGTGGTTGCATTATCGCCCGATAGCTATACGGTAACAGCCATTAAAGAAACCTTAGAGAAGACCAACCTAAGCAGCTGGGCTGTGGGCAGCGAGGTAAACCTGGAACGTGCTATGAAACTGGGCGACAGGCTGGACGGACATATAGTACAGGGGCATGTAGACCAGGTAGGAACATGTGTATCTGTAGAAGATGCATCGGGCAGTTGGTATTTTACTTTTCAGTATGATGCCGGGCCTAACAACATAACGATAGAGAAGGGCTCCATTACTGTAAATGGTGTGAGCCTTACCGTAGTTAACTCTAAAGCAAATGAATTTAGTGTGGCCATTATACCTTACACCTATGAGCACACTAACTTTAAAAATATAAAACCCGGCACCGTTGTAAACCTTGAGTTTGACGTTGTGGGTAAATATGTGGCACGCCTGCATGCTTTAAGGAATTAATTACTCTTTAATACGTTTATATAAGAGCTTCACAATTGTGAGGCTTTTTTTATTGCAGTACAATGCCTGCGCATTCATTAAATGTTGTTCCTGCTTTTCGCTATATCTACCTCCTGCGTTAGGAGGATGCCGCTACAGTCAGGGCTATAGTATCACTACAGGTATTCTTTGAACATTGGGTCTTTACTCGTTGTTAAATTAATTTCATGAGAAATTAAAAATCTTCGATTTATCTCTCATTGCAAACATAGGATGACATGTGCATCCGGATGATTTTTCATGGGATTTCCCTCTTTATTTAAAAGGGCATTCTTAGCTCCTTCGTGTGTGATTTTCAGTATTGTGCCATTCTGAGCGAAGTGCAACGAAGTCGAAGATCTCAGAAATTTAAAATTCCTCCACTATTGAATGGCAACCGTTAGTTTTTAGGTCGTGATATTAACACAAAAAGTAAGGGCAGCCAAATGGCTGCCCTTACTACTATTTATTATAAACGATTATCGTTTCATTGCAAAGTGAGCTTTAAACTCTCTTACTGTATCTCCGTCAGGGAAGGTAACAGTAAACCAG
>Ga0247815_10003192_pt1 | contig 11838 bp, 11 predicted proteins | sample UWRJL194509B1_FD_181014 | JGI IMG/M metagenome (GOLD analysis project Ga0247815, IMG submission 181014) | Plant litter microbial communities from Arlington Agricultural Research Station in Wisconsin, United States - UWRJ-L194-509B-1 | ecosystem: Environmental > Terrestrial > Plant litter >... | reverse complement strand
CATCGTATTTAAAGCTTAATTTCGCTTCAAGATTAAATGCAATATCTTTCAAAACATATTCTAAATAACGTCGCATCGGATTTCCTAGATGCTCAATATCTGCCTCTGCAAGTTGTAATATAATTTGCTCTTTTAGTTCAATTGGTTTTTCATTGAGATGTGTTCCTTTACTCTCAGTCCATTTTATCTTATTAATAAGCCAACCATTCCTTTTAGCTAGAGGAGTTACTATATTAGTAAACCACTCTTTCTCATGCGTAAGTAAGATAATCTGAAAGTCTGAAAATTTCTCAAAAATGAGTTCGGCAAATCTTTTCCTGTGTGTCTGATCGAAACTCGAGATTACATCATCGAGTACAATAAATTTATTCCTCAGGTTGAACGCTTTTACGGAAGCAAGAAAAAATGAAATTCCAAAACAGTTTAAATGAGATTCAGAAAAATACTTTTGAGGCGGGGAAACCCAATTACCATTGTATTTGTACTCGATAGTAATACCATTTAATTCGTCGTCATTGCCTAAAGTCACAATCCTAATTTCTTGAAAGGGTTCATCGGGATTCATGTACTGATAAAATTCGTTTATAGTTTCCGAAAAATTAGAGATAAAATTTTCTAATCCTTCCTTTTGCCTTTTAACAAATTCATTGTAAATGATTTCTAAAGTTTTACGTTGCAATTCTAATTTTTCCTTCTGTTTTTCAAATTTCAAAATATTTAGAAATGCACCTTTAGACGCAGATATATTTGAATAGATTACAGTTACATTGTCATTTTTTATCGACTCCTTTATTGCTAAAATTCTGGCATTTATTGTATTCTGAATATCAAAATCACTTGATAATAATTTTAGATCAGTACTTTGCGGTATTTTTTCTCCTGACGTAACTTTAACTGAGGTAGACTCCTGATATTTTAATATTTTGTTTTTAATTTCAGCTACCGCAGTTTTGATTAGTGAATTCTCGTCTTTATTTAAATCAGCATTCGTCAAGAACACTTCCATCCTACTAACTCTACCTGAAGAAATAGCCAAAATCGAACCCTTAGCTTTATCAAATGCAACTTTCATTTTAAGCGATTCTTCAACCTCTTCCAAACGTTGCCTAATTTCTAATTGGAGCTGAGTGATATCCTTTTCTTGAAGACAAAGCGGACAATGATTATCTTTTACATATTTCTTTGAAAGAACTGCCGATCCTGCCTTTAAAAGATCACTCAGGTACGTCTGCATTATGGCATTTACATCATTTGAAATCTTATCAAATTCAGTAAAATATTTTTCATATTCAGCATCATAAAGACCAATTTCATTCTTCAGATTATTCAACGCAGTATTAGTATCCTCCAAAAATTTCAGTTCTTCAAGGATTTTATTGTTCAGTGGTTTTTTGATGGTTTCTAATACTACATCGATATCACTAAATTCCTTGATTTCAAGCCCCGTATTTAGTGGAGCGATTTTTTCATTTAACTTTTCGAGAAGATTCTTTTCCTGGCTAATTGCAGCACCAATCTTTTCAATTAGTATTTGTTTTTGGGTACTTATCTGGGTTTCAAAATTCTGATTCTTAATTTCTGTCCGTATTGAATTGTAGCTTTTCAATAGAACTTCTTTCTTTTTTGTTACTTCTGAAAAGCCGATGATATCAGATAAATATTTTAATTTTTCTCCTTTTGTATTGTCAATAAAATCAGTTAAAAATTGATACCTCAATAACAAATTTTCTTTTTCAGAATCAGCAATATAATTTTTGAACTCTGGACTTATATTCAAAGATTCTGAAAGCAGTTTTCCTTTTTTAAACGAAAGCGATTTTGTACAGTCTAGTTGGGTATCTGTGAAGGAAAGAGACACTTGAGAAATTTCATCTTGGGTCAGATGAGAATTTCTTAAAGCATCTTTCAAGTCTATTTCACTATTTCCGGAAAGATGGGAAACCTTGTCAGTCAAAAACCATTCAACACCGTCCGAAATACTGCTTTTACCAGTACCATTATCACCATAAATAGCAATAGACCTTCCCGAAAGTGGCAAATCGACAGAATTACGAGTACCGCGGATTCCAGTTAAATTGATACTCTTAATTTTTATAACCATCTTTTTCTCTCAATTTTTGCAGTTCATTTTTAACATTGGTGTCGGTCAACTTCTCGGTCTTATACAAATCAACTAACATATTAGCTATATCAGGATCTACACTTTCTAAATTCACCAAATTTTCAAAGAAATCGCTGACAATCTCTTTACCTGATTTTACTTTTTGATCCATATTAATTTTATTTAAAATAGTCCCAATCAATTTTAAAGTTTGTTGATAAGGTATTTCCCAATACCTCAAATCCAGTTTTGTTGTTGCAAATTGGATATACCCCATATTGTTCAACAAAACTTAATATAAAGTAGCTTTCCAGATTCTCAATCCTAAATTCCCAAATATTCTGCAGAACTTCAAAGTTGATATAAGTAAATAAAAGTGGTTCTACCTTTCTGTAATTTGAAAGACCAACATTTTTTGATTTACCATCAAAATGACCAAGCAATCTACTACCAATGCTGTTAGTTTTTTTTTCACTCATTCCAATATACAACAGTTTTGATTTCGCAAATGGATATTGAATTTCTATCGATCGACTAAAGATAAAATATAATCCTGCAAGTCCATTTAGTTGCTTAATATTATACGGATCAAAAATTTTAGGGCTATCAAAATAGATAGTAACTTCATTATTCATTATCCAATTCTTTCATATGGATAAATATTTTTGTAGTTTCTATGTAGATAAGACCCAAGAGACGGTGCGTCTTTTAAATTTTCGTATTCGGGTTGTGGAACTCGCTTAAGAATATCGAGTCGGTTTTTATCTAAAATTAGAATTTGTTGAATTCCTTTGATATATTCTGTTGGATCATGACTAAATTCTCGCATATTAATAACATTTTATTATTGACGTTTAAAAACCTATCATAACTCCGCGATTGCGGTTACCGGCGATTGGTAATGTTACCTATTTAATTGATAGCACCCTATCTTTTTTTATTGAATATGTGACAACGATATTTGTTGAATCATTCTTATAGGTTAATACATATTGGTCGTCGTTTGATGAAATTTTAATACATTTCAGTGGATTTAATTTCTTTTGATAATTTGACGTAGTTTGCTCTATATCTAGGAGAATATGATTTATATCCTTCTTTTGTTGTTGAATACACAAAATAGCTACAATTCCAGCAATTAATGTGAAAGCGCCAAAGTTGGCATAGATAATAGTTGCGGGTCTGGAAATAGAATCTTTAACGGTTTTAATCGCTGCACCAAAGCTTTTAATTGATAATAAAACTGAAATAATTAACAAAGCGACACCAATATAGTTCTGGAAGGCAAAATCGATGTCTTGGTAGACTAAATAAGCAATTACACCTGTCAAAACGCTTGATGAAATTGAAATAATTGTTTTATTAAAATCAATGATTGATTTATAAGCTTCAGCTACATCATTTATAGGATTTGCCGCCATATTAAACATCTCTAGGAATGAAACACCAATTTTTTAAGATTTCAGACAATGATATCCAAATTTCCCAAGTCGTAATTTCTATGTTGTCCGAACGAAAATGCCTCCCACGTCGGTGGTTTACAACATCATTTAAGGCATTTGGAATAAGGGAAATTGCATATTGTTGAGAATTTGATGAGTCGCTTTCTTGCTCTTTCCAATTGCGTAATGGATCTTCAACTATATTTTCTATAACCTCTACAATGAAATCCATTGCCTTCGGCGTTACAGTTGCATATCGTTCTCTCAACCTATTCAGATCAGCCCATTTTGCGATTTCTATTTCTACTCGTCCTCTAATTTCCGATTGTTCCATATTTTTAATTTTGGGATTGCTGTCAAAGTTTGGTACTAAGTAAACTCGCGATCGAGTGCGTAAGTGTTCTGTGTCAAGATAAACTTAGTACTTAAAAAACAAACGCAATCAAACTATACATTAACAATTTGCTTGCAAGCTTTTGTGAGCAGTTTAATAGTCGTCGCTATTTTCTCTATTCTTTTTGTCCACCATCTCATCAGACAAATCCCCATCTTCGTAATTGATAATTATCTGCATGTCTTCTGTAATTCTGACTGAAATAAAATCATCTTGGCCGCCGTATTGGTCAGCAAACTTCCAATAACTGGAAACGCTTATTTTTCCTACTCGGATTCCAGTTTCTGTATAACCATCATTTTCGTAATATGGCTCTTCAAAAATTTCAAAATCATCTTTTGTCTGGTAATACTTTGAATTTATTTCATTCTTAATTTCTTTATACAAATCCATCGCGAATGCATCTAATTTAGGAGTAATTACCACTGAAGATTTTGCAAACTTGTTATCTACAAATAGTAGGAATACATATGTTGTTTGTCTACCTCCAAATTTCAAACCATCGAAGAAAAGAACATCTTCAGAACTATTTTCTTCGTCAAAAATTGCACCTTCACGTAATAATAATTTTTCTTTCGAAATTTCTTTACTTGTTCCAAATTCAATTCCTAAGAAGCTGGTTAGTTTTAAATTACTCATATTTTTAGGTTAATTCATCTTTAGGATTTAGTGCATCCCGTCGTTGTTCAAAATTTTGATGTAATCGAATATATTAACGATTATATTGCTAATGTATATAATATTTTGAAAACATACGATGTATCTATTATAGATATTAATATTTTCTATGGAAAAACCATAACAAAGTGAAGGGTTGATACTAAAGGAAAGGTAAAAAAACGAGCATTAATAGCTGTGTGTAATAAATTGTTGAAACAAGCTTTTGCAAGCTACGTCCGGTATTGAATACAATGTAGACTCGTAATAAGATAAAAAAAATCAATAAATTATTTGTTTTTCAGCACAGTTCTCGGTTAGCAGTAGTTTGTTTATTCCACAGCAATTATTTCCATATTGGAGCAATTATCAAATGTTATTCTTGAAATTAAGTCGTTTTTGATATATTCATCTTGTATTTCCGGTAAATAAATATCTGTAATATGCTCAAGTCCTCTGATTTCTGATTCGCCTTCCTCATCAACTTCCAAAACAAAGGGAGCAATTGTTCCAATTTTACAAGAATAATTTCCATTGTAATCACTTATAAAAATGAATCCTCTAAATCTGCCATTACAGATAATTCTAAATTTTCTTGCGTGCATATTACTCTGGTTGAAATTTAACTTGTTCTGGTCTTACATAGTGCATTTTTCCGTCAGGAAATTCAACCAATGCATAATCCTGTTCTTGCAGAATTTCTAAATTCTCTGGATGTCCGTGAAGCTTTGTTGTCCACTTATGGAAAACACAATCTTTGGTCTCTGCTGGAACTTGAAGTTGATGATTTTGATTAATCATTTGCATAGCTAAATCATCTGCTAAAGCTGTTACTGTTACTTTTTTCATTTGGTTAGTTATTTGAATTGTTTCTATTTATTGATACGTGATGACGGCGGACAAATTACTGCTAACGCTTGGCCGGTAAGCGAATTCGCGATGCCAGCGGACTGAGTTTTCTCCGCCAAGATAAAACTTTCTCCTTAATACACAAACGTAATCAAGCTATATACTAACAATTTTGCTTCTCGGCTGTTGACAGCAGTCAATTTTGAAGATTGCTCGTGTCAGTATTAAATAGAGTTAATGTACTTGACAATTGATCTACAATTTCTTGTAAGTCCTCTTTATGATTTGAATTTTGATCTTTTATCTCAGCGAACAATGCTGACGCTGCTCTAAATTTGGGTAGAAGTTCCAAGATGGTCTGATTTCCTGTATATTTTATCAAAACTTCTTCAAGTGCTTTTCTTATAAATTTATAAAAGTATTCTAAGTCTGTGCCGTGAGTGAAGTTATCATAAAACTCTTTGATCATAAGTCCAATTTTTTCATTGTCTTCAGCAGATAAAAGTTCAGGTTGCTTAGTTATCCAAGCAGTTACATTCATTAACTCGGTAACCTGATTTTTAAATAATGTTTTTCTCTCGTAATCAAATTGTTGCGAAGCTTTGATCATCTCCCAAATTTGGGAAATTTGCATTATAAAAAAATCTATTTCAAATGAAATATTATTAAAAGTCTTAATTTTCGAATCACCAAATTCTTCTACATAAGCTAGAAAATAGTTTTCGTTTTTTAATAATTTCTCTATTCTTTCCAAACTTTTATTTGGCGAGAACCTAAGTAATTGAAACGTAAGTTGATCAGTTTCATAGTTGGTAATCATTTCTTTTATATTTGAAATAATAGTTTCAATATGGCTCTTTGAAGAGTTTGCCAAATTTGAAAAATGCCTAATTCTATTCTGATTAACTTCCTTGTTCCTCTTAGCTTCTTTTTTCTTATCAGATTTTAAGGTTAAGTAAAATATAAGAAGTGCTGACCCCATGCCGATTAGAGCACTAACTAGATTTTGAAAAAAATCTTTATCAAAGAAGGTTGTTTCGATTGTGCACATATGTTCTTTATTAATTGCTACCAAATATAAGCGTACTAGTGATTTTTAACATCTGTAGCTTACAATCCAAAAGATTTTAAAAAATCAGAGATGCTTATCGAGCGAGCTTCACAAATTTTGTTTAATGTGACTACCGGGATATTATAATTGATATTTTGCTCTACAGCTCGTTTTATTTTTCTCACTGTACTTTCCTCGATGCCATGGTCTGTCGCGAAAGCACGTTGTGATTTATAGGACTTAATCCATTCACTATATAAGTAGTTACAAATCTTATTATTTACATCGACCATGTAGCAAAGTAACTCTAACAGCTAAAAAATAATGCGGTCTAAAGAGCGCGTTATAAAGATTTTTATTATATTTGTTTCCGATAACATATATTTGCGATTCTTCAAACACAAAATATTGAAGCATTCGCTTTGAATCTCGCCTTTTAAAACTGGTAATTTTAGCACGAGAGGATAAGTAAGATGCTCACGACCTAGGCGTGGGCTCACTTATTTGTGCACCGGTATACCAGTACCCTAAAGGCAATAAGCTGAGTTCCACGCTTTTTTATGGCCGAAAAAATCCAGTGTAAACTTCACATTCAGGGCAATCTTCATTTTAAGTTTCGCAATCGATTTCGACGATTTTGGATCGCCATCTGGCGAACAGTAACGTTCCGCGACTATGCACTGGCGATAGAGAACTTTTATAGTGCTCAATTGACGGTATGCCAAATCTTTGAAATGACGAAACCATAAAACAAACAACTGCCTGGTTGTGGCTTGCCAAAAGCAGCCTCCACCACGGCACAAAAATCTGGTATCCGTTTAACCCGCAATCACACCGTCGGGCCAATCGAAACACCTGTTTGAAAAATTTAAATACCACGTTGATGCCTGCGTTCCGGTTGTAAAATTGGTTTTGGGTTAGTTAGACCGGGCGCAGGTAATTCAATTGATAATGGACAATTGATAATTGATAATGATGCAGTTTGCGGTTAGTTAATTAATAATGAATAGTTAATAATTAACAATTGCTCGGTTTGTGGGTATTGTACTTTGTACAAATAAAAGTTTTAGATAGTGAAAACTTCCCTACGGAGGTCTTCCGCCCTTAGACTGTGGCAGGCGGAGGGCCGAGCGTTAAGACCCGAGGCAATAGCCGAACTGAGCGAAGCTAAACAGTCCGGTGGACTGTTTTAGCGAAGGAGCCAGGCGGCGCATTGGCCTTGAAAATTCTGAAAAAAATCAGCCGCTGTTTGAGCTTTAGCGAAATCGTAAGATTCACGAACTCCGCTAACGAACAATTAAAAGCGGGTGAGTAGTTCGGCTGGTTTCAGAATTGAGAATTAGCAGGTCGCCGAACAGTCAGGGCTAGATTTTTTTGTTTCTTTTTTTATCGATGACACCTTTAGGTTCACGAAATCCGATAAAAAACAATAAACTAATTGAGTAAAAAAAGAAAAGAAAAGAACGAATCCGGTAACGAGATGAGATTGCTTCGTTCGTGCCTCACTCGCAATGACGCGTAATTATCAAGTTATGAAATAAATGAAAATTAATAACCAAACAACAATACAGCCTATGATAAAATAAAACTACTGCACACAAAAAAGCCCTCTGCTTCGTCGCCAAACTAACACAGAGGACCTAAGCTAAAAAAACTAATCCATTAACTCAATCCAAAATTATGAAAACCATTTCATTATTCAAGGTCAGGGGCGTAATAACCTACCCATTCATTTTCGGGTTCTATTTATTCTTCATCCCTGCCTTAGCGCGCACCGCGCTACCGCTACACGCCAAAACAACAAACGAATCTTTTTGCGCCCTCGCGCCTTTATGGCAATTGCAACAACAAACCGTTACCGGAACCATTACCCACAACAACATGCCCATGACGGGAGTAACAATAACCGTCAAAGGCAAAAACATCGTTGCGGTCTCAGACGAAAATGGAAAATTCACCATCACCGCAAACGGCACCAATACTTTAATTTTCGAATACCTCGGTTTCAAAACGCAAATCCTTGCAATTAACAACAAAACAAACCTCACCGTACAACTTGAAGAAGACGTCAACGACCTAAAAGAAGTCACCGTCAATGCCGGATACTACACTGTAAAGGAATCCGAGCGTACCGGAAACATTTCAAAAATCTCCGCAAAGGACATTGAAAAACAACCCGTCACCAATGTGCTTGCCGCGATGCAGGGCAGGATGGCAGGGGTGAATATCACCCAGGATTCAGGCATGCCCGGCGGCGGGTTTAACATCCGCATCCGTGGCAGAAACAGCCTTCGCAGTGATGGCGGCAATCCGCTGTATATCATCGATGGCGTTCCCTATGCGTCAGACGGACTCGGCTCGGGTTATACCTCAGGCAATATGGCCAGCCAGGCCAGTCCTCTAAACAACATCAACCCTGCGGACATAGAAAGTGTTGAGGTACTAAAAGATGCCGATGCGACCGCCATTTATGGCTCGCGCGGGGCCAACGGGGTGGTGCTGGTAACCACCAAAAAAGGAAAAGAAGGCAAAACCGTCTTTACCGCCGGGGCCAGCAGCGGCTTCGGGCAGGTGACGCGTTTTATGGACCTGATGGATACTTCGCAGTATTTAGAGATGCGCCGCGAAGCCTTAGCCAATGACGGCGTAACCACTTATCCGGCCACAGCCTATGATGTCAACGGAACCTGGGACCCAAACCGGGACACCGACTGGCAAAAGGTGCTGGTCGGCGGCACGGCCGATTTTACAACAGTAAATGCCTCGCTCTCGGGCGGCTCGGCGCAGACCCAGTTCCTTCTTGGCGGGAATTTCAGCAAGGAAACCACGGTGTTCCCGGGCAATTTCCGCTACCTCAAAGGCAATGGGCATTTGAAAATCAGCCACGAGTCGCTTGATAAAAATTTCCGAATCAACTTCTCGGGCAGCTATACGATACAGGACAACAGCCTGCCATCGGCAGACCTCATGGGCGTGGCGGTTTCGCTGGCACCCAATGCCCCGGCCTTGTATGACAACAGCGGCAACCTGAACTGGGAAAACGGCTCCTTCCAGAATCCACTGGCCCCGCTTGGGGCGAAGTTCCGCGGGCATACCTACGACCTGATTGCAAATACCCTGCTGTCTTACCGGCTGCCGCTGGGTTTTGAAATCAAATCAAGTTTCGGGTACAACAAACTCGATTATAAGGAATCTACCGCTTTCCCATCAACGATCTACAACCCATCGCTGGCGCTTACCAGTGCCGCCTCGGAGCGGTACACCAACACTACCGGGCGCAAGTCCTGGATCGCCGAACCGCAGCTGGGCTGGAAGAAAACATTTGGCCCTGCAAAGCTCGACCTGCTGGCCGGGGCAACCTTCCAGCAGCTTAGCGGCAGCAGGGTGATTGACAATGCTTATGGTTTTGCAAGCAACGCACTTATCGAAAACCCGGCCTCGGCGGCTTATTACCTGGTCCTGGAAAGCGATGCCTCGGTGTACAAATACCAGGCGTTCTTCGGGCGGGCCAACATCAACTGGGCAGGGCGTTATATCCTCAATGCCACAGGCAGGCGTGACGGCTCAAGCCGCTTTGGGACTGCCAATCGCTTTGCGAACTTTGGCGCGGTGGGCGCCGCCTGGCTGTTCTCGGAAGAAGCACTGCTCAAAAACAGGGCAGGTTTCCTGAGCTTTGGAAAGCTGCGCGCTAGTTACGGGATTACCGGAAACGACCAGATTGGGGACTACCAGTACATCGACACCTATACCACATCGGGAAGTTACCTGGGCACCGCCGGGCTCTCGCCTTCAAGGCTCTTTAACCCGGCCTTTGGATGGGAAACCAACCGCAAGCTTGAGGTTGCCCTGGAAACAGGCTTTTTTGCCGACCGGCTTTTCCTTACCGCGGCCTGGTACCGCAACCGCTCCTCCAGCCAGCTTGTGGGGCTGCCGCTACCGGGAACTACTGGTTTTGCAAGCCTGCAGGCCAACCTGGATGCCGAGGTGGAAAACAGCGGGCTGGAACTCAGCCTGCACAGCGTGAACATCAAAACCAAAACATTCAGCTGGTCAACCGATATCAACTTCACTAGTACTAAGAACAAACTCAATTCTTTCCCGGACCTTGAAGGCTCCACCTACAAGCACCAGTACATCGTCGGGCAGCCGCTGGGCATTGTCAAACTGTACCATTTTACGGGCATTGACCCCGAAACGGGCAAATACACCTTTACCGATTACAACGGTGATGGCAAGATCAGTGCCCCTGAAGACAAACAACAGTTTAAAGACCTGACACCCGAGTATTATGGCGGGTTGCAAAACCAGTTGCGCTACGGCAATGTGCAGCTCGATTTCCTGTTCCAGTTTGTAAAACAACTGGGTTACAACCAGTCCTATGGCGCACAAATGCCGGGCACCATGCGCAACCAGCCAGCAGCGGCGGCTGACCGCTGGCAGCAGCCCGGGGATGCAGCCACCTACCAATTGTACAGCAATGGCGCGGTAGCCGGGGCGCAGATCGCCAACGTGCAGTATGGCCAAAGCGATGCGGCCATCAGCGACGCTTCCTGCATCCGCCTGAAAAATATTGCGCTTTCCTTTGACCTTCCCCAGCGCTGGACCAAAGGCATCCGGGCAAAACTGGGCTTACAGGGGCAAAACATGCTGACCTTCACTTCCTACAAAGGTGCCGATCCCGAATTCAGGCTGCAGGGGTTCCTGCCGCCACTAAAGGTATTTACCACCAGCCTGCAACTCACTTTCTAAACCATAAAGACCATGAAAACACTCCATAAAAAAAATAAATCATTTCCGGGATACTTTAAGCCGGGAACCAAATCCATGTTATACCGGATTGCCGCAACGCTATTGTTACTCTTTGGCATTGGCTGCGACAGTTTTACCGAAGTCGACCTGCCGTCTTCCCAACTCACCGCTACCGACGTATTCAGGGACAAGGCCACCGCTACAGCGGCAATGACCAACATCTATACGCAGATCCGCACCACGGGCATGCTCTCGGGCAGCCCGCAGGGATTCTCAAACCAGCTTGGCCAGTACGCCGACGAACTCGGGTTCTACAGCGGCCCGGGCAGCATCTCTTTTAATTTCTACAACAATGCCCTGCTGCCCTCGGGCAATGAGATCACCGACCTGTGGAACAATGCTTACAAGCAAATTTATGCTGCCAACGCCGTACTGGAAGGCATCCAGGGATCGGATGCGCTGGCAGAATCCGACAGGGACGCCCTGCGCGGTGAGGCACTATTTGTCCGCGCACTTTTGCATTTTTACCTCGGAAACGCTTATGGCGAGGTGCCCTACATCACCACCACGGATTACCGGGCCAACCGCGTCGCGC
>Ga0247815_10003191_pt1 | contig 11838 bp, 12 predicted proteins | sample UWRJL194509B1_FD_181014 | JGI IMG/M metagenome (GOLD analysis project Ga0247815, IMG submission 181014) | Plant litter microbial communities from Arlington Agricultural Research Station in Wisconsin, United States - UWRJ-L194-509B-1 | ecosystem: Environmental > Terrestrial > Plant litter >... | reverse complement strand
TCGGAGTTCAGAAAAGCGAGAGAGTGTACACAGTGGTCGGTTGTGGTAAGAGGTGAAGAGTTGCAGGCGCCCGCGCCAACTCCGCTCCGCGCCTTGACTTCGTGCCTTCCACTCGCCATGCCAAAGATCCGCACGACCCGTACCAAGGCGCCACCGGAAGGGTATGATGAGATTGAGACAATCCTCGACGACTATGCCAAAAAGATGCGGGACGCCGAGAATGAGGACCACGAGGGCAAGCGCAAGGCAGAGTCACTGTGGCCCATCATGCGCATTTCCCATGCTCGCAGCAGATACGTCTACGAACTGTACTACAAACGGGATGCCATTAGTAAGGTTTGTGGCCCAAACCCTGACCACACGTTGTCACGGCTCGCTGACGAATTTCACTCGTCACAACCTGCAGGAGCTTTACGACTGGCTGCTCAAGGAGGGCTATGGTGACGCCAACCTCATTGCCAAGTGGAAGAAGGCTGGCTATGAGAAGCTCTGCTGTGTGCGCTGCATTCAGACCAAGGTATGTTAGGTAGCTAGTGTGCGCCACAGCAGTTGTGATACTGACTCGGTCTCGCAGGACATGAACCACCAGGGTAGCACATGCATCTGCCGTGTTCCCAAGGCTCAGGTCAAAAAGGGCGTCATCGTCGAGTGTCAACACTGTGGTATGTCATGGAGCCAATTTACGGTTTCTATAGCTCACCGCTCCCCACAGGCTGCCGTGGGTGCAGTTCGGACTCGTAAAGGTCTTACACTCCCGATTATCGCCTTCCCAGCTAAGCCTACAGCACCAAAGACAACTCCAGTAATTTATTTACCGCCCTCACATCCTACTTGTATTAAACTCCATTCCTGAGTATGTGGTGTCCTATCACTCGTTGTCTACCCTGCTGCAAGGTTGCTAGTCGGTGCCGATCACCATCTGAAAAGCCTAGACGAACTTCAAAAGCTGACAATCCAAGCGACTTCAGACCTGCTTTCTCCAAGCATGCTGTTGCGTCGACGAACGCGGCCCGACACTCGCGCAGTCTGTCATCGACTATGTTGTCCGCCCAGCGACTCGCCTCGTCGATCCTTTGCGACAATAATTTGCAGAGCTTCCGCATGTGCTCCCTGCGCTCTCGTTTGAACAGCGGGATGTGGCTGCTGAACTCTGCTCGCTGCGTCTGCAGTTGCGTCGCGAATCTCTCTTCCCACTCCTGGATCTTCGAGTCAAATACGAGTTGCCTACGCCGCTCGCGCGTCTGGCTGTCTTGCTGACGCTCGATTTGCGCGGTAGAGAACTGAACGTCGTAGTCTTTTCCCATCAGCCAAACCCCTTCCTCAGAGACTTGCTCCGTGTGCTTGGGGGCAATGATCGGCAGAGGTGCATTGGTTCGTGGTATCTTCAACAGTGACCGAACACCCTGCAGAGTGACAACAATTAGCACTAGGTCACTATACGTGCGTATACAGCTTACAAATACTGTGGGCGGTGCTGATTCTTCACTTCCATAAAATAATTGTGTTGGGGGTCCGGAATCAGCGACAGCATTCCTGTTGTGGCGGTTCTCTGTGCGTCGGATTGCCAGTAGAACTCGGGTGCAAAAATCGTCCACGGCGGCCCTCACCGCCCGTACGGCGTCATAGACCACACCTGTCGCATCTCGCAAGAAGACCGGCTCGATAGCCTCTCGTGAGAGAGTATCCGTTCGCACCATCTGCTGCCAGATCATCGACCTTCGCTCTTCCAGTTTCTGGAGTAGCTCCTCGAATCGAACGGCAATTAGAGCAAATCCGTCATCGACAGCTACTTGCCGCTGAATCCAGACACTGTCAAGGGATGCTTGTGCAGTGTCGTAATCACGGGTTCGGCTCAGCTGGTCGCTGGCAAATTGGAGCGTGCACCATGACTGCACCTCTACGAGCCGCGCATTGTCGACCAATAGTATTTCGGGACGATCGCGAGAATTGGTCGCGTGATTAGAAAGCCCCGGGGAGAGATCCGGGAGAACAGCATGAGTACCTTGTACCCGGGAATACACTGGTGAATCTGGTGAATGTTGGCTTGGCAGACGACCGAACAGCCTGAGTGAGACGGGAGGCACACTAGCAAGCGAGGCAGACAGATCCAAGCTACTAACTTGAGATGAATATGGCGCCGGAATTAACTCGCTGAGTTTGTTATATGCGCTGGGTTCGTAAGATGCATATCAGTTTGGTGTATGATTTCGCTTGGATTCAACTCACTCGTCCCTCACCGCCATGAAAGACTGAGCTTGTGATCCCGTAGCTGAGAAGGATGAATAATACAGCGAATTAACTGGTTCTGTATCTCTTCGAGCTAGGGCTTGGTCCAGGGCTCGTGTCGCCTCAGCAAGCGTCTGTATAGAGTTGTTTCGGAAATGGTCGACCCGGGCAGACATTTCTTGAGACCAGCCTTCCACCCGTTGTTTCAATGTCGCGTCCACCGTCTCGTCGAAATCGTCGCCAAAATTTGACAGTATAGTATCCCATTCGGTCCGCATGTCGACACGGTAACGGTCGGCGTGAAGTGACCATGATGCGAGCTTGCTTTCTAACACTTTATAACGATTGTCGTGGCTGGCTAGAATTTGCTTTTGAGCGCAGTCAAACTCGCGGCGATGTCGTTGGCGCTGCGCCTCGAATCTCGCGAGCAGGGCTTTGGACTCATCTGACATGCCAACCGCCGACGGTTCCGCCGTAGAGGCCAGAGGGAGTGATTGAACCCAAGGCTCTACCACATAGTAATGCCCCAGACTCGCTATCATACTATCAGCGTAGCGTCCCGATATGGTTGCCGGTGTCTGGGCCTGGGTGCCGACAGAGCTTTGCGCAGAGCTCGCCTTGTTCTTGAACCGCTCGCCAGCTTTTCGACCTCTAGTCAGAGATAGCCACATTTGGCAGCGACTGAGACAGCTAGAAACAGCCTGATGTAGCGGGGAGATAGACACAGAATCGGAGCAGAGGCGTTTATATGAGTCAACAGTCCAAACTTGCCCCTTTATGAAGAGCATGCGGCGTTCGGCCGGGGTAACCTTCTTTCCCGCATCGACTGATAGAAACCCTGCGCCGAATAACACCCTCAAGCTATCGCAGGTACTCAAGACTCTCTAAGAGTCTGAGTGATGGTCTCGTCAGATAAGGGCTTATGTTAAATGCTCGGAGCAGAATATGGTGATAGAGAGAGGACAGGTTTCTGAGTGGCAGGGCAGTGCAATGTGGACTTAGCGGATAACATATAGACTCCTAACGCTTATGAAGCATACTCGGTGCACAATAGGGCATGCGGAATGGCTTCTCTGCACGATTATTTGTGCGGGCGGTAGGGGAGACGTGCATGGTGAGGCACTTGGGTGACTTGTGCTGCACTCTGAGCCACGTCCCGGGCGCGTTTCAGCACAGCACACCGCTTCAAGGCTCTTGAAGCCGCGCCGAGAGAATTCATCGGCACTCCGCTACTCCATATTGGCGGCCCGCTCGGCTAGAGGCGGGACGACCATCCCACGTCACGGGAATAGGGGCTGTGGGACCTTCGCCGACAATCTTGAACGTTCAGCTTCTTCAGTCTCCACATTTTCACGCGACTGGTTTGTAATGTAGCATTTACGACAAAGCCGTTTTCACATGCAGGCGGGACAAGCAAGGGTTCTGCACACTCTTCCCTCATGTGTGAACGGGAGATACTGAGTTAGTACTTCAAGATCAAGCTTGTTGTCTGTAGCAGACTATGTGAAGGTCTCAAGATACGAGGCAATGGAGAGGGCAACTGATCGCCGAATGCCGGATGGAACTTTTGAATTGGATCGCCTCAATTCTTCACCTGAGACTTTCTTACATTTTAGATAGGTAACCCGTCCAAAGTGTAAAGCGTTCACAGGTGAAGGAATGTGTATCTTGTTGTGGGACTAACACGGTACGACGGGAGACCGTCGCTCGATCATTTGCGTTTCCACCTGTCACTTGTTCATCGCTTGGCCTGTAAACAGTTAGGCCCGAAGCACAAAACGCGACACCAACACTTTATTTATCGCTCTCACATCTTACTCGTATTGATCATCTGCTGAGTACGTGCTGTGCTGCTACTACTTGCTATCACCTCAGCATCGTTGCTTGCCGGTGCCTTCCACGAGATAAGGGTCTAGATGATCCGGTGAAGCCACCAATCCAAGCGACTCCAGACCTGCTTTCTCCAAGCATGCAGCTGCGTCAACAACCGCGGCGCGACACTCGCGCAACCTGTTATCGACAATATCGTCCGCCCAGCGACTTGCCTCGTCGGTCCTTTGCGACAACAGTTTGCAAATTTTCAGCATGTGCTCCTTACGCTCTCGCTTGAACATCGACGTATGGCCGCTGAACACCGCTCGCTGCATCTGCAGTTGCATCCCGAATCCCTCGTTCCATTCCTGCATCTTTGAGTTGAAGACGAGCTGCCTGTGGCGCTCGCGGTTTTCGCTGTCTTGCTGACGCTCGGCTTGCGCGGCAGAGAATTGAGTGTCGAATTCTCGTTCCATCAGCAAGGCCTCATCGGCCTCATCCTTGGGATCATGCTCCGTGAGATTGGGACCAATGATTGGCAGAGGTGCCCCAAATCGTGGTAGTGTGAACAGCGACTGAACTCCCTGCAAAGTAACAGCGATGGGCAAAGAGTCATTTTGCACGTATATACACTCACGAATACAGTATCCGGTGCAGGTGCCTTAAAGGCCATGCCTAGCTGGGTTGGCATGTCGGAATCACTAGCACTGTCGGAAGCACTAGCACTGAGTTGGAGGGTATCAGACCAGCCGTAGTAGTTCTCCCGTCGGATAGTCGATAGAACTCCAAAGGAATAGCTCTCCATTGCGGCCCTCACAGTCCGCATGGCGTCGTCGATTGCCCTGGTCGCATTTTTCAAGAATAAGTCCTCAATAGCCTCGTGAGAAAGAGTATCCGTCTGCACCGCCTGTTGCCAAAACTTTGGCCTCCCATCCTCGAGCTCCTGGACCAACTCCTCGAATAGAACGGCAATTAACTTAAAGGTTTTGTCGACAGCTGACTGCTGCTGACTCCAGGCGTCATCGAAGGATGCCTGTGCAGCATTGTATGCATGCACTCGACTCAGCTGGTCACTGGCAAATTGGAGGGTGCACCAAGTCTTCACTTCTCCGAGCGACGCATCGTCTTCCAAGGGGATTTTAGGGAGCTCGCGAGAGTCAAGAAGGCGAATTGAAGGTCTCGGCAAGCCGTCCACGATACGAGTGCTTTGAGCCTGAGGATCTTGATCGAGATAGTGGTTGAACAACCCCGCCCGAGGCGCAGGAAATTGAGAGGACGATGGATCCAGGCCACTCGGTTGCGATGGTGATGCCGAAATTAGTTTACTGAGCTTGGCATATGCGCTGTTGCGACATGCACATCAGTTTCGATACATGACAACTTCAATGAAGAAAGGTTTACTCATTGCTCGCCGCCTCGAATGACTGTGCTCGCGGTCCTGTAACAAGCGACGTGGCGGCCCAGCCCACACTTGCAACTCGTGGTGTTTCAGTTTGAGTTCGATCAAGAGCCTGCATCGTCTCGGCAAGCAAACGCACGGAATCGGTGCGAAAACGGTCGACTCTGGAAGACATCTCCCGCGTCCAGTCGGCCACCCGTTGCTTTAATGCAGTTTCAGCCGTTTCTTCAAACTCGATGTCGAAGTTCTGCAGCAGTTTATTCCATTCCATTCGCATCTCGACGCGGTAATGGTTGGCGTGAAGCAACCACGAGGTGAGCTTGCTCCTGACCACCTCACAGCGACTGTTGTGATTGGCCGAAACTTGCTGCTGAGCACGGTCATGCTCGCGATGATGGCGTAGGCGCTGGGCCTCGAAGATCGTGAGCAGGGCTTGGGACGTGTTCAAGCTGCACGACCGTGGCGACTGCGTCGCCGGGAGCGGAGGGAGAGATTGAACCCATGGCTCCACCACGTAATGCGCCAGACTGGCTACCACGTCGCCGGCAGAATGTGCGGGCATGGGTGTTACACAGTGGGCCAGGGTCCCGCCGGAGGCTTTCGCAGAGTTACCCTCGCCCTTGACCCGCTTACCAGCCTTTCGGCTTCTGCCTAGAGGTAGGCACATCTGGCGATGAATGGGGAGACTGTATCAAAGGTCCTGATCAATGACGCGAAAGACAGAGAATCGACGCAGACGTGCTCCACCGAATCGGCTGTTTCTACTTTCGTAGGACTCGGAACGGCATGTGGCGAACACACAGCCCAACACAAACACGGCGATCTCGCTGTTCGCAGCGCATATCTCTGAGAAGGCAGGCACGGCATAATGGGCTAGCTCGGAAGCACGCTGCGAGTTCACCCTGATTATCGCCATCTCAACTGGACTCGCAGCGCTGACGACAATACCAGCAAGATATTTATGGCCCTCTGCTTGTACTACTATTTGTTGCCGCGTACGTGATATCTCGTCGCTCTTTGCCTATCCCATTGTTCGCTGGTGCCGTCCACGCCCACCTCAAGCGCCTAGATGATCAGGTGAAGCTACCAATCCAAGCGACCACAGACCAGCTTTCTCCAAGCGTGCAGTTACGTCAACGACCGCGGTGCGACACTTGCGCAGCCTGTCATCGACAATGTTGTCTGCCCAGCGACTCGCCTCGTCAATCCTTCGAGACAATAATTCGCACAACCTCCGCATTTGTTCTCTGCGCTCCCGCTTGAACAACAAGATGTGGCTGTTGGACTCTGCTCGCTGCGTCTGCAGTTGCATCGCGAATCTCTCGTCCCACTCCTCCATCTTCGAGTCGAATACGAGTTGCCTACGCCGCTCGCGGCTCTGGCTATCCTGCTGGCGCTCAGTTTGCGCGGTAGAGAATTGAGTGTCGTAGTCTTGCTCCACCAGCCAAGTCTCTCCCTCGGGGACTTGTTTCGTGGTCTTGGGAGTAATGATCGGTAGAGGTGCGCCAAATCGTGGTACCGCGAACAGGGACTGAACACCCTGCAGAGCACATGCATGAGTAATGTGTCACCATGCACGCATATACAACTTACGAATACATTGGCTGGTGGAGGCATTGATGTGACCATGCCTAGCTCGTAGAAGGGGGGGGGGAGATGACTGTGACCCTGCTGGTAGGCATTAGGGTGGCCGTAGCGGTCCTCCGCTCATCGGATGGCCAGTAGAACTCTGGATGAGTAGTCTTCCATGGCGGCCCTCACTACCCGTACAGCTTCATCGATAGCACTCGTCGCGTTTCGTAAAAAGGCCCCCTCGATCGCCTCTCGCGAGAGAGTGTCCGTCTGCTCCACCTGCCGCCAGGTCCTCGACCTCTCCTCCTCGAGTTCTTGGACTAACTTTTCGAATAGAACGGCAATTAGCTTGACTGTGTCTTCGACAACTGCCTGCTGCTGAGTCCATGTAGTGTCGAAGGACGCCTGTGTGTCGCTATATGCACGTGCTCGACTCAGCTGGTCGTCCGCAAATTGGAAGCTGCACCAAGTTTGCACATCTATGAGTGGTGCATCGCTTGCTAACAAGTTTTCAAGGATGTTGCGAGAATCGGGAGGGTGGTCTGAGGGTCCTGGGAATGCATCCACTGGCAGGAGAACACTGCGAGTGCCTTGAGCCCCAGGACCCTGGTATGGGTAGTTATCGGATGGCGCCGCTTGAGGCAGAGCTGCAGGCGCGACGGGTAGACCCAAGTCAATTTCTCGAGATCTTGATGGTGCTGAAATCAGTTTACTAAGTTTAACATATGCGCTGAGGTTACGCCATGCACATGATCAGCTCGGCATCACGGTGTGGTGTCGCTTGCAATTGACTCACTCGTGCTTGACCGCCTCGAAAGACTGAGTTCGCAATATCGGAACAAACGTAGAGGAGGCCCAGCATGCTTTCATGGCTCGTGCTGTCCGTTTTTGTCCTAGAGTCTGATCCAAGGCCTGCGTCGCCTCAGAAAGGGTCCGCGTGCAATCGGTGCGAAATTGTTCAACTCGGGCAGACATCTTCCGAGTCCAGTCTGCCACCTCTTGTTTCAATGAACCGTCTGCCATCTCGCCGAAGTCGTCATCAAATCTGGACAGTAGCTTGTCCCATTCGATACGTAGGTCGACGCGGTGACGGTCGGCGTGAAGTAACCACAAGGAGAGCTTGCTCCTGAACAGTTCGCAGCGATGGTCGTGGTTAGTTATAAGCTGTTGCTGAGCGCGATCAAACTCGCGGTAATTTCGCTGGCGCTGCGCCTCGAAGATAGTGAGCAGGGCTTGGGACGCGGTCGGGGTGCTCGACCGTGACGACTGCGCCGCCGAGACCGGAAGGAGAGATTGGCCCCAAGGCTCCACCACGTAGTGCCCCAGGCTGGCTGTCATGTCAACAGCATTTATTCTTGGCATGGGTGTTGCACGATGAGCTTGGGTTCCAAAAGAAGCTTTCGCAGGGTCCTTGCCCCCAACCCGCTTGCCAGCCTTTCGACTTCTGCCTAGCGGGAGGCACATTTGGCAATGAACAAGGAGACTGGCGACAGCTCGAATCGATAAAGTGAAAGAAAGAGGAGGAGGGCATCTGACACAGAAATGACCCTGGGTGGGGTGCTTGGGCGCGGAGAATCGGCGCAGGCAGTCGGTCGTTTCTGCATTCGGGGGTGGCAAACACAGAGCAGAGCACAAACACACAAACAAAGAGATCTCAGAAATCGCGGTGCAAATCCCTGAAAAGACGCGTACATCGAAATAGGCTGGAGGAGGACGCGGCGAGTACGGGACTGACCGACTTCGTCTCTTGTCTGTTCCAACTGGTAAAAATACACAGATTGCGACCGAACAGTCCGCTTCAGTTCGAGATAAAACATCATGACCTCGATGGCGGGGAAACCTGCATGTAATAGTTTGAATTTGGCGGCGCCCAGGATGTGGCTGGTGCGCACCAGAATGACACCGTCCCCGCGCACGAACAGCATGTCGATCCTCCGCGTTGCAACTTTGACGCCAATATTAGATGCAGCACTGAAATTACTATGAGCAGGATGGGATGGGCCGACATCTCTGAGGAGGCTTACCCTGGTGGCAGGTTCCCGTCTGCAGGTACATCGACAATGAGAACGCGCTCTTCAACGTCCGACATGATCAGATTCATATGGCCGTCGTAAGCCTATAAAATCAACCTCTGTATAAGTTTATTTGCAGCTGTCCAGCGCGCAGGTAGCAGCCGGACGCGCCAGCCGCGCATCGGGCGCACACCAACGTACATGCAGGACACCAGTCAGCTCCCTGTCTCCGCGCAGCTTGACAAAGACGCGCTCGCTCAGCGAGAGACGAATCAGATCAAACGGTTCCTGAACAGCTGGTGCGGCGGCCATCCTGTGTGGTGGAACCAGGTAGAGGTAGGAGGAGAATCAAGGAAGAGCGCTCGCGGCGGGATTTGAATCGCGTCTACGCGCCTTATCATCCGATTCTTCAACTTACACACTGAAACCACCGGATGACGACTGAAACGAAGAGACGTACGCGATTTCGGCCGTGTATTGATTTGCATGGAGGCTTGGTGAAGCAGATCGTGGGTGGAACCTTGAATCTGAGCCCAGACGACGCTGGCTTGCACACAAACTTCGTCGCGACGTGCGTGCAAAAGCCTTACGTCATCGGCTCTTCCATTATATGCTCGATGTTTCCCACGGGTGCTGATGAATGTCTCGTGGCTTCTCGATACGCCGTTATCCTAGATCGCCGGCTGGGTACTTCGCTGAGCTGTATCGAAAACACAATCTACAAGGCGGCCATGTCATAATGCTCGGTCCCGGCAATGATACAGCTGCTCGAGAGGCTCTAGCTGCATGGCCCGGTATGTTTTGCTCCCGCTGGTGACATGCACCACTTCGAAATTCTTTGTCTGACCATCCGGTGACCGTGCTCGGGCGCAGGTGGTCTGCAGATCGGCGGCGGTATCAACGAATCAAACGCTTTGCAATGGCTAGAGGCAGGAGCATCCAAGGGATACCATATTCGGGCTTCATATCTTGCGCTGCAGTCGTGCTCATTCATTGCAACAGATCATCGTCACATCCCACCTCTTCCCTGGCGGTCAGTTTGACGAATCCAGACTCAAATCCCTATCTGCGCTCGTAGGGGCTGAGCATCTTGTCGTCGATGTCTCATGTAGACGACGAGGAGATGGTTGGGTCGTCGCAACGGACAAGTGGCGGACACTGAGCGACCTCGACGTGAACAAAGGTTCGTTGCCGGAAAGTCCGACTCTTCAACCACGGGTGGCAATGGTTAATGTCACCCAAAGACTCTCTTGGTCTTCTGGCCAAATATTGTAGCGAGTTTCTCATCCATGCTGCCGACGTCGAGGGACTGTGTCAAGGCATAGACGAAGAGCTTGTGCGACAACTTGGGGAGTGGGTAACGATCCCCACAACATATGCTGGGGGAGCAAAGAGTTAGTGACACCAATCTTGTGTAAAATAAAGCGTGAGTACTTACACAAGCTGTCTCAGGCCTGGAAGATCTCGATCTGGTCGACCGGCTGTCTCAAGGCAAGGTCGACCTAACGTATGGGAGGTACGAGTCGCGCTCTCCCTCACAAGTTTTCGATCCTAAACATGCTCCAGCTCCCTCGATATATTTGGTGGATCTATGGTCAAGTTTGAGGCATTGGTCGCGAAAGATTCTCGTTAGATAAACACAGGAGCACGAGGTCGGGCCAAACTCCGGCAGTGGTTCAAACGTGTCAGACTCTGGTAGATCATCCATCTCCTGAGTTGATCTCATAGCTCATATATATTGGACTTGCATTGAAAGCAAGATCCCCAAATAACGGGACGTCCCCGGTTAGAAGTAGCTTGTGCTGAGTTTCTACCCCAACACACAGGCTTCCTCTCCCACTCACGGGCTCATGGTATACAAATCTCGAGCAACTGCTCGCAAAAAATTGGGGATGCGGCAGGTGGCTACTGGCTAGCTTCGCTATTCATGACGAGAGCGATGACGCATTCTGAAATGCGTCGTTGCGAACAACCTCAACTCAGCTCATATCTCACCTCCAGGCCACAGCTCTACTCTTGCAGCCAACTATTTGTCGACAGCAGCTGCTATAACGAGGCCAATCTAGCGCACATTCACTGGGCATCGTCAATGAACGGCTTTGTTGCTTGAGGCTTCAGGCCCCGCGCGCCACTCATAGCATAGCAGCGGCCACAGTATCGGAGGTGACACAAACTCAACCAAAAACATGACCATTACAGCCTCTATATTATGGCCCAGCACGCTAGAGCTTGGTTTGCCTTGTGATAAGCACCACACGAAACGCAGCATCTCGCGCCGATAACTCGACACCCGGCAACTTGAGCACTGCCGACAGACTTTTGCGGTCCTAGCTCAGATTCTGCCGATAACGGTATTGATTGACTTTCCGTGCTGATCGGTTACATCACAAACTGGCTGCCGCAGACCACAGATGGACTACATAGAGGTTCAAGCCGGAGTACAGGTCCTGCTCGTGTTCACTCGCTAGACTGTGACCATCACAGCGGCGGCTTTGTCGTCTTTGATATTCCTAATTGCTATCGCTTGCGAAGAACGCACTACGTATATAAACGAAAAGCGTTTGTTGATCCTTGGAGAGAGGGGTGGCTAGTGGACTGCATGTTGCCAGTTCTCGAGCATTCCGGAACCTCCACATATGTGACCTTGTTCTCATCATTCGCTCGCTATCCCCTTGTGAGGAGAAGCGGACACACTGCCCAAGGGACGACGCGGGTGGCAGATAGTGACGGTGACAGGAGCCAACATGCAGAATGTCCGTGCGTTGTCTCTCAGCTTGCTGCCGCCGTGCGGGAGTATTTTCCTCTCATCCTGCCCCC
>Ga0247815_10003190_pt1 | contig 11838 bp, 10 predicted proteins | sample UWRJL194509B1_FD_181014 | JGI IMG/M metagenome (GOLD analysis project Ga0247815, IMG submission 181014) | Plant litter microbial communities from Arlington Agricultural Research Station in Wisconsin, United States - UWRJ-L194-509B-1 | ecosystem: Environmental > Terrestrial > Plant litter >... | reverse complement strand
TGTGTGGCCAATTTGCTTGATTCAACATTCAATCTTCTCAGGAACGCAGGGTTCACAGCCTGGCCACCGGCGATAGAATTAGCACCAACTTGACTTGAGTTAGTCGCTTTCACTTCCCGACATCCTGCCTCGGTGAAATCAAGTTGAAGAACACGACAGATTGCACCCATTTGGTGTGATATAAATACGAGACACAGACAAGCTACAACTTTGAGCAGCACAGTAACAATGCCCTCTCGACCTCACCTCCGGAGCGTCATCGCTAGTCTTCTACTCCTTGGTGGCATCGCGTCTGTAGCCGCGGTGTCCGTCGATAACCCAGCCCACATTCCCGGGACGAGGACCACCTCCATGTTGAATCGTCAGTATCAAGTACTTACAAAGAGTTTCAAGCTCATGCCGTCTTGCAGACATACCTGGGCTTCGCGACTTACCCAAGCTCGATGAGGTGCATTCGATCCAGCGCCGGCAGGCAAACACCAGCTTCAATCTCAACGACATTCAGTTCGATGTCATGTGAGCCCAGTACCAAGCTTTCAAGCAGCTATCTTCTGATCACAAACATTACACAGCGTCGGGCAGTTGAAGAGAAAACAGCAGCTAGTTTTCTTCTCCATAACCAATGCGACCGTCTTCAAGAGCAAACTCGCTGCGAACATCGCCCCCATTATCACCAGGTATTGTTAAAGTGATTTTGGCATGCTCTTGCCATAGTTAATGATATGATCTACAGCGCGCAACAGATGATGAATGTATCGACTCAGCCGCTCGTGGCCGTCAATGTCGCCTTTTCTCAGAGCGGCCTCAATGCTCTCAATGTCAACGATAACATTGGTGCATCGGAGCTCAGCGGCGGCATGTACAGCCAGAACTTTATACTAGGCGATACCAACTCGAGCTGGTTGCCACAACTTACTGGTACCACAATCCATGGCGTCTTCATGATCGTCTCGGACACAACCGCTCGTGTCAACCAACAGATGACTGCGCTGCAGAACACGCTTGGCTCGTCAATCGTCACGCGCCACACCCTATTGGGCGAAAGTCGTGCCAGCCCGAACGAGGGCAAGGAGAGTGCGTATCTGGAATGCATGCGGTGGAAGTTGTGTTGCTCACCTGTGCGTTGCAGTGTTCGGATTCCTCGACGGGATCAGCCAACCTTGTCTGGTCGGAATATGCACTCCAAACCCTGGCCAGATGGTCAGCAAGCCCGGAGTGATCATCTTCGGAATGGACGGAGATAGCATTGCCAGTGCGCGTCCCACTTGGACTTACGGCGGGTCCGTCTTAGTCTTCCGGCAACTTGAGCAGAAAGTATGACATACTCAACAAGTTGGCGATTGTTGTGCTAATGATCCTTATCCTTTGCAGGTCCCGGAGTTCAACAAGTTTTTACTTGATAATGCGCCTCCTGCAGCCGGCCTCACCATTCAGCAGCGTGCAGATAAGTTTGGAGCACGTCTCATGGGTCGGTGGAAAAGCGTGAGTCTGTGGATCGCTGAATGTTCGTTCAACGGTTGGGCGTGCTAACGACAGAAACAGGGTGCACCAGTGGATCTCTTCCCTGACGCCGATAACCCTTCGGCCGGCACAAACCCAGCTCTCCACAGCAACTTTGATTACAATCACACGACTCAGGGATTCGACTTCAATATTGATCAAACTCATTGCCCTTTCGGCGCTCACATCCGGTGCGTGTCGCTCATTTAGCACTTCCATCTCAAGTCAGCCGCTGAGAGAGCGAACAGTCAGATGCGTCCTCGCGCCGATGCTACTTTCGACGCATCCGGCAATATGATCTTCCGCTCTGGTATCCCGTACGGACCTGAAGGTTGACCTTTTCACGTTACGTTAACACATCGCTGACGTCGGCTATCCTGTTAGTTTCCAGCTCAGAGGCTCAATCCAACACCACCACTCAGACCCGTGGTTTTGTATTCACTGCCTACCAATCGTTCCTCAACAAAGGCTTCATCGAGTTACAAGTTGCTTGGGCGAACAACGTCAACGGTATGTTGACGTATGACGTGCCACCTGGATATGCTACTAAACACACGGCACGTTCTCCTTAGCATTCGGCCATACACCTCTTCACGGAGTTGATCCTATCGTATGTGATATTTCTCTGAGTCTAGTACAGGTCTAACCTGTGAGACATCTCTAGATCGGTGTTCCTCTCAATGGAAGTCCCACTGGGGCTCGATGGATCACAGGCATGGACCCGGCCAATCCGGTCGTTAACATTACGCTTCCAAACAAATTCGTCGTCCCACGCGGTGGAGAGTACTTCTTCACGCCTCCTATCTCGGCTCTCGCCGGTCGCTTGGCTCAACCTTAGGCCGCACACTTCGCTGCACTCGATTAAAAATGACAACAATTCACAAGTACGACATGTGTAGTCCTTTTAATAAATTCAGAACTGCGCACTTACGACCCTTGAGACTACACTTTGTACGAAAGTGAGGACGTTACTCATCCAAAAGGTGAACAGCATATGAACGACTAGATTTGGACTCTCCAGAACCTGACGCGATATGGAGCTTTTCAGTCACAGAAATTGAAATTATTTCTCGATGAGAGTGTTCTCCGTAACAATGTACGAGGGTAAATTGCTTGCTCAGAGGCCTCCGCTACCGGACCACGAGGATGGAGGGCACAACCGCCAGAGGCAAAGAGGCGACGGACACGATCTTCAGCGCTCGTTTTGTGAATCGTAGCCTATTGCAGGCGATGCGAGCTTTGATGATGCGCAGCCACGGTTTGAATGCCGTTTGTTTTGCATTTATCACTACGCCACCGCGGCAGGCGCATTGTTGCGGCTGCATCCTCACCACAACCCTGATCACTCTTGACTTCTCACTACCTGGTGGGTGGTTTTTGTACTCCAGAAGAATGTTGCTTTATCGCGAACGCCATGGGATCTCAACCAGCATTCACGTTGCGCTCACGTCGGTACTTGAGCGTACCACAGCGCGCGATGATGTGGTGTCTGCCCTGTCCGAAATTTCCGGCACAGTGGAGCACTGTCTTGACAAATTCCTCAGCGAGCTCAACACCACGAGCACACAGCTTGCAGCACCGTCGCAGCCATCTCTACATACCTCGCTTGTTCGGTACACTCGCCTGGGGCTACGTCTCCCGGATACTGTGGTCCAGCACATCTTGACCGCAGCAATAAATCGGTATGCTATACCCTCCGAACGACGCCGCAGAGTTCTCCAAGTATCAGCCACCAATCAACAGTGGCGCGCTGTGGCTAAGCAGCATTTGTGGACGCGGTTGGACGATCTCGAGCCTCGCGAGCTCACGAATCTGCCGCGCCTCCTAGAATTCGCAGCGCCGCAGGTTTTGCTCACCGTCGAGCTTGACATGCAGTTTGGAGACGCCATTCAGATCCACAATGCCCTCGCGGGGCATATGAATCGTATGCGGCTACTGAAACTCTCCAACGCCACAGTTGGACCTGCGCTCCTCACGCCTGCTCATCGTTTGGAGACGCTGACCCTCGTGTTCTCCGAACACTCCACGCTTCCCATACACTTGTTTGGTCACGTTGCTCCCCGGTTGGCATCTGTCGAGCTTCTAGGACGGTTCCCTAAGCTTCTTGGCGGGTACGAGGTGTTCCGGGGTGTCAAGTGGCTGAAGGCGAACATCGGCGATCGGCGCGACGACACGCCCATTCACATTCGTCATCTCCGACGCGCATTTCCGCATCTTGAGACTCTAATTCTGAACGAAACTTTTGGCCTTCAGCCCACGCATACGATGGCCAGCGACCCACACTGGTCGCTGAAGCGATTGGAAGTTCACGAGCAGAAGAACCTTGCTCAGACGCAGGGATTCGTCTGCCAGATGCCAGCGCTCGGGCACGAGCGGCTCGAGCATATCCATATCATCCGCGGCGCACCTAACACGCTAACATTTCTCAAGCGTCGCGTGGCCACGGTGACGCGCATGTTCCTACTAAGCTCTCCCGCGGATGGACACATCATCGTCACCCTCGTCGACGAAAACGGGTTCACACGCATGCTCAGTCAGGGGAGTCACACGTTGATCGACAAAATTCTCTCTTTCTCCGACCTGTTTGCCAATCTAGTCGAGTTGGCGTTGTGGGAATACATGCACTCACACCAGGCTTCCGCGATCGCAGCACTCGAATTTCCGCTCGTCCGTGCGCTGACTATCTTTGTCCGTGGTATCCCAGACGGAATTCCAGGATATTTATTCTCTCCACGGTGCACGATGCACATATTTTCGTCGGCGGGACAGTGGAGGCTTCCGGCCATTCACACGCTGCGGCTCACTTCGGACGGCGATATCGTAGGCGCTAATATTTTTGGTAGACCGGCACAGAGGCCGGTGGTACCTCAAGCACGGCTTGAGGTGTTTGCGGGCCGGTTGCCAATGGGATATGTGCAGGGAAGGAAGCTGCAGCGGCTTGTATTGCAGAAGTTGGACCTGGACGACAAAAGTGCCGTTGACTTGCTTCATCGCGTCGCGCTTGAGGTCTCTATTTCTTGAACTGTGTTTTTATTCCTTTTGATAAGTTTGCTGATAGACCGTGCCGACTTGTTTCTCGGATGGGAGGAGGTAGACATAAGAATTCAGGCAGCAAAACGCATGCGCAGGCGGGTGGACAAAAGGAAGAAGTACGGAGAGGATGATCCACCGGGAAGAGCGGGTGCAGCGATTTAGCATTGCAGGTGAGAGTGGTGAAGAGAGAAGGAGGAATGCAAAATTTAAAGCATGGTGGTCGGTGTAGTTCATCGGTGTCGTCGTTTCAGGTGCGCACGCGGAGTCGGGCGGCGCCGGTTGAGTCCGAACTACACAAGATGTATTTCGATGCGTAGATGGTAAATAAATGTTGCTCATGTACGAATAATTTCACGGTCTAGGATATTCATGTCAACGGCGACGGCGGTGGAAGCATTAGCGCGCAGAGTCGGCATGGTTGTAACATAAGGGTCCGCGATTGCAGGCTCAGGGATCGGACAGCAATCAGGCACGCCGCATATAAGGCCACCTGCAGGCCACCTGCAGGCAGACGGCGTTGAATTTGTCCACGTTACGACCTATTGCTTGCCTTGCTTCCCACTTTCGTGCTTCTCCTTGCGTGTGTGCTGTCGCACTGTTGACCAACTGCGGCCGACAAGCAAACGTTCACACGTATCACTGGCCGCACATAGTTCGCAAGCTGGCCAAAGTGTGTGACTATACTTTGATGTGTAGGCGATTATTAGACACGATGCGACAATTTTGTATCTGACTTGACTTGTAGGAGCGGGAGAGCTGTCACATACCACGGGCGTGAGACAGATTGTCTAATCCGTGTAAACAGCAGACATTCGATCTGCCACCTGGTCATCTATGAACGTCGACCAGAGTGTTGCCCGCATTCGGAAGGATAAGTTCGAGAGCCGTGCGAAAGTGCTGGCCAAGAGTGAGTCGCACCCGGGCCGATGTGATCTCCGCCTCACCCTGGCTCTGTAGTGAGACAATGTTCGGCGCGACTGGATGACGATATCTCGGTTGGCCCACAGAAGATGTCGCTCAGGTGCCCAGTGCGTAGGCGGCCCCGAATCTCACATACAGCCAGTTGACGCTTCCGTAGCTCAGCCGCGTCCGTATACAAGTCCCAGCTCGATCAGTCAAGTGCGTGCACCCGCAGTGTTTCGATGCTACGAGCTGGTTCAGCGTGATGGAGCAAACGACGAAACGGCTCTGTCCTATCTGCGAGAAGACGCTCCAGGTCGAGGAGATCATTGTCGACGGCTACTTCGACGATATCTTGAACTCTACACCTAACAGTGTCGAAAGCGTGATGGTCGAGACCAACGGAGAGTGGCATACGACGGATCGCAAGTATGGGTCGGCAACGTGGAGGAGTCAAGGCATTCCGATCGATGCCGAGGTCATCGACCTCACTCTCTCGGACTCGGAGGATGACAAGCCTCCCGCGCGTGCTACTTCGTCTCAGCCTCAACCGATGATTTTAGAAGACACGCACTCTCGACCAGTCCAAAAGGATCAATATCCCCTTATAACCAAGAAGCCCCCAGGTCACGTTTCTTCGCGGCATAGAGTAAAGGACGTACCCGTTCGGCCAGACCAAGGTGTCCATCTTGATTTGCAACCACAGAGTCCCCGGAAAGAAGTCTCTTTGCCCCATAGGGTCAACGACAAGCACGTTCGGCCAACCCAAAATTGCGATCCAGAGTCACGCCCTCGAAACGCAGTCTCGCCGTCGCATTTAGGCAATGACAAGCACACTCAATCAAATCACGGAGTCGTTTGTGATTCGGAGCCACAACGCCCCGGGAAGGAAGCTTCTTCGCCCCATAGGGGCAACGGACAGCACGTTCGGCCAGCCCAGAGTTGTGATTCGGAGTCACAGCCCCGTCGGACAGCAGCCTCTTCGCAGCATAGGGGCAAAGACCAGCGCCCTCGGTCATACCACGAAGTCAGTCGCCATTTGGAACCACAAAGCCCTCGAGGTCGCGCTCCGTCACCGGCGCTGCATAGGGTCAACGACAAGCACATGCAGTCAGACCGAGGAGTCCGTGTCTATTGGCAATCACGGAGCCCTCTGAAGGAAGCTTGTTCACCGCACAGAGTAGAGGACACGCACGCTCGGCCAGACCAAACGGACGGTCTTGATCGGCAACCACAGAGCTCTCGGAAGGAAACTTCTTCGCCGCATAGGACCAGCAGCAAGCACGTCCGGCCAGACCGAGGAATTTGTATCGACTGGCAACCACGAAGCCCCCGAGGTCGCGCTCCTTCGCCGCCGCTGCATGGGGTCAACGACAAGCACGTTCAGTCAGACAGAGGAATCTATGTCGATTGGCAACCACGAAGCCCGCGAGGCTACACTTCTCTACCGGATATTGAAGGAGAAAAGCCGCCAGATCAAGAGGCAAGTCGTAATCTGGACCCACGAAGCCCTCGGAAAGCAGGTTCGTCGTCGCCGCATAGGGTCCACGACAGGCACCTTCGGCCAGCCCAAGGAGTCGGTCGTGAAGTAGAAATACAGTACCCTCCAGGTCGTACCTCTTCGCCGCTTAGGGACGAGGGAAAGCCACCAGGCCAAGAGGACGGTCGCAATCTGGATTCACGACGCCCTCAGAAAGAAGCTTCTTTGCCGGATAGGGTCAATGACAAGCACACCCTACCAGCCCGCATTTTTGCACGTTTTCTTGCTATTTCAGCGCGTATCATTAGTTAGTACAGTAAATAACACTTCGTGCTCGCGGTTGTGTATTACCGAGGCCGTGGGACTTCAGAACAAGATTCAGTGCAGTTGTCACCCGCACACTGTAAGCCCGAACACGCTTGACTGAACTCGCACGAATCTGTATTCGATGTTCAGCGTGATGGAGCAACCGACGAAATGGCTCTGTCCTGCATGCGAGAGGACACTTCAGTTCGAGGTTTCAGAGATAATCGTCGACAGGTGCTTCGACAATATTTTGAAGTCTGCACCCAATACTGTCGAGAGTGTGGTGGTCGAAGCCGATGGAGAATGGTGTACGACGGATCGCAAGTATGGGTTGATGATCCGAAGAAGTAAACGGCTGCCACCCAATGCCGAGGTCATTGAGCTCACTCTCTCAGACTCGGAGGATGAAGATCGGCATCCACAGATTGTAGTTCTGTTCTGGAGCTCAGACATGTAGTAGACCCACACCCGATGCTAGCGTCGCTCCAAGTCTGAGGTTCCTCTATGGACCTGGCTTCAAATGCAGCAGCAATGGCCAGGGCGAGTGACAGTGCATGTATTCTGGAAACCTGAGCTGTACTGATTTGACCGTTTCAGTGCAGTTCAGCGAGGATGAGGGACGAAAATGTCGTGACTTGTCTTAGAAAACCTAGATCTGAGTGTTAACATTGCTCCGCCCGTCGTGCTCGAGGTCGCCATTGCTTCAATTCTTGCTCTTGGTCTGCATTGGCGGGGAGTGGGAATAGGGCTGCATTACATCATCAGATAATCGAGCACCGAGAAGGGATGGTTAGTGCCTGGATGTTTACCACAGGCTTCAAATTAAATGGTTCCACGATGTTTCCGGAGAGATAATGAACACCCACCGACTACTCTCAGAGTGTAATCGAGCATCGCTCTCGCGACTTCCAATCACCAAATGACTCTTTATTTTATGTAGGATGCTTCTAAGCGGAATGGCATCCGAAACATCTGTTCATGGTTCGGCTCGCAGCTGTAGGGGTCTTCAGGGATGGAGTGACAGCTACACAGCATTGGGTTTCCCGCAGGTTTCCTGTACAGCACCTGCAGGCAGATAACGTCGGACTTGCCCTCGTTGTAACCCATTGCTTGCCCTGCTACCGCACTTTTGTGCTCCTCCTTGAGTACGTGCTGTCGCCCTAGTAGGGTGGCCAATTCTATCGACGAGCGCGCTTCCACACGTATCAGTAGCCTCGCGTATCCCGCAAGCTAGTCTGAACGTGTGACTGTACTTTTCGGTGTGAATGATGAGTAGACATGGCGCGATGATTTGTATCTGACCAGACCTGCAGGAGCAGAGTAAATACCGCTGCGTTCAAGGCGCGCGAGACCAATTATCTGACCCAAGTAAACCGCAGATACTCAATCCGCCATCTCGCCGTCATGAGTGTCGACCAGAGTGTTGAGCGGATTCGGAAGGATAAGTTCGAGAGCCGTGCGAAAGTGCTGGCCAAGAGTGAGTCGCACCCGGGCCGATCTCATTTCCGCCTCACGCTGGCTCTGCAGTGAGACAATGCTCGGCACGACTGGATGACGATATCGTGGTTGGTCCGCAGAAGATGTCGCTCAGATGCCCAGTGCGTAGGCGGCCCGAATCTCACATACAGCCAGTTGACGCTTCCGTAGCTCAGCCGCGTCCGTATACAAGTCCCAGCTCGATCAGTCAAGTGTGTGCATCCGCAGTGTTTCGATGCCGCGAGCTGGTTCAGCATAATGGAGCAAACGACGAAACGGCTCTGTCCTGTCTGCGAGAAGACGCTTCAGGTCGAGGAGATCATCGTTGACGGCTACTTCGACGACATCTTGAGATCTACACCCATTAGTGTCGAGAATGTGGTGGTCGAGATCAACGGAGAGTGGCATACGACGGATCGCAAGTATGGTTCGACGACGCGGAAGAGTAAACGGCTGCCACCTAATGCCGAGATCATCGACCTCACTCTGTCGGACTCGGAGGATGGCGAGCCTCGCTTGTGTGCTAGTTCGTCTCCACACGGCCGACAAGGGTCACCCCCGGGTCACCATAGACCGCCAACTCAACCCAGACCCGGGCGCGATGCAAGTTTGTACACCGAGGTTCAGAGCATGTCCGTCGTGGAAAAAATAGCTCTATTCGGTATGGTTACATTCGTATTGTACAAGAAATATACACAGCAGAGTTCCTAAATGAATGGAAGACTTTGGTTGAGTCGATAGTCAGCGAACGAGATTTGATGAATCTGTAGACCAACCAATTATTAATTATTGATCATGACTTGGTCCCAATTTAAAGCCACAAAGCACTCGTGCGCCACACTTCTGTGCGGCATACCGTACTACCCACTTATGATTCTGGAGCTCGGAGATATAGATACTGGAATTGCTCGAGTTTAAGTTAACGCCACGGATCTGGCCTCAACTCAGCCACGAGGTCTCCATTTCTTCAATTATGCTTCTCTTTCTCTTGATATAACTGCCAATGTACTGCGCCGATCTGTTATGAGGGTACAAAATTATTTATGAAGTGGGAGAAGACATAAGACCTCAGCCGACAGCAAAACGCGGGCGCAGGTGCAGGGGGTGGAGAAGAAGTACTATTACTAAGAGCACAAACCATGCGACTGGTAATTGCCAGGGGAAGTGGTAAAGGGAAGAGGCGGGGATTTGCAAGGGAGTCAAAGCTCATGGTGCTCTGCGTAGTTCGTCGATGTGGTCGGTTCGAGTTCAGGTAGGCGCAAGCAAGCCATTATGTGCAGTCGGGCTTTGCCGGGTTGAGTTCGAACTGGCATTGATATAATCCGATGCTGATGTTGTAGATACTCAATGCTAATATGCTGACATTTTTATGGTAAATAGTACTCGTGCACGACGGCGGCGGTGGAGGTGTCGGTGCTCGCAGCTGCGACGCACAGTCGGCACGGCTACAACTCAGGGATAGCAATTAGTCCGCCAGTTGGGCGCGCGGACGAGACGCGAGACGGGCGGCAAAATTTCTGCTGGAATTGGACCTATGTATATTACAGCCCATGAAAGATGCAAGACTACCGCTACTCATGGCACAATTATGGCAGGTTCAGGGACAGAGTGGCAACCAGCCCCACAGCATACGGTTGCCCGCAGGCTGCCTGCAGGCAAACGACGCTGAGTTTTCTCCCGTTGCGACCCATCGCTTACCCTGCTTCCACACATTCTTGCTCCTCTTCCGAGTCGAGTGCGTGTTCTCGACTCAGCGTGGCCAACTTGCTTTGGACCTGTCGAAGAAAGCGTCTACGCCTCCCATATCTCGCAAGCTGTCACAAGCGTGTGGCCATACTCTAAGGTGCGTGTGATAATTACACACGATGCTATGACTTGCATCTAACTATACTTATAAGAGCAGGGTAGATACCTCCGAGTCTGCATTTCAAGCTTGCGATGCTGATATCTGACTCGTGTGACCCGCCGATATTAGATCTTTCAGACTAGTCATTCATGAGTGTCGACCAACGTGTCCAGCGGCTTCGGAGAGACAAGTTCGAGAGCCGTGCGAAAGTGCTCGCGAAGAGTGAGCCTTACTGAACTGAAGTCGTCCCAGTCTTACGATCAACCTCACAGTGAGACGATCTTCAGCACAGCTTGACGACGATATTATGGTTGGTCCGCAGAAGATGTCGCTCAGGTGTCCAGTGCGTTGGGTTGTGTTGCCGAACCCCACGCACAATCGGCTAACGCTCCATAGCTGAGCTACGTCCGCATCAAAGTTCCTGCTCGCTCGATCAAATGCGTACATCCGCAATGCTTCGACGCCGCAAGTTGGTTTAGCATGATGGAACAAACGACGAAACGTCTCTGCCCCGTATGCGAGACGACGCTCCAGACCGAAGAAATCATCGTCGACGGATACTTTGACGACATCTTGAATTCTACGCCCACCAGCGTCGATAACGTGATGGTGGAGACCGACGGAGAGTGGTATACATCCGATCGCAAGTACGGATCGGCGACGTGGAGGAGAAATGGAGGCATTCCGTCCGGTGCTGAGGTCATTGACCTTACACGGTCGGACTCGGATGATGACGAGTCTTCAAGCCTCGTGCGTACTACTTCATCCCGGAATCTGGAGATTTCCGTATGTGCTTGGAGCCTCGAGCTTCGCGAACGTCGCGAGGGTCGCGTGCGGAGCATTTCGTATCAGTCTGTAGAGATCACCATGAGCTTTGGGATGTCGGATTTGCTCCGAGCCTTGGGTAACGTGAGGATCTAAACCTTCAAGTAGCGGCGCATGTATCGTAGAAACCTGTACAACTCGAAGTTGAATCCGGAATCAGAGAAAGGACGGAAACTGTGGCAACTTGTCTGAACCCTAAACCCTAACCAACTCCTCCCCCACAATCGTCATTGCTTAAACTCTGAACCTGAAACAAGACTGCATTCTATCATAACTCCAATTCGTATCGATAATTCATGTTTCTCTAAAAAGTTCGTTTCTGATCCATCAAAACATGAGACGACCGTGTCTTTCCATAATACTGATATACCGTGCTGAAATATCGCGCGGATTTGTTGTGGGTGAGATGTATATAATGCGGGTGCGGGTGCGGGTGGGGGAGGGGGTGGCGGGTAGGGGTTGGTGTACTAAA
>Ga0247815_10003189_pt1 | contig 11838 bp, 16 predicted proteins | sample UWRJL194509B1_FD_181014 | JGI IMG/M metagenome (GOLD analysis project Ga0247815, IMG submission 181014) | Plant litter microbial communities from Arlington Agricultural Research Station in Wisconsin, United States - UWRJ-L194-509B-1 | ecosystem: Environmental > Terrestrial > Plant litter >... | reverse complement strand
TCATTGAGCTCTCCAGTTTGAGCCTAGCTTTTCCTCGATTATCCGCTCCGTGCTTTCCCACAACTCCTTCGCTAGACTTTCATCCAGCGCCTGACCAACAACGCGAGAAGGCGTGGCTCGGCCCTCGATTGGCATCAAATATGCGCCCTTGTACGTCTCGGCCTTGTAGTGCACTTCTGGCGCGCTTGCCGCGAACACGGTGGTCATGCAGCCAGTTTCTGGTGTGTTGTACGTCAGCCACAGGACGAGGCGGATGATGTAGTTCAGCGGAAACTGTAGTTTCTGGGCTCTGTCGTATGCTCCTTCTGCTCAACTACCGCATTAGACAGGTTTCAGTTAGGAAATGAAAGAGCCTGGCGCACCAGAGTAGACGTCGCCTGTGTGCGTCAGAACGCAGATAATGTTCGAATCCTCTGCTTCGAGTTTCTTCGACAACTCCTGGAACCATAGAGTCTGCGCCAGCTTTGACGCAGCTAAAAGTGTTGATAGACCCCGTTAATAATAGATCTTGCGCGGACGGAGAAGCGTAATGACAAAGACTGACAGTGGCGCAACATCTGACCCTGGGCATGGTCACCACCATACTTCTCATTGAATTGTCGCAGCTCTGCGAACCGCTGCGTTTTGACATTCTGGTGGCCGTGAGAGCCAACCTGCATCGCGTTTCGGGTCAATGCAGTTTCAAACACGTGTTGAGTGGACATACAACGATCAGGCGCACGTCTGAACCAGGCTCCGCCGCGGTTCGCTTTAACAGCGGCAGCAGGCAGTTGGTCAACACGACGTGGCCAAAGTACTGAGAGCTCTCTTCAGTGTCGGAGGATAAATTTGATAAAAGATTGCACGCACCTGAACTGCCATAGTGTCCACAATGCCATCCGCGTTCAGCGCAAACTCCTTTGACAAACTATCCAGCCAGCTGAGTCGACTGGCGACTAGTGCATGCAACTTCAGGCTCACAGTGCCGCGTTCTCAACTATTGCCAGCTATGAGCGCCGATAGAGCGAGACAAGACTGAGGTCTGACGCACCCAAGATATCGAGCCGCTCCTCGCGCTTGAGGAACGCATCTGCACCTCTTTGGGCACTATGCAACGTTCCGAGGTCCAAAGAAATAAAATGCGCGTCGCGTCCATCTTTCTGAAGAGCTTCTGCAGCCGCACGGCCGGCGACCTCGTTGACGTCCGCGATGTACACGCGCGCTCCCATCCGCGCGAGTGAGCGCGCTGTTCGTAGCCCAATGCCTGACGCAGCGCCAGTGATCAGTGCAACGCGTCCTTTCAAATCAGTCTGACCGGGGTGAAGCAAGTGTAAGTGAGACATAATCAGACTGCAGAGATGGCGCGGCACACTTCGGGTGGATATGACATGCATCACGCAAAACACCGAATCGGTACATCGACTTTGCGGCGGTTTGCGGGGGCCGCAAGGTCATCACAACCTTGGGCCGCCGGACAACGACGATGCAATGTTGGCGCCAGGTTGGGTCACAATTGCACACCAGGCCAACATTACGTCACGGTTGCCATGGCCAAATGTGATTGCCGGACGTTGTACTCCAGTCGCAGATCTGCGCATGACCCGCAAGTGCATGGCGGCATGGTGTTGCAGTGATGCAGCTATGATAAGATGGTGCGGGGCCGGCTGGTCACCGGGGTTAAGTCTGGTTCTCGTTTCGCCTCGCTCACGGTGAACGCTTGGGCGGCTCTGACTATCTAGACTGGGTGCTCTCTGAGATTTTGCCGGCAAGTAAGTCTCGCTCAGAGGTCCCGGCCGGTGCGCTGGTGCGCTGATGTGCAGTCGCTCCTCCCCCTCCTCCCACGAGTCCTTACAATCATGTTATCACATCGTTATGCTCTGCAATATGACTAAGTGCGTGAGAAATTCCGCTGTGGACGTATACTACAGATACAGCATTTAGCGTCATTTTCTGCGTGGTCGCTCGCGTAGTTGCCGACTTGGTGCTACGCTTTCGCCGCTCCTGCCCTTTCCACGCAAGCCACCCCGCCTCAGATCCCCATCATAATCGTCGTCTCCCTCCCCTTCCGACGGCTCGCTGTCATCAGCTTCGTCATCACTGTCCTCGTCATCACTCCCACCGTGACCTGCCTCGTCGCTGCCGTTCTTCCCGAGTTGTGCAAGCCCATCCTGGTTGCCCTCATCATCGCTCTCGTCCTCATCATCGTGCTCTTCACCTTCATCCTGATTCTCACCCCGTCCAGTTGATGCATCTTGTTGTGGATCGGGTTCAGGTTCGATCCGTGTCGGCGGCTGGCGCTCGCAAAGAGCTTGCGGTACCTGGCCAATGTGACCAACACCAATGCCGAGGTGACGCATGAGCAAGTCGCGATCTGAATAGCTGCAAGGATGTAAATCAGCAGCAGAACTGGAAAAGCGCAAGCGTCGGCTCACATGCCAGCATAATATGAAGTCCAGTCTCCTTCGGAATCCCTGAACTGAGAGGGTCCTAGTAACTCGTGTGTGCGCCCGCTGGCAAAGTCGGGTATCAGGTGTGCTGCACGGAGAACCTGTGCTGGATCGATAAAGCCAAACGCGCCGTCCTCGGTCACTGGGATGAACGACAATCTAGGCAACTCGTCGCGATCCCAGCCAAGCTGCACCGGCTTCACTGGGCGGAGCCATCGAACCCAGAGGAGATCCAGCCGCACAGGACGAGGGCAAATGCTGCTGCCCGGTGAATAGTGCCAGACATTTGCATGTATGATTCGCTGAATGCGTGCGTACTGGAATGGCTGAGTCGCGCACGTCGGATCGTCATCAGGTGTGAGCAGCATAATATCGCGGTTATCGCGGTCAACCGTGAGTGTGTCCTGGGCCCGCTTAACATCTGTGCGAGTGTAATTGATCCTAAGATGCTTGTGAGTGTAGATGCGCGACCGGTGGAATCGAAGTCCCGTCTCCAGCGCTTCGAGCGTGAAGCCGCCTTGGCTGTCGAAAAGACTGGCAAGCCGTGAAGCACAATGCTCGACAAGGCCTGATACAAATCCCTACAAGTTTGGGATTATTCAAACTGTTGAAAGATGACATGCATTGGAGGCATACCTGGACTGGACTGTCATCAGGATGACTGTTCTCCCATTGCACGGGGTAGAGTCTTGCCTTCTCACATTTTGCGATGTGGTATCGTGTAGTTGGGTCGCCTATGACACGTTCCTCATCGATCTCAACTTGACGCGAGCGGGTGTGCGGTTTGGAAGTTGTGATGTGTGTCTGAGCAAGTCGTCGATGCTCCTCCTGCCGATTTCCACCCGCTACCATCTGGCTGGACTGAAGGTCACTACGTTTTGAGGTTCGCTTATACAGATTTTTTTGACCGACGTGGTTGGACTCTGACTGTCATCAGGACGTCAATTTACCACCTGCACTCGCCGCTAGGTGCCGACTCACATAGCCAGTTGTAACCGAGTCAAGCGTGACTCCCATTTCCACATATGCTGCGTAGTCGCCAAAAGAGTGAAACTTTGGAGTATTGAGGTTGAACTTCACGTTGCGTGGACCTGAGCTGGTTTCAGTAGCCCTGATGGTGTCTGCTGGTTGGGCTGCTGCAATCCGGCGTCGTTTCTGTTGCTCTGAAGGCGTCTCCACCGTGTTGAACTGAGAACAGATAACATCGCGAAAGTGACGCAGGGCTGATGCCAGTCTGATTGTGTTGTTCCAGAGCAAGATGATCGAGGAGGTGGTATGCATGCGCAGCTTGACGAGGCCGTGAAAGACGCCAAATCGCACCAGGAGCCTCGAAATGTCATGATCCACAGCAGGCTGAAACAGGCCGGAAAATGCGGGCACAGCGCACTGAAGAATGTCCTCGTAATCTCTTGCTGCCAGTTGCGAGAGTTCAGCCACCTTGGAAGAGAACCGACGGATAGTACGGAATGTTGGCATCATGCGGAAGCTGAACAAAATTCAGATAAATTAACCCATTTTTGATAGGCACATCAGCTCACCGACTATTTAGTTCTGCGATCAAGTCCACACCATAGGTGTACACCATGCGAATGAGCTGTCGTAGGAGAGCTTTCCATACACCAAGTTCGACCTCATGGAGGATGTCTGGCGCCAGCATAGAGTAAATGCTGCGTGTCGAGTGGGCTACAGTCCAAGAAAACGCGCTCTACAATGATGATCAGTATGCGCCACAAAGATATTCTCGAATACAGACCTTAGTTGGGACCCAAGAATGAGCTTTGAGTAGCTCTTCCAGCTTCTTGTTGCCAAGTGCGCAGCTAGTCTTGTATAAGAGGTCTCGAGCCTGCTTGATGACCTCAAGCCGTTCACTGGTCTCCACTCGGCAATCAGACGCACGTTGATTCATGTCACTCTTGGTACCAACAAGATCAAGGTCGCTCTTCTTGATGTGACACCGCGGGCAGGGACAATCACCAAGATCTCGGATGGTGGCAAGAAGAACCCTGCAAAATATCAGCAACGCTTCATGGAATTCACCCTTATTGACTCACTTTTCAGGGTAATCAGCCAGCCAAAACATGAACCGAGGATAGTGCCGTCGGGCCACACCGTCACCACCAACAATGACGCGGCCATGCACAAATGCCTTCATGAGCTCAGGATCCTGCTCGAATAGGAGCGCAAGAATTCCGTGAAAGAGTTCGCGTCGTAGATGCGAGTACATGGCACTGTCTTTCGTTTTGCGGGTTCGTCCACGGCGCGAATGTTTGGCTAGGAGATCTGCAACCTCCTCCGGCAGCTAAGTAAATCGTGAGAAACGCGTAAAATAATCGCCTAGATAAAGCCAAGAACGTACCTTCTCGAGATATGCCACTGTGTGGCACGCACCAGACGAGCGATCGGCCAACTCGTACTTGGATTGGTTCGCCCAGAAGAGGTAGACGGGCCACAGCGATGCACCACCAATAGCTGTGAGGGCCATACTATCAGAGCCAAGAATAAAAATGTCTGCAACTCTCTCAAGTTGGCATCCAGGCTCTTGCGGTGCATTCTGAACGCTGCGATAGAGTTCTGCAAATGGCATAGAGCTGGCCAGCTCGCAGAAGACTCGCTCCTTGGGCCAAGCCAGATTGTGAGGTTGCCACATCTGCTCGTACGGGATATTGTTGAATCGTTGTGATGCGCTGTCGTGGCCGCGTACTTGATCCATAACACTAGTAATAGATCGATGTTTAACATCCGGGACAGTGAGCTCCTGAACAGGCGCTGTTGGCAGTTTGATCGTCACAGGCGATGACTGCCAGCCATTCCCAAGGGCTGTGGAGTGGGCAGCGTCCGCATTGCCACGTCCGAGTAGAGAGGAGGTACGCTCCCATCGTGCGGAGTTGATGTCGTTGGTCGAGAATTTTGGGTCCTGGAGGATGGCGAGGAGAGCTTTGAGATCGGCTCCAGACTTCTGGACGCCATTGTGGTACCACGAGCCAAGCCGCCAAGCGCTGTAGTTAGGATAAGGCGCATAGTTTGGCGTAAAATGTGGCTCTGAGGAGTCACGAGAAGTTGGAGTGCGTATTACGCGTGGTCGAGGGTCTGCCTCATAGGTACGCTGCAATCTGAATTTGTTTTGCTCGGTGTGATACTTGACAATGAGGCGGACACGGCAGTGTTGAGCCTGGTGATTCGGCTGTCTGAGCGGGAGGTCATCTGCCTCGACAGTATGTATTTCACGAAATTCTTCTGGAATCGCATCGCGTGGTGCCTGCCGTGGAGCGCGATTGCGCATGCTACGCCGCAGCTGGACAGCTGAAAATGCCGTCAATAACACATATAATATGATTGTTAAGTTTTTATAACGCACGGGCAATAATCGAAACGCTTGGAATCATATCTTGAATGCTTCCAGATCTTGTCGATGGCGCCGTGGAGTCTGATCATAAATGCGGGGTCAGCCACAGGACAAGAGTGACGCTACGCGACAAACCGGTCAACAATTGAGCCGAAACCGAGCTCAAATCAGCACAGCCCTGATTTACGTGGGGTGGCAAGTCGATTTTCTGGATTTGTGATGTACATTGTGAGTGGTGTGGTTGGGATGGGCGGGTGGTCTGGTTTAGTGTCAGTAACATTATCATGGCAGCTGTGGTACAAACCTGAATGGGCACCAGGTGGAATGAAGCAAAGAAAGTCTTGGACGGCCGTGCATTGTTCGGCTCGAGAAGGCTGATAACGCGAACTTTGGCGGGTGGCGTGCACTCGTCGATCGTAGCCCCTATTTCCGAAGCTCTGCGCTTTCGCCATGTTGGGGCACTAGACACGGACATTGAGCGCAAAACCCCAAGAAGGCAAGTGCCACTCTAACAAGGGGCGATAGGCGAGCAGGAGATAACAAGGGCAGGAGAGTGGCTGACAGGAAAGTGGCGCGCGGCACTTTAAGCCACAACTCACGGATGCTCGGACTCAATCTGTGGATGCTCGGATGCAATTGGATTTAAAATCCGCAGCGGTAGAGCTCCGAAAATTGCATTCACGTGACTGCACGTGATCAGGACGGGGAGAAAAGCGATCAAATTTTCATTGCCAGAAATGAGCGGGGAAAGGGGCAACGCGCATCGGTGTTCGCCGAATCGCGTCTTGTGCTCTTAATAAAGGCTGCGCATCGGCGCACTTTCGATCTCCCCCACAAACTCTCCTCCCACTATGAGCGACGGTCTTCGAGGATTAAAGCGCGTCCCTTCTGGTCAGCTTGGTGATCTTAGCCAGAAGAAGGCTCGTGGTGCCGTTGCTGCCACTGCTCCGTCGAATCCGCGTGCTCGGTCGACCACGCCCGGCCCATCCTCAACTGCAACACCCTCATCTCAGGCAGTTGCTAATCAGATATTTCGACATGCACTTGGCACTATCGACATGAACACACTCCGTCCTGATCCAATTGACCTGCGCAAGGAGGCACAGTCACTTTTCCGTCTCAATCAGCATGACCGCAACCCCAATCGGATAGAAGAGCTTGACGATGAGTCTGATAGCGACGCTGATGAGACCAGTGATGCGGGTCTCAACCTTGAAGCACGACGCGAGGCGCTCGCTATTCAGCTGCAACTCGCCTCGACCTTATTTCTTGTTTTTAAACAGCCTGATCTTCCAGAGTGGGGCCAGCTCAAGTCGTACGTTCTGCTCCAATCCTCGCCTGCAGGCTGCGTATACATCTGCTTATGGATTTACACAGAAAGTGCAGTCCTGTCAGCCAAGCTGGACGCCACTACGCTCGCGCTGTCTGCGCCTTTGGGCCATTTGAGCCTGTCTTTGCGATGGGCCGATTTACGATGGTCAACATTGCTCGTGGTAATGGCTCAGTTGAGATAAGGCCCCAGTATGTTCCTTTGTCTACTCAGCTTTACGCCATCCTGATTTCCTCACGTCACACTACACTTAGCGAACTGCCGTTCCATCAGAAATGGACAGCCCTTGAAGCATGCTTCAAACGCGACAAGGAACTACTGCATTGGGTTGCAGTTGGTGGTCTGCAGACAGTGCAGCTCACTGTGAGTCTCATTCAGTGTGTTGGCGCGCGAAGTATTTGATTAATTGATGTTCAATACTTAGATCTCTAATGCTCGCAACAATGCCCGCTCCGTGGATGCCCACCTCATAGCTGTCCATCTCCCGAAGCTCATCGCATGGGTGCCAACGCTTGGCAGCGTGGGGAAGCCAGGTTGGGGCTTTCACCACGAGGCTACCCGCAAGCTCCTGGTGCCATTTGAGGACGCCGAGAAGGTCAAAGATCCTGAGTGAGTACAATGAGCCACACGCAAGTGATCGGGCCTCTGATTCGTTGGTTCAGCGTACTGGTACAGTGGCAGAATGGCTGGCGGGTTCATCCCGACATGTTCCCGCCGTTCTTGTACAAAGGTTACATTCGACACCCAAACCGATGGAAGGGCTTCCTTCGTAGCGATATACTCCTTGCAGTAAGTTTTCAATATACATACTTTCTAGCAACACTCTGATGGCTCTTTCTTAGGCGGCTAAGCTTGTATTCTTCGGCCCAGCCGCTGTCGACACCGTCTCATCCAAGAAGAAAAGTGTCAATGGCAAGAGCAAGGCACACTCTAATGGCATGACGGAAATGTCACTTGCTGCAATAGTATATATTGCCACCTGTGTGCGTTCCTAGACACATCTCATCGTAACTACTGAATACCAAGCCTGCAACATTTTCATCGCTTGCAGACTTACTTTTCTTTGACTAGTGATGACCGCTTCACCGCAATTGGTACAACGGTTTCGTACCGACTATTCTATGTTCGGTTGCTCGACTTGGTCAATAAGCAGCCGTGTGCTCGCCGCGACCTATTGATTGAGTGGTGGAACACGTGAGTCCACTTTCCATTTCGCCAATAATAGGCACTTACTATTTCCAGCAACCTCTTTGCGCCGCAAGATGAGATTCCGGCACTGGCAGTCGGAGAAACGACATCACGCGCGGAGATGGAGGCGCAACACAACGAGCAGGTGGACGACGACGAGTAGACATCCTAATTCTTGTTTAAACACTCCTTTCTGTCATCAAAGTGTTGTATACTAGTTCCTCTACATGTCCACATGGAGTGAAAAGCCGGGATGGAACATTAGCTGTTGACCATCCCGTACCGACAACGCAACACATATGCACAGGTCTCACAAGTTCGTTGCCGATGTGTAACTCAACTTCATAGTGGTGTAGTCCGCACCGGCAGCACAAGCACATAGTGGCCTTGCAAGGTGGATACCACGTTGTCGCGAGATCACATGGTTGCCACAAGATCAAGTTGGTTGACAACCCGGCTGTCAAGTCGCACAATGCGCTTGCGCCGGCTTGCCGGCTGTGCAAGCTGTTTGCGGGGAATTACGTGACTTGCGGCGACGATGCGGCGCGGTTGCACCGATTCGGTGTTTTGCGCGATGTGGTAGGCAGTGGTCAAGAGGGCTTCGGCACTGCGCCGGCGCGTCAGGACTACGCTCACAGCTCGCATGAGAGCCAGGATGCAAACCACACAAATGATGATTATAGATGCGTAGCAAGCTGATTATGATTGGAGTAGTTTCGTCTTAACTTTGAAGCCACATCGTCCTAACCTTGCTCGTAAAGCTTTTTCAATCCAGTTGCCACCTCGCTCTCGACAGCAACAAGGGAGCGCCAGTCCCCTCGGTTAAATGCATGTCCACATTAAAAGCCTATGAGAGCAGATATATTTCCTTGCCTTGTATTAGGTAGCGAGTTCGCGACTCGTCGTCAAAAGCGCACATCGAAGCATACATGGGATCGACAGCCTTGCCGAATACGTAGCTGACCGCGTTCAGGTCTCGAAAACTCGCTCGGAAGAGTTGAATTTGGAATATTAGTGGTGTTTAGCTGGCCTCTTTGCCTCTGAAGGAAGTAACCAAGAAATTTGACGAGTAGGATGCGAACCGGTGAAAACCGGCCTGTGCCTGATCGGCCCTCCTCCTCTCAATCTTCCTCAGGGCACACGTCAGCGCCCACACAGACCACTGCCGGTCACAGTTGCTATTTTGACCAGAATGCCCGACTGACCGACGCATCGCACCGGTGTTCACTGTGCGCACACAAGCTAGATCGAGCACAGCTGACAGGATGCTGCGCCGTTTCCCCCGAGCCTCTGCATCTACAACAGCCTGTTTGGGCTCGCCATGCGTTGAGTGACTTTTTCGACGTATACATCTCAGCCGCGTTCTAGCCCTCGCACCGAGATGCCGCCTGTCGCACACATTCGCCGATCCCTACGACACAGCGCCGCTCACGCCGCGAGGGACATTGTTATATCGGGTCAAAGCTGCGCCGATGCTTGCAGTGGATCCGCGAGCAACTGACTCTATGGTTTTAAGCAGACTCGATTCTGCTTGTAATACCTATCTCGTCTTCGACATGGATCCCCCTTCTCCCAAGCTCACTTCCGCCGCCGCTTTCACTCTCGTACTTCAGACGGAGATCGAGAGCAGGATCGATAAGATCACCAATGAGCTACTTCAGGAGGTCCTGGAGCACTTCAGTCAGGCGCCGTGGAGGAAGCTGCTGGAACGTGCACTCCGGATCGAGAAGTCCGTCGCGCTCGACGCGCTCACCTTGCAGGTCACCACTGGTGTCCAACAAGGATTTCTGGTGGTTGCAGAGCTGAAAGTTCCACTATCGACGGTGATCGATATGCCTACCGAATCCGAGGCCAAGGATCCGACTAGCGAGGCCTACAGCTACTTCTTCGGCCATTTCCTGTCCGTCACCAAATTCTGGAAAGAAACGGCGACGCCACGGATTGAGGAGATTCGGACAAATTTCAAGATACATGCCGGACAAGTGTCGATATACCGGGCCACCGCCAAGAGGCTTCTACAAGACCTGGAGTTTGAGAGGGCTGGCTGTGAAGAGAAGCGTCTGGCCACTATCGCACGCTGTAACGTGATATCTGCAGATGCAGATCTCAAGGACCTGCGTCTCGAGGCTGTTATTCAAGGTTTCATCGCCGCGTGCGCGAGGAGCGAACAACTTCTCGCAGGCGACACCTGCACTTCCGCCGTCATCAATAACAACGTCCTCGCCCTCGTCAACACGCCTCTGGCTCAACTCGACAACCTTGCCGTTGTCAACTGCGGATTCTGGGTCAAATACACCGTCCTGTCTGAGCACAACCTACTCAACCACACGTTCGATTGCTCCTCGGCAACTTACTTCAACCCGTTGAAGCTCGCGCTCCAGACCAGCCCCACCTCCCGTGGTTATTATCTGGCATTTATCAAGAACTACGGGGCAGGCATCACACTTGCGCTCGCAGCGCTCACTACGAAGCAGATCGTAGTCTTCTTCGAGCTTTATTCGGGCAACGTCGACTTCGCCGGTTACTGGGAAGCGAAGGTCCTCAAGGGCGGCGACTTCTCCAGTCTCAACCGATGCATCCTCGCCGCTGTCAAGGCCGTCCCACTCGACAGCCTGCTTATCCTGAAGAACTTCCTAGACGCCAGGGACGCCGTGAAGGAGGTCGTAGATGGCTCTGTTACCATCGCGCTACCAAAGGGAGTGAAGGCGCTGGGCTGGCGCCTCATCGGAAAGCTGTGGTACCCACGAGGCTTCGAGAGTGGCGCGCAGATCTCGACGGACCAACTGTGTCTCAAGCATGCCGCAAAGGAGACGGGCGGCGCTGCGGCGACAAAGCAGAAGCTGGAGGCGTACTTTGCGCAATGCGTTGAAGCGTGCGAGAAGGCGGGAACGAAGTGGTCGGAGGCGGACAAGCCGATGGAGTTTAAGGCCAAGATCGAGCTCAAGCGCGGGAACGAGGTGGTCACGTGGAGGATTATTATAAAGAACAACGGCGGCAAGCCGCATGTTTTCCATGTCGATAGCAACTACACCAAGTCACCGTGGGCGTCGAAGTAGAATTTCCATTGACAGTACTGTAATATATTCAGTATCTGATGAATGTAACTTGTATCTCGAGTGCTTCATACATTGCATTAAAGGTTCATCGTACATTTTCTAGTCTCGGCACAACTACTGTACATCCAGCCGCAGACAATTTTACAGTAAATCCAGTCCCATCACTAATACTCACATCGACATCGACAACGTAACAGGCGCAAATTGACTTACAACTCTCACGTCTCCCTCCGGCCTACCATCGCTCTCATTCCACCCGATAGCCCACCACGTCTTCCCAAAGAATCCGTGATCCCACCGTTCGGGTTCCTCCAACCACTCCCATCGCACCCGTCTCTGTCGGCCCTGTTCAGTAGGATCCGGTGTGCTGTACCCGTCAAAATGCATATCTGAGCGAGACCCGAGCGAGTGTGCGAAGAAGGATCCTTCATAGGTGGAGGCGAGGGAGATGTGAGCGGGGAAGAGGCTTGAGGAGGTGCGGAGGTTCAGTGTCGA
>Ga0247815_10003187_pt1 | contig 11845 bp, 10 predicted proteins | sample UWRJL194509B1_FD_181014 | JGI IMG/M metagenome (GOLD analysis project Ga0247815, IMG submission 181014) | Plant litter microbial communities from Arlington Agricultural Research Station in Wisconsin, United States - UWRJ-L194-509B-1 | ecosystem: Environmental > Terrestrial > Plant litter >... | reverse complement strand
TAATAGATACTAAACCATTGATGATTTTGACGCAATCTTATACTATAACCGATTTAATGGAAGGCTGCAAAGCTGGCAACCGTAAGATGCAGGAGCTGCTGTATAAGCAGACTGCGTCTAAGATGCTGGCTGTTTGTATGCGTTATGCACGCGACAGGATGGAGGCGGAAGATGTATTACAACAGGGATATATCAAAGTATTTCAAAAGATCGGCACTTACCAGAGGGATGGCTCTTTTGAGGGCTGGATCAGACGGATAATGGTTAACAGTGCAATTGAAAGCTACCGTAAAAACTTACGTACGCTAAACGTTGTACCTATCGAGGATGCCTATGAGCAGCCTTCGCAGGGCTTTGATTTCAGCCGACTAGGTATGCAGGATTTATTGGGACTGATCCAGAAATTGTCGGATGGTTATAGAATGGTCTTCAATATGTATATTATTGAAGGTTATTCTCATAAGGAGATTGCTGATACATTAGGCATATCAGAAGGTGCAAGCAAATCACAGTTGTCGAGAGCACGTGCTATATTAAGAGATGAAATAATAAAATTGGAGGGCATAAATTATGCATCACATGCAGGATAAAGAATTTGATCAGTTATTTAAAGATAAGTTTGATGATGCTCAGATTGAGCCGTCTGTAAACCTATGGGCTAATATAGAGGCAGAGCTGAAACCAAAACGTAAACGCGTATTTCCGGTGTACTGGATGGCCGCAGCAATGGTAGCCGCAACTTTAACCGCCGCACTGCTTGTTTTTAATAAAGAGGAGAAAGTGCAATTACAGGGGCGTACCGCCGATGTGACTAAACCAGCTGTCAGTGGAAGAGAGAAGGAGAAGAGTGTGGATGCACCTGTTGACCAGATTAAGCCCCTTGCTCAGCATAGTGCTCTGGTGGAGAAAGGAATTTTAGTGTCAACATCGCCGGCCAGAGGTAGCGTGGTCACTGATGCTAAAAAAGCCGCGCAAACTCCTGATCAGCATGCTTTGAAAAATAATTTAGGAGTGATGCAACCTAATCAGGTAATTGCTCATCTTACTACTAAGAGCCCAACAGTTAAGGAGTCTGCAGCAGAGTTGCCTAAAGCAAAAGTTGATCCGGCAGAAGTGATTGTGATGGCCAGTGCCGATGTTCCTGCTGTAACAGGCGATGAAGTGATGAATGAAAATGATATGGCCGATAAAAGGGGGATCAGAAATATGGGTGATCTGATCAATTTTGTAGTGGACAAAGTGGATAAGAGAGAAGATAAATTGATACGCTTTGATACTGATGATGATAACTCTTCTTTGATAGGCATTAATATTGGAATGATAAGATTTAGTAAGAAAAAACATAAATAGTTATACAGACACAAATACACCTGAAATATGAAACATCTAATTTTAACAGCATTACTGGTGAGCGGACTTGCCGGTATGATCTCTCCAGCTGCGAATGCACAACAGGATACAGTAATTCGTAAAAGCAGTAAAGCAAAAAACTATACACTGGATGTATCTTTTGGTGATAAGGAAGACAGCACCAAGAATGCGGCTGCACCAAAAGGACGTTTCATGGGTGGAATAACTTTTACAAGAGTAGACTGGGGTTTTTCACGATTGATTGACAATGGTAGTTTCTCTTTGTCGCCCGAAAACAAATTCCTGGATTATAAAGGAGTAAAAACCAGTACTTTCTCATTCGACGTTTTATATTTCGGTTATCGCTTTAACCCTAATTTTAAAGTTTATGTAGCAGGAGGTTTTGACTGGACATTGATCAGATTGAAAAACAATATCACCATTCAACAGAATACACCTGAATTAACTTATGTGAATGAAGAAATAGCTTTCAGCAAAAACAGATTGTCCAGCAGTTATGTACACATTCCTTTGAACTTTGAATTCCGTACCAAAGAAAATGATAAAGGAAAAAGATTTTATTTTGTATTAGGTCCTGAGGTAAGCTTCCTGTTAAATGGAAAAGTGAAGCAGATCAGCGATGAACGTGGCAAACAAAAATTCAGAGATGACTATAACTTTCAGCCAGTTCGTGTAGGTGGTACAGTAAGATTAGGTTATGGCGGAATAGGTCTGTTTACTAAATACTATTTCAATGATATGTTTGATACTGTTGCTCAGAAAGGATTGAGAAATATGTCATTCGGTGTTACTTTCGGATTGAATTAACCCCACAGCATAAAACATATACACACAATTATTAATCCCTTACAGTTCCGGACTGTGAGGGATTTTTCTTTACAAAATTTCATCCTTTAACGTATCAATCGGTAGATATTCCTGAATACACTGAAGTGATGCTTAGTATAAAAAGCAATGTATTCATGTGAAAAAATCCTCGCGAACTGTATCTTTACGGTGTGGACGAAAACATCATCAGCGTTAAGCATTTAACCAAGCAGTATCAGACAGAACAGGTTTCAGGAATAATTGATATCAATTTTGATATAAAAAGGGGGGAAGTGATTGCTATCATCGGCGAAAGCGGAAGTGGTAAATCAACCCTGTTAAAGTCAATATTCGGCTTGTTAAAAGTAGATGAAGGGGAAGTAATGTTTAACGGTAAAAGAGTTCTTGGTCCGCATGAACAGTTGATTCCCGGTCATAAAGAGATGAAAATGGTGACGCAGGACTTCTCGCTCAATATCTATGCGAAGGTTTATGACAATATCGCTTCTGCGCTTTCCAATACGGACGTAAAGTCCAAACAGGAGAAGACCGTTGCTATGATGGAGCACCTGCACATCGGACATTTAAGGGAAAAACGAATTACTGAACTTAGTGGGGGAGAGCAGCAAAGGGTGGCGATTGCAAGGGCAATGGTTACCGATACCAAGCTGTTATTATTGGATGAACCATTTAGTCAGGTGGATGCATTATTAAAGAATCAATTGCGGGCCGATATTAAGCGCATAGCGGCAGAAACAGGAGTAACCGTGATCATGGTGTCTCACGATCCTGCAGATGGTTTATTTCTGGCCGATCAGCTATTGCTGATTAAGGATGGTAAACTGATCCAAAAAGGAGAACCTTCTTTTGTATATAACAATCCGGAACACGTTTACACTGCACAGATTTTAGGAAATGCAGTAGTGCTGCATGCAGAAGAAGCAGCAAAATTAGGGATCATGTCCAAAACGGAAACTGTTGTCTTTTATCCCGAATGGGTCGAATTGAAAACTGGCTGGAGTAGTGCTGGTAAACGCTTTGAAGTGAAAGATGTTTACTATAAGGGATTTTATGAGGAACTATTGCTGGAGAGAAATGGCGTTATGATCAGGGCCATTCAACTGAACAGGGGAGAGCATAAAAAAAACGACCACGTTCAGGCGAACATTGGTCGTTTCTTAAATTTTTAAGCTAGTTAATCAATTAGCAATGCATCTATCAGAGTTACTTTTGCAGTAGTTACCGTAAGCGGTAAGTTAGGCAATGTTGTGTTGTTAACACTGTTGATATAGATTGTTAGTTTACCGGGTTGAGAGTTGAAGGTATAAGACGCTCCACCATATACCTGCGGTAGTCCTTCGTATACATCCGGATTAGCAAAAGACATTGAAACTATAACATGTCCGCTCTGATTGAAATTACTATTGTTTTCAGGAAGATCAATGTTAGTGTAATAATACGGTCCGTCAGTCGCACGCACCCAGTTTGCAAGTGGGATATCAACGAGGATTGTTCTATTTGTAGGATCTGTTACCAGAACCTCTTTCTTACAAGACGACAGACCCACTGTCAGAATGCAAAGAAATAAGAGTATTGTTTTTTTCATATTGTGTATTTTTTTAATAGGAGCAAATCTATTGCCAGTTTTAAATTCTAAGCTTATGACTTCATCCGGTGAAAAAGGATTAAGCACCCTGTTTATGTAAAGATATATTTTTAGTAAAATATATTTAAACAATGTACTCATTAATTTACACATATAAAACCAGGTCAGGTGTAATCTGGTATTTACTGCTGTAAATAAAAAAGGGATACTGTATAAACAATATCCCTTGATTTTCAAATCAATTTCGGATTAAACGAGATATTCAAACAATGTCTGGTCATTGTTTAATTCTATCACTTCAAATTTAAAATCAGCCATTCTCTGTTTAAGGGAGGCATAATCAGAAGCTTCCTGAAGCTCAATGCCCACCAGCGCCGGTCCGTTCTCGCGATTTGTTTTCTTAATGAATTCGAACCTGGTGATATCATCATTTGGCCCCAGTACATTGTTCACAAAAGCTTTTAGCGCTCCGGGTCTTTGGGGGAAACGCACAATGAAATAATGTTTAAGTCCTTCAAATAACAATGACTTTTCCTTTATTTCCTGCATCCGCTCAATGTCGTTATTACCACCGCTTACAATGCAGACTACAGTCTTGTTAGCTATGGTGTCCTTTAGCTGATCCAGAGAAGCCACCGCTAATGCCCCGGCAGGTTCAACCACAATGGCATCTTCATTATACAATTTCAGAATCGTAGTGCAGATCTTGCCCTCAGGAATTAATAACATCTGGTCAAGCAATTCGCTGCAATATTCAAAAGTCAGGTTGCCTACGCGTTTCACCGCAGCACCGTCTACAAAACGGTCGATATATTCCAGTGTAACCGGACTTCCGTTTTTTAGTGCCTGATTCATAGAAGGTGCCCCTTCAGGTTCTACCCCGATCAGCTGGATCGCAGGATTGATGTTTTTAAAGTAGCTACCCACACCGGAAGCTAAACCACCACCGCCAATCGGCATGATCACGACTTCAGTTTCTGGTAAATCCTGATAAATTTCAACACCAACCGTACCCTGACCTTCAATAATTTTTGCATTATCAAAAGGTGGAATAAACACCATTTCATGCTTGGCAGTGTATATCAGTGCCTCTTTCATGCAGTCGTCGAAAGTATCACCAACCAGAACGATCTTGATATTATCACCACCAAACATCTCTGTCTGTTTGATCTTCTGACGAGGCGTAATTTCAGGCATAAAGATAACGCCCTGAATATTTAGCTTTTTACATGAATAAGCTACACCCTGCGCATGATTACCTGCGCTTGCGCAAACCACCCCGCGTAAACGTTGTGACTCATCCAGCGTGCTGATCATATTGTATGCACCGCGTAGTTTATACGAGCGCACAATCTGCAGGTCTTCTCTTTTTAAGTATATTTTAGCATTGTACTTTTTTGACAATCCTTCGTTATATTCTAATTGAGTGTGTTTTACCGTATCTGAAATTCTTGCAGCTGCGGCATGAAAGTCCAGTTCTACCTCTTGTTCTGCGTTCATACTATAAGAATTTATTCAATGCGTCCAGATAAGCATCTGCTGATGCCTTTACGATATCAGTGCTGAATCCGTATCCTAAATAAGATTTCTCTTCATAAGACACCCTCATATGCACCTTGCTCACATCATCGCTGCCGCCATGGATAGCCTGAATAGTGAATTCCTTCAACTGAATGTCTTTTCCGATAATATTTTCTATCGCTTTGATCGTCGCATTTACCGGTCCGTTGCCTTCTGAACTTGCTTCATGTTCTACACCTTCATATTCCAGTTTTACAGTTGCGGTAGGGTGGGTCTGATCACCACAAACTACTTGTAAAGAGTTTAGTTTATAACCATTTTTATAAGTATCCTCTTCGCTATCGCTCATCAATGCTAACAAGTCATCATCTTTGATCTCTTTCTTCGCATCGGCAACCAGCAGGAATTGCTCATATACCTGGTCAAGATTGATTTTGTCTATTTCATAACCTAATCTTTCCAGGTGATGTTTTAATGCATGGCGACCACTGCGTGCTGTCAGGATGATATCAGATTGATTGATACCTACATCCTCAGGATTGATAATTTCATAGTTTTCCCTGTGTTTAAGGAAACCATCCTGGTGAATTCCAGAGCTATGTGCAAATGCATTCTGGCCAATAATTGCTTTGTTTGGCTGTACGGGCATACGCATCATGCGGCTTACCATATTACTGATCTGACTGAAATGTTTGGTATTGATATTGGTATGTAAGTTCAGCGCATGGTGTGTTTTTAATACCATTGCTACTTCTTCTAATGCTGTATTTCCTGCACGTTCACCAATACCGTTAATGGTACATTCTACCTGGCGGGCACCGTTAATTACACCGGCCAAAGTATTTGCTGTCGCCAAACCGAGGTCATTATGGCAATGCACAGAAATGATCGCCTGATCTATGTTTTTCACATTTTCCTTCAAATAAAGGATTTTAGAGCCGTACTGTTCTGGTAAGCAGTAACCATTGGTATCAGGGATATTTACTACTGTAGCACCTGCAGCAATAACTGCTTCAATCATCTGGGCTAAGAAAAAATTGTCTGCGCGACCAGCATCTTCGGCATAAAATTCAATATCTTCAACAAACTGTTTTGCATATTTTACAGCTTCAACTGCGCGTGCAAGAATGTCCTCACGTGTGCTGTTGAATTTATATTTGATGTGCATATCAGAGGCACCGATTCCTGTATGGATACGTGGGCGCTTTGCATATTTAAGTGCTGCGGCAGCCGCATCGATATCCCCTTTATTTGCTCTTGTTAAGGCACAGATTATCGGGTCCTGAACTGCTTTTGACAGCTCCACTACACTTTGGAAATCACCAGGGCTTGAAATAGGGAAACCTGCTTCAATCACGTCAACACCCAGTGCTTCCAATGCTTTAGCAATTTCTATTTTTTCAGGAGTGGATAACTGACAGCCGGGTACCTGCTCCCCATCACGAAGGGTAGTATCAAATACGTAAACTCTATTCGGATCGTGTAACATAGTCGTGTAGGTTAGTTAGTGTAAGTTTTTTGTGTAATATATTTTAAGACGAGTTTACCCATTTCTTCAGTACCTAATACATGATAAGGACTGGTTGAGTCATCAGCGATGTCGTTAGTTCTGAAACCTTCTTTCAGTACCCTGTCAATCGAAGAAATGATCAGCTGTGCTTCTTCTTTCAGTCCGAAGCTGATTTCGAGCATCAGTGCTACAGAAAGAATAGACGCCAGCGGGTTTGCCAGGTCTTTTCCGGTGATATCATGTGCCGAACCATGGATCGGCTCGAAAAATCCGGTGCCATCGCCAACAGAAGCGGAAGCCAGCATACCCATCGAGCCTGCAATCTGCGAAGCTTCGTCTGTAAGGATGTCACCAAATAAGTTAGCAGTTAATACCACATCAAATTGTTTAGGATCTTTAATGAGCTGCATGGCCGCATTATCTATAAACATATGCGTAGTTTCTACCTCTGGATATTGTTTTGCGATCTCCTGAACTGTTTCTCTCCACAATCTTGAGCTTTCTAAAACGTTCGCTTTATCTACAGAGCATAACTTTCTGCCTCTCTGCATAGCGGCTTCATAAGCTTTGTGCGCAATTCTTTCGATCTCATATTTGTGGTAAATCATCAGGTCGGAAGCGGTATTTCTATCTTCTGATCTTACCTTATCACCGAAATAAACGTCACCTGTCAATTCGCGGAAAAATAAGATGTCTGTACCTTTAAGGATGCTCGCCTTGATGCTTGAAGCATTTAATAACTCATCGAAAAGCATAATAGGACGCAGATTTGCATACAGGCCTAACTCTTTACGGATTTTCAGCAAACCTTGTTCCGGACGCACTTTTAATGATGGATCATTGTCATATTTAGCATGACCTACGGCACCAAAAAGTATGGCATCGCTTTTTTTAGCTTTCTCTAATGTCTCATCCGGCAGCGGATTTCCTGTAGCCTCTATTGCGGCATGGCCCATTAAGGCTTCATCAAATGAAAACTCGTGATCAAAGCTGGTTGCAATCTGTTCTAATACGGCTTTTCCCCAAGTAGTAACTTCAGGACCTATCCCGTCACCGGGTATAACTAATATATTTTTCTTCATTATATTAAACGCTTTCTAATATAGTTTCTACGGATTTTACTGTTCCGTTTTCTAATAAAATTCTTTTCTCTATGCAAGCTGGTAGCTGTGATTCAAAGTGGCCCACGTAAATCAATGTTGTTCCATTTTTACATAATTCATCTACCAGTTTGTTAAAATATTGTGTCTGATGCTGATCCAATCCCTGGCAGGGTTCGTCCAGTATTAATAATTCCGGATTTTTTATAATTGTACGTGCCAGTAGTGCAAGCCGTTGTTTGCCAAGTGGTAACTGGTTCATCAGGCTATCCTGATATTCTGTCAATCCGAAATAACTGATCAGCTCATTTGCCTGTGTTTTTTGCGTGTAATTTGCCTCACGGAATAATCCGGAGCTATCAAAAAAGCCAGAGATGATACTTTGCCTTACCGTCGCAGCAGGATCGAAATACCAGTGCAGTTCTGGTGAGATTAATCCAATACGCTTTTTAATATCCCAAATACTTTCACCGCTCCCTCTTTTATTACCAAACAGGTAAAAATTATTCGCATAGGCCTGTGGATGATCGCCCGTAATCAGACTGAGTAAAGTCGATTTTCCGGAGCCATTGTGGCCTTGTAAAAGCCACTTTTCTCCAGCTTTAACTTCCCAGCTGATATTTTTTAATACCTGCTTCTCGTCATAACGAATGTTGACATCTATCATTTTAATGATGCTGTCAGCAGAAGAAAGAGGAGCTTTATTTAAAAATTCAGGAACAGCGCTGCCATTGTGTTCGTCTGCCACATGATGGTAATCTGCATTTGACATTTCACTGATCTGTCCGTTTTTAATCTCGGCAAAATGTTGAATTGAAGAAGGCAATTCTGTCTCATTGCTGATCAGGATCAGCTGTGTTCCATTTGCAGAAATCTCCTCCAGTAAGTGATTTAAATGCTGACGGGAAAGTTTATCTAATCCGTTATAGGGCTGATCGATGATGAGCAACTGAGGTCTGAACCACAATGCCCGCACCAACTGTAGTTTTTTATGCTCCCCGCTGGATAGCTGTATCAATGTAGAGTGGAGTAAGTCTGAGAAACCTAATGCATCGACTAATCTTTCAGCTTCGCTGAACTGAAGCTGATGTTTGACACCGTAACCTTCTAACTCCGCTCTTACGGTTGCTGTGGTTTCTGTTGCCTGTTTATTATAGCGTTGCTGATAGTAAAAGTTAGACTGACCTTCCAGGTCTTTGAACTGATACCAGTTGGCTACATATAAAGCAACAGCAGGCAATTCACTTTTTGGATCAAAATTTACTTCAATAGTTCCCTGAACTTTGGTTAACCCGGCAATTGCCTTTGCTAATGTTGTTTTTCCACTCCCGCTGGCACCGCGCAGTAACCAGTTTTCATTGCGCTTTATTGTCCAGCTCAAATCCTGTAACACCGGTTTATGGTGATACTTCAGATTAATGTTAGTAATATGGACGACGGGATTTGACATTATTTTGCTTGTTCGAATTCTTCAATTAAATGCTTCTGGTCAAGGATAAAATCTATATCATCATAACCATTAATCAGACAAGTTTTTTTATAACTGTTAATATCAAAATCAGTTTTTTCACCAGTATCAGCGATAGTAACAGTCTGATTTTCCAGATCCACATCGAGCTGTGCCTTGTGATTTTTACCAACAGCAGCAAATATGGCCGCAAGGAATGCCTCGCTAACCTGGATAGGCAGTAAACCATTGTTTAAGGCGTTACCTTTGAAAATATCCGCAAAAAAGCTGCTGATGACCACGTCAAAACCAGCGTCCTGGATAGCCCATGCCGCATGCTCACGACTACTTCCGCAGCCGAAGTTTTTTCCTGCGACTAAAACCTGCCCGCTGTAAGTAGGGTTGTTGAGTACAAAATCAGCTTTCAATGTATTATCGCCATTATAACGCCAGTCGCGGAATAAATTCTCGCCAAATCCTTCACGGGTTGTTGCTTTTAAAAACCTCGCCGGAATGATCTGGTCAGTATCAATATTTTCTATATTTAAAGGCACCAGGCCTGATATCAGTCTTTCGAATTTTTTCATTTCCTTTTCTATTAAGCTTCTGCCAACATTTCTCTCACATCGGTAATTTTTCCTGTAATTGCGGCAGCAGCAGCAGTTAATGGACTTACCAGCAGTGTTCTTGAATCAGGACCCTGCCTGCCTTCAAAATTTCTGTTTGAAGTGGAAATACAATATTTTCCGGCTGGAATTTTATCTTCGTTCATTCCCAGACATGCACTGCATCCTGGTTCACGTAACTGAAATCCGGCGCGCTCGAATATTTTATCAAGACCTTCGTTGATCGCTTGTTGTTCCACTTGCTTTGATCCCGGAACAATCCATACTGTAACGTTTTCTGCTTTCTGTTTATCCTTTACAAATTCAGCTACTTCACGCAAATCCTCGATCCGGGAATTGGTGCAGCTGCCAATAAATACATAATCAACCGGTTTACCGATTAGTGATGAATTATCATCGAAGCCCATATAATCAAGTGCCTTTTGATAAGACAATTGCTCTTTATCTGGTTGATCGCTGGTTGAAGGGATATTTTCTTTTATGCCCATTCCCATACCCGGATTTGTACCATAGGTAATCATTGGTGCAATATCTTCCGCTTCAAAAGTTAAAACGCTGTCAAATTTAGCATCAGCATCACTATACAATGTTTTCCAGTAAGCCAGTGCTTTATCCCATTCTGCACCTGCAGGGGCAAACTCTCTGCCTTTGATATAGTCAAAAGTAGTTTGATCAGGCGCGATTAATCCGCCTCTGGCACCCATTTCTATACTCATGTTGCAAATCGTCATTCTCGCTTCCATACTCAAAGCTTCAATTGCCGAACCTGCATATTCAATAAAATAACCTGTACCACCGGCAGCAGATATTTTAGAAATGATATATAAAATGATGTCTTTAGCAGTAACGCCTTTCCCTAATTTACCATTCACTTCAATTTTCATGGTTTTTGGTCTTTGCTGCAAGAGGCATTGCGTTGCAAACACCTGTTCCACCTGCGATGTACCAATGCCAAAGGCAATAGCGCCAAAAGCACCATGCGTAGAGGTGTGGCTATCGCCGCAAACCATAGTTTTTCCTGGTAAGGTAATGCCCAGTTCGGGACCAATTACGTGTACAATACCCTGAAAAGGGTGACCTAAACCATACAGTTCGATACCAAATTCCGCACAGTTTTTAGTCAGCATATCCACCTGGTAGCGTGAAAGCTCTTCCTTTATCGGCTGCAGCTGGTTAATGGTAGGTACATTATGGTCGGCCGTAGCCACTGTTTGTTTTGGACGGAAAACGGGTAATCCTCTTTTACGTAAGCCATCGAAAGCTTGTGGTGAGGTTACCTCGTGGATTAAATGCGTATCAATGTATAAAATATCAGGAAATCCTGCTTCGCTTTTTACCACGTGTGCATCCCATATCTTCTCTACTAATGTTTGTGACATCTTTTTAGTTTTTTTGTAAACCTCTCAGGTAATTGCCTGAGAGGTTTTTATTTTTTATGCAGTTTTTATTGATTTCATTGCAGTCATTGCTTTTCTTAGCTCTGCTCCGATAACTTCAACTTCATGAGAACGAATCACTTCATTTACTGAAATCAATGCTCTGTTGTCTACAGAACCGTCTTTATCTTCGTTAAAGTTTTTACCGATCAGATCAGTATCTACCCTGGTCATGAAATCTGCCAGCAGTGGCTTACAAGCATGATCAAATAAGTAACAGCCGTACTCTGCAGTATCAGAAATTACCCTGTTCATTTCGAATAATTTTTTACGTGCAATGGTATTTGCGATGAGTGGAGTTTCGTGTAGAGACTCGTAGTAGGCCGACTCAGGTTTGATTCCTGCCTCTACCATCGTTTCAAAGGCAAGCTCGACACCAGCTCTGATAAATGCAACCATTAATAATGCGTTATCGAAATAT
>Ga0247815_10003186_pt1 | contig 11846 bp, 10 predicted proteins | sample UWRJL194509B1_FD_181014 | JGI IMG/M metagenome (GOLD analysis project Ga0247815, IMG submission 181014) | Plant litter microbial communities from Arlington Agricultural Research Station in Wisconsin, United States - UWRJ-L194-509B-1 | ecosystem: Environmental > Terrestrial > Plant litter >... | reverse complement strand
CCGATTAGTCCAATCTGAAGCGCTGCCTCGACGTTCACGGCGGTGGGTGGCATGCGAGTGAATCTGGTCAGAGGTCGACGATATGCTTCGCGCGGGAGTTGCCAGACGATACTTTCCACGCTCGCTGCAGGTGTCGCGGCAGACACGGGCCTACCATCCAAAGTGGGAGGTTGCCCAACGGCGACTGGGTATGAAGTCTGAGGGAAGGCCGGTTGCTGTGGCTGCTCTGGAACTGAGACCACATCAGGGGTACGTGGTGCACCATATTCGCGGGGCCTCTGAGGACGACGATCCATTGCATTCGTAGGGAACGGCCGGTTCGTGGAAGCGGAGTCCATGATGATGGGTAATGAGGGCGAAGCGGTAGGCTGCGGTGGCACCCAATTGAATACAACCTCGCCCTGTCCTACGAATGGCTCTTGCAAGCGGGATGCAAATGGATATCCGCCGTCCTGGGTGGGAACGTTGAATTGCGTGACCTCTTCGCGACGGCGGCCGACTGCAGGCAAGATGCTAGTGCTTTGTTGGGGGCTGATGATTGCCGGGGTAGTCGTAGCAGGGGTTGTGGCTGAGTGAACTGCGGCCGCGCCAGTATTGATGTACTCGGTAACGGTTTTGGCGGCGGGTGGAAGCTCAAACCGAGGTGCGGAAGGTGCGACTGACTGAGGTTGCGGAGTAGCTGTGACCTGCGGGGTAACTGAGACCTGTGGTGTAGCTGCGAGCTGTGAAGTAGCCGCAACCTGTGGAGTAGCCTCGGCCGGTGGCGGCCCCGGTGATACGGTCGACGTGCTTTTGGCTTTATCGGTGTCGTCAGCAGCGGTAGCCAGCGCCCCAATGCCCATCGCTCCCATCATTCCGTCTATTAAGCCGATATTGGCGGAGGTAAGCTGCATCATGAAGGGGAGGTCAATGTCGAGTGCGTTCGCAAGCTTTTCTGCGAGCGAAAACAGGCCCGACTCCGTCGCAGTCGCGTCATTCACGACGAAGATGTTAACGATGCCATCTCGAATATCGACCCACGTCTGTTGCAGGTTGATTTTGGCGAGATTCGGCTGTCTGAGACTCCACGTGACCTTGATGCTTGACACTTTGTACACGCGAAGCTCGGTGAATTCGAGAAGCTTCTTGTTACGCTTGTAATAAAGAAATCTAAAAGGCGTCAGATAAATGAACTCAATTACACTGCCCAACACATACCGCTGAATATATGGCAGCCTCGTGTTGATGTACTCAGATTCCTCTGTGCTTAGATGTCCTGCCCAGCTCGACGTGGTCGCGATGGGCTGCCTATTGATCTCAACAGTCCGGGAGACGCTTTCATTTAGCCGTTTACCTGGCAGAATACCGACATGTTCCAGAAAACTGGTGGACTCGTACAACTGCTGCAGGTCGAGCGCGAGTAAAGGTACTAAGTCGTGAAAGATGATGGAAAGCTGCCCGCTAGCGTCTTGCACGAAGAACGAGTCGGTGGCAGCCATAAGCTTCAGAGGGGCGCCTGGTTTGTCGGAGGGAGATTTGACGGGGAAGAGCGAGAAACCGCGGATCTTCGACGTCCAATCCGCAAGCTGGCCTTTACGGATACTGTCAACCGATTGGGAGGCATGTCGTAGGAGATCCTTGAGGCGAGAGAGTTCTGGCGAGTTGGGCTTGACGAATTTGTGGGCAGATGAAAACTCCCTCAGCTCCTCGGCAATTGTGCCGGGTGGTGCGTCTTTAAGGCGGAGCTGGTCCTTGAAGAATACCTTCAAGCTCTGGTACTGTTCCTCGAGAGCAGGTTTGAGTTTGAAGTACGGTGGGGCTTTCCAAACGACGTCCGTCGAACGATGCCATTTCCCGTCGAGAAGAACAAGTGGGTTTTGGCTAAACGCCGCACTGTAAGGTATGAGCGACAGAGCAACATCTCTTATCTACGACTCACGTGGCGTCTGTGCCGAACTCCACGAAACGAGAGCTGATCTGCTCATATAGGCCTGTGACAGCAGACGGATCGACTTGGACAGCAGACGTCTGAGAGAGCGCCATAAGCTTTTTGAGGAAGAAACGGCCGTCTGGCTCCATGCTAACGCCCAGGGAGCCGAGGAAAGACCAGTCCCCAGAGGCATCGCCGAGATCAAGCAGTGGCAGGCTGCCAACGCCGTACTTAAGGATCGTCTCGCTAGGGAAGAACGTGGCGTGGAGAGCGGCGACTCGCCCCCCTTCGCAGCGGACTTCTAGACTGCGAAAGTAGTTCCTCAAGGTGAGCAATTCCTCGCGAGAAGTTTGGGATATGAAGCGATCCCAAAACCGTCTTAGGATCCGTAAGAGGCGAGGTGTATCACTGGTTTGGAGGCTCTTGATGATTGTCGCAAACTCTGGGGTTGGGAGCCCGTTGACAACAGGTGGAACTGTCCGCACGCCAAACACGGCAATGAGCCACTCTTGCCACTGCACGAGAGCAGCAGAATTGCGTGCTAGACCTTGCAAAATAGCAGGCGGTCGACAGAAGCGTTCGTGAACAAATATTGCCGACGTGCCTTCGAAAATTAAGCTCAGGCGGTCGGGGTCGTTGTCTTTCGCGTCGTCCATGAAGAGTTGATCGCCTTTGTGCGCGTTGCCGAGACCATCGTACAAGCAGAAGTGCTTGATATTCACTCGCAGGACAGCCTGGTGCTGGTAGAGGTAGACGATATGCTCTAGCGTCGCATTGAACGAGGGAGGAATCACCGAGTTGTGTAGTTCAACAATCCGCTGAACAACGTCCTCTTCCTCGATATCGCGAACACCAAGCTTTCTGAGGAGGCTGCGGCGACGCGCAGCTCCCGGAAACGGAAAATTGACCACCTGGATATTCAAGCCTGATGGGAATGAAGCCTTTGAAGGGGCGAAGAAGTACTCTTGACAGTTGGTGCAGGTAGTCCAAGTACTGTCCTTCAGCTGGATGAGGGGTAGTTGAAGGATGCGAACATCAACAACCTCGTCTTTCCACCCCTTGCCTATTTTGATCCTGCTGATACCCTGCACATCAAGGATGTAACAGACATTCTCGAGCCAGACGTTATCGGTATGGCTGAACCTCCCGTGAACGACCATGCCCAGCAGACCGGTAAGGAATTCGGAAAATGACATGTCGGTAACACCAACGAGGGCGACCAACATTCTCTCGACATCGTCTTGGTACTCTGTCGATGCATAGTGAAAGGCGAGGTCCTGAGCTGGAACGAGCGGCTGACCCTCGCCGTCGACAAAACCATTCACGAGGCGGACTTGACTGGGCAGACGATCGGTGCCATCGCTGCATTTAATGATTGGTCGAGTTTTCAGCAACCGAGGAATATCTTCGGCAGCGACCTTGAAGAAGGCATCGGCGATATCGTGCTCCTGGGGGAGAAAGCGCGGCCAGGTAAACTCGAGAGAGGGAGTGACGCGCATGACTTCGACAGCGTCCACGAATGCCGAAGACAGACTATCACGAATATTCCTATTCCAGCGACTGTTGGTCAGAACATCCTCGCGATTGGCAGAAGTCAGGAAGTCGGCTTGCACGACAAACTGATGACTCTTGAGCCACGCGCGCCAGAGTATTCCAGCCACAAAGAGCGGCTCACCTTGAAGCCAACTCGGCGCAGAGGAAGAAACGCATGGATGTTCGCCTGAATCGAAAAGTCTGGGTGTCCGTCATCTTGTAGCGGAAAAGCAAGGACAACCTCGGTCTCGACCTGTCCTTCCCGCCGAGGATCTGGGACTGGTACCCTAACAATCTTCGCCGTACGCAGGAAGATCTTGGAAGTAGTACATGTATCGATTGTCGTTTTCAACAGAACACGAGTGTCGGTCACGGCTCGCTCAATGGTAAAGGGCGAGCCATCGACGTTGATCTTCAAGATTGAAAGGTTGGGTAGAAAGAGGAGAATGTAGTCGCGGATTTCGACGAGCTCGGTTTTGAGGTCGTCAAACGGCTTGTTGGGGCCAAATTCGAGTGTTATCCCAGTCCATCCTCGGCGATCAGCTGGGACAGGACCATTGTACCAGATAGGCGATATCATCCCAAGCTCCTTTTCGCGATCGAGTAAGAACGAGTAGCCGCGGGACTGCACTGTGACCTTGTTGGCGACTTTGAACATCGATTTGGCACCTTCGCTGAATGAGCGGGAGGTCACAGCTGCCGCAAGCCAGAAACGTACCGATGCCTTTTTCACCTGATAAATTCATTAGAATGTTCCAGGAACGTCACGGTGAAATAGACATACCGATGTAGCCCCTCTTGTTCTTCTTGGTGCTGTTGCCGATCGAGCAGAAAGCCCTGACATGGTCCTCCTCAAACCCAACCTCGTTGCACCAAATTTGAAGGTGCGAAGGACGCAGTTCAATCTCAAGGGTTGGAAGCACGCCCTCAGGGTACGAATTATCAACTGCGTTCTGAATTATCTCGAGCACACAGTGCGCAGGCTTGGCGCTAAGCTCGTCTGACAGGCTACAGGAAATGTCAGCAGGAACAGAAATGGGGCCAGCTGATGACACACATATTCAAGCCGCGAGCAGCCTCGCCTTTGAGATGGATAATGGTTTCTCGGAGTTCTGGATCCAGAAGAGCACTCTGGAGAAGCGCTTCTTCGACGCCATTCTTGCTTCGAATGTCAAGGATGACTTTTTGCTCCGGGGAGAGCGTCGCCATCGTGACTGAGTATGTGCGTCGATGGGCGGTAAGTGGGCAAGGGGCATCGAGGTACCGGCGATCGATCTACCGGTACCTGGTTTGACCCGGGCCAGTGGCGCCGACCGCACGGCGAAATCGTGCCCTCCCCGCTCTTCGGGAGAAATGGAGGGCCAAGACCAAATGTGGTGGGCACGTCTTATGCGCTCAAGGTGACATTCAGGATTGAGGCTAATCAAATAAGACATGTATGCTCGCAAATTCAAGTGTTGTGATCACCGTCACGGACTGAAATTGACATTCATCGTGTTCACTGCAGCCCGAGGTCACTCGTACCCAATTGGCGCAACAACTTCTCTCTCTAATCATGCGCCCGTTGCTCACAAGGCGGAGCGCTCACCACGGCGTGTTTGGATACTTCTCGGTCGTGCCGCTCGGGCTCTCCGAGTCTCCGCGGATTCTGATCATCCCCATGATGTGCTGCGAACGTGGGCGCGTTCCTGTTTAGCGTGTATCAAGTTAACAAACTGAACGCACTGCCTGTAAATGATGCGAAGCGGGTTGAGGTGGATCAGTCAGAGAAATACGTGACCACATCGTTGCAACGTTCACTAGCCACAGCTTGCGGATCGGTTGGCTTTCTGGTCCGTAGCCCATCGTGCTCTAAGGACTACATCTTTGATTGCATATAAGAACATCTCTTTTAGTTGATTTATTGGCACCAGAAGAGAGCTAGAACCCTATGATAACAGGGTTCGAGTACTAGAATTTGTTCAACGGCATCTAACATCCTAGATTGTCCAGACGTCCCGTCCCTTCCAGGCATCCTGCACACGTAACGATTCCACTACATTCAGATTCTCCGTCTTTCTCAAGTCATAGCTAACACTAAGTCGCGGATTGGATACGCCTTCGACCACAGCGCGCTGGACGGACTTCCTGAGCTAAATGAATTTGCCTCTCACGCGAATGCAGATTCTCAATCGGGGTTTTATATCAAGCAAGGCAATGAGAACGTCTCGTAGTGTGTTTAAATATTGCTCGGGCGGGGATGGTGAGTCTGGATGATGTTCCATCACCACAACACTGATCGTCCAGGACTGATCGACCTGGAACAAATCCAAGCCGAGGTTGACTAGGGCGGGTAATTTATCACATAGAATGGCGGCCCATTCATGCGCCAGGATGACAGGATCGTACTGGCCGTCGAGATTCCACCATAATGGAATGAACCCAGCAACACGAGTGAGCTGTCGCGCGATGTTGGCTGGCGTGGGATTATAACGTCCAGCAAATGCCGATAGCAGCCGCTCGTACCGGACTTCGACTCCGCGTAGAGACTGAGCCTCCGGTGTGTCCATGAAATGGCGCACCACATGCCAGTGTGCGCAGAGAAACGATCCTACGGCTGGCTTCCAACGTGCTAAGATCGCGGTGCCCAAATGTCTCTTCACCTTGGGCGAGATTGACAGATGGCGAGCGAAAGAAAGAGCTAAATCAGACGGGCCTGCTGTAGCAAAGTAGGACTCGTTATACTCGTCGACGATAACCGAGTGAAAGAGGATTGGTCGCAGCGAACGCGCAATCGAATGGCTCAGCAGCGCAAGCTGCAGAGCCCATGAGCGGCACTCTGCCACATAATCCTGCGCGGCTGTTTCGATAATTAAGCGGACTAGTTCAATCGGGACTGCAGGGAAATCCATGATGATGAGGAGATGTGAGGAGGTCAAGGACTTGACGCCGGTCGGCGCGAACCGATTTCGTCTCAGAGTACGTGTAAAGCACCATTTGTGAAGAAGATTATCATTGGTAATCATGTACTTACAAGTAAAAAAAGCATGTCATTGCACATTAGTCAACCTTGATCACCGTCCAGATGTCCCTACCCTTCCAAGCATCCTGAGTGCAAGCTCCGTGCTCTTCACTGAAATCCACTGATCGCCTCACGACCAAGTCATAGTTGACTCGAAGTCGTGAGTTAGGAACACCTTCAACGACGATCTGTTGAATGAGGGGTCGATGCTTGATAAATTCTCCTCCCACGCGAATGCAGATCCTCAATCGAGGTCTAATATCAAGTAGGGCAATAAGAACGTCGCTTAGCTTGTTTAGATACTGTTCAAGCGGGGTTTTTACGCCCAAGGCATGATCCACTGTATCGATTACCCACCGGGGATCAAGTTCGTCGTCCAAATCTAGCCCGAGATGGGCCAAGGCAGGTAACTTATCACATAGCATGGCTGCCCATTCACGCGCCGAAACAACAGGATCGCCTGGTCCGTCGAAACTCCAGTGTAGTGGAATATAGCCCGCTACGCGGGTGAGCTGCCGCGCGACGTTGGCTGGCGCAGGATTCCGTTGTCCAGCGAAAGCGGGCATCAGGCGTTCGTACCGAACCTCGACTGCACGCAACGCTTCTGCGTCCGGATTATCCATGAATTCGTACAATAAAGACCAATCGGCGAGTAAGAATGATCCTACGGCTGGCTTCCAACGTGTTAAGATGATGGCAGCCAGTTCACCGTCTACGCTGGGGATGATTGACAAGTGGCGGGCGAGCGAAAGAACGGTGTCTGATGGTCCAGGAGCAGCGAAATACTCCTCATTGTGCGGGTCGATGATGACCGAGTAGAAGAGGATCGGTCGCAGCAAGCGCGCAATTGAACGATTCAGCAGCGCGAGCTGTAGAGCCCATGAGCGGCGCTCTGCAACATAGTCCTGCGCGGCTATTTCGAGAATTGAGTGGACTAGTTCAACCGGGACTGCAGGGAGATCCATGAGGATGAGGAGATGAGGAGGAGGTCAAGGACTTGACGCCGGCCGGCGCGAACCGATTTCGTCTCGAAGTAACATGTAGAGCACCATTTGTGAAGAAGATTATCATTTTTAACCATGCAATTAAAAGTAGCACAAAAACTTCAGTGTACATTAGTCAATCTTGATCACCGTCCAGATGTCCCTACCCTTCCAGGCATCCTGAGCGCAAGCTCCATGCTCTGCACTGAAATTCACCGATTCTCTCGCGACCAAGTCATAGTGGAGCCGAAGTCGTGAGTTAGACACACCTTCAATGACGATCCGTTGAATGGGTGATCGGTACTTGATAAATTCTCGTCCCACGCGAATGCAGATCCTCAACCGAGGTTTGAGATCAAGTAGAGTAATAAGAGCGTCGCTTAGCTGGTTTAGGTACTGCCCAAGCGGAGTTGGTACACCCAGTGAATCATCTACTGTATCGATTACCCAGCTGGGATCAAGTTCGTCCAAATCTAGCCCGAGATGGGCCAAGGCAGGTAACTTGTCACACAGCATGGCGGCCCATTCACGGGCCGGAATAACAGGAGTGTCTGATGCTCCGAGACTCCAGTATAATGGGATGTAACCCGCCACACGGGTAAGCTGCCGCGCGACGCTGGCTGGCGCAGGATCGTATCTTCCAGCGAAAGCCGACAGTAGGCGTTCGTACCGGATCTCGACTCCACGCAACGCTTCCGCGTCCGGATTATTCATAAAGTTACGCAAAACAGGCCAATGGGCCAGCAAGAACGATCCCACAGCTGGTTTCCAGCGCGCTAGGATGGCCGTGCACAGGTCCCTGCGTACGCTAGGAATGATTGACAAATGGCGTGCGAGCGAAAGAGAAGAGTCTGATGGCCCAGGAACAGCGAAATACTCCGCATTGCGCTTGTCGATGATAACCGAGTAGAAGAGGATCGGCCGTAGCAAGCGCGCAATCGAACGATTCAGCAGCGCGAGCTGTAGAGCCCACGAGCGGCACTCTGCCACATAGTCCTGTGCGGCAACTTCAAGAATGGCGTGGACTAGCTCAACCGGGACTGCAGCGAGTTCCATGGTGGTGGAATGTGAGCGAGAAGGTCAAGTGGCGTGACGCCTACCGGCGCCAACCGATTCCGTCTAAGAGTCACGGCTGTGGAGTTACCGGGGAGTTGTGAGAACCTATTTGCAAGAATGCAATTGCATGTCTTAGACAGACGGTATCTTGTATGAAATTGCACATTGTCTCGTCCTCCCCAAGACAAGCCTCAAGCTGTCCACCTGCCTGGTCCAAACCGTTCGCCTCCTTCCGCTTTGAGTGCAGTCTCCACGACCTGCATCATTCCCAGCACCTTTTCATCCTCCCACCGCCTCCCAACAACCTGAATCCCCACAGGCAGGCCCGCCATTCCAACTGCATCATATATCGGGTTGCTGTCAACATACAGCGGGCGTTCGACCATCGTGCCGTTGCCGTGACCAATCTTTGAAGGAAGTGGGTGGTCAGCAAGCGAGTCGAGTTTGGGGTCGACGTGTGTGACGGGAAGAACGCCGGTAGGGTCTGTATAGAGGGTCAGCTAAGCGGTACCCCGGGAAGATATTGGTACGTACAATCGAGGATGTTGTATAAAAAGGTTGCAGCAGATATCTGAGGAATCAATGCTGTGCGGCTGGAAGATGTCAGCAAGTGGTGGATGTCACGCGGACAGGACGCACCCATGCTCTGGAGGGGGAATGGCCATCTGAGGAGCAATGATGCCGTCCAGGCCGTGCTTGTCCCACACCTGTGATCGTGTCAGCCCGCTGCGGTGAGGTGTGTTATGCAGACAGACCTCGCGTGTCCAGTACCTTTGGTACTCATCGCGCTTGTGCAGATACTCATACATCTCGGGTACCGCCTTGATGCGTGACGCGTTCATGTTGCGAGAGAAGTGGGTGTCGCCCATGATGCGGGTAACAAGCCATGCTGCAAAGCGGCGCACAAAGCCTGCGAGAGAAGTGGCGATAAGCATTGATGTCTTATCGACCGTGATAGATAGCGCACCTGGCAACTTGGGGCTGAGTGTTGTGAGGAACAGCTCTTTGATGACCGGTTCGCCACCCTTTTTGACATGCGCAAGCATGCCGCGGTAGCCGTCGCAGCTTGTCAGGCCGACGAAGACCTCCATGGACCCGATCATGTCAATCTCATCTGCGCCCAGCAAGACAAGGTCATGACCATCAGCGCGCAAGGCATCAACAGTCGTTTGGACTGCACGCTGCACCGCAGGCGAGGCATGTGTAACGCCGTCGGTCAGGTAATAGCCGAATCGCAGGCGTGTACCAGCTGGGATAGTCGCAAGTTCGGCACGGAATGGAACTGGAGGGAGCGGGTCAAGACCAGAGGAATTGCGCGGGATGCTGCCCATGGAGATCTCGGATAGCAAGCGGACGTCGGCGAGCGTGCGTCCCATCGGTCCGGTCACGGTCTTGATTGCGTCGAATCCAGGTTTTGTGCCTGTAAGATGGCATGAGCCTAAGACAGCAAAAGAAATAAAGTACGCACTTATGAGGCCGACTGTTGAAACACGATGTGCTGTGGGTTTGAGCGAGTATATCCCACACCAGAAGACTGGGATGCGGAGGCTGCCCCCAATGTCTGTAGTGACGGTTAATTGAGAGCATTGTTGATCCGGCTGGAACAATACCTGAGCCAATGCCGAGCGCGCTGCCGTCACACGCGAGGAGAGCTGCTTCCCCGCCACTCGAGCCACCGCACGCTCTGTCCTTGTTCCAAGGATTTGAAGTGCGACCGAACATAGGGTTTGTGCTCTCAAAAGCGAGGCTGGAGCCAGGTCAGCGGAGGGGTGCGGCATGCTGAATCCTGTCTCACAGAGTCTGCGGTACGTTAGTCTTCGCGAGGACGATGGCGCCTTCCTCCTTCATCAACTGAACGAGCTGAAGGGAAGGGAAGGGCGAACATGAGCATCACAGGGAGTAACTTCAAGGCAGAACACGTACCACGGCATCCTCCTTGGCAGGTTTGTGAGACCAAGAAGAGAAGCCAACGCTGGTATCGTAGCCGGCGAGGTCAACTGCGATTCCCGGCCGAAAGTGCGTAAGCCGGAATGCTGGCACCGCGAATCCGCGCTTCGTGCCAAATACGAAACGGACGTACACTGATCCTTCACGCTCACAGGAACTCCGCAGAGCCGGCCTGTTTTCGGTGCAAGCGACGCGTCGAGCGCATCTGCCTCTCGGATAGCTGCTGCGAAGCGCACTGCGTTCCCCAGCGCAAGTCAATAAATGAACAGAGCACAACAAATTCAAAATGTCTGACCTTCTGTGAGACAGTTCGTCTTCTCCTGGGCTTGGGCAGCCCGGCGAACGAAAGCACGGACAACTTCTCCAGACTTCCACTCGCCGCTCCGAATGCGGTCTGCGATCTCACATGCTACCGTAGCCCGATGCACAGTCAGTTTATAGCGCAAACATGTAAAGAGAGCTTTGCTTACCTGATGCGCTGAGGAACAAGGAATCTCGTGAGGTCGCTGGTCCGGCAAGCACGAGCCCTTCATCCACAGCCTGCGCACGTGCATCTTGTTTTTCCTGCGCAATAACCTTCCAGCGTGGGGCACCAAGTAGCGCGGAGAACGGCCACATCTGTGCGCCTGAGGGTGGAGGAGGCAGAGATCCGTGGTACCGCAGTCTGCCGTTGTCAGCGTCGCCGCTCAAGAGCCATGACCCTGTCAAGCAATGCTGGCAGACAGCGTCATAACCAAGCGAAACACCGGGGTATTGCAAACCGTAAGGAGGCAAGTATCACATGCGACTCAGTGATAATAGCAGGCAGGAGCGAGCCCGGAGCGTGCCGATCACAAACTCTTCCTCCTGAACAGCGCGATGTTCGACATTTTACCAGTCGAACTCAAATGTGGCGTTGCGGAAGCTGCGGCCCGGCTCTTTGTGTCTGAGGATCGACCACTCGTTGTCGAACTTGCGCTTCTGTCGCGTGCGGTCGCACATGTGGTACGGCCCATCCTCTACCACTCGGTGGTGATCACCGAACGCAACCTGCATCACTTTGCTTCGATCGGACCATGCGACGAAGTGCTCAAACTTTCCCGCCGCATGTCGATCTTTGTCATACATGAGGAACCTTTGGAGAAGATCCTCGCCGTGTTACAACGCTGGAAGCCGCCATCCGGCGGGGCCCATCTCGACCTCACATATAATCATCTCAAACTTGCATTTGATGGCGAACTCGTAGCAGCGAATATTAGCAGTATCGTTATTCGCTTTCAGGCGCTGCTCTCTGCTTTTGACGGTCCCGGCGCCCTCCCAGTCGCCATCGCGCAGAGACTCACACACGTCACCGGCTATGTGCCAACTCTGTGTACGACAGGCCATCATGGTTACAAAATCGCAGCATTGTCGCCTCAAGTATGGGCGCAGACGCTAA
>Ga0247815_10003184_pt1 | contig 11854 bp, 14 predicted proteins | sample UWRJL194509B1_FD_181014 | JGI IMG/M metagenome (GOLD analysis project Ga0247815, IMG submission 181014) | Plant litter microbial communities from Arlington Agricultural Research Station in Wisconsin, United States - UWRJ-L194-509B-1 | ecosystem: Environmental > Terrestrial > Plant litter >... | reverse complement strand
CGGCATCGGCCTTGCGCGCCTCGCACCTCTGTCTCTTGCCTGCTCGCGAAATCACCCCGCTCCGGTCCACCACCTTGGACCTGCCGCGTTTTCAAATCTGCTGGCTCAAATGCTCTTGATAGATCATCGTAAGCTGTTGTTATCCCTGAAGAGTGCTCAGTACGCCCGCGATTGGCTTTGGTGGGTCGTGCTTGAATTTCTTGGGGGTATTTGCAATTGCTGACGTGTTTCAACCGTTTTCATAGAACAACTCCGACGACATTTTGTTTGAACTGCGCGTCGTTGCCGAACACCATCAATACGCTCGATCGCATGCTCCGCCTGGCTTGCGACCCGCCGTCCGGCCTCATCGATCATCCCCGACATCACCAAGGCATCAGCCTGTAGAAAGCTCTTGATATCTACTGGGACCTCCGATGTAAGTGCAAGCCCCAGCTATTTCTTGACTGCTGCCCTGGCTTCGCCTTCAGCGCGGTCCGTCTCTCTCCCCAGATGAAAAATTCACTCAGCTCACTTTGACGCGTCCACGCGCGGATGAACTGCTTATTAATCAGACTCTGATCTTTCTCTTTATACCTCTTTTGCTGCGGTTTCTACGATGCATAGAAGGCTGACCAATGTCTGTCTCAGGTTGAGCGCATTCCTCCGGTAGCAACGCGCCAACGCGCTTACTCGGGAACAGGCGACGCTGCCAACGTGCACACGAAAGCATCTGGCGAGACTGTCACTGGGGCTCGAATATCTCTCGTGGTTCGTCTGTGGAGCTTGTTGAGAGAAATCACCACGCATAGTGTCAACAGCCCGTGGGGTCGCACGCCTTGACCAAACGGTTTAGAGGTACGTCCGACCTTACGCACATCGGTGCATTTGCTGATGAGCTATCTCACACAGGAAGGTATCACGTACGATACAGATTCGGGACTGTCGCGCTCGGAAACGACCCGCACACCACGCTCTGCATGGCGTTTCCTGGACCGACATTCGCCCCAACCCGTTGACCTCCGCACACTGGCTCGGACATTACTTTTTTTTTACTCCTATCCTGTCCAGTAGCATATTATCTAGGACCACAAGTCCCTTTGTCCCTGCCAGCGCCGTTGAGCTGTGGTAGTCTGCCTATGGCCAGACCTGCTACATCGCCTTCCTCCAACCCTTCCTCCAGATTGATCGTATCCTGTTACTTTCTCTCGGCGTCGACCGCTCTACCGCGCAAGCTTGCTCTTTCTTAGTGTTGCATGTTTCGACCCAGCGTCTGTCCTCATACGAATTGACATTGTTTGATCACGCCGCACTGCACAAACCTTCTTTGCTTCTTTGCTGTTGAGTGCAGATTGCGTCCATGCAAATTCTCGATCGACACAGAGTGTCGTGAAGTGTTCATGTTTCGAAATTCTCGTGGACGCGTAGTGGTGCAGGCTGCCGCGTGCACCATGGCGCATTGCATTTTCACAATCAAAAGCAACGAGTGAGTTTGATCCGCGATCTTGGAGTAGAATTAATGCTCATGTGCCAAGCGAGTGCGGGGCCAACAGCTGCTTCAAGAGACCGTAACAGCAAACCGTGCTGTGATCAACAATCCCACTGTGTATGCAGTCGCTCGCTGTTACGCGCAAGAAGCTGGTCTATTTAGCGCTTGGCACTGACGCCACGGAAAACACGGCGATATCCCTGTAGGTCCAGCGGTGCAAGGCCGTCGGCCGTAGCTGTGTCGCGACTCTTCCTCACGTGTTGAGTCTCAAGCATCCGTCCAAAACTCGCATCAGGTCCACTTGCTCTCAAAGATCGTCGCTCGAGACAGCAACAGCCGTTTGAAGCTATGCAGACTGAGCATCTCGTCGTTCCACCCGAGATCGCTGAACGGATCATCGACGAGCTACGAGACGACCGCGAGTCTCTTCTCGCGTGTAGTCTCATCGCTCGCGGCTGGCACATCCGCGGGCTTGCGCACACCTTCCGTGTATTAGAGATTGTTCTTGGTGACCCTCAAGGCTCCTGGCGTTGGTTTACTCCGGACGCAAAGCATTCCTTGGGCCGCGGAGAACGCGAAGACGCGTTCATCAGGGTCACGCCAGTCCATTTCCTCGAGCAACTCCTGGTAGACTACCCACATCTTGTTCGCTTCGTTCAACATTTGATTATTAGCAGCGGGCTTGACGACGACTACGACTACGACTACGACTACGACGACAGTGACAACTTGGCACGCGCCGCGCGCCGTTCCATGATGGCCGACCTTCGGTTCCGACTACCAGACAACCATATGGTCACGAGGCTCACCATAACAGGTAGCGAATTCGCTCTGCCTGACATCCCACCCGACGACGCGACCCAAACTGCAGCACTCGAGCGCCACTGCTTCAACTTTAGCTTGATCAGCGAGCTCGACCTTTCAAGGGTAGTCTTCGAAACTTCAAACGCGTTCATGCGGTTCATCGCTCTATTCCCCAATGCACGGCTGGTTTATTTGACCGACTTGTATATCACAAAGCTCGCGATATCAACTTATATCGAACCGCCATTTACGAACCGCCATGGCTGCAAGCTCTTTCTACGGCCTATGACCGACTCAACTCCGCTAGCTTACATAACCGTTCGCGACTGGATCAATCTTCGTCCTTCAGCGTTCAACCAGATCATGATTAAGGCAGAACTGCCTTCCGACTCCGAGCGCCAGAGCTGGACCACTGGGTTCAAGGCCCGGATTGATCCCACCCGGCATCTTTATACTACGGAGCGACTTGTCCCTTGGTGAATGCTTCAGTACAATAAAGTTCGTACCTGGACGGAACTCGGCGATTGACTCCTCCGGGCATCGTCGCTCGTTGTGCATGCTATTCATAGTCTTCGAACAAGATGCTGCACCGATCCTGCATTCTTGGCGCGAGACGCTCGAGATTTGGGCCGATACGTGGCATGGTGTTCCGTACACGTTTCTGGCTCCTCAATGGAAGAATCTGATGCTGTGCATCGTGCGTCTGAGGGCAATGACTGTCAAGATCCCAGCAGCATACAAGCAGCAGATGAAGGCTCATCTCGATTCAATATGCGCGGGTACGAAGCTGAGGATATGTCTTGACCGTGCGTATTCAACCTACCTCAGTCCTCTTGCCTTCGGAGCACTGAATGTGAGATTCTCAGACCCAGGCGAATCTGAGGAGGTTCTGGAGGAGGATAAGTATGAGCGCGAGTTTGCAATGACATGAAACTGTAGGCCAGGTGACATGACGCCAGAACATCACATAGTGTAACACCATCAAAATAGCAGTAGATTCGTGTTCAAACGGGTGGTTGCACAAAGTAGTTCAAGTCGCACGCGTCCGAGAGCAAGTCCACGTTCACCAACCAGTCATCTCTCCAGCCCGGCAAATCTCGGCGCGCAAGCAAATGCGACTGAGCTAAAGCCCCACCATATTCCTGCGTTCACGTCGCCGGAGACGCCTTCGGCAAAACCGGCGACGATGGCAGAGATTCAACAATCTCGAGCACGTCCACTTCACTGCCCGCCAGGAGAGGCTCCCTCTCCTCCTCGCTTGCCGCTGCAACCCGTCCCTCCTCAATACGCGCAACTGAGACGAATCCAATTTCCGGCTTTTTCTCCTCGCCGTCGCCATAGACCTGACGGATGATTGTTCCATAGACGAAGATTGCACCAGCGAAGACGGGCTGGATAACGCTGAGTATCGCAGCAGTGTCGAAGTCGTAACGGTGCCAGTAGTACTTGCTGTACCAGCTATAGGGCTCGAGCGATGCGATTAGCGGAAGAAAGACGAGGATGAGCGAGAGTTGCTGGACTACCGCGCCAGGGTTGGTGAGAACGCGGACGTGCTTGAGCGAGAACGAGGGACGAGACGGTGGAATGGAGAATGTCGTTGTGATGAGAATGTGATACGGGTAGGCGACCGCGAGGATGAGGAGAATGTGCTGCGGATGCGGCGCAGCACGTCAGCGCGGTTCTAGCGAGGCACGACGTGGGGCCCTTTTTGCCAGCGGTTACTACGAGAGAACTCACAAGAAGAACAAAGTACACAATCTGGGTATTCCACCAGGTGAGTAAAGCGCTCCGCCAGTTGTTCGGGGCAAGTGCAAAAACTGTGTGACCAACGATTTGTGCATTAGCGTTGCTTTCGTGACTCGCGACGCAATATTTGAGGCATTCCAGAGAAATCTCATTGAACATACCAATGATTTGAACGATTATTCCACCGAGTGCGAGAACGGCGACCGGGATGAGACCGAAGCGAGGGAATGGCCGTTTCTTGGGATCGCCCTCCTCGTTTGCGAGACGAATGAGACCATCGCTCGGGCATCCTTTATGAATATGAGCACGCAATTTGATGAGGAGACGGTCGAGAAAGGCAGAGGCGGGTCGCGCGACAAGGATGAGGCCAAAGAAGAGCAATAAATAAGATATGGTGAATTCGCCCATAGTGTAATGTTGCACGGCGGTCCTTTGAGAGAAACTCAGGTGATTGTTGGAGTGAGTTAGTAGAGAGGAAGTGGAGAGAGACAGAAAGAAAGCCGTTCAAGGAACTCGCCAACCTAAGTACCGGCCACTCAAGTCCGAATCGGGAGCCGCAGTCGCTGCGGCGCAGGCAGCCTGCCCGGCGCACTTCTAATGATGTAATATATTCTGGCACCTCCCGTGGGTTTTAGGCTTTTTTAGGCTTTGCAATGATCCGGCGAGTATCAGTGTCACAGTCTCTACAATCGCACAACGGCATCTGACCACTGAGACTGACCCGGTCGATCAGATTCACATTAGGCCAACAGCCGCAATGATCTTGCGAGCGACCTGAAATTGGAGCCACCTGTTGCGGTCAAGCATGCCGTCTACCGTACCACGCCGGAGACGATCTAAGAGACCATGCTGGTCCGGATACCACGCACCTTTCAATTACCCTTCCGCATCGTTCATACTCCGCTACCATCTTCTATCGTAGCTTACTTTGGAGCTACTCAGTGTCTAGTTAGCCTGTGACCATGCCATCTCCAGCTGCTCGGTCATCTTCCCCGCTCCCGGCGGCCTACCCTACCTCAGTTCGGTACCCGCTTTAAGGCAGTATGTCTCGATCCTGCCGCAATGTTGCTCTCCTTCCAAAATGGCATTGCTCTTTCATCCCGCCGCACCGCTCAAACCTTCCACGCTCGCACGTTGTTGAGCGCAAGTTGTGTCCGTCCGGTTTCTCGCTCGGGACTCTACAATAATGATTGGATGCTCCAGCCAGTCAAGTGCGAGCGCGAAAAGAAACCTCCCATTATCTGTGAGCTATGACTGGGAATGGAATACAAGGTGTCGTGAAGTGTTCATGTTTCAGAACCGCCGTGGACGGGTACTGGTGTAGCCGCGCGCACCATATCGTATTTGACTCTGTTGCAGCTCTTGTCGTAGCTAGCATTAGACGAGAAATCAACCGATATGATTCAGAGCGTTTAGTACATGAGTAGTCATAGACCAGCCTTCATATGCATATATCCTACTGCGCGCTTAGCACACCGCGCGATTCTACCTCGACTTCTGTCGATGTATTGCTGCCCACGTTGCTGCCCTCAGGCTTCTGCTCAGTGTCGCTCGCTCGCATCAAGTTGCTGCCGAGGTCGGAGCCGATCATCTGTACTCGATTTCCATCGTCCCGCACAACGCTTTGAGTTCCATTTCTTTGTCCCGCATTACCAGGGCCAATTGGGACGACTTCACCAGCGGGACCAGAGGGCCAGCCATCTGTCGTCCCACCGAATAGCTGTCCGGGCTCGACAGCCGTGTCGGTGACGCATAGTGTCAGGTTGAAGTCCGAGGTGCGTCGTGCGTCGTTTTCGAACATGCCGCGAGAGTTGAGGTTGAAGAGCACGGTCAGGGTGCTGGCAACCCCGAGAGACTGACTGAATATCATTGAATAGTTGGTGTCCGGTGAGCACATGAACGAAATGACTATTGAGTGATTTGAGCGACCTGACCAAAGGGTCCGAGACGTGCACGTACGGCAGATAATGGCGAGCACGGTGGGCATGGACCCGGAGAGGATGCTAAGCCGGATGATACGGGCAATCATCCTAGACGGCGAACGTCGGAGATGTCAGGCCTTGGAAACTGACATGTAGGCGAACACACCTTTCCGTCTCGTCAACAGTCGTGGGAATCCTCGACAGCGTGCACATTAATGAGCCAGCGATCAACCAGTCCGTCATAATGCTGGATACGAGCCATGTTCTACAGAGGAAGAGCTGTCAGCGTTCTATCGTGCACATAAACCGCGAGTGCAACTTGCCCGATCAGCGCTCTCAGCCTTCCCCTATCGTCGCGATACACGGTCCCTGCCAAGATCGCAGATGCCATGAATAGCGCACTGGTCACAAGGGCCATGCAAGCGAGTCCGGCGCTAACGACAGGGCGACAACACAGCGTATAATATCTGGAAACGAGGAACAGGTGCATTGTCAGAATGCACAAGGAGCTTGCAACCTAAGCCGAAACATTATCAGCGGAAACCGTGTGGGTAGGACCAGCGAACAAACGCCATAAACGCCTAGCAGGCTACGTGAAAGGCAGCTAGTCAAGACAGAGCTAATTCTGAGGAGAAATTGACGCACAAGCCAGTAGTGTCGAGGATAGCAATGTTTCCCCAGCCGGATACAAGCCACTTCGTGGCCATCAGCAACGCACAGGCCCACGCAGCCGGACATGACACGAACGTTATATGCAATCAAGTGTGGTGCAGCTGTGGATGTTGCATCCATCGCCAGCATCCACATAATCATGACCGGGATCCAGGCGCGGTCTTGCCGACGTCCGTTCGCGCTGGCCGGAGCACGAATGCTGGTTCGCCGCCATGAGAGAGGATAAAGAGTAAAGTAGCGATATATTTGGGTGAGCTCGAACGCGAAGGCCGCCGTGCTGATCCATGTGCCAATGAGGAGTGTGCCAAATACCTCGTTCAGCATTCGCTGAGTAGCTGTCGGGGTTGATTGGGACATTGCAATGGGTATGCAGGGTTAATATGAGCCAAATTTGGCACGTGCCGACTGCCTGAGAGACCGTGAGCGACGAAAAAGCTTGAAGCGTGGGAAGAGAGAATGAGAACTGAGAGAAATGGAGAGTGGATATAAGAAGATAAGGTGACGACTCGAGCAAGCGCTGCTTCGGCTCGAACGCAGAGTGTCGTATCCGAAGCGGCGGGAATTATGGCATTGTTTGTACGCCGACTAGTTGGCGCGACGGCTGGTCATTATTGACGTTTTTCAGATGGAGAAGTCTCTGAAAGGGTGTAGGTCGACGCAGATGAGATTATCACAATGGCACGTGAAGCGCTATCCGCTCAGAAGGTACAAATTTACTGAGAGAAAGAGGGAAAATGATCATATCTGCATCAGTGAAAACGGACTCCTGGGTCGGCACACGTTACGTCAACTTGGATCGATTTGGTTGCTGTCACCGAGGACAAATCGATCGAGGCATCGCAGATTTCACTAACCCAAGTGTCAAACAGCTAAAGGGACGCTCTTTGCGTGCTACGGCTCACCGCGCTCGAGCCTTTGTCAGGAGTCATCCTGCGCGACTTCCAAGCAGTCATCTGCACCCGCAATAAGACTGTGGGCTTAGGGCTGAAGAGTTGCTGCTCCAAGAAGCCACACTGGCGACCCGCACAACCTACGGAGCCCTGGAAATTACATGTGACTTGTGCGCCGAAGAGTTGATAACCATCCCGTGCGAGCCGAGTCATCTGTCCAAACTTGACAGCAACGCGGATTCATCATTCGGCTCACTGTCTTATGAGCGACCGGTGCCTATAAACCGGTTTGCCCTCAATGGCATGCAGTTCAATGAAGTTCAAGTTACAGCAAACTACTGCAGGAAAATGTGGGGTGGGTTGACGGGACAGCAGTGCGTCCACTTGGGGCAAATGGCAAACACAAACCCCTGATCGGAGTTATTTGCTAGGTGCCATGGCGGTGGGGACAGGGTTCAATGTTGCAATATCAACCAAAGTGCGATAGTGGACAGGCATCAACATTTCCGTGGAAGCGGCTCTTGTCAAGTTATGATCACCTTGACTGCTTCTGTTTGCGCGGACTTGATTTGCTTCTCCAGCGACGCCTGATCGGCGAACTCAGCTTGTACTTGCCAAGCAGCGTCATAGGGCATTGTTACTGAACTCAACCAGGGGCCGTTCACCTATACGACGGTATCGTATTTGGTTCATAGGTATCCGAAATCAGCATTTTTCACACGTGTTCAGAATTCTGTATGTCTGGTGAGTGCTCGGAGAGGAAGAATGCCTTAAGTTTGATATTGGGGAAGGAAACCCATCAGCCCGTTACCAGGCAACCGCAGATTCCCGGAGTTCACCAAGGTAAAGCGAGGCCTTCCATTGAATCCGAAGTCCGTCTGTAGGAGACCGGGTGAGTCGCAGTTGGTAATGAGTTTCGTGAAGCGTGAATCCGGCTAGAGAAGAGCGATGCAATTTGTGTCCACCTCAACATTGAGGATCCCGGGGCACCACTGTGACAACTGATCACGTCAATTTCTCCGCGGGTAATATGGGAGCTCATTGACGTGGTCCATCTGCTATCTATAGCCGATCAAGAAGTGGGCAGGATTAACGTAAGGTCGCAGTGGGCTGGGAAACTGGCGTTAGTGACATTGCGGTGCTCACCAGAACGCTTGGAGAACACGTCTAACGAGCGGAGAAAGGCACCAGATTGAACTCGAGTGTATTTGAATCAACCGAATTGGACAATCACGATGTTCGGCACTTGGCGTCCAAGTATCGGGCTCGATCGTGATCGTTTGTCACCCGCAAGTCTCCGAATTGATGATTTAGCCTATGGCGGAGAGTTCCAGGCCAAAGGTTGCCGGCAAAATGTCATGTTTTAGAGTTACACACGTGAAATACGATCGATCTCCCTTAGTCGCGTACTTGACGCCACTCATCATTTGGCTAATCTGTGACCTTGTTACTCCCAGCCCTCTAGTCACCCCTCCCCTCCCGCGGGTCTATCTTTTCCTCGTTTCGGTTCCCGCTTCAGCGCGACAAGTCCTGATCTTGCCACACTTGCTCTCTCCATGCAATGTCCCATCGTCCTTAATCCTGCTGCACCACTCAAACCTCTCATGCTCGCACGTTGCTGAGCGCAAGTTGTGTCTATGCGGTTTCTCGGTCGAGGCTATACAGCAACAGCTAGGCGCTCCGACTAGCCTAGTGCGAGCACGCAAGCAGTGTCTTTGCTATCTTCGAGCTCGCTGATTAGGAGGTGAGCGTAGCGTGTTGTGGAGTGTTCATACTCCAAAACTGCCGTGGACGTGTAACGGAGTATATTGCCGCGCCTACCATGCAACATCCAATCGGAGACAGGCGACTGAATGAATCCCCGATTCAAACTCAATGGTTAAGTCTTCTATGGAAGGTGAGTGTGGGATCTTAGCCCAACCCCTGTTTCTGGTGACTCAACGCGGACTGCATTGTGATCGACAGCCCAAGAATATATGTAGCCGCCTAGGTTCGAATGCAAGAGCCCAGTCTAGCTATTTAGCGCTTGGAATTGAAGCCACGGAAATGTGGCGATATCCCCGTATGTCCGGCGCTGTGCGGCAGGTTGTAGATGCATCGCGGCTCTTCGTCTCGCGTTGAATTTCAATCAGCCGTTCAAGGCTCTTACACGGTCGACCTGTTCTCAGAGGTCGCTGCTTGAGACAGGCAACGGCCTTTTGCGACTATGCAGGCCACCCACCTCATCGTTCCGCCCGAGATCGCTGAACGCGTCATCGACTAGCTGCGAGACGACCGCGAGTCTCTTCTCGCGTGCAGTCTCATTGCTTGCGGATGACATGTTCGTGGACTTCCACATACATTTTGTGTATTAGGGATTGTTCATGGCAACCCCCAAGGCTCCTGGCGTTGGTTTACACCGAACTCAAAACATTCTTTAGGTCGCGGAAAACGGGCGGATGCGTTCATCAGGTTCACGCCAGTTCAGTTCCTCGAGAAGCTCCAAGTGGAATATCCAGATCTTGTTCGTTTCGTTCAACACTTGATTATCAGCAGCGGGCTTGACGACGACGGTGGTGATAACTTATCACGCGCCGCACCATGATGGCCGACCTCAGGGGCCGACTACCAGACATCCTTGTGGTCACGAGGTTCACCATTACGGGCAACAAGTTCGATCTGCCTGACATACCACCTGAAGACTCGGCCCAAACTGCAGCACTCGAACGACACTACTTCAAGTTTGGCTTGACCAGCGAGCTCAACCTCTCAAAGTGGTCTTCGAGACTCCAAACTCGTTCATACACGGCTGGTTCGCATGAACGACTGGTCTATTGCAAAACATTCGGCATCAACTTGCATCGAACCAGTATTTATAAATCCTCGTGGCTGCAAACTCTGCCTGTGGCCTATAACCAGCTCGGTGCAACTAGCCTACAGCACGGTTCGCGACTGGCTCAATCTTCGTCCTTCAGCTTTCGAATAGGTCATGATCGAGGCAGAATTACCTTCTGGCTCCGGTCGCCAGAGTTGGAACACTGGGATGAGCGCGAGTTGACGATGATATGAGGCTTTAGGCCAGTGGCCATGACACCAGATGCTTCCATGGCGTACTACGATCGACTTGACAGTAAATTCATATCCAAGTAGATGGTTACACAAATTGTTTCAAGTCGCACGCGTCCGAGAGCAAGTCCACATTCGCCAACCAGTCGTTTCTCCAGCCTGGCGAATTTCGGCGCGCAAGCAAATGCAACTGAGCTGCAACATCACCATAATTCTGCGCTCACGTCCCCGGAGACGCCTTGGGCAAAACAGGCGACGACGGTAGAGAGTCAACTATCTCCAGGACGTCCACCTCACTGCCCTCCAGGAGCACCTCTCTCTCATCTTGGCTCCCCGCCGCAACACGTCCTTCCTCAACACGCGCGATTGAGACGAATCCTATCTCTGGCTTCTTCTCCTCGCCGTCGCCATAGACCTGACGGATGATTGTTCCATAGACGAAGATTGTGCCGGCGAAGACGGGCTGAATAACGCTGAGAATCGCCGCATCGTCAAAGTTGTAACGGTTCCAGTAGTACTTGCTGTACCAGCTATAGGGCTCGAGCGAGGCGATTAGCGGAAGAAATACGAGGATGAGCGAGAGTTGCTGGACCACTGCGCCGGGATTGGTGAGAACACGGACGTGCTTGATCGAAAACGAGGGACGAGTGGGAGGAATTGAGAATGTCGCTTTAATGAGAATTTGGTATGGGTAGGTGACCGCGATGATGAGGAGAATGTGCTGCGGATGGGGATGCGGCGCAGCACGTCAGCGCGGCTCTGGCGAGGCACCACATGCAGGCCTTTCAGCCGGAGGTTACTACGAGAGAAACTCACAAGAAGAACAAAGTACACAATCTGGGTATTCCACCAGGTGAATGAAGCGCTCCGCCAGTTGTTCGGGGCTAGTCCAAAAACTGTGTGACCAATGATTTGTGCATTAGCGTTGCTGTCGTGACTCACAACGCAGTTTTTGAGGCAGCCTCGACAGATTTAATTGAACATACCAATGATTTGAACGATTATTCCACCGAGTGCGAGAACGGCGACCGGGATGAGACCGAAGCGAGGGAATGGCCGTTTCTTGGGATCGCCCTCCTCGTTTGCGAGACGGATGAGACCACCACTCGGGCATCCTTTATGAATATGAGCACGCAATTTGGTGAGGAGACGGTCGAGAAAGGCGGAGGCGGGTCGCGCGACAAGAACGAGGCCGAAGAAGAGCAATAAATAAGAGATGGTGATTTCGCTCATAGTGTCACGTTGCACGGCGACCTTTTGAGAGAGACTCGGGCGATTGTTGGAGTGGTTTAGTAGAGACGAAGTTG
>Ga0247815_10003183_pt1 | contig 11854 bp, 3 predicted proteins | sample UWRJL194509B1_FD_181014 | JGI IMG/M metagenome (GOLD analysis project Ga0247815, IMG submission 181014) | Plant litter microbial communities from Arlington Agricultural Research Station in Wisconsin, United States - UWRJ-L194-509B-1 | ecosystem: Environmental > Terrestrial > Plant litter >... | reverse complement strand
CACCTGCACCTTGGAGATGCTCAGTTCATTCGTGTCCAGCACCAGCGTGCGGGAGGACTTGTCGATCCAGTTCAGCGTCAGTTCGGCGTAGCCGCCCAGGGTCTTGTGGCCGAAGTCGGCCTTCAGGTCCAGATACAGATCGCTGGTGCGCACCTGGTCGTAGCGGGCGTAGCTCAACGGATCGGCGTGGGCGGCGAGCGACATCAGTGCGGATAGCACGATCGCGGACATGGTCTTCTTGATAGGCATGGTGATCTTTTCTATGAATTGCACAGGCGCGGAGCAGAATAGCATAGCCATGTATCTCGCATGTGTACAGCCGCTCACCTATGCTATGATGCCGCCTGTTTAGTGGGGAGTAGTCGGCTTGCGCCTCCCCGGCGCGAGAACCTGTGTCAACATAATCGGTCCGCAGACCGTGGTGCAGGTGGTTGAAAAACTTGACGAGACCATGATCATTGCGCGGCCATTCGGGGCCGGAGCCGCGCATCGATCATTGGTTAATCGTTCCGGCCCGCGTACTTCACACCACCACCCATGGAAGCTTTCTTCGTCTCCACAGGCATCGTCGCCCTCGCTGAAATCGGCGACAAAACCCAGCTGCTCGCCTTCGTCCTGGCCGCCAAGTTCCGCCGTCCGCTGCCGATCATCGCCGCGATTTTCGTCGCCACCATCGCCAACCACGCCTTCGCCGCCGCCATCGGCAGCTGGATCACCAGCTTGCTCGGCCCCGACGTGCTGCGCTGGGTGCTGGGCGCGTCCTTCATCGCCATGGCGGCGTGGACGCTGGTGCCGGACAAGATCGACGACGACGACCTGTCGCTGGCCAGGTACGGCGTGTTCCTGACCACGCTGATCGCCTTTTTCATCGCCGAAATGGGCGACAAGACGCAGGTGGCCACGGTGGCGCTGGCGGCGCGCTACGACAGCATGCTCGCCGTCGTCTGCGGCACCACTTTCGGCATGATGCTGGCCAATGTGCCGGCGGTTTACCTGGGCGACAAGATCGCCGGCCGCATTCCACTGAAGCTGGTACATGGCATCGCAGCATTGATTTTCGCGGCGCTGGGCGTGGCGACGCTGCTGGGCGCGGGGGCCCGATTGGGGATTTGATAGCAGGTTTTTCGCTGGTTTAGTGTGCAGTGCAACACGTAATCAAGATTAACAATACAATAGGATTGTTTTTTAATCAGCGACTGCGAGCTTCCCTATGACCTTCATCCGTAAAATGGCGGTGCTAACCCTGAGCGCCGCCACCTTGTTGACCGTTCCCGCCGGCGCGGCCGAGGCCTCTTTGCATGCGAAGAGCCCCGCCGTCGCCCCTACCCCGGTGCCGTCCCCCTCGCATGCACAGTTGATGCTGATCGGCCTGGGACTGGTGCTGTTGTTCGGACGGCGCCAGGCCGTCCGAACCGAACCATGGCGGAATAACTAAGTTCTCGCCGCCGGCAGCAGCAGCTCGACCTGATGCACGCTGCCGGTATCGCTCAGCTCTATCATCTGGTCGTGCTGCGGCACGCCGTCCACCGTCAGCGACGGTACTCCACCCTCGGCCTTCACCACGCGGATCACGTACGTCGACCGACCATGACGGTAAGTCAGCGTGAACGTGTTCCAGCCTTCCGGCATGCGCGGCGCCAGCGCCAGGTGATGCGCGGTGCGCGTCAATCCCAATAACGATTCGATGATCAGGCGGTACATCCAGCCCGACGAGCCGGTGTACCAGCTCCAGCCGCCGCGCCCGACGTGCGGCGCGACCGCGTACACGTCCGCCGTCACCACATACGGCTCCACCTTGTAGACCGCCACGCCTTCGGCGCTGTTGCCATGCATGACAGGATTGATCATGCGCGCCAGCTCCCATGCGCGTTCGGTATCGCCGAGGCGGGCGAAGGCCATCGCGGTCCAGATCGCGGCGTGGGTGTACTGGCCGCCGTTCTCACGCACGCCCGGCACGTAGCCGCGGATGTAGCCCGGATTCGGCCCGGCCTTGTCGAACGGCGGATCGAGCAATTGAATGATGCCCGAATCGCGCCGCACCAGGCGCTGGTTGACCTGCTCCATCGCGCCGCGCACCCGCACCGGATCGGCGGCGCCGGACAGCACGCCCCAGCTCTGCGAGATCGAATCGATCTGGCATTCCTCGTTGGTGTGCGAGCCGAGCGGCGTGCCGTCGTCGAAGTAGGCGCGGCGATACCACTCGCCGTCCCAGGCGTTCTGCTCGACGTTGGCGGCCAGTTTCTTGACGTGGTCGCGGCACTCGGTCGCGAAGTCCACGTCCTGGCGCAGCTCCGCCACCTCGGCGAAGCGCTTCAGCACCTCGCACAGGAAGAATGCCAGCCACACGCTCTCGCCTTTGCCATGCTCGCCGACCTTGTCCATGCCGTCGTTCCAGTCGCAGGAACCGATCAGCGGCAAGCCATGTTCGCCGAAGCGCAGGCCGTGGCGGATCGCGCGCACGCAATGGTCGTACAGCGTGCCCTCCTCGTGGGAGCGGGCCGGCATGTCGTAGTAGGAATCCTCTTCCGGCTTGACCAGGCGCCCTTCCAGATAAGGCGCGGTTTCATCCAGCACCGCCATGTCGCCGGTGCTGATCACGTAGCGCCAGGCGCCCAGTGGCAGCCACAGATAATCGTCCGAGCAGTGCGTGCGCACGCCGCGGTCCGACGGCGGATGCCACCAGTGCTGCACGTCGCCCTCCAGGAACTGGTGCGCGGCGCACAGCATCAGTTGGTCGCGCAGCAGCTGCGGTTGGGTGTGGATGGTCGCCATCGCGTCCTGCAACTGGTCGCGGAAGCCGAACGCGCCGCCGGACTGGTAGTAGCCGCTGCGCGCCCAGATGCGGCAGGCGATGGTCTGGTACATCAGCCAACCGTTGGCGATGACGTCCAGCTCCGGCTCCGGCGTCTGGATCTGCACCGCGCCCAGCGTCTCGGCCCACTGCGCGTGCACGGCGGCCAAGGCTTCGTGCGCGGCGTCGGCGCCGCGGTGTTTCTGTACCAGGCTGCTGGCGTCCGCGTTGCGGCGGCCGCCCACGCCCAGCACGAAGACGATCTCGCGCTCCTGGCCGGGCAGCAGGTCGAACGGCGCCTGAATCGCGGCGCAGGCGTCCAGGCCGGCGCCGACCTTGCCCGACAGGCGCGCGCGGCGCAGCGCGGCCGGCGAGGCCAGCGTGCCGTTACGGCCCAGGAACTCGGTGCGGTCGCCGCTGACGCTGCGCAGCGTGGCGTCGCAGTTGAAGAAGGCGACGCGGCCATTGAACTCGGTGTTGTACGGGTTCTTGGCGAACATCGCGCCGCTGACCGGATCGATCTCGGTGAGGATGTGCATGCCCGACTTGGAGCGCATGTCGCCCAGCACCCATTCGACATAGCCGGTGGCGGACAGGCGCCGCGCCACCAGCGTATCGTTGCGCACTTTGAGAACGGTGTACTTGATCGGCGCGTCGACGGCGACGAAGGTGGTCATCTCGGTGTGGATGCCGGCCTCGCTGTGTTCGAACACGCTGTAGCCGAAGCCGTGGCGGGTGACGTAGTCGCCGGCGCCGCGCGCCGGCAAGGCGGTCGGCGACCAGAACTGGCCGCTCTGCTCATCGCGCAGGTAGAAGGCCTCGCCGCTGCCATCGCTGACCGGATCGTTGTGCCACGGCGTGAGGCGGTATTCGTGCGCGTTCTCGTGCCAGGTGTAGGCCTGGCCGCTTTCCGAGATCACGGTGCCGAACTGCGGATTGGCCAGCACGTTGGACCACGGCGCCGGCGTGCGCTGGTGCGCGCCGGTGGTGATCACGTATTCCTTGCCATCGGTGGAGAAGCCGCCGATGCCGTTTTCCAGCATCAGCGGGTGCTCCGACAGCGCGGCCGGCGCGGTGTCTGCGTAGTCGCCGCGGCCGTCCGTCATCAGCGGCGGCATGCGCATCGCCGGCGGGCCGGGACGCTTGATCTGCTCGGCCAAGGTGCCGCGGCTGTCGCTGAGGATGGCGCGCGCCACCGATTGCAGCAGCACCCGGTCCTCGTTCGCGATCTGGTCGGCCAGGCGCACGAAGATGCCGCCCGGACGGTCGATCGCCTGCGCGTCGATGCCGGAGGCGATCAGGCCCATGATCTGTTCCTGCAGCAGCTGGCGATAGCCCGATTGATCCTCGTACCAGATCACCAGGTCCACCACCAGCCCTTTCAGGCGCCAGTAGGCGTGCGCCTGCACCATCTGCCGCGCCAGTTCGATGTTGGCCGGGTCTTTGATCTGCAACAGCACGATCGGCAGGTCGCCGGATATCGCATAGGCCCACAGGCCGGACTGGCCGCGCTGGTTCTTGATCAATGTGGCGGCGTCGGCGCGCAGCGCGGCGTTCGGATAGATGACCGAGTTGGCCAGGCGTCCGTACAGCTGCGCGTCGGCCTCGCTGGCGTTCAGTTGGCGCAGTACCACCTGGCTGTGGGTCCACGCCAGTTCGAACACGCGGTCGGCCAGATGCTTGTCCTGGTATTTGTCGATCAGGTGCAGCGCGGCGTCGCGCTGCTCGGTCATGCCGGTGACGATGTCGACGATCGCGGTCTGGTCGGGCTGCAGCGTGATGGTGTAGCGGATCGCCACCACCGGATCGAGCACCGAGCCTTCGCCGCCGCTCAGCGGGCCGTCGTCCAGCATCGCGCTCGGCGCCACCGCCGTGTTGCCGCGGCCGAGGAAGCGCGAACGGTCGGTCTCGAACGAGACCTTGCCGGCCGGCGCGTCGTGCACCATCATCGAGTGCATCAGCCACGGCATGACTTCGGCCGCGCCGCGCGGACGGCGGGTGCACAGGATGGCGTTTTCGTCGCGCAGGATTTCGGTCTGCACGAACAGTTTGCTGAAGGCCGGATGCGCGTTGTCGGCGGCGGCCGGCGCCATCACCACCTCGGCGAAGCTGGTCACCTCGATGGTGCGCACGCGGTCCGATTTATTGGTGATGCGGGTGCGCCGCAGTTCGATGTCGTCCTCCGGCGAGACCACGATTTCGGTGTACATGTCCAAGCCCCGGTCGGAGCGGCGGAACTCGGCGCGGCCTTCGGAGAAGATCACCTCGTGCTTGCGCGGCTCGACCAGCGTCGGTTGATAGGTGGTGGACCAGAACTCGCCGTCCTCCATATCGCGCACGTAGCAGAAGTTGCCCCAGTTGTCGCGGGTGCTGTCTTCGCGCCAGCGGGTCACGGCCAGGTCCTTCCAGCGGCTGTAGCTGCCGCCGGCGTTGGTGACCATGACGTGATAGCGGCCGTTCGACAGCAGCTGGGTTTCCGGCACCGGCGTCGAATGCTGCGTCAGTATGCGCATCGGCATCGCCTGTTCCGGCACGGTGCTGCGGATCGCCGCCAGCTCGGTGGTGTTGGAGTAGAACGCGCCCACCTGCGGGCTGCGTTCCTGCAGCACCAGCAAGGTCGATTGCAGCAGCGGATCGGATTCGAAGCGGCGCTGCATCGGCCGGTCGTGCAGCAGATAGCTCAACGCCAGCAGCCCCATGCCCTGGTGGTGGACCATGAAGGAACGGATGATGGCGGCGGTCTGCCCGCGCGGCAGGCGCGATGGCGTGTAGTCGATCGCTTCGAAGAAGCCGTAGCGGCCCATATAGCCCAGCTCCGCCATCTTCTGCAGGTTGATGCAGGACGCTTCCGGCTGCACCATCAGGCCCATCATCGAAGCGTAGGGAGCGATCACCAGGTCGTCGGCCAGGCCGCGCTTCAGGCCCAGGCCCGGCACGCCGAAGGCGCGGTACTGGTAATTCAGGCTGGCGTCGACGGTGTTGTAGCCGGACTCGGAAATCCCCCACGGCACGTTGTGGCGCTTGCCGTAGTCGATCTGCGCGTCGATCACCGCGTGGTAGGTCTGGTCCAGCAGCGTGCTTGGATAGTTAGGCATCACCAGCAGCGGCATCAGGTACTCGAACATCGAGCCGCTCCAGGACAGCAGCACCGGCTTGCCGGCGACGATGCACAACTGGCGGCCCAGCGCGAACCAATGCTCCTGCGGCAGCTGCCCCTGGGCGATGGCGACGAAGCTGGCCAGCCGCACTTCGGAGGCCAGCAAGTCGTAATAGCTGGCGTCCAGCCGGCGCTCACTGACGTTGTAACCGATCGCCAGCAGGCTGGTGGTCGGGTTGTACAGGAAGCCATATTCCATCTGGGCGAACGCGGTGCAGCGCTGCGCCAGTTCGGCCAGCGCGCACATGCGCTCATGCGCGGCGGCGCTGCCTTGTTCAAACAATTGCGCCAAATGCTGCTGGCGTTCGCGCTCGTCCGGCGCCAGGTCCGACAGCGGGATGGTTTCGGTGGCGTGCGACAGGCCCGCCAGCTCGCGCAGGGTCGGCATGCGCGAGACGCTGGTGTCGAACACCGCGTCGGCGGGCAGCGTGGCCCAAGGCGTCAACAACGCCAGTTCGGCCAGCGCGGCGCGGCATTGCTGCGCCAGCGACGCGACCCACATGGCGGCGGCTTCGGCCTGCGCGTCCGGGTGCGACTGGAAGGCTTCGACGGCGGCGGACATGCTCGACAGCCACGCGTGCAGCTGCTGCACGTTGGAGGCGTCGGGCGTGGCGGAGGACAGCGCCAGCAAGGCGTCGATGCCTTGCTGATCGCCGTGGGCGCCGGCGACCGGCGCGGCATCCGGCTCGGCTTGCGCCGGGTCGGACGCGCCGCCGCCGGTGTGCGGCGCCTGCGCCGGCGTGGTGCCGCTGACGGTCTCGCGCAGCACGCGCAGCGTGTCGGCGATGCCGTCGACGATCTGCGGGCCGAGCACCGGCTGGTCGTACAGGCCGGTCAGGCCGGGCTGCAAGGTCAGCAAGTGGCCGGCCAGGTTGCCGCTGTCGACCGTCGAGATGTAGATCGGGTGCAGCGGCTTGAGGGTCTGCGTGTCGTACCAGTTGTAGAAGTGGCCTTGATGGCGCTCCAGCTGGTCCATCGCCGACAGCGTATTGGCGGTGCGCGTGACCAGCTGCGCCACGGTGATGTAGCCGAAATCGGTCGCGGTCAGGTTGGCCAGCAAGGCCATGCCGATATTGGTCGGCGAGGTGCGGTGCGCGATCACCTGCGCCGGGTGCTCCTGCACGTTATCCGGCGGCAGCCAGTTGTCGTCCGGGCCGACGAAGCGGTCGAAATAGGCCCAGGTGCGGCGCGCCAGCTTATGCAGGAACTGGTTCTGCTCCGGCGTCAGCTCGGCGATCTTGCGTTGGATCGGACGGCTGATCCAATCGGCCACCGCCGGCGCCAGCAACCACGCCAGCAGGAACAGCGAGGCCGGCGCCAGGCTGGCGGGACGCCATCCAAGCAGCGCGCCGCCGACGAACAGCGCCAGCACCGGCGCGATCCACATGGTGCGCCAGGTGCCGGCGGCGCCGGCCTGCGCGCGCGCCAGTCCGGAGGCGCGCCATTCCAGCAGATGGCGGTGCGAGACCGTCATGCGCCAGATGCTGCGCAGGATCGCGTCCAGGCTGAAGTAAGCCTCGTACGGCAGGAACGCCAGCATCAGGATGGCGTGCGAGAACTGCACGCCGGCGCGGCGCATCGAGGCGCGCAGGTGCTGGCTCCACAGCGTCTCCTCGGGGCGACGGAACAAGTCGTACAACATGCTGACCAGCGGCTGGGTGAAGATCACGGCCAGCACGGCGCCAGTCCACATCCATGGATCCGGCAGCCAGCGCCAGGCGGTGATCAGCGACAGCACCAGCGCAGGCGCGGTCAGGCTGCGGCGCAGATTGTCGAACAGCTTCCAGCGCGACAGCAGCGACAGCGGATTGCGCTCACGCTTGCCGCCGCGGCCGGGCACGCGACCGAACAGCCACGACACCAGTTGCCAATCGCCACGGATCCAGCGCTGGCGGCGGCTCACGTCGTCGCTGTAGCGGGCCGGGTATTCCTCATACAGTTGCGCGTCGCTCAGCAAGCCGGCGCGCAGGTAGCAGCCCTCCAGCAGATCGTGGCTGAGGATCTGGTTTTCCGGCAGGCGGTTGCCCAGCACCTGCTCGAACACGTCGACGTCGTAGATGCCCTTGCCGATGAAGGAGCCTTCCAGGAACACGTCCTGGTACACGTCCGACACGGTGCGGGTGTAGGGATCGATACCCGGTTCGCCGCCGCACATTTTTTCGTAGCGCGAAGCGTTCTCGCTCGGCAGCGCGACCGCGACCCGCGGTTGCAGGATGCCGTAGCCCTCGACCACGCGGCCGCGCGCGGCGTCGAACCACGGGCGATTCAGCGGATGCTGCATGGTGGCGATGAACTGCGCCGCCGCGTCGCGCGGCAGTTGGGTGTCGGTGTCGAGCGTGATCACATAGCGGATGCTTTCCAGCTGCGTGGTGTCGCCCACCACCAGCGAGAATTTGTCGCGCGCGCCGCCGCGCAGGAAGCGGTTCAGTTCCTCCAGCTTGCCGCGCTTGCGCTCATAGCCCATCCACACGCCTTCCTGCGGATTCCACAGGCGCGGGCGATGCAGCAGCAGGAAAGGCGCGGCCGGATCACCGTTCGGATGGGTCGCGTATTTGCGGTTCAGGTCCTCGGTCGCGCGGCGCATCTGCTCCATCAGCGGCGCGTCGCCGATCAGGCTTTCGGCGGCGGCGTCGGCGAAGTCGGTCAGCAGGCCGAAGACCAGATTCGGATCGCGGTTGGCGAGGAAGCGGACTTCCAGCTGTTCGAACAGTTCCGCGACATTCTCTTTGCTGTAGGCGAGCGTCGGCACCACCACCAGCGAGCGCGCGTCGGACGGGATGCCGTCCTTGTAATCCATGCGCGGCAGCGGATGCGGGCGGGTGACCAGCGTCGCGATCCAGTTCACGAGGCTCAGCGCCAGTTGGCTGCTGCCCAGCAGCGCCAACACGCCCAGCGCCGCCAGCTCGATCTTGTTGGCGCCATGCGCGGCGCCGCGCTCCAGCAGCAGCGCGGTCGAGACCAGCGCGAAGGCGGCGATCGCGCCGAGGTAGGAGGTCAGCGGCGACGCGCTCGATGTCTGCTGCAAGGCCTCCAGCCACGGACGGCGCATGCCGGCCTGCTTTTCCAGCGCGGCCTGGCCGCCGCCGATCAGGTAGAAGCCCACGTGGCCATGGCGCGTATCGCCGCCCTCGTAGTGCGCCTGCGCCAGTTGCAAGGCTTGCTGCGCCACTTCCACTTCGCTGAAGCGCGAGCGCTTGGCGATCTTCTCGATCGCATGACGGTAGTTGTCGCGGGTGGCGAATTCCATTTTGCCGTAGATGCCGGCGGGGTCCTGGCGCAAGGTCTGTTCGACCACGCTCATGGTCTCGACGAACTCCTGCCAATCCATGGTGCCGAGGAAGCGCAGGCTGCCGATGCTGTTGGCGATCGAGACCTGCTCGACCGCCTGCTGCTGGATCTCGGCCTGGATCTGCTGCTCGATGGTCTGGCCGGTTTCGGCCAGGCGGTGGGTGATCCACGACAGCGCCAAGGTCAGCGCCGGGCTTTGGCCCTGCAGGCGGCGCGCCAGCTCGGCGACGAAGGCGCTGCTGATCGGCGGATTCGAGCGGGCCATGTCGGCCACCATCAGAATCAGGCCGCTGGGATTTTTTTCCGCGACGTCGGTCATCTGGTCGGCCCAGGTGTTGGCCAGGTCGCGGTGGATGCGGTTGTCGGCGACGCGCGCGGCGACGCGGCGCAGGTTCTCGATCAGCGACAGACGCAGCATGATCGGGATCGCCCACAGCTCGCCGAGCTTCAGCGTGGCGACTTCCTGGTAGGCGTCGACGAAACGGGCCAGCGATTCGGGATCGACGCGGCCGTCGCCGTGCGAAATGATTTCCAGCGCGATCTTGTAGACGCGCGGCGTGCCGTCCGGCGCACCCTTGGCCAGGCGCGGCAATTCCTTGCTGTAGTCCTTCGGCAAGTGACGGCGGGCAATACGTATCTGTTCTTCGATCAAATAAAAATTATCCAGCAGCCACTCGGAGGCGGGGGTGATCTGGCGGCCGGCCTTGACGGCGTTGGTCAGCTCGTCGCAGGTGGCGTCGATGACGGCGGCGTTCTCGGACAGCCGCGACAACAGGCGGTCGCGGCCGCCGCGTTTGCTCAGTTCGTGGTGCGCGGCCAGGGTCTTGCCGTGCGCGGCCATTTGTGCCGCGCTGAAGAGTTCAGCGCGCAGCGGCAAGTCCTCATCGTCTTCATCGGATAACAATGCGCCGGATGGGGATTCGCGGAATCCGAGGGTCATCTCGGGCAATAGGGGATTGGACTTGTTCAACTTTGGCCTCGCTTCGATTCTGCGAATGGGAAATTATGTGCCAAGGCATGGTACGAGGGCGCACGCCACGCGACTGTACGGTGACGAACATATAGCAGAGACGGAACTCCGGGGTCAGAGCTAAAAACTGGACACGGGCTCAACCGTAGCGGCCGCTACGGTTGAGCCCGTGTCCAGTTTTTAGCTCTGACCCCGGAGTTTTAGGACAGCGCGAGGCCGCCGGTGAGGCTGTAGGAGTGTTGGTGGCCGAGGCGGCGCAGGCATTGCGCGGCTTTGACGCTGCGGTTGCCGCTGCGGCAGAAGAACACCAGCGGCGCTTGCTTGCCGCGCAGCCAGGCGCTGGCGTGTTCGGCGAGACGGCTCAGCGGCACGCTTTGCGCGATACGGCCCGCGCGATCTTGTGCGATCGTCGCGGCGAATTCGTAGGCCTCGCGCACGTCGATCAGCACCGCGTCGGGATGCGCTTGCAGGAAGGCGTCCAGCCCGGCGCTGTCGAGGTGCGCGTCGGCATGCAACGGGGTCGACGCTTGCGCCGTCAGGCTGGTGCAGAATTGGTTGTGCTCGTCGCGCGTCGGACACAGCAGCGTTTGCTCGACGCTGACCGCGCGCAGCGCTTGCTGCGCCGGCCGCGCGCTGAAGGCGAAGCGCACCGACGCGGCCGGCAGGCGGTCGCCGTCCGCCGCGCCCAGCAGGTAGGCGCGCAATTCGTCGCCGGCGCCGCAGGCCAGCTTGGCCAGCGTCTGCGCGCCGATCCGGATCGCGCCGACGACGGCGCCGTTTTCCAGCGTTAATGGCTGGCTGGCGGCGGGCCAGCCGTACTCGTCGGCTTCGGCGTGGCGGTCGAAGTGGCGACCCAACGCGTCGATCAACATGCCACGCCCGGCGTTGGGCAAGGTGCTGACGATGGCGAGCACTTGATAGTTTTGGCAGCGCACGTAGGATTCGATGCGCGCCACCGCGTCCGGCAGCGGGTCGATGACGACGCAGCCGCGGCTGGCCGCGTCCAGCACCATCCAGCTACAGGCGCCTTCGACGCCCAGTTGCAGCAGGCCGTCGTGCGGCACGGCGGTGCGTTCGGACGGGATCAGGCAACTGGCGCGCAGCGCGGCGCCGCAGCGCTCGATGCGCTCGCAGGCGGCGGCGATGGTGGCCTCGTCCGCCAGCGGGCCGAAGGACATGCGGATCGCGCCGGCGCTGCGCCACAGCGGCACGCCCATCGCGTCCAGCACGTAGCTCGGCGCGGCCTTGGCCGAGGAACAGGCGCTGCCGGCGCTGACGCGCACCTGGGCGGCGTCGAACACGTCCATCAGTTCGCGGCTCGACAGGCCGGGCACCGAGAAGTTCAGCGTGGTCGGCAGCGATTTGTCGAAGGCGTGGTTGAAGACGACGCCGGGCAAGGCGGCGCGCAGGCTGTCGGCCAGGCGCGCGCGGAAACCGCACAGCTCGGCGTGGCCGCGGAAGGTGTCGCCCCGCTCCAGCGCCGCCAGCACCACGCCCAGCGCGGCGATGCCGGCCATGTTCTCGGTGCCGGAGCGTTGCCCGCTTTCCTGGCCGCCGCCCATGATCAGCGGTGTGAACGGCGCGCCTTTGCGCACGTACAGCATGCCGACGCCTTTGGGCGCATACAGTTTATGGCCGGAGAACGGCG
>Ga0247815_10003182_pt1 | contig 11859 bp, 12 predicted proteins | sample UWRJL194509B1_FD_181014 | JGI IMG/M metagenome (GOLD analysis project Ga0247815, IMG submission 181014) | Plant litter microbial communities from Arlington Agricultural Research Station in Wisconsin, United States - UWRJ-L194-509B-1 | ecosystem: Environmental > Terrestrial > Plant litter >... | reverse complement strand
CACGGTCTGTACTGGACTGGTCAGAGTCGAGTCAGAAGCGATGCTTTAGTCCCACCCCACCCCTTCAAGTCTAAACATACAAGCGAGCTTGCTCGCGAAGACGGCAGCCAGACCTCAAAACTCGTCACTGCGCACATTGGAAAACTGCGAATTGCGGTTCTCCAGTTTGCGCAGTGTCAGCTTGTACACCGTCGACTTGACCCGATTATCCACCGCCGTTTCTTCAAGGCGAATCCGACTGGACGCATACGCGCAACCGGTGTCGAGCATCTTGTACTTCAACAGGTAATAGCCGACGTCCATGCGCGCAAAGGTGAAAGAACTGTGCGCCGGAATAAACGCATGCCGATAAGCATGGCGCCCACCGGCGTCGGTCACCTTGGCGTACACCGGCTCATTGCCGGCACTGTTATCCACGGTAATTTCCGACCACCCGCCATCCCGATTCACCGGCATGCCGCTGATATATCCGGCAGCGGTGGGCCAAGGTGCGCCCAACGGATCAACCGGCGGCGCAACGCATTGCGGCTGGGCCGGGTCGACCAACTTGATCGGCGTGCCAATCGGCACAGCGACCGCCTCAGGCTTTGACTCAACCGGCGCGACAGCGGTAACCGCTTCGATGACCGGCGGCGGAACGAAAGGTTTGCCCGCGTTCGGGTCATAACCCATCCACGCACCGCCCGCACAAAACACGATAAACAGCGCTGCCCAACGCAAACGGCTGCCACGTCGAAGCGGCCTGGACGTTTTAGCCTGCGCCGCAGGACGCGAGGGTTTGGATCTGGCGGCCGCCGTCGGCGCAACCGGCGCCCTGCCCGCCTGCGCCTGCCGACGCTGAGCCGCCGCACCCCGCGCCTGCTGCGCCTGACGAATCAAGGTCACGTCGTACTCCGCACGCTTGGCCGGGTCCGCCAACACATCATGCGCCGCATTGAGCAACGCCATCAGATCCGACGCATTCGCCGCCGGATTCCGATCCGGATGCAACTGCTGCGCGAGCTTCCTGAAGGCGAGCTTGATCTCCTCCGCAGAAGCATCCCGCGCGACATTGAGCTCGTCGTAATAAGTACGTGTTTTGGGCATTCAGCTTGCAATCCATGGCGACGGGCCATCTTAACAAGCTTTCCCCAGCGAAACCCGCACACAACGCAACCGCGCTACACAGCGCACAAAATCCCCGCCGGAAAATATTTTTCAACCGAATCAGTCAGCTAGGGTTTACACGCCCGAAAACCTCTATATACTCTGCGCCCATCACGCCGGTATAGCTCAGTTGGTAGAGCAACTGACTTGTAATCAGTAGGTCCCGGGTTCGACTCCTGGTGCCGGCACCATACAAGGTTCCAGAGAAGGCTTTCAAAATCTCTGGAACCCCCGAAAAACCCGCCTTCTGGCGGGTTTTTTCGTTTTGGCGTCTCTAACTTCCGTAGCAAGGTGTTTGCGATTTCTTGATACGAATGCGCGCCGTAAGCCACAGCCAGACCTAAGCCCGTTGAGATATAGTTTCACCCCTCATTGGCAGCAATGCCCAGACCAGTTTTGGGATTAAGGGAACGTTGGATGGGTGGCAAGCAAAGGCCAAACCCTTCTATTGTCAGCGGTTTCAGAGTCGCGTATGTAGAAGGTGGCCGTAAGTTCTACTTTGATGCCGTTGAGAAACGATACTACTCATGGGATTCGCTTCATGGCGAGTTTGAAGTCTTCGACCGACGTGGTTTTCACTTGGGTTCGGTCTGCCCTGACACCGGGCTGACTTTAAAACCTGCCGTCCGCGGACGAAGGATCAAACCGAACTGAGAGGTTCATATGAATTTTGTTGAGCTTTGCCTTAAAGGCGACGTACTGGAAGAAGAGATTGACCAGTTTGTGGAGGACTGGCACGAAGGCCGTCAAGGTGCAGGCATCGAGTTGCATGAGCACCTCGGTATGAGCTGGGAAGAATATCAGCTGTGGTCTACCACTCCTTCCGTTCTTCCGTTTGTACTGACGGCCCGCAAATTCGGCACCACTTTGGAAGAGCAACTGGCGCAAGACAAATTTGCAATAGCCGCCCGCGCTAGCTCTGTTGCGGAAGCAACCAAAGTTGAGGTCTGGTTGCGCAGCATTGGTAAAATCCAGTGACGCCAGAAGAAAAAATGGCCAGTCGCGTCCTGGCCATTCGGAAATTGACGCCGCCTTTCGATCTCGACCAACTCGCCACGGAGTACGGTGAGCTTGAGTACATCCCAATACCATTGGTGGTAGACGGCATCACCATTGGCATCGGCAGCGCTAACAAACCCGGAATTCTCATCAACAACTCAGCACCTGCAACGCGCCAAAAATTCACGCTCGCCCATGAAATCGGGCATATCGTCATCCCGTGGCATACCGGCACCATCGTCTCCCATCTGAACCCGGTAGAAGTCGACGCCGCTTACATGCAGATGGAAATCGAAGCCAATCGATTCGCTGCAGAGTTGCTTATGCCCTCCAGCTGGCTCATTGACGAGTTCCAGCGAGCAACCAGCGTTGAGCAGTATTTCCGCTCCGTACTTACCCAAGCGGGCGCATCAAGGGAAGCAACCTTGAATAAAATACTGCGCCCACTCCCCCAACCTGTGATCTGCATACAGGTAGACAGTTTTTCCAGGGTGCTTAACGCTCGAAGGTCTCAAACGGCACCCTATCCCCCTCAACGAGACACCCTTGTCAGCAGCGAAACCTTCCAGACAGATTGTCGTTTCGAACGCTTTGAGATAGACGGCCAACTCTATATGAGCTGGGTTTTCATCGGGCGCGACATTCAGGAAGTGGACAAAAGGCCGTGGCGGGAAGTCTATGCGCAGATCCTGAGTGACACTGGGACGCAGCAATACTTGCAGAACATGAACGGGATCCTGGCTGCCGCCTATGGCAAAAATAAAGCACTCGACGAACCAGAAATATGCGGAGCCATCATCCGCGCTTTCACAACATACGAAACATTCGATTCAGTGCGTAAGCATGAGCTATTCGAACAGTTTGTGATCAAGCGAGTAAAGGAACTGAAACGGCGCGTCTGAATGGACGCATGTGCATGAATGCCTACATGTCCCTCTGCCCTCCCGGCATCTGATGCAACAATCTCGCTGCCAGCTGCAACTCCACCGCTTGACTCATTTCAGCCCGTCCGGGAAGAGACAGGCACCTATAACACTGCCGCAACCCTTTTAGCTCGTGGCTTTGCGGTATTCCCCCTCGTGAAAATCGACGTGACAAACACCGAAGTCGCCAGCAACAGCGATGCAATGATGGTGCCGCAGCCCACGGAATGGACTGCACCTGACTGACAGTCAGGCACGCCCCGGTCATCGCCTCACTGCCTTCACCCGACTCAGGATCTCGCGGCGCTGGTCTCGTCAGCCAGCGCCTCCACCCGCCCACTCCTTCGGAAGTGTTCAGGAGGCCAGATCATGAGATGCCCAAGCTCCCGGTCGTAAAGAGCCGCCAGTCCCGCGTTAGTGGACAACCCTCACAGGTCGCAGGGGCCTTGATCCCTGATAACACTCAACACTCTTGGTGGGATGACGTGGGGAAAGTTTTAAAAGTTTTGGCTTCGAGAGGAGTTCGATCATGGCACTGGTTGGTAAGCGAGATGGCCGCAATTTTGGCTTTGGCCGACAACTGAGTTATGCCGGGCCGCAGGCGCTGAAAGATCTATTTGGCGGCGGGCATTACGGCACGGTCAAGGCGCACAGTGATCGGTGGCAAGCGTTTGTGCGCTGGTGTCGCTCAGATGATGGACCAAGACTCAACGATGCACGGCAGATAGATCGCCAGATCTTGTCGGATTACGCGGCGCATCTACGTCACTTAGTCGAGCGCGGCGACCTCGCTATCGCCACCGAACAAAACCGATTGTCCAGCGTCAACCGAACCATGGCGGCACTTCGCGGTGATCAGTATGTGAAGGTGCCGAGTCCGAGCAAGGCGTTGGACATGCAGCGCACCACCATCCGCACGACAGTTCCACAAGGCCAAGACCGCGAACACATGCAGCGGATCGTCGACGTACTTTGCGAACACCAGAAGCCGCGCGCCGCGGCCATCGCTCAGTGGCGCGAGCCACCGGCATGCGCTTACGGGAGGTCATTTTGGCGGACCTACCCCGTCTAAAACGTGAAGCCAAGCAATTCGGTAAGATCAACATTCAGGACGGCACCAAAGGTGGCCGCTCTGGCGCATCAGCTCCTCGTTGGATTACGGTAGATGATCATATTCGTGACGCGCTGAGGTTTGCCGAACAGGTCTCGCCCGACGGTAGCCGCAACCTGCTTGCCCCGAACGAAAGCTACCTCGATTTCCAACGGGGAATCGTTCGCCCCGCCCGACACATCCTCCATCAGCACAACTTAAAAGGCTTCCACGAATTGCGGGCAACCTATGCGTGCGAACGCTACGAGCAAATCACCCACCATCTCGTGCCCATCAATGGTGGCCGCTGCTATCAGCTCGACCGACACCTCGATCAGGAGGCCCGAGTGCAAATCAGCTATGAGCTGGGGCATAACCGTATCGTCGTGGTGTCGGCTTATATTGATGGTCGAGCATGAGCAAGCCATTCGATATGGAGCTGTTCCTGGCAGGTGTACTGACGGGGTCGCACTCCACGCGCCAGCGTCACCTTCGCCAAGCGAAGGCTATGCAGATGGCGATTGCTAGGCGCTGGCACCGAGATAATCCATGGACCTGGCAGCAAAAACACCTCGTATGGTTTCTAAATTTGCATCTAAATCAGCGCACCCAGCCGACGCGATATTACTATCTGCTAACCGTTCAGTTAGTCGCTATCCGCCTCGGTAAAACTTGGCGCTTCGAGAGGGTGGACACACGCTAAGCTGATAGCGAACATTGATTAAGATTCGGAACAACCAATACTGAATGTCCTGTTTGCGTGGATGCTCACAATGGAGGCGTCCCTTCACTCAGGAGGTTTTGGTTCCGGCAGGCAATCCGCACGCACCGAGAGTGGGAAATCACCAACTTAGCTCCGCCCCTTCCAGCTCGGCCTTGGGATGCCGGACCCTGCTATCTCAGGGTCTTGCTATCGCTTCCAAGCGAAGCTAATGTGCCATCACTGGCATTTTCCTTCGCACCCGTTTACGCACAAACCACTGGGTAGAACGGATTCTGATGGCCCGCAAAGGAGAGCTTAAATGTCACCCTGATGCTCAGAAATAATCCAACTGCCAGATCGACTTAACTGCAGGAACAACAATAAACCGAAATCGCTTAAGAAAGGACGCTGCAATGCGAGTGACCAAGATCAAAGTTCACAATTTCAGACTTCTTAAGGATTTAACAGTCGATTTAGAAAAGAACCTGTCGCTAATAATTGGAAAAAACAACTGTGGTAAAACATCATTCCTGCTTTGCTTAGAAAAATTCATAGGCAGTAGTGCACCAAAAAACAACTTTACCTTTGAAGACCTTAATAGCGAAGCAAAAGACCACATACTTAAGGTAGTGGATAACGAGCTCCCCAACAATCAAACTTTGGGCATCTCCTTACAAATATTCATTGAGTATGACGAGCATGATGACCTAGGAAATATCGGCGACAAGGTCATTATGGATCTTGACCCGGACAACAAGTTTGTAGTTCTGACTTTCGATTACAAAGTTACACCCGAAGATATTCAAAGTATTGCTGCAGATTATAGAAAAGTTAAAGCAAAAAAGGTTGACGAGGGAAAAACCCCAAAAAGCCTTTTTGACTACATGAAAGAAAATCACACACGTTATTTTTCTATAACTAGACGAAGTGTGCGATATGACATCACGACAAAAGATATCGACATAAATGATTTTGTTGATTTGGATGCCGAAGGGATAAAAATCTCCAAACTAATAAATTTCAAATGGATCAGTGCACGCCGAAATGTATCCAACAAAGATACTGATAACTCGCTCTCAATGCTATCTGCAAAGATATACAAGAAGCTGGAAGCAACTAACCCCAACGAAAGCATCGTAGAAGAATTTAAAGACACTCTAACAGATACAGACACTCAGCTAAATATAGTGTATGAGAAAATCTTCAAGGACGTTATAGATGACGTTAAAAAATTCGGCGGGGTAAGCCAGAATGATTCCGTCATCAAAATTGTGTCATCCCTTCAGCATCGTGATTTACTGGAGGAAAACACTACTGTGATGTACGGCCTAGGGGCTGGCGAACATAACTTACCAGAAAATTACAACGGCCTAGGATACCTTAACCTTATAAGCATGATATTTGAAATAAAGCTTAAACTTCATGACTTTCACAAGGACGTTAATGAAACACCTTCAGACATAAACATTTTATTCATTGAAGAACCTGAAGCGCACACCCACCCACAACTTCAACGAATTTTCATAAAAAACATCAAATCTCTCCTCAGGCCGGGAATTAGAAGATATGATGGTACTACTCGGGGCTTACAAACAATATTAAGTACCCACTCGTCCTACATCGTATCAGAGAGCGACTTTGAAGATATAAAATATTTCAAAAAATCAGATGACTGTGTGACCTCCAAAAATTTAAAAGACCTGAAAGATTACTACGAAGACGGGCAGCACTACACTTTCCTTAAGCAATACCTAACTATACATAGATCAGAGTTATTTTTTGCAGACAAGGCCGTTTTCATCGAAGGAGACACCGAGCGCGTCTTGCTCCCTGCGATGATGATGAAGGTGGACCAGGAAGATGTTATTAAAGACCTGCGTACCGGCTCAAAGAGCCCCATACCGCTTCTATCGCAAAACATATCGATGATTGAGGTTGGTGCATACTCACATATTTTTGAAAAATTTGTTAACTTCATTGGAGTACGCTCACTCATCATTACTGATATTGATGCCGCAAATGAGCATCCAGTACTAGATGACAATGGCGTCGCAAAAACAAACGCGGACGGAACGGCAAAGACTGAGCTAAAAAAATGCAAAGTAGAGCATGGGACTTCCACTACAAACGCGTCTCTAAACTTCTTTTTTAACAACAAAAGCTTAGCTTTCTATACTGGACTCTCTTATAAAGATAAGATACTCACAAAGGAGAGCAACTCTAAGTGGACTCAACAAGAAGGTGGCGACCTATTTTGTGCATATCAAACTTTGGAGAAGGATTCAACGGGTGCAGATTATCATGCGAGAAGCTTTGAGGACTCTTTCTTCCATATAAACAGAGCGTTCATAAAAGACTTAGCTTTTGATCAGCATTCAAAGTTCATAGGAAATACAAAATTTCCATCGCTTGTCCAGATTCACTTGAAGGATTTTGCTAACTCCAAGACAAACGCTTACACTTGTGCAACGAAAGCTGTGGGCAGCAAACCCTCCTTCGCTATGGAAATCCTGCTTAATAGCACAATCACTCCAACTACGGTTATTGACATTGAAAGTGGTAACGATATTACCGTCGATGTTGAGTTCTCTAATTGGTCTACTCCTGCATATATCAAGGAGGCATTGACATGGCTGAAGCAAGACTAAATCTAGAGCCGGAAGTACAGGAAATTTTCAAGCACATCGACAACGGGGAAAACTTTTTACTTAGCGGAGGTGCGGGAAGCGGGAAGACTTATTCGTTAGTGCACGTCATTAAACAAGTCCTACGCGAGCATCCTTGTAGCAAAGTGGCATGTATGACGTATACAAATGCGGCAGTGGCAGAAATCAATAGCAGAATTACAGACTCTCGTTTAAATGTCGGCACCATCCATGAATTTCTTTGGGACTTAATTCGCCCATTTAAAATCGAGCTAATGTGGTCGTTAATAGCATCGTTGAGAAGCGATGACCCGGACTCAATAAAAAATCCGGACGAGAATTTCGATCCTCATACTCTGCTCGGCCTAGAGGTTCAATATAAAGAATATACATTAGTCAGAGAAGCCATAATTTCCCACGACGAAGTCCTGATACTGGCTCGCGCTATGTTTAAGTCCCATCCAAAACTTTGTGATATAGCGAAAGATAGATACAAATTTATATTTATCGATGAATACCAAGACACTTCCGAAGCGGTTGTCGAGATATTTTTGGAGCATTTCTTGCAAGGCGTAAAAAGAAACATTGTCGGTTTTTTTGGCGACGCCATGCAATCAATATATCCAGATGGCGTGGGCAACCTAAACAAATATATCGCTCTTAAGCGAGTCGTTGAAGTTCAAAAAACCCAAAACAGACGAAACCCTCGTTTAGTTTATGAATTGGCAAACCGATTGAGGACTGATGGACTCGAGCAGCAAGCATCACTTGATGACACCGCTCCAAATATGCTGAATGGCAAAGTCATAGATGGCGAAGTGAGATTTATTTATAGTGAAGGAGAAGACGATAAATTAACAAAAGTTAAAGAGGCCCTAGGCTGGAACTTTAACGATAGCAGAGAGAACAAAGAACTAAACTTAACTCATAACTTAATTGCACCAAAAGCGGGCTTCCCGGAGCTAATGCTCATATATGACGGAGACAAGGTACTAGAATATCGCGACCGCATCAAAAAATATATCAAAGCCAATAACATATCCGACGACTTCTCAACATACACATTTGGAGAAGTAATTCAGCATCTGTTGGATAATTTTCCGGTCGACGCAAAAAAAATCAATCCGACGCCCGCGATGCAAAATTTCATTGCCGAAAATCCTGAGCTTTTCATACGAGCAAAGGAGGAGAACTATGGGATTTTCCGCCGAATATACTTAACCAAAGATGCGTTAATAGATGATAAAAAAGACAACCCCGATGGATCAGCGAAAGCAGGTAGCAAAAGAGATGCCCTGATAAAGCACTTATTCAAGATACAAGATATCTTAAGCCTCTATGAGAGACAAAAATACAACGAGTTCTTGAAGCGTACCGAATTCAAAATAAGAACTATAGGCGACAAACGAAAACTTAAGCTTATTATTGATCAGCTTCGCAACATGTCCACCTCTGACATTGGGTCTGTAATCGATAAAGCGGACGAATTAGGCATCTGTAGGAAAGATGATAAATTAGCAATTTTCATTACCAAAAACAGCTATGTATATGACCAAGTTGTGAAAGTAAAATTTAGTGAGTTCCAAAAGCTTTACTCTTATCTTGAAGGATACACCCCGTTTTCTACCCAGCACAAAATCAAAGGCGCAGAGTTTGATAATGTTCTTGTAGTTTTAGACAATGGCAACTGGTCAAGCTATAACTTCGATTACATATTTAAAGGAGAAGGTACCGCTTCTGTAATAGAGCGTACAAAAAAACTTTTTTATGTCTGCACCACTAGATCAAAAAAATGTTTGGCCATATATTACAAAAATCCAAATAGCACAGCTATTGCCACGGCAATAAAATGGTTTGGTGAGGATGCTGTAAAACCTATCACCTAACGCCCGCTTTTCTTACTACCGGAAGCTGCTTAGCTTTTATTACCAAACGTCCCATTTGGTAGACGAGAACTGGTCATTCTTTGTAACAGTCAATCCGCGTGATCTTTTCACTAGGATTGACGGATTAATGCACAAGGCCAGTTTCCTTCATAAGGATAGTTTTAGAGATAAAAACTCGACCGCTGAAACGAAATTAATTTTCAAATCAATTACCTACAGATTTTTTCGACTCCTGGTGCCGCACCATACAAGGTTCCAGAGAAGGCTTTCAAAATCTCTGCCCCCCCCGACAAACCCGCCTTCTGACGGGTTTTTTCGTTTTGGCCGCTTTCACTTCAGCAAGACGTTTGCGATTTCCTGATACCCATGCCGCTGCTGCAGCCCAACGCGTACAAGGGAGTTTTTTCAGGCGCTAAGAAACACTATCGAAAGACAGCTTGTTGCCCGTACTTGGCTCACGCTTCGTAAGCAATGGCGTAGGTGTTACCGGAGCGCTTGATATGGGCAAAGCCGAGCGCGCCCAAGTGCATGCCGGCGACCATCAAGTCGTCTGTACTGACTACATCCAGCAGCCTCGTTCGCGTGGCCGCCGATAGCAGCGGGTCCTGATCGAAGGCAATCGTGACATCGGGGCGCGCAATCTGAATCTGAGGAAAATGAACGATATCGCCCCACACCAGCAGGCTGCCCGCTGCGGATTCGAAGCGGTAGCCGCAATGCCCGACCGTATGCCCAGGCAACGGCATCGCGCTGATGCCGGGCAGTACGTCGTTGGCGGTGAACGGGCGTAGATTTTGCCGGTATTGCTCGAACACCCTTCGTGCCAACAGAAAGTTTCCCCGCGCGCGCTCACTGGCCTGACCAAGGTGGCCATCGTCCTCCCAGAACGCTAGCTCTCGTTGATGCACAACCAACTCAGCATTGGCGAAGGCGATTTCGCCCACTGCGTTCAACAAGCCACCGATGTGGTCGGGGTGCGCGTGGGTCAGCAGAATCGTGTCTATTTCGCTGGGTTGCACGCCGGCCAATGCAAGATTGGCCAGCAACTCGCCGCCCCATTGCTTGAAGCCACCGGCGCCGGCGTCGATCAGAATCGTTCGGCCACGCCCACGTACCAGATAGCAATTGATATGGATCGAAGCTGGCTCGCTGATCCCGGCGGCTAACTGAAGCCGGACCGCCTCCGTTGGCGCAATATTGGCGAGAAAATCCAGGCTCGCCCCCAAGTAACCGTCGCTGATGGCGGTGATTGAAAAGTCGCCTATTTGCTGGCTTGGGAGTATTCCGCGATTTATGTCCAAGTAACTCATGACAGTAACTGCACAGTCATTGCGCGATATACATTCAACCCCTGCAGTTCGCTGGCCCTTGCCTGAGTGCAATCGAGTTTGGCCAGCCAACGGTGTGCTGGGGTCTTGTCCAAAGCAACGGCGTGCAGCGCTAGAGGTGTAAGGCCTAACTCAATCAGCGTTTGAGGGCCTTGTTCACTGACCAACAGGAATTCGTCCGCGCCCACGGCAATTGCCCGGTCCAGCCCGGCATAGAGGTTGCGTCTCCAATCAGTGATGTGCGACTGCCAGCGGGAAAAGTTGCCACCTCCTTTTTGGCGGTACTCGTCGCTCTGCAATACGGCAAGCCTATCGACCGAATGTAGGGCCAGGTAACCCGGACAATCGCCGCTCAAGGCTTTGAAACGCTGTGAGGAGCCAAATCCGCTGACCGAGATCAGCGCTGGCAGTTTTTCAAGGCTGTAAAACGCATTCCACTCGGCTTCGCTGGCGGGGTCGGCGTAGTTGCATTCGACTGTGTAAATCATCATGTCACTTCATTGGTTGATGTTCCATCATGCTAATGCCGCGCTAATGACCGATAAAACGACTTTTCGGCACCCTACAGTGACTAAACATCAAGGTGACCGCCTTGATTTGAATCAGGAAAGACCATGCGTCGAAAGCTCCCCAGTAACGCTGCCCTGATGGCCTTTGAAACAGCAGCCCGCCATGGCAGTTTCGCCCGTGCCGCAAAAGAGTTGGCCTTGACCGAAGGCGGCATCAGTAGGCAGATAGGCCGCCTGGAAGCCTTTCTGGGCATCACGCTATTCGAGCGCGTTGGCAACCGCGTACGGCTCTTGCCTAACGGTGAGCGCTACGCTGCCCAAGTGCGCGAAGTACTCGACCGGCTCGACAGGGACAGCCAGTATTTGATGGGTCAGCCCAGCGACGGCGAAAGCCTGGATATCGCCGTCAGCCCAACCTTTGCCTTGCGCTGGCTGATTCCTCGGTTGTCTGGCTTTGGCCGGCAACACCCAAATATCTGCGTGCACCTCTCGGAACGTATGGAACCGTTCGTACTTGCCGGTAGCGGATTTGATGCCGCCATCCATTTTGAGCACCCGGCCTGGACAGGCATGCACACGCACAGCCTGTTGAACGAAGTATTAATTCCGGTTTGTCATCCTGCCCTCCTG
>Ga0247815_10003178_pt1 | contig 11878 bp, 9 predicted proteins | sample UWRJL194509B1_FD_181014 | JGI IMG/M metagenome (GOLD analysis project Ga0247815, IMG submission 181014) | Plant litter microbial communities from Arlington Agricultural Research Station in Wisconsin, United States - UWRJ-L194-509B-1 | ecosystem: Environmental > Terrestrial > Plant litter >... | reverse complement strand
CCAGTCGTTTATTTTTTAGCCAAAGCGCTGGTGAAGTTTTGAATTCTTCCTGAAAATCCCTTTTAAAAGCAGATAGACTTCTACCGGATAATCTTGCGAGTTCATTTAAGGTAAGTGGTTTAAGATAATAACTGTTCATCAAAAATGACAGGTCCACTTTTTCTCCAATATACAAACTGTACAGATTCGCTCTTAGTTGTTTGGATTTATCCAGCTCCAAAAGGTGAAGTAATAATTCCTGAAATTTCAGACGGAGAAAATGATTTTTCAATTCTGTCCTGGATTTGAAATAGGGAAAAACAGATTGAATAAATTTCTCGAAATTTTCATCCGCTTTTAAGGGTAAAATCGGGTTTTCAAGTGTGGTGGTTGCTTCCTCGGGATTGAATAATTCGGGATGGAGATTTACAAATTCTTTCAACAGCTTCTCATCAAAGAAGAAAACCAAACTTTTATAAGATTCATTTATGGATTCCGACATCAGGTAAAAACCGCGCTGAATAAAAAGGATATCCCCTTTTTCAACATAAACTTCCTGCGTCGGGCTGCTGAATTTTTTTTCACCTTCCAGAACCACAATTACTGCATGCTCCTCAAAAAAGACTTCGTAACGGGATGGATATACTTCGTTACGATAGGCAACAAAAGTCATATCCTGAATCTTTAAGGATTCAAATTCCTGGGAGCTGATGTGAGAAGGGACGCGTAGCATTGCCATTTAAACCATAAACTGAAACAAATCCGGCTGATCATTCAGATATTCATATACCACCCGATTCTCATTCATCCGTTCGATTAACGGTTCAAAATCTTCACGGTTTTTCAATTCAATTCCTACTAGTGCCGGTCCTTGTTCACGATTTGTTTTCTTCACATATTCGAATCTTGCGATATCGTCATTCGGACCAAGGACATTCAGGAATTCCCGAAATGCGCCGGAACGTTGCGGGAAACGGATGATGAAATAATGTTTTAATCCTTCGTAAAGAAGCGAACGTTCCTTAATTTCTTCCGTGCGGGTGATGTCATTATTTCCGCCGCTGATCAAGGCGACTACATTTTTTCCTTTAATTTCATCTTTTACCATATCCAGCGCCGCAACTGTCAATGCCCCAGCTGGTTCGGCAACAATCGCCTCTTCGTTATACAGTTGAAGAATGGTCGAGCAGACTTTTCCTTCCGGAATCAGTAAAACCTTATCCAGACTTTTGCTGCAAATTTCGAAAGTGATATCGCCTGCGCGACGAACGGCTGCTCCGTCCACAAATTTGTCGATGTGGTCCAGCGTAACAACATGTCCTTCTTCAATTGATTTTTGCATTGTTGGAGAACCCAAAGGTTCTACGCCGATTAATTGTGTTTTTGGTGAAAGTTGTTTGAAAACCGTTGAGATACCGGAAGCCAATCCGCCGCCACCAATCGCCATTAACAAATAATCTATTCTGAAATTGGCATCTTTAAATATTTCCAAACCAACAGTTCCCTGCCCTTCAATGACTTGTAGATCATCAAACGGATGGACAAAAGTGGCGTTATTTTCTTTTTGATATATAACCGAAGCATGATATGCATCGTCGTAGGTATCACCTACCAAATGGACTTCAACCCATTCTTTTCCGAACAAGCGGACTTGTTTTACTTTTTGAGCTGGTGTTGTAGTGGGCATAAAAATGGCACCTTTTACTTCCATTTTTCGACATGCATAAGCAACGCCTTGCGCATGATTTCCTGCGCTTGCACAAACCACACCTCCCGCCAATGCCTCGGCGCTCAGGCTTGCCATTTTATTATAGGCTCCTCTGATTTTATAGGAACGAACGGTTTGAAGGTCTTCTCTTTTTAAATAAATATTAGCTTCATACTGCTCCGATAAATGAGCGTTATAAAGTAATGGGGTGTGATTTATGATTCCGCGAAGCCGTTCGGCAGCCAGAAAAATGTTGTCTAAGGTCGGAGTGGATGAAGATGAAGGCATGTCTGGAAAGAAAAAAGCCCTACGATTATTTTCGTAAAGGCTTAAATTTATTAAAACCTTACAGGTTTTGAGGCCTGTAAGGTCAGGAATATTATTATCCGCGCTCCGGACGAAGGCTACGTACGGTAGCACCTGCCTGCCAGATTTCTGATTCACGAAGTTCAGCCAATTCTTCTTCCAATTTCACACGGTAGTCAGGTTGTGAGTTGCGAGTGATTGAAATCGTAGCTTGTTCGCCTGATTTTACTGAGTTGTAAAGTTGTTCGAAAACAGGTTTAGTAGCGTCACGGAATGGTTTCCACCAGTCAAGAGCACCGCGTTGCGCTGTTGTAGAGCAGTTTGCATACATCCAGTCCATACCGTTTTCAGCAACTAGAGGCATCAATGATTGAGTCAATTCTTCAACTGTTTCATTGAAAGCTTCTGATGGCGTGTGTCCGTTTGAACGAAGTACTTCATACTGGGCAGCAAAAATTCCCTGGATAGCACCCATCAAAGTTCCGCGCTCTCCTGTAAGGTCAGACGTTACTTCACGGTAGAAATCAGTTTCGAACAAATATCCTGAACCAACACCGATACCCATTGCGATACATTTTTCACGTGCTTTACCCGTTGCATCCTGGAACACAGCGAAAGATGAATTCAAGCCTTTTCCTTCTACGAACAAACGACGAAGAGAAGTTCCTGATCCTTTTGGTGCTACAAGATAAACATCTACGTCAGCAGGAGGAACGATTCCAGTCTGGTCTTTATAAGTTACACCGAAACCATGTGAGAAATACAATGATTTACCGGCAGTCAAATTAGCCTTAACAGTTGGCCATAATTCGATTTGAGCGGCGTCAGAAAGCAAATAGCAAATGATTGTTCCTTTTTGCAATGCTTCTTCAAGTTCGAAAAGTGTTTCGCCAGGAACCCATCCGTCAGCAATCGCTTTATCCCATGATTTACCACCTTTACGTTGTCCAACGATTACGTTAAATCCGTTGTCACGCATGTTTAAGCTTTGACCAGGACCTTGAACACCGTATCCGATCACGGCAATGGTTTCAGTAGATAGTACTTCGCGAGCTTTTTCTAGTGGGAACTCTTCGCGGGTAACTACTTCTTCTTCGACCCCGCCGAAATTTAATTTTGCCATTGATTATTAATTGAATTATTGATTACTACAAAATAAAAGACAATACTATGAAAATTATGTTACTACATATAATATTCCCACTCCGCTTCCGGCAGGTAATCTACCAGTGTTTGAGGAGATTTGCTTACTGCTACACGTCCTGAGCGTACAAATTCAAGAATTTCGTGCGGTTTGATATAATTGAAGAATTCGAAAATTTCTTCTTCTGTACCTGTTTTCTGAATGATCACATAAGTCAGGTGCCAGTACACAACCCAGGCTTTGTATGTTTTGTTAATCGTTTCAATATCAAGTGGTTTTGCTCCGATTGGTGTTGAAATCTTGAACATCGCGATTTCATTGTAAGCGATATCGTCGTTCAGATAACCGAAAACTGCAAGCACTTCGATAATCTTGCGGATCTGGCGGACCAGTTTTTCAACAGCTTCGCGTGATTCATGACGAATAACGATGGTGAAGCGGGAAATACCCTTACGTTCCGTTTCCGAAACCGTCAGACTTTCAATATTGATCCGGCGACGGGTGAAAATGGTTGTGATCTTGTTTAATATCCCAATCGTATTTTCCGTGAATACGCAAATGGTGTATGTTGTCATGATTCTTTTAATGTCTAGTGAAAAAATGCAAGTGATTTCTGAAAATTCATTTACATTATTCCAGTCTGATATCCGCTACACAAGCTCCCGTTGGAACCATTGGGAATACGTTTTCTTCTTTTTCAACCAATACTTCCAGTAAGTATGGTTTGTCGGAAGCAAGCATTTTGTCAAGCGAATCGTTCAAGTCTTCTCTTGCTCCGCAGGTATGTCCGTTGATACCAAAACCTTTTGCAATTGTGATAAAATCAGGATTTTGCAGCTCAACAAATGAATAGCGTTTTTCGTGGAAAAGCTGTTGCCACTGGCGAACCATTCCAAGGAAATTGTTATTCAAAATGATGATTTTAACAGGCAAACCACTTTGAGCGATTGTTCCTAATTCCTGAATTGTCATCTGGAAACAACCGTCACCGATAATCGCAACGACCTCACGGTCAGGTGCTCCTACTTTCGCTCCGAAGGCTGCTGGCAATGCATAGCCCATTGTTCCCAATCCACCCGATGTAATGAATGAACTTGGTTTTTTGAACTGGTAGTAACGGGCTGTCATCATCTGATGCTGACCAACATCCGCAACAATGACCGCTTCTCCTTTTGTTTTATCAGAAAGGGAACGGATCACTTCCGCCATTTTTATTTTTTCTGTCGTTGGAGCAAGTTCCGGCTGCGTGATTTTTTCATCTTCGATCGCATCGAATTTCTTGAATTCTGCTCTCCACTCCTCGTGATTATTTTCATTCACAAGCGGCAGGAGCATTTCCAAAGCACGTTTTGCGTCGCCAACAACCGGTGCATCTGCTTTTTTGATTTTGTCAATTTCCGCAGGATCAATTTCGATGTGGATAACTTTCGCTTGTTTCGCATAACGGCTCAAATCGCCAGTAACACGGTCATCGAAACGCATACCGATCGCAATAATCAAATCGCATGAATTGGTAAGCACGTTTGTTCCATAGTTTCCATGCATTCCTAACCAACCCACATAATTCGGATGATCAACAGAAATAGAGGAAAGCCCTAGTAAAGTTGAAGCCGCAGGGACGTCTGTTTTTTCAATGAATTGCAACAATTCCTGTTCAGCGCCGGCGATTTGAACACCATGTCCGAAGAATAAAAACGGACGTTTAGATTCGTTGATAAGCTTTGCAGCTGCCTCTACCTGATCTTCTTTTGGAGACAAGCGTGGGCGATAGCTCAGCAGTTTTTCACATTTTTTATAGACAAATGATTTTGACATCAATTTCAGCTGCGCATCTTTTGTGATGTCAATCAACACCGGGCCAGGACGACCGGATTTTGCTATATAAAAAGCTTTTGCAATGATCTCAGGAATTTCGTCAGGATTTGTTATCTGATAGTTCCATTTTGTAATTGGAATGGTCACACCCATGATATCCGTTTCCTGGAAAGCGTCCGTTCCCAGCAAATGAGATCCAACCTGGCCAACGATACAAACCATCGGTGTTGAGTCAATGATTGCATCGGCAATCCCTGTTACCAGATTCGTAGCGCCCGGACCTGATGTTGCCAAACAAATTCCAACCTCACCGGTAATGCGGGCAAATCCTTCGGCAGCATGCGCGGCACCCTGTTCATGGCGTACGAGAATATGATTAATTTGTTGCTGGTAATCATAAATAGCATCGTAGACCGGCATGATCGCGCCGCCTGGATATCCAAAAATCGTTTTGACACCTTCGATAATCAATGACTGGATCAGTGCGTGAGAACCGTTGATCAGTTCTGGTGCTGCTACCGAAACTGGCTGCTCAGCGATTCCGGTTGTTTGTGTTTGGTTTTCATTAAATTCCATGACCTCTACTTATTTAGTCGGATGAATTTCAAGCTTTCTATATTACAGATTACGTTTCCGCAACCGTTTATTCTTTTACTATGCTTCGTCAGTTACACATCCTTCACTGGCAGATTTTACCGTGCGGATATATCTTCCCAACATTCCTTTTGTGAATTTTGGCTCTGGTTGTACCCATGCTGCTTTGCGTTCAGCCATCTCTTCATCAGAAATATGCACAATCAGCTGGCGGGTATTTGCATCAATTGTGATTCTGTCACCATCTTTTACAAGCGCGATCGGACCACCGTCAAATGCTTCCGGAGTAATGTGTCCTACCACAAATCCGTGCGTTCCTCCTGAGAAACGGCCATCTGTGATCAGTGCAATTTTATCGCCAAGCCCAGCTCCCATTACGGCAGATGTCGGTTTCAACATTTCTGACATACCTGGTCCGCCTTTTGGTCCTGCGTTACGGATTACAACCACATGACCGGCTTTGATTTCGCCTTTTGAAAGCATGGTAATGATTTCCGTTTCGTGCTCACAAATTTTTGCTTCGCCGTCGAAAGTCAAACCTTCTTTTCCTGTGATTTTTGCAACAGAACCTGTTGGTGCAAGGTTACCATACAAGATCTGGATATGTCCCGATTCTTTAATCGGATTTTCCAGAGGGAAAATAATTTTCTGTGTTTCAAAATTAAGATCCGGTGCTTCGGCTAAATCTTCTGCCAAAGTTTTTCCTGTTACAGTCAAACAATCACCATGAATCATTCCTTTCGAATACAAATATTTCATTACCGCAGGAACACCTCCGATGGCCAGGATATCTTCCATGAAGTATTTACCACTTGGTTTAAGATCGGCGATAAAAGGAACTTTGTTGGAAATTGCCTGAATATCATCCAATGTCAAAGGAAGATCTGCTGCACGGGCAATCGCAAGAAAGTGCAGTGCTGCGTTTGTAGAACCACCTAATGCCATAACCAGCGTCAAAGCGTTTTCAAGCGATTTTTTAGTAATAATATCTCTCGGGGTAATATTCAGTTCAAGCAAGTTTTTCATTGCTGCACCGATCTTTTTGCATTCTTCCTGTTTTCCTTCGTGTGTAGCTGGGTAAGAGCTGCTGAAAGGCAAACTTAATCCCATCGCTTCAATTGAAGCAGCCATCGTATTTGCAGTATACATACCACCACAGGCACCCTGACCAGGAATTGAATTTTGTATTACTCCCTTATAATCTTCGTCAGAAATATTGTTGGCGAATTTTTTACCAAGCGCTTCAAACGCAGAAACGATATCCAGTTTTTGTCCTTTGTAATGTCCTGAACGAATCGTTCCGCCGTAAACCATAATAGCAGGGCGGTCCAGACGCGCCATAGCCATAACTGCTCCCGGCATATTTTTATCGCAACCTACAACGGCGATCACGCCGTCATACCACTGAGCAGCCACAACTGTTTCGATAGAATCTGCAATGATATCACGACTTGGAAGTGAATAACGCATCCCGTCATTTCCATTTGTCATACCATCGGAAACTCCAATTGTGTTGAAGATAAGACCGACCATATTGTTAGCGGTAATTCCTTGTTTGACATAAACAGAAAGTCCATTCAAGTGCATATTACAAGGATTTCCTTCATAACCTGTACTGGCAATACCAATTTGCGGTTTTGCCATGTCCTCTTCTTTTAATCCAATGCCGTAAAGCATTGCCTGAGCTGCCGGATTAGTAACTTCCTGGGTTAAGGTTTTCGAAAATCTGTTTAGTTCTGTCGCCATGGTGAATTATTGTAAGATAAAAAAACACCTCACTCAGCGGCTGAGTGAGGTGCAGGTATATGCCGTTAACATCTCACTCACGCAGTTACCACTGGGGCCCAGGGCGTGACTACAATCAGAAGGAAGATGAAACGTGCTGTTAGCATAAATCAATAGAAAACGAAAAAATTGTTTTTAGCGAAATTTCGCTAACTCTAACTTTGTGTTACAAATTAGGAGTGTATCTTTTTATTTTCCAAATTTTAGGGCAAATTTTTGCAGATATACTTAGATAAATCCCATATTATTTATTTGGTAAAGGTTCGTTCACAGAAAATAATTAATTTTGGATTTAAATTAATGCAACATTCCATGCTAACAACCGAATCTTCGTCTCTATATAATGATCTCGATCAGATGAGTGTCAATGAAATTTTGAACTCAATTAACCGGGAAGATCAGACCGTACCCAATGCCGTTCAGAAGGTAATTCCTCAGATCGAAGCGCTGATTGAAGAGATCGTTCTGCGTATGAAAAAAGGGGGACGTTTATTTTATATTGGAGCAGGAACGAGTGGTCGTTTGGGTGTCGTGGATGCTTCGGAATGTCCTCCCACCTTTGGTGTCCCCTTTGATCTTGTCGTTGGAATTATTGCCGGCGGAGATACTGCAATCAGAAAAGCGGTGGAAAATGCAGAGGATAACTGGACGCAGGCATGGATTGATCTGGCTCCATATAATTTAACTGAGAACGATACTTTAATCGGCCTTGCGGCTTCCGGCCGCACGCCTTATGTGATTGGTGGATTGAATGAAGCAAGAAAAGCAGGACTGCTGACGGGTTGCGTAGTATGTAATAATGGATCTCCAATCGCAGAAGCTTGTCAATTCCCAATCGAAGTGGTTGTGGGACCGGAATTTCTGACGGGGAGTACAAGAATGAAATCAGGTACTGCGCAAAAATTGGTACTGAATATGATTTCCACTTCGGTGATGATTCGTCTTGGAAAGGTGAAAGGGAATAAAATGGTGGATATGCAGATGACTAATGAAAAACTGGTCAATCGTGCGATTCATATGATTATAGATGAGTTAGGTGTTTCTCCGGATGAGGCAGAATCTTTGCTTGATCAGTATGGAAGTGTTCGCGGGGCGATTGAGGCAGTGAGAAAGCAGTAAGTTCTAGTCAAATTTTTCATACGATATGAATTGTTTGATTAAAGCGGATTTTCCAAAATATTTCTACCGAAGTTAATCGTATATTAATCCCTTGTCAAATCGATGTGCTGACGATCTGGCAAGGGATTTTTAACTTTACGAGACATGTTGTTATGCAGGAAATATTGAAAACCGAAATTATTAATACGGAGAAAAGCAGATACAATCTCGAACTGATAAAAGCAGCAAACGGGATTTCATATGTTTCAATAACTCAAAGCGTATTTGTAAATTACTTGGATACAATAGAATCAAGAGTCAGGATACGGCCGTCGGACTTGGATGAAATTATTCAAATATTAATAACCTATCAGTCAGAAATAAAGAAGAATTACCCCAGGAAAAAGGCACTTACAGATTTTAGGAAAAAGGAATTAATAAACAGATATCTGAACAAATGTCTGGAAATTGAAACTTTGGCTGTTCAGTTTGATTGCTCTGTTACAGAAATCAAACAACTGCTTTTTGAAAATAGTATCGTAGTTACTTCTAACGCGATAATTAATGATAAGCCTGCCAGAAGATTTTGGAGAAGAAAAAGAAGAAGGTCAGAATAATCAGAAAAATCTCTGAAATCCTGACCTTCTTGTTAATCATTGAAACGATCTTAAATATCCGAATACTCAGTCGGGTACATATAGAAGCTTGTATTTTTTGAAACGTTATTCTGATATTCAGGATTCACTTTCAGTTTGTTCCATTCTGCATCGTCGCTGAACGATTTCCAATGTGCGTCACGATCTGCTTTATTTTCAAAAGTTGTCATGTACATCAAATTCGGCTGATGACTTCCCGCAATTACTTCTCCGTAAAAGACCGCGTTGAAACCAAGTCTTACGAAAAGCGGTACCTCTCCTCCATCGTTGAACATTTTTACCTTATTCTGATATCTTCTTTCGGTATGGCCTTCGTAACTGCGCATTTCGTACACACGTTCGCTTTTTGGGCTACTCAAATTAGGTTTGGCATGCACCGGCATTTTTGTAAATGCTTGCAAAATCGTCGTTTCAATGCGCACATATGGAGGGTTTTTGAAAGGAGCATCCAGATAATCTTTTCCTGCTGCCAGATATTTGGTATCCTTATCCAATAACTTTGGCAGTGATAATAACTGATCCAGCGAACTAAGCGGCGTAAAAACATAGATCAGTTTTCCACTCATGGTATCACTTGGAACAGGCTTAAAAACTCCGACATTTTTAATTCCTGCACGATGTAAGGCGGGTACATAAGCATCTTTAAGAAAGGCTTCCACAGCAGCTTCCTGTGTTTTGTCTTTCAGATGATACATTTTTATTTCATAAAATTCTCTCTTTGGAGGAGCTGCTATCACACCCACGGATAGCGCTAACATAAAAAGGCTGAAAAGTAAAGTACGTTTTTGTGGCTTGTTCATAAAAAATTTGATCGCTCTTTATGTATTACAGTTTAGTTCAAATCGAAAAGTAAAGGCATGTATTTTTATACTGTAACAAAAAAATGCAGACAATTTTCGTCTGCATTTAGTAACCAAAAGATAACTTGTATCTTATCAGAATTTCGGACAGGAAAGTTGATGTTTACTACTTCTGGAACGTTTTGGTTTCGGAGTAAGCGGTTCAAAAATATAGGAAAGCGAAATTTCATGCGCTCCGCCACTTCCGGCTCCCAACGTAGAGATTGTTAAGTCGTAACTATAACCAATCGAGAATTTATCCTGGCGAAAACCTGCCAGAAATACCAGGGATTCGTGGTTGTTAATCGATGGTTCGTATTTTTTGAAAGGAATTCCACGGTACCACATGCCCAGTACCAATGGCTCAATGGTCACATAAAGTCCCATATCCAACTGATCGTATTTTCCTTGTTTTTTATATAAGATCGCTGGGGAAATGGTTTTTTCTTTATCAATTTCATTTCCTAAAAATGTATATCCTGCAAACGGAATCCTCAAACCGGCTTGCAAACTTGCTTTCACCGGCAACCGCGCTTCTGTTCCGCTGAATGCCTGATTTGGTCTGTTGATGTGATGTGCTGCAAGTCCGAGCCAGTACCAGTCTGAATAAACCATCATACCAGTCGAAAAATCTGCATAAGAAACATTCGGACCTCCCTGTGCGAAAGGATCTGACGAAGGATTACCAGTAAATCCTCCATTATTATATTGGTCACCGAAAGTCAAACCGAAATAATCAAGCGAACGGGAAGCAAAACCTCCCTGAATACCAAGCCTTAGCGAAGTGACATCGTTCAAATTAATCTGATATGAATATTGAAGTGCAACGTCGGTTGCCTTAAGGTTTCCTAATCCCTGGCTATCGGTTGTTACCTGAACTCCGATTCCACTATTATAGTTAGGAAGAAAAATGTCTGCTCCGAAAGAAGCCGTCACAAAATTCGCAGAAAGAGCTGGCCATTGGTTACGATAATTTGCAGTCAGACGTGGAGCCAGGGCTCCGCCAGCTAGTGCCGGATTAAGGTACAGCGGGTTAGCATAAAACTGTGAAAACTGGGGGTCCTGACTCCAACCTTTAAGGCAGATCAGTGTCATAATCATAAGAGGAAGTATACGCTTTATCATATATTATCAGACTTTGTCCGCTAATTACAGCGAATTGACGATACGGACATAAAAATTACTAAAATATAATTCACAAATTGTCGCCACATTGCGTATTAATATTCAAATTACTATGGTTTTTAAGACATTACCACACAAAATTTTAACATAATATTTTCGTTAGAATGATCGGGTAACAAGAATATTAAATTGGCGGGGTAGGGATGATTGATTTAGTAACGAAACATGAGGCGATTTTATAATACACATCGGAAAATATTTTATTCTCTATTCTTTTTGCTGTTCCTGGGGACGGGTTTTGCGAACGCGCAGACTTTTATATTCAAGTATGAGGATCCATGTGTACCCAGCCCGGCATGTGCGGAAGACGGTACTGTTTTTAAGGAAGATGAGAACAGCACTGCAACTTCGTGGGCCTGGGTTTTTGGTGATGGTGGAACAGGAGATATCCGTAATCCGCTTCACTCCTATAAAACAGCCGGACCGTACACTGTAACACTTACAAGAACATTTGCAAATGGAAGTCAAACGGTTGAAACGCAGCAGATAAATATCGGAGAGGTTCCGCCACCGTTTCAGCAGTGGAAATCCGATACTACTATTTGCCCTAATACCAGCTTAGTTTTAGACCCTTATCCAAATGGAGCACCCGCCGGTGCAAAGTATATCTGGTATCCTAAAGGCGATACCACACGGACACTTGAAGTGGATAGCTCTGGCTGTTATTCTGTCGAAGTTATTATGCCGAATGGCTGTAAACTTCAAGATCGGGTTAATGTAAAAATATGTATGGAGCCTGCCAATCAGGAAGGTGCAAAATGGTTTTTTG
>Ga0247815_10003176_pt1 | contig 11884 bp, 14 predicted proteins | sample UWRJL194509B1_FD_181014 | JGI IMG/M metagenome (GOLD analysis project Ga0247815, IMG submission 181014) | Plant litter microbial communities from Arlington Agricultural Research Station in Wisconsin, United States - UWRJ-L194-509B-1 | ecosystem: Environmental > Terrestrial > Plant litter >... | reverse complement strand
ACGTGCAAGAAGCCCTCGGTATGATTGAGGACGATGGGCTTAAGGAGCTTTGGCAGGATGCCATCTCCGAGTTCATGCGTACGGGCGATGTAAAGTCGCTGCTATCTGCGGCTAAGTGGCGCTGGCCGGTCGTACCTCTCGATGAATTCCTATTCGCCAAGTTCTACCTTGGGCAGCGGCCAGCGGAAGTGTATCCCGGCGTCCTAGACGCGCTGCACGATCTTGATACCGACAAATACGATGAAGCCATTCTTAAAGGCGCGCTCGGTATTGGTAAGTCAACGCTCGCCAACCTTGCAACAGCCCGCGACCTCTATAAGCTGTCGTGTATGGCGAACCCGCATCAGGTCTACGGCATATCCACCGGCTCGCCTATCGTGTTCACCATGCAGTCAGTGCGACTAGCCACCGCGCGTAAGGTGGTGTTCAACGAATTCGGGCGCTACGTGCGCAATAGTGCGTACTTCCAGACCAAGTTCCCGTTCGATAAGAACATCACCAGTGAAATGATTTTCCCGGAACACAACATCTCGTTGATGCCGGTTTCGTCCAGCGGCACCGCCGTTATCTCCATGAACGTGATCGGGGGACAACTGGACGAAGTGAACTTCATGGACAAGAACACTAAGTCCAAATCTTCGCAGGCAGACGCAGACGGTAACTTCGATCAGGCCAAGAACCTCCATAACACGCTCGCCAATCGGCGTAAGTCTCGGTTCCTACATCGCGAGGACTTACCGGGCGCATTGTTCGTTATCTCTTCATCAAGGTTCCCAGATGACTTCACCGAAAAGAAAGCAGCAGAAGCGACAATGCAGGGCGGTGAGGACGACCGCATATATGTATTCGGTGGCTCGCAGTGGGCTATCAAGGGCCGTGACGTTTTCGATAAAGAAGAGTTCACAGTTCAAATCGGCAATGAAACGTTCCCCTCCAAGGTCATAGCGCGGAACCCCGAAACGAACGAAGACTTGGAGAAGGTTGCACCCGGCACCGACTTCATTAAGGTTCCGATGAACTTGCATCGGGAATTCGTGCAAGACGTTGAAGGCTCGATCCGCGACTTCGCGGGCCTAACCACGCAGTCCACTACGCCGTTCTTTACGCAGCGGCACATGATCGCCCGCGCGAACGAACTAGCTGCCGAGTATGGCTACAATAACCCGATGCCGCTCGAAAGCGTTGTCATGGTTGACGTAGACCGCTTGCCCAACTTGGATATGCGATATCTGCGTACGGACGTTGACGCCTCGCGTCACTGCCATATCGACTTGAGCTTGCGCCGTGACGCCTGCGGGTTTGCCGTAGGACACACTGCGGGCTGGCGCGTAACCAAAGACCCCGGCTCTGATAACGTTACCATCTATCCGGTGATAGCGTACGATATACTGTTGCAGATCAAACCACCGCAAGGCGGGGAAATCGAATTGGCGGCTATCCGCGCGTTCCTGAAACTGTTGCGCGATACCTACGGACTGCCAATCGACACTGTTACATTCGATCAGTTCCAATCCGCCGACAGCCGCCAGATATTGAAAAAGGCGAACTTCGCTGCGGGCTATCTATCGGTTGACGATATCGAACCGTACCGAACCTACCGTGATGCCCTCTATCAAGAGCGCATCTTGCAGTATCGTCATGCCGTGTGTAACCGGGAGCTTGCACAGGTCGAGCGTACGATGGTCGGCAAAAAGGAAAAGGTCGATCACCGTCCTAACGGATCAAAGGACGTGGCCGATGCTGCGGTCGGTGTTGCTACCTTCCTCCTAACCCGCAAGAGCAACTGGCGAGCGAATAGCGCAGTCGGAAGCGAACCCGGTTTGTACATGATCGGAGCCAAGACAAAGCCTACCACTGGTAACGCCGATGCTGACGCTATATTCGAGGAAGCACGGCAGCTAAAGCGCAAAGCTGGCACTCGGCGGCGCTTGGTCCGCAAAGCCGTAGGAAGCCGCAAATAGCTTGCTCCAACCCCGCAAAATTGCTATAACTAACTAAGCGGAACTCGGAGCTAAAATGGGCATTAGGAAGCGGATAATAAAGCGCAAGCGATTGCGTATCCATGAACATAAACTTATCGTCAATGGTCTGCCTCGCTCGATTGCACCGAACGTTATGGCACCGACGCTAGGTTACGATAACAAGAGCATCAAACTCTCACCGGTGTATGGGGAAAACCGGGTGTACATCGGCCACGTGCAATCCTTCCATCGACCTTACTATATCAATGTGTCGGGCAATAGGGAGAACCCCCGGCATAGCTCCCTCAAGGAAATCAAACCTTGGAGCGGTTCGGTAGGTTACGCGGTATGGGTACTAGACCGACCTCTTATCGTTGAAGCAATCCCGAACAAGAAGGACGAAGCTCTCGACTTGTTCGAATGGAAAGCAGCCGACAAGCGCGGTCGCTGGCTTGAGAACGTATGCACCATGCATCGCCGGGGCTGGTTCGACTTCCAAGACTGCGTAATCGACGGCGGGATTAACTACGAATTCCTAGACTTCTATACCGCCGATCAAGACCGGGCCGAAAACTACTGGGATAACGAAGCTTACCAGACTTGGCCGGATTGGTTACATCGTCTTGAGGCCAGCGCATACCGGGCGCTTTACAAAGCGGCTGAGGAACGATTTAAGATAAAGCTCCCTTGGGGCGTATTCAAGGGAACGTTCCTGTGAACATTGAGCAACTCACAGTGGAAGCTCTCGCGCGCCTACGCGCGGGCGGGTACCCGAAGTTGGACCCCGAACACCTGACCTACACGGCCAAGGTAATCTTTAACCGCCAGATGCAAGTATATCTCGAAACGGATAACGACATAGACGAGAGTATCGAACTGGAACGGCTGGTCACTGCCTACGGCGCGGTCAAGTACGGCGGGGCCGATCCTAAGACTATCCCTGCCAAGGTACTACGGTTCTTTGTAGCCAACCCGGTAGATGGGGCGGATAACGCTGCGGACCTAGCTAGCCGGGAACGTGTACGCAATCCCAACACCGCTATACGGGCCAAGTGCGTAGCGTGTATGGGCGGTCAGCCTAACGAGGTCCGTATGTGCGCGGCGGTCACTTGCGCGCTATGGCCTTTCCGCATGGGTAAAAATCCCTTCTTCGGTCGTCTCGTTAACGTGGACGTTGAAGCCGAGGTCGTGGAAGATTTAGAGGACGAAGATAATGGCAATACGTAAGCGGATAACCACGGTTGAGGTCGATCCCGCTGATAACGTTATCACTGAGAACGAACGGGCCAACGATAGCCGGGGTGTATTCAACCCAAAGGATAACCCGCTGGTTGGTTCCATCATGGAGCCGCTCGGCGATACACCCGACACGCGGGCCTCGCTGATCCGGCACTTCGCCCACGAAGCTGCGGAGGACGGCACTTTACCGGCACCCGATCAAATCCGCACACAAGACTTGCTAGCTATCGTTCGGACTAACCGCAATGCCTGCCACATCGAACAGCGTTATAGGGACCGTATAGGCTCCACGCTGTCAGCAATACGTGCATTCTGTGTCGTCGAATGCCGCGCTGCATCGGTCAAAGCCGTAACCGACTGCACTTGTATCTCTTGCCCACTGTGGGCGCTGCGTATGGGTACGAACGGACTTAGGAGCTAATCATGGATTATAAAGCTATGGAAGCGGCGCGTTACGCCAAGGCACAGGAAGCCTACGACAAGGTACCGCAGGGTATCAAGGATGATCTGCACGAGGCGCTGGTTTGGGCGAAGCGGACGCTTACGAACTATGAGGGGATAGGGCATCATTTTGAACTGTCCTACGATCCCGCCCGAAATGGCAAACCCGAAGGATTTGTAGCGTCGTTCGCGAAGCCGCAATGGAATGCGGACCATGCCTCGCAGCCTATGCCAACAGCGCAGGAAGCAATTGTAATGGCCGTGTGCGAATATCTCAACGGCGTATAGGAACTAACATGCCAATCGGTAAGGTAACGATCAAGCCACAGTACCGCAACGTAGGGTCATCGGCTGGCTTGCATTTGCGGCTAGTCGGTTTGCGGATACACCCGCATACATACGCGATAGTCGATAGACACACAGGCATTGTCGATCAGGTTGTATACCGCGAGCCGAACCAGCATGATTACGATTTTGCCTACTCCGCTATGAGCCAGATAATTCACCACCAGCCCGGTAACGAAGAGAAGTTTAACCCCTTCGTCTATGACAGCGTTACCTAAATTACAAAGTAGTTGATCTTTTTCTGAGTTTGATCTATTATTACCCTTCGCATATGCAGAGGGTTTTAATGGCACAGGTGAAGCGGCGGCTTACTGCCCCAGTTACGAAGCGGGCGCATAAGGGTTTCGCCAGAGCGCGGACACCTTCTGCTAAGGACGCGCGCAAGGGCTACACCCTTGAGATGATGCCGCTGCTCGAAGAGAACACCAAGAAGTTTGTAACCAACCGCGATATCTTCGATGGTGGCACTACAAATGCAATGGGTGAATTCTCGGCGGTCGAGCCTCCATACCCATACCGCTTGCTGTTGCAGGCTGCGCGATCCAACTCCGCGCTGAACCAAGCTATTGATGCCTACATCGTGAACATCGAAAGCTACGGCTACCAGTTGGAATACGTCGGGCCTGCGGGCAAGGAAGAGAAGCCGACCTACCAAGCTGAGAAGCTGGCGGCGCTGACCCTGCTGGACAATCCATCTGGCGACCGCACCTTGCGTAAGCTACGTGAGGACAGCCGCAAGGACTTGGAAACCCTCGGCACTCGCTATTTCGAGATTGGCCGCGATATGACGGGCCGACCTACCTTCATCGAACACGTCTGCTCAATGAGTATGCGCAAGACGAAGAAGGACAAGGAAGCTACCGAGTACGAGCTACCGATCCGAACCACTGATGGACGCATCGTGCAACGTACATGGTGGAAGAACTTCCGCCGCTACGTGCAAGCTGGTGCTAATGGCAAGCGCGTATTCTTCAAAGAGTTCGGCGACCCTCGTTCGATTGACCCCAAGACCGGTCAGGTTAACAACGATCTAGCTATCGAAGATCAGGCGACCGAGATTTACGTCGATGAAATCTATTCGGTAGGAGCCGAGTACGGCATCCCTCGCTGGATTGGCGCGCTTCCCGATATGCTCGGCCTGCGCGAAAGTGAGATTGTAAACCTGAACTTCTTCCGAGAGAATGCCATCCCTGCGATGGCTGTTCTCATTTCGGGCGGCGCGCTCACGGAGGAAAGCTACGATAAGGTTGTCAACGTTATCAACGCGGCCAAGGGACAGGACAGTATGCACCGCATTCTGATCCTAGAGGCGGCAAGCGAAGACAACGGCGGGGTAGACGACCGGCCTGTAGCTCCCAAGATTGAACTGAAACCTCTAACGGACAGGCAATCGGATGGGCTATTCAAAGAATACCAAGGCGGGGCCAAACGTAAGATACGCTCCACCATGCGCCTGCCCGCATTGTTCACGGGCGATACTGAGGAATATACCAAGGCGACTGCGCAGAGCGGCATACGAGTTGCAGAAACTCAAGTGTTCGCACCAGAGCGGTCCAAGTTCGATGACTTCATCAACAAGTATATCCTCCCCGCCCTCGGTGTAACCAACTGGCGCTTCCGTTCGCTCGGCCCGACCGTGTACGATCCTGAAACGCTCTCGCTGATGGTTGACCGGTTTGGACGCCAAGGTGCTATGACGCCGAACATTCTTATCAAGATCGCCAATCAGGTGCTTGATATTCAGATCGACAGCATTCAGGAGGATTGGGGCAACGTCCCATTCAACTACTCGCTGGATATGCTCGCACAGGGCAAAGAGATTAAGGGGTTTGAGAAAGCGTTCACCGAAGTACAGGACGCGCTGCTCTCTACCCCTCCCGTGGCGGGGGACGCACCAGCCAATGATAATGTCGCTGCATCGCACGGTAATCGGATAGTGCGCAAAAACCTTGTTGAAGTTCTTGACGACTTGATCGACCGTATCGAACAAGTTGAACTGAACCTCGCAGCGTAATTGCTATGGCAACGTTATCAACGCTATGAAAATCAGAGATATTGACCAACTGGTGAAACGTGACGCGCGCTCTACCCTACGGGCTGAGTTTACGGTCAAGTCAATCAACAACGATCAGCAAGTTGTCGTCGGGGAGGTCTATGCCCCCTATGTGATCGACAGCCACCGGGAAATGATGCTACCGGATGCATTGGTGCAGCTGGCCCATGCGTTTGTCGAAGAAGACAAAATCAAGATGGTTGACGTACTCCACAGTAACAAGTGGATACACGCCAGCATCATCGAAAGCTTCATTGCCCGCAAGGGTGATCCTGACTTTCAGGAGGGCGCTTGGGTACTCGCGGTCAAGATACACGATAAGGATATCTGGGCCAGAGTTCGGCGCGGGGAGCTTAACGGCTACAGCCTTGAAGCCTACGTTTACAAGCAGCTTGCGGACGTAGAATACGACTACTTGCCAACCCACATAGGGCTTACAGAACAAAACAATGGACATTATCACTCGTTTATTGTAGAAGTAGACGAGAATGGTAGGGTAATGAAGGGCTGGACCGGCCCTGCGGCGGATGGTCACACACATGATATTCGGTTTGGGACCGCGACCGAGCTTGGTAACGATCACGCGCACAGATACTTTTTGAACGAGGTGGATGAAGATGAGGATTAGACCCAAATCGGTGAAAGCCCAAATCAATCTGCTCACGAACCCTTCGCCTGTGGCTATGTCGCTTGTCGATCAAGGAGCGTGTCAGACCCCGTTTAACGTGGTGAAGCGCGCAAACGTACACACAGAGAAAGGAACCGATCCCATGACCAAACTACGCCTTCGCAAAGGCAAGGGCGCGAAAGCCAAACCAGCCGTTACCAAGATGCACCTATCCAAGTCGCTCTTCCCCACGGAAGACGATGTAACAACGTACCTCGAAACCAAGGGCGTTGAAGGCTACGGCGATATCACGGACGGCGACGATGTTTGGGTCGTGCCAACTGGTGAAGACATTGACGAGGCCCAGATCGTCGGCAAGGCACACGCAACCCCCGGCCTCGATCCGGGTGTCACTGTATTTATCGTTGAACTCAGCGATGAACCAGCGGCCAAGCGCGCCTCCAAGGTTACGGGCCTCAAGCCTGTAGACAAGAAGAAGCCTGCGGCCAAGACTGCCAAGGCTGCTGGCGGCGACGAGGACGAAGGCGAGGACGAAGAAAACGGCGACGAAGGGGAAGGCGACGATGACGAAGCTGAACTCGTTGAAGCGGGCGAACCTCTGCTCGACCTCTCCACCAAGTATGACTGGTGGGGCGCGTATATGTCGGACGAGAAAACTCTCACCGATGTTATCAAGTCGGGTATGTCGTACGACGCACTTCCTCCCGGCATGGACGAGATTATGCTGGCGGTCAGTACGACCACCGGCAACATTCTCGCCGACAGCGACCTTGATGCTACCGCGAAGTCGGCGGCACTGGTTCAACTCGGTTCCGAATTCGCATCCATCACCGTCGATCTGTACAACGTCTTTACCAAGGCCGTTGACGACAGCACGAAGGCCGTGGATGCCAACATGCGCAAGTCGGCCAAGAAGTTCGTTAATGCGTACTCCGAAGCCGTCACCGCTGCCCGCAAGGGCGTCACCACTCCCGACGATGATAACGTTATCATCGAAACGGGGGAGGAAGAGGAAGGCGAAGCTCCCGATGCAGGGACCGCCGCCATTCTCAAGCAACTCGAAACCATGAACGAGGCGATTGGCACTATCAGCGCCAAGCAAGTCGCTCAGGACAAACTGCTTTCCCGGTCGCAGAAGCGCCAGTCCATGTCGGACAGCATTGTGGACTTGGTCGGGGAAGAGGAAGAGGAAGACCCAACGGAAGTCCAGCGGCGCAAGCAAGCGCGGCAGGATATGGGGTCGGCTCTCGGCGCACGTCCGCGCAGCACCGGAGAGTAATCTCCTAAGGTAACACGCATATCCGGTAACTTCACACTCTCGAATACAGGAATATGGAAATGAGTGACAAGTCTGAACTGGAACTGCTGCGCAAAGCCGATCTTACGATCCAGAACCTTCTGGATGACGGCGGCGCGATGCCTTATGAGATGGCAACGCAGTTCTACCGCAAAATCATGGAGACGGTCGATTTCTTCGGCCAAATTCGCCAAATCCCGATGAAGCGCAACGAACTGCGTATTCCTACCATCGCTTCGGCAGGTCGGATGCTCCGTGTTGCGCGTAACATGTACTCGGCAATCGAGAACAACGACAGCACGGGCCTCGATGCTGGCTATGGCGCTCCTAACCGTGCGCTGTCCAAGGCAGAGCGCGCCAAGGTCACGACCGGTATCATCAGCCTGAAAACTGACGAACTGATCGCGGTCATGTACCTCACGTACGAACTGCTGGAAGACGTGATCGAAGGCGGTCAGATCGACAACACTGACTTCCAAGACCTCGTTCTCAACATCATGGCCGACCAGATCGCTCTCGATCTTGAAGCCAAGGTGGTTCTGGGCGACACTGCATCCGGCGACGAACTGCTGAGCTTGCAGAATGGCCTTATCAAGTTTGCCACTTCGAATGTGGTGAACCAGAACGGCGAGCCGATCAATCATATCCTGTTCGCGGAAATGATTAAGTCGCTTCCGCAGCGGTATCGTTCGCGCCTGTCACGCTATAAGTTCTTCGTGAACTCCAACGTGGAAATCGACTTCCGTGCGCAGATCGCACAGCGGCAGACCGATTTGGGCGATGCGATGATTACGGGCCGGGTGCCTGTGACTGTCTTGGGCGTCCCGATGATTAAGGTTGGCTCCATGCCGACCGATGTTATCATCCTGACTGACCCCATGAACATCATGTTCGGCGTTCAGCGGAAGTTCCGCCTCGCGACCGAGCGTGACGAAGAAAACCGCCTTATCAAGATCATCGTTACCATGCGCGTCGGTCAGGCCGTCGAGCAGGAAGATATGATGGTCAAGGCGCTCAACGTTGGTACGTTCATCGGCTGATTTGGCCTGAACGGGTAATAGGAGAATAACATGGCGGATACTGTAACCCTCGCAACTTTGGTACGAGGACAAATCTACAAGCAGTTCTATAACGGTAGCTACGTCGAATTCCGGCGTCACGTCCCGAAGATCGTAGACGAGGACTTGGCCGATCAGCTCGAAGAGTTGGCCGAGGAAATCAATACGGAAGAGGGACAGAAAATCGAGATGGAGCGTTTCAAGATCGAGCGCGGCGTGTCGGCCTCCAAGATTGAAGCGGAGGAAGACAACCAAACTCGGACACGTATCAAGCTTGTGAGGGAAACAGTACCCGTCAATCGCAAGAAGCCCCTGAAACGGAAGATACCCGTTGGGAGTGGTGAAACCACCAAACCATCTGGGTTCCGTTCGCGGGTCGCACGCTGATAACGTTATCAGCACAAACGGGGCGAGGGGTGTTCTGCATCTCTCGCCCTTTTCGTAGGAGGACTACCAATGCTTACTTTCTGCTCGCTAGAGGACATTACGAAGGCAGCCTCTTTCGGCGGGCGGTATGACAATATCCTACAGGACGTGATCGACGGCGTCACCGAGAAGTTCAATACTTTTCTGAACCGCAACCTTGAACTGGTGGTAGGTCATTCGGAATTATTCAATACCCCGTACCTCAAGTACGGCGCTAGCACTACGATCTGGCTTGAGAAGAAAAACATTCTCGCCGGTTCGGTAGTACTCAATCTTTCGACCACCCGTAGCTTCGCAGACGAACTCGCCGTGCTTATGGAGGCCGCGAGCTACAAGGTGGATCACGCGCGCGGGCGCATTACATTGTATGGCTTCATCCCTCGCGCGATTGACGGGCTTAAGGTCACGTACACTGGCGGGTATCCCGAGATAGACGATACCGGCGTGATGGACTGCCCTGCCGTACTGCGCGGCGCTGCCACAGAGCAAGTGCTGTTTGAGGCTAACCGTAGGGTCAACTCGTTCGGCGCTAGCAGCGGTGCAGCGGACGATGACAACAACGGGCCGAAGCTCACGGCCTATGGACTGTTGCCTCACTTGCAGGCAGATATCATTCCTTATCGGAGGTCATTAGGTGGCTAGACCGATATATGATGCTGGCGACGTAGTACAAGACTTTCGCCGCACCATTCGCCCTGCACTGGTTGGGCGTATCGGGGCCATCGAACCTTTCCTTGCGGCTGAGATGGCCGATGCCTTCGAAAGCTGGCTGCGGGAGGTCGTCAACGATACTTTGCAAGCTACCCCCCTCAATAGCCCCACCGGCAAGCTACGCAGGCAGCTAATGGGCGGAATAAGGGTAACGGGGCGGCGCTCGCTACGTACTATGCGCGGTCGCATCTGGACCCAACCGTGGGTGTTCTCCCACGAGTACGGCGCAACCATCAATCCTAAGCAGCGGTTCATTGCTGTACCGTTCGCCTACGGTGTCCACCCTGACGGGCGGGCCAAGTTCCGTAGCCCTAATGCATGGCGTCGGTACGGATCGTTCGTTAAGGCACACACCGATGGCCGCAAGTTCATCGTCTACGCATCTGGGGGTCAACTGAAATACCTCTATGTGCTGGTGGAGGAAGTTCGCATCCCTGCTCGCCTTGGCCTTAACCGTATGGCCGATAGCCAACTAGGTGGATTGCTTGCAGACTTTGCGCAACGCTTCCTCAAGTACGCGATGCCTGCGCTCGACATTGACCATTATCCGGGAGTGCGATTGTAATGCCAGCAGATATCAGGACAAACGTTCCCGAGAAAACCCTGCGGACTAAGGCCGTTGATAACATTATCACCGCGCTGAAAGATTTGCTGTTTAAGCCCCTCGCTCCGAACGCTACGACCAATCCCAAACTCTTCGATAATGTGGAGTACGGGATACTCGAAGATATCAATGTTCGTGAGACGCCGGGGTGCCGTGTACAGGAGGGCGAAGAAGAAAAAGACGACGCTATGTACATGAAGTCTACGAAGAAGTTGCGCCTGTATATTCACTTCAAGATCGTAAACATCAATGGGGTTGACCAAACCTCGTTAATTAACTATTATTTAGGCAGAATTGCAGCCGCTTTGATAACTCCCGAAAACTTCGAAGACTGGGGCATTATGGACCTAGACGAAGTTGGTAATCAAATTATCTCAAATGGTGAAACCGATCCCGAACCGGGGGCGACCGTTTGGTACGATATGGAATATCGCCATACAGTTGGCGATTACTTTACGGAGTGAGGCAAATGACAGCTACCAATAAGAACAAGACCACCGAAAATCCCGAGATTGATCCAGCCAACGATCCGTCGGTCAATGCCGAAACTGGCGAACAGTTGACGGCCAAGGATACCGCACCGGCTATCCCTGCGTCGGAGAGCGATCTGAAATCGACCCTCAAGGAACCTCTCCTTGAAGACGTGATCCGGTCGATGGTAGAAACCGATGGTCCGACCGGCAAACATGCACATGCGACTGCGGGCCTCGACCTCGATAGCGTGTCCACGTTCGATGACGAACACAAGCACAGTGGGGGTTCCTACACTTTCAACAGCAAGGGCGACCGCGTTCCTGTCTACGAAGTGTACAAGGACGAAAAAGGCAACGACCAGAAGCGGCCCATTCGCTGAGCCTGCCGGGTAACTAGCGTACATGATAACGTTATCAATCCAGCTTAGAGAGTGAGCAATGTCCCAGAAAGAACGTAAAACTTTGCTGCTGGCCCGTATCGAGAGTACGTACGGCCTAGACAGCATCCTCGCCGCCCAGATCGCGGGTGCCAACCCGCTTCCAAAGGCAACTGACGCAATCCTGTGCAGCAACTTCGATGTGCAGACCAACGCCGATACGCTACAGCGTGAAAACTACAGTGCGTCACTTTCGCCGGATGCGGCGGGT
>Ga0247815_10003174_pt1 | contig 11886 bp, 6 predicted proteins | sample UWRJL194509B1_FD_181014 | JGI IMG/M metagenome (GOLD analysis project Ga0247815, IMG submission 181014) | Plant litter microbial communities from Arlington Agricultural Research Station in Wisconsin, United States - UWRJ-L194-509B-1 | ecosystem: Environmental > Terrestrial > Plant litter >... | reverse complement strand
GTCGGCATGGACGGCGCCGGCGATCGACGACTCGGCGATTCTCACCAACGCCGTCTTGCTGTTGTTGGTCGAAACGCCGTCGCGGGCCAGTTCGCCGCCGCCGCTGTCGAGGCCGGGCGTGATGGACGCCGTGTTGGTCAGGTCGGCGTTTAGCGGTCCGGCATAGGGGTAGACCGCGCGGGCCCGCAGGGTGATCGTCACCCGCGAACCGTCGGGCGGGAAGGCGCCGTCGAGCACGCAGACCACGGCGCTGGTTCCCGTGCAGGCGATCGCGCTAACGCTGGCCGCGCCGGCGGCCACGGCCGACGGCGCGGCGCCCGTGAGTTGCAGGCCGGTCGGGAGCTGGTCGGTGACCCGCACCTGGGTGATCGGCGACACGCCGTTGTTGGCGATGACGATCGCGTATTCGATCGGTTCGTTGACGCTGGCCGGCGACGCCCCGACCCGGGTCTTGGACACCACTTCCAGATCGGCCGAGGGCAGCACCGTGGTGGTCTGCACCGCGCTGTTGTTGGCCAATTGGCTGTCGGCCTGGTTGACGGTGGTGTTGTCCTGCTCCAGCGCCACGACCTGGGCCTGATCCGTGAAGGTCAGCGAGCCGGTCGGCGCCGCGCCGGTGGGCGTGAAGCGCAGGCGGAAGATCACCTGCCGCAGGTTGTCGAGATAGTTGTCGGCGGGGGATGAGCCGTGCAGCCGGCACTCCACCAGGCCGCCGCTCTCGACACAGTCGGGGGCCGGCGGCGTGTAGAGCGTCAGCCCGCCGGTGGCGGCGCCCGGGTTCACCGAGAAGCCGGCCAGGCTCATGCCGTAGCCGGAAGGCGGCTGCGGAATGTCGGTGATCACGACGTTGCTGGCCCGCGACGGCCCGAAATTGGAGACCCGCAGATCATAGACTAGCTCGTCGCCGAACCGTAGCGGGTCGTACTCGGGCCCCGGCTCCTGTTTGCTGATCGCCAGGTCGAAGCCGGGCGAGGTGACGTCGTGGGTCACCGAGGCGGTGTTGTTGCCGGCATTGGACTCGGCGGTCGTGGTGGCCACCGTGGCGGAATTGACGTGGCTGATGGGGAAACCCGCGCTGGCGCCGCCGAACGGGAAGCGCGGTCGCACCTGCTGACTGACCTGGAAGGCCTGGGTGCGCGTGAACGTCCCCAGGGCGCAAGTGATCTCGCCGGTGGCGTCGGTCTTGGTGCAGACCGCGCCGGACTTGGTGCTGGTCGGCCCGCCGACCAGTTCGAAGCGGGTCGGATCGATGGTGTCGGTCACCGTGACGTTGTCGGCCGGGTTGGCGCCGGCGTTGCGCACACTGATCGTATAGGTCGCCACCACCCCGACGCGCGCCGGGCTGGGCGAGATCGACTTGCTGGTCGCCACCATGTCCGCCAGGGCCGCCACCGTGTAGCCGGCCGAGGAGCTGTTGTTGCTGTTGTCGCTGTCGATGGTGTCGGGCGAAGTTATTGTGGCGGTATTGGTGTAGGCGCCGCTGCTCACCGGCCGGTCCACCCGGACGATCAAGGTCTCGGCGCCCGCGCTGGCCAGATTGGTCAAGGTCCAGCCGATCCGGCCCGTCGAAGCGGTGTAGGTCGCCGAGCCGCTGGTGGCGCTGATCGTCGAGACGGCGGTCACGAAGCCGCTGGCGTTCAGCGAATTGGGCAGCACGTCGTTGACCACGACCGTCTCGGCCGTCTGGCCGCCGAGATTGCGCGCCGTCAGGCGGATGTAGAACGACGTGTCGCCGGCGGCGACGGCCAGGCTGGGAACCTGGGTCCACGGACCAGCTTGGCTGAGCGAGACCTCCTTGGTCACCGTCAGGTCGGTGGTGGTGGTGGTCGCGCGAACGCCCGCGCCGGTGCAATCATTGGACGCATTGGTGTCGAGCGGGGTCGCCGTCGAGCCGCCGGTCGCGCCGGTGCAGGCGGTGTTGGTCAGGGTGGCGTTGGCGCTGGGCCCAGCCAGGGTGACCAAGCTTAGGGTGATCGTCCCGCCGACGGCCAGCGTGCCGCTTCCAGTCGTGTCGCAGCTTATGGCGGCGCCGGCCTGGCCGCAGCTCCACGCTGCGTTGGCCGAGACATAGCTCTCGTCCGCTGACACCGTGTCGGTAACCCGCAGCGGCGCGCCGGGGCCATAGGTCAGAATCGAGGGGCCGTCATTGGTGACCACGATGGTGCTGGTCATGTTCTGGCCCGCGGCGACGGGATTGGGCCCCTTGGTCTTGCCGACCCGCAGGTCGGCGGTCGGGGGGACGATCCGGTAGCTGACGTCGGCGCTGTTGTTGGTCAGGTCCGGATCGGCGACGCCGCCCGGCAAGGTGATCGCCGCGGTGTTGATCTGCACGCCGCCAGTGACGGTCGTGGCGGTGACCGGAATAGCGAAAGTGCGGTTGGCGCCGTCGGCGAGCGCGCCGGCGCTGCAGGTCACGACCTGGCCCGCCGCCGAACAGCCGGCGGGCATGGCGCCGAGGGTGAAGTTGGCCGCGAAGGTGTCGGAGATCGTCGCGCCGGACACGGCCTGGGGCCCATCGTTGAACACCCCCAGGGTGACCGTGGCGCTCGTGCCCTCGATCATCAGGGCCGGCATCGACTTGGACGCCCGCATGTCGCTGCCAGGCTGGATGGTGGTGATCACCGGCGCGGCCGCGTTGTTGGCGCCATTGGGATCCAGGACCGTGACGCTGGTCAGCGAGGCAAAGGCGTTGTTGGTGATCGTGCCGCTGGTTTGGCGCACCACGCGCCCCGTGATCGTCACCTGGGGCAGGGCCCCGGTCACGGCCGGTCCTGAATAGTTGCAGACCACTTGTCCGCTGTTGTGCGCGCAGGACCAGTTGGTTCCAGATGCGGCCTGATATTGAAAGTCGCTGACGGCCGGCAGATTGTCGGTCAGGCGGATCGCCCCCGTGGCGTCGGGTCCAGCGTTCGTAACGCTGAGCTTGTAGGAAACAATTCCGCCCGCCGCGATCGTATGACCCGGCAGGTTGTCGTCCTTGAGCACGGTCAGGTCGGCGCCGCTTTGAACGGCGGGGGTCACCGACAACGCGTTGTTCGCCCCATTGCCGTCGTTCGCCGCGGCGCTGGAGATCGTCGCCGTGGTGTTGGCTGAGCCCACCGCGATGGCCGTGGCGATGTAGGTGAAGGTCTGATCGCCGACCGCAAGCGCCGGCAGGGCGCAGGTCAGGCTCTGAGCGCCGACGGATCCGGACAGGGCGCAGTAAGAGGGGAAGCCCCCAGCATCGACGCGAAAGCGGCTGGACACCGCGATCGTGACGATCGCATCGGCGACTGAACCTGGACCATTGTTGGTGACCCGAACCGAAAATTCGGTCTCAGCGCTGTTGGCGACCGGGTCCGGGGCCCAGCTGTAGCCAGAGACTTGCAGATCGGCCGCCGCGGCCGCCGCCGCCGCGCCCATGAACACCACGCCCAAGGCAACAGCAACCCACCGGCCGCCCTTAGCAACCGCCGCAGACATCAACCCCAACACGCGCACCCCCGACTACATGTTCCTTAGAACAAGCGCCTAGTGCGCGGTATCGCATCAAGGCGATACTAAAAGATGCGCCACGTTACATTGTTTTACAAACCCGGGTTTGGGTGATGCGGCTTATATATTCAGAACGACTAAAACAGATTGAGGAATACATGGCGCGCGCCTGCGTTTCTCGCCGAGCGGCGATAGGAAGAGTTTTGACCAATTGGAGAAAACCCGAACCTTCCCGCCCGCTCGCAGGCATAGCTTCGATGGCGGCCTCTGGGCGCGCGCGCGACTTCATTTGCAACCTCTGCCCAAACCTCGTCGGGGTAAGCGGTGCTTGCTTGAGGAGCGCGTCGATCGCGCGGTCATCAGCCAAGATCGCCTGCTATCTCGCGCGCAGAGCAGCCGGCTCGCCCTCCGGCGCCGTGCAGGGTGTTTTTCGTCGCCCCCCGAACAGGCGGTGGCCGCCGACGCCATGATCGGCTAAATCGCGGACCGAAGGGTCCGCCCGTCCAGCCTCGGGACGATCTTTCGGCGTGTAGGCTTTCCTCGAGCGGAACTGTAAATCATTGTGAATTCCGCTGGCCGACTGGAGAAGTGGGCGTCCTGGCGCGGTAGGGTGCCACAGGAAACGCCCCATACGGCGTCGGTCTGCGCGCTCCGCACCATCGGGCGGCGCGCGTTGGTCGCAATCCTTGCCTTTTTACGCATCTTCACGCGAACCCGTGTCCACTTCGCTCGAAATGCCCGGTTGAAGTGAACGCATGAAGGTCGCCCTACTTGACGACGACGACAGCCACAACGCGCTGGTCGCCGCGCTCCTGGCGCCGGCCGGCTATGACTGCACCAGCTTCACACGTCCCGAGCGCCTTCTGGCCGAGCTGCGCCGCCAGACCTTTGACCTGCTGATCGTTGACTGGAACATGCCCGAGCTCAGCGGCATCGAGACCCTGCGACGGGTGCGTGAACTGCTGAGCCCCGCCCCGCCCGTTCTGCTGCTGACCAGTCGCTCAAACGAGGCCGACCTGGTCGAGGGCCTGAACGCCGGGGCGGACGATTACATTGTAAAGCCGTTACAGCCTCCGGTGTTGATCGCCCGCGTCAACGCTTTGGCCCGCCGCGCCTACCGCCCGGCCGCCGCCCCGCAAGTTGAGCAGCACGGCCCCTATCGCCTGGACCCCGGCGCCCAGACGGTGACCTGGGCCGGCAACCTCGAGACCTTGACGCCCAAGGAGTTCCAACTGGCCTTGCTGCTGTTCAACAACCCGGCCCGGGCTTTGTCGCGTGAGTACCTGTTGCGCCGGGTCTGGGGTCAACGTCCCGACCTGGAGACCCGCACCCTGGACGCGCATGTCTCGCGCATTCGGTCCAAGCTTCACCTTCGCCCCGTCAATGGGTTCAAGCTGAGCACCGTTTACGGCTTTGGCTATCGACTCGAGATCTGCGACCCGATCGCCGAGTCGGCGCATGAGGTCGCCGGATGAGCCTTGGTTCTTCGCTTTTCGCCACCGCCCTGGTGCTGGCGGCGACACCGGTCGCGGCCGCGTCCCCGGCCAAGCGCGCGCCGCCAAGGCCCGCGGTGGGCGACAGGCCGGTGAACTACGTCGTTCAGCCCGGAGACACCTTGATCGGCCTGGGCCGCAGCTATCTGCGCAAGCCCAGCGACTACCGCCAGGTGCAAACCGCAAACCAGATCAGCCGGCCCAAGGCCATGCCGGCGGGCAAGACCCTGATCATCGCCTCCAACCTGCTGAAGACCACGCCCATCGCCGCCCGGCTCAGCGCCTTGAGCGGCCAGGTTGAGATTGAAACCAACGGCCAGCGCGCCCCGGCCCGCGCCGGCGTCGCCATTCACGAAGGCCAGCGGATCATCACCGGTCCTGGCGCTTTCGCCACCTTCGAGATGGAGGACGCCTCGCGCGTCACCCTGCCGTCCAACACCACCGTGCGGGTCGAGCGCCTGCGCAGCGTGGTGATCAACAACGCGCCGCAGCGCGTGTTCAAGCTCGAGCAGGGCCGCGCGGCCATCCAGGCCACGCCCAACCCCAATCCCGATGGCCGGTTCGAGGTGCGCACGCCGGTCTCGATCTCGGCCGTGCGCGGCACCGAGTTCCGGGTGGGCGCCGCGGGCGACAGGGCGCGGACCGAGGTGATCAAGGGCCGCGTCGGTGTCGGCTCGCCCGAGGCCTGGCCAACGGCGCCGCCCGTGCCAGCCGGCTTTGGCGTCACCGCCAGCCGCGCCGGCGTCAGCCTTCCCGTCGCCCTACTGGCGCCGCCCCGGTTGGCGGACGGCGGCCAGAGCCAGGGCGACAGGACGGTTCATTTCGCGCTCCAGCCCGTGACGGGCGCGGCCGCCTATCGCCTACAACTGTCCAGGGACGCCGGCTTCGTCGACCTGTTCGCCGAGGCGACGCAAAACGAGCCGGCCGCCGACTTCGGCGCGCTAGACAACGGCACCTATTTCATCCGTCTGACCGCCCTGGACGCCCAGGGCCTGGAAGGCCTGCCCGCCGACTACAGTTTTGACCGCGACCTGGACGTTCTGGAGCCGGGCGCCGAGCCTCGCGCCGAGCAGAACGGCAGGCATCGCAATTTCCTGTTCCGCTGGAGCGCCGCCGGCGACGGCGTGCGCACCTTCCGCTTCCAGCTGTTCTCGGAAACCGACGTCGCGAGCCCGATCGTCGACCAGCCGGGCCTGTCCGAGCCGCAATTGACCCTGACCGACCTGCCGCCCGGCGCCTACAGCTGGCGGGTCAGCGCCACGCGCTTCAAGAACGGAGCGATCACCGAGAAGGTCGGTCCGCTGCGGTCGCTACAGATCGGGCGTTAGGGCTTGGCGCATTTTCTGAACGCCCATCGCGTTGGTCCGTCCTTCCCGCGGACGGGGCCCTCGCCGCGGCGTTCGCCCGGGCGGCGGCTGGTTAGTTGGCTGGTCGTGGCCATCCTCACCAGCCTGGCGCTCGCCGGCCTGACCGCCAGCCCGTTGACCGAGCGGCTGGACAACATTCTTTATGACCGCCTGATGCGAGCCTCCGAACGGCCGGTCGACCCCTCGATCCTGATCGTCGGCGTCGATGAGCGGAGCTTGCGTGAGCTGGGAGCTTGGCCCTGGTCGCGTGAGCGCCATGCGCAGATGATCGATCGGCTGACCCAGGCCGGCGCCAAGACCATCGTCTACGACGTGCTGTTCAGCCAGCCCTCTCAGGATCCCGCCGCCGACGCGGCCCTGGCCGCCGCGGTCGCCCGATCGCGCAGGGTCTATCTTCCGCAGTTCCTGGAGCCGCCGGCGCGCCAGGGCGCCCGGCCGATGCTGGTGGCTCCCCTTTTCCAGATCGCTCAGGGCGCGGCGGGGGTGGGCCTGGTCCATGTGCGATTTGATCGCGACGGGGTGGTGCGCCGCATGGCCCCGTTCGAGGCTTTCGGTCCGGGCCTGGCGCCTGACCTGATGACCGTCGTGCACCGGGCCACCAAGCCGCTTGGGGCGCCGGACGCCACCCGCGGCGACGCCGAGACCTTGCTCGTGCCGTTCGCCGGTCCTCCGGACCGCTACCGCCAGGTGGCCTTCTCCAGCGTGCTGGCCGGCGAGGTTCCGCCCGAGATGATCGCCGGCCATACGGTGTTCGTGGGCCTGACCGCCCCGGGCTTGGGTCCCGCCTTCCCGACCCCGGTCACGTCCGATGCGGCCAGCATGACCGGCGTGCAGCTGCAGGCCAGCGTCCTGGACGGCCTGCGCGGCGCCATGATGATCAAACCGGCTGGCCTGGCCTTGCGGTTGGTCTTCGCGCTGAGCCTGCTGTGGCTGCTGCTGGCGGGTCTGCTGGTGCTGCCGCCGCGCGCCAATCTGCTGCTGTTGGCGGTGCTCCTGGCCTCGGCGGCCGGCGCCAGCGCGGCTCTGTTCTCCCGCGGGCACCTTTGGCTGTCGCCCGTGGCGGCGATCCTTGGCATGGCGGCGGTGTCGCTGGTCTGGGGTTGGGGACGCCTGGGGCGGGTCAACGACCTGCTAGGCCAAGAGCTTGGCCGCCTGCGCGCGGCGGATCTCCCGCAGGCCGCCGCCGCCGGCGCCAAGTTCGAGAGCGACGTCGTGGTCCGCCAGGCCCTCAGTCTAGGCGCGGCCATCACCCGGATCGACGATCTTCGGCGGTTCGCGGCCGACGCCCTCTTCAGCCTGCCTGACGCCACCCTGGTGGCCGACCCCGAACGTCAGGTGGTCGCCGCCAACGCCGCCGCCCAGGCCCTCTTGGCGCGGCGGCGGGGGGCGCTGGAAGGCGGCCGGCTGGCGGACGCCCTCAACGCCTTGGAGCCGTTGGGCCGCACCTTCCCGGCCGATTGGCCGACCGAGGCCGACTCCGCCCCTCCGATCGACCTGCATCTGGCGGACGGCCGCGCCTACCAGATTCAGACCGTGTTCCGCCGCGACGAACACGGCCGCGGCGCCGGCTGGATCGTGCGCCTGGCCGACATCACCCCCCTGACCGCCGCCATGCGCCAGCGCGAGCAGGCCCTGCAGCTTTTGACCCACGATATGCGGTCGCCGCAAACCTCGATCTTGGCCCTGTTGGACACCACGCCCAACCTGCCGCCGGACGTCAAGGAGCGTCTGGCCGTCTGCGCCCGTCGCACCCTCGCCCTGGCCGACGGGTTCGTGCAGCTGGCCAGGGCCGAGGTCACCGAGGCCGCCATGGAGCCTGTCGACCTGTGCGACGTCGCGGTCGAGGCCATCGACGAGCTGTGGCCGCAATGCCGCCAACGCCATATCGAGATCCGCCAGGAGGGTTGCGAGGCCCCCACCATGGCTCTGGGGGATCGCGGTGTGTTGTCCCGCGCCCTTGTCAATCTGATCGGCAATGCGGTGAAGTACAGCCCGCAAGGTTCGACGATTGTCGTGCGCACCGGCACGGTGCTGGACGCGGGCCGCACCTATGTCGAGCTCAGCATCGCCGACCAGGGACCGGGCCTGACGCCTGAGGAAGCGGCCTTGGCGTTTCGCCCGTTCCAGCGTTTCGAGCGCCCGGGCGCCGAGGCCGTTGGCGGAGCGGGCCTGGGCCTGGCTTTCGTCCAGGCGGCCGCCGCCCGGCATGGGGGAGCGGTCACCTGCGCCAGCGGACCCGACGGTGGGGCGACCTTTACGCTGCGGCTTCCGGAACTCGCGACCTAGGACCGGCGCGCGCCGCGCTCTAGGTCTTGGGAGACTTCAAGGCGGACACCAGGCGGTCGGCCAGATCAACGGGGTCCTTGCTCGAGGTCCTGACCGTCGCCCAGGCCGCGACCTTACCGTCCGTCAGGTCCACCACGGCCAGGGTCGCCGTCCGCACCGGCCCGCGCCGCGTCCAAGGCCGCAGTCTGGTCGGCGCGCTCCGCCAGGGCTCAACGCCAACCCTCGGTCCGACCGCGGTGGAGATCCCGACCGAGGTTGGCAAGGTCGCGACCGTCACCTGCAGCCGGTAGCGCGCCGGCCGCGCGCCCGGTTCAACAGCGCCCAGTTCGCCCAACCGGCTGACGATGCGCGCCTCGATGGATTTGGCGAGGGCGGCGTCAGCGCCCGCCGGCGCGGCAGAGCCTTGGTCGGCCGCTACGGCCTGTCCCTCCAGCGAGGTCAGGTCGCCCTGGTGGACCACCTGGGTCTGGGTGGCGCAGGCGCTCAGAAGGCCCGCGACCAAAGTTGTCAGCAGTACGCGCATAGACGTTTTCCCGATCAAACATGTGGTCCGACCGCAAGGCTACAGCCTCGCGCGAGCCGCCCGACCCGCAGCGACAGCCGTCTGGTCGATAGCGCCCAAAACCCAGGAAGACCAGGGTCGCGACCATCAAAGGCGCAGCCGCCCGCGCACCCTGAGCGAGCGCCCAGGCCGGGATATCGAGCCCAGCTCAACGCGTCTCGATAGCTGACTGACGGCGAAGCATGAAGTAGGCGTGATCGGTTAGCGCCCAGCGATGGCTGTGAGGCCCAAAGGGCAGGTGAAGCAGGTTGTCGGCGCGCGGATCGCTGGCGCTCAGGCAATAGGCGGCGAAGGCCTTGTCCAACTCCCGCCGCAACGCTTCGGACGGGTGGTAGACGCCGCGTCGCTTAGCGATGTAGGCGACGACGAGATCGCGATGCGCCGCCCCTCCCAGTTCCAGCAAGGCCTCGGCGATTTGCCTAACAAGCGGATTGAGGATCGCGATCTCGCGCCTCGGGCTTCCAAGGTCGCGCCTGTCGGTGTCTGCATGCGCCATCGAACCGTCCCAGCCGTTTTCTGGGCGGACTAAAGAACCAGGAACGACAGGGCGACCAGAGGCCAAACGCCGGTTTTTACAATGCGTTACATTGCCAACTGCCTGGACGGCTTCGTTGTCGCGCGCTGGAAAAGCATCTCCCGCCTTCTTTCTGGCGCCGACCGCTGATCGACCTCTGGTCGCGACGGCCAAAGGTCGGCGCCCTCCTACTCGCTGTCGGTTGGATTGGGTCGTTCGGTTCAAGCCCCATGTCGGTGTGGGCTGAGACGAGCAAGCGCCGCGCGATCAGTGCTGGCCCGAAAAATCAACCACGCTTCTTGAGTGCTGGTTTATGGACTGGGCCTAGCCTGAATGCTGTCTCGACCGGGTCGGGACACCGGCCGGCTCCTGCATCGTCCCCTAATGTTGGGGAGCCGGCCACCCCGCGGCCTCCTGGCCGTCGCTAACAATCCAGAAACGTCACATCCGTCGCGCCGTATCTGCGATCACTGGGTGAGAATAGGCTCGAGAGTCCTAACAGCACCGGCCGGCCGGCCATCAACATCACCGGAACGCCGGAGACATAGGCGCTCATGCGGCCTTTGGCGGTGAAGCGGTCCTCGAACGCGACTTGGTCGAACTGCACGTCCATATCGGTCACCAAGCGACTGTTGAGATAGACGCCCCCGCGCGCCGCGAACGTAAGCGCCATGTTCCCCGCGAACGCGCCGAGCATTCCGCTAAAGATCGAGATCGCCTCGGCGGCATGCTTGTCGCCTTGCGCAGCTTCTCGAACGATGTGATCGGCGATCTCGTCGCCGATGGCCTCCGGGCCGTAACGCAAGACTAAATATATGTCGCTAAGGCCGCTACGCGACAAAACACGCTCGGCGGCGGTGTCGCCCCGGTGGCGACCGATAGCCTCGAAAATAGCTGTTTCGCGAGGTCCGTTGGGGAAGAAATCGGTATGGCCCGCCTCGCTTGGCACCGAAACCCATTCTCCGCCGCCGTGTGGGACAAGTCCCGCGACGCCGAGGCCCAGCCCCAGGCCGATCACCGATATCGCGGCTGTCGGGTCGCCTTCGGCTGAGCGCAGACGGTTCAGCTGGCTTTCCGGAACCCTGCCCGCGCCCAAGGCGACCGCCGCAAGGTCGTTAAGGAGATAGACGCGGGGCGTTTGAAGGACGTGGCGGAGCCAGCGTTGGGACATGTGCAGTCCGGTGGCGGTGATCTCAATGGCGCCGTCGATCAGCGGGCCGGCGGCGCTGATCGCCGCGCCGATTAATTCGTCGCGTTTGAGACCTTTCAGCTTGCGCTCTAGCGCCCCCTGAAGCTCTTGGAGCGAATTGCAAGCTACGATTTCATGCGAAACAGGCGTCTCGCCTGGACGGGTGAGCGCGAGAACGAGATCTTGGCCATTCAAATCGCCGAGCAGCACCCATCCTTGCGACATCGCCCCCTCCAAGTTGTCTAACTGCGCCAAATTGGCGCGACTCCACAGTGCAAGATGTAAAGATCAGGGCCTAGGCAAAGTTTTATATGTCGCCGGCCGCGACACGCCGTCTTGGGTGGCGTCCATGCGACCTATGGCGATTGACAATAAGAGGCATGCCAGCACGCTTCGATATAGTCTCTCGATAGTCATCCGCCGCGCTCAGCCTGATCGAGCATTTGTACAATGCGGCGAGGGCTGGTCAGGTCTTGGTCAGGTTCAGCGCTTCAGACTGTTCTGCCCGCGCCACTTTAGACCGACCTTTTGTCCGATCCCAGTCATGAGGGCCGACCTCTTGTCTCGTTCGCAAGGCTGGGCAGCTCCACAATCTTGCAGGGGCGTTCATTCGCGTCCTAACGTTAAGACTCGCAGCTGGGCATGGTCGGCTGTGGACGCCGCCGCGGCTGCGCGACGGTTTGTTCAACTGCGTGAAACCTTTGGAGTCCATGGTGGCGTCCCTGACCGCCAGGCGTGACCGCTCTCCACGTGAAGATCAGTCGTATTACATTTGGATCGTGAAGCGCTGGCTTCGCGCGTCGCTTCGGGGAGCGTCATCAATGAGCAAAGTCTGGTGGCTTCTGGGATGCGCCTGCGTCGCGCTGAGCGCCTGCGGCGGCGTTCCCAAGTCGATGTCGGACGGCAATTACGCCTCGCCGATCGGCACGGCGCCGGTGACCGCCAACCCCACGCCCTATACCGCCGGCCTGGTCTGCCTGGCCCAGTACGCGCGCGCCAAC